>MTEW01002696.1_pt2 | contig 330721 bp, 310 predicted proteins | sample 1042681 | NCBI WGS metagenome assembly MTEW01 (sample SAMN06185811, study PRJNA358809) | soil metagenome | isolation source: soil biostimulated with citrate as carbon source | place: India | collected 2015-05-23 | reverse complement strand
CTCGAACCATCCGCAGACAATGCCGCCCACGTTTCTCTTTCTTCTGTATAAAATTGTCAAAGAACAGACGATCTCAAACCGTCGAAAATCTCAATCCGCTCACAAAGCTCGCCGCCAATCACCCAACCCGAAGGTCAAATCCTGTCAGCGCCTCGTCTGCGGTGCCGGGCTTCTAGATCAGTCAAACCAACCTGTCAACCACTTTTTTCGAAGAAAATCACAAACTTAATCGAAGTTCTTTTCTTCTAACATCAACAAGACTCAATGCCCCGTCAACGCCGCCAGCCTACCAACACCCAGCATCTCTGCCAGACACCTTCAACCAACTCCAAGGACGCATCAGCCTGCCGCTTGCGGCGCCGCCGCCCTCGTTGTGGCGCCATATAGACCCCACCAAACAAAACTGTCAACGCAGTTTCTCAAAAAAACAGGAATTTTCTTTCCACAGCCAATATGGTCCTTTTTAACCAAATTTCAACCGTGAAAAACTGGCGATTCGAACAGTTGCGACGATTCCGTGACGGCTGACATGACAATCGGGTGAATGAACATGAAGCCTATGCCTTATATTCTGGCGGTCGATGGTGGCGGCACCGGGTGCCGGGCGCTTCTCGCCGACCGCGATGGAGCGGCCATGGGCCGGGGGACCAGCGGCCCCGCCAATATCGGTGCGGAGCCGGTCGCCGCGCTGGATAATATAATGCGCGCGGCGAAGCAGGCCGTGCAGGACGCGGGGCTCGATGTCGCCATACTGAGGGAGACCTGCGCGGTGCTCGGGCTCGCGGGCGCAAATTCGCTTGCCGACAAGGACAGCATGGAACGCCAGTTCCCCTTTGGCCATGTGAAGATCGTTTCCGACGCGGTCAGCGCCCTGCAAGGCGCGCTCGGGCAGGACGATGGCGCTATCGTCATTCTCGGCACCGGTTCGGTCTTCGTCAAAAGGGAACGGGGCGCCTTCGAGATTGTCGGCGGACGCGGCTTCATGCTGAGCGACCACGCGGGTGGCGCGCGGCTTGGGCGGGAACTTCTCGAAGAAACGCTGCTCGCACTGGATGGAATGGCGGAGCGTACGGCACTTGTCGACGCCGTGCTGGCGCGGTTCAACGGCGAGCTTCGCCAGATCATCGCCTTCTCGCGCAAGGCAACAGCCGCCGACTACGCCGCCTTCGCTCCCCTCGTTTTCAACCACGCCCATGCGGGCGATCCGCTCGGCAATTCGATCCTGCAACACGCCTGCTCTTATATTGCACGCGGTCTGGAGCGGCTCGACACGGAAGCGCTTGGCCGGTTCAGCCTGACCGGAGGCCTTGCCTCTTCCTATGCAGCACTGCCCTTCCTGCCGTATCGGGGGCACTATCGGCCTGCACTTGGCGACGCATTGCAAGGCGCATTATCGCTCGCTTTGCTGGAGAATACGCACAATTAACCGGCGGTACATGTCACCACGCATATGAAGGGCGCCCTCCATATCGCCTCAGCAACAAAGGCACTAAAACAAAAAATAATCGAGGATGGCGTGACGAAACTACAATCTTTCGGCGGCAGCGTGAAAATTTTTGATCGACACCCCCGAAGCTAACATTACATTGATTTGCTGAATACGCTGACAGGTTGTCCGAACCCACCCATTTCCGGCAATATAAGACGGTAAATTAGCTGATTCTCAATATATTAAGGAGATTAGTATGCCAGATATTGCAAAAGAGTTTAAGCATATTAAAGTTACCGCATACCCAAATATCATTGCTCTATCAGTAGCAACAGATGATGTTTGGTTTTCATTTAGAAACAATTACGATGTCTCAGAAATGAATGACTTTGATAAAACCGTTATAGAATTTGCACTTACAGCTATCGCACAGGGTCGCGATCTTTATCTTTTAGGATCTTATGAGGGCGATGGCCACGGAAATGGGCCTCTCAATATAACGGCGGCAATTGTTGCCACCCCGAAAAACTGACAACATCTTCAGCGTCGAGCCGGAGATGTATCGCGCAGGGAACTTATTTAGCCGGGTGCTCGAGCAAGCAGATTTCTTGCCCTGGCGTACACAAACCTGAATGGCGTTATGATAGCGGAGGCGGTGGGTGTATCCGGTCGCCTCTGGATGCAGGCAGGTCGTGCATCAGACCCCCGCCAGGCGCAAAAAGACTTGTCGCAGCCGGGTTTAGCGCCTAACTTCCAGGGAGCAGGCTTTGGCCTGATGTTGCGAACGGCGCCGGTTTTGGCTGGCGGCGTGTGTTGCGTATTCTTTTCGTGCATTTCCGGACAAAGCCGATTTCGGTACTTCGAGGAAATGCCCCACAGGGGTGGCATGCTGACCAAAAAGGGCAAATATGGCCTGAAAGCCATGGTACATCTGGCGGGCGTTACCGATGGACAACTGGTTTCCGCCAGCGAGATCGCCGAAAAGCACCATATACCGCGCAAGTTTCTCGACAATATTTTCACCGAGCTTCGCAATGCCGGTTTCGTTCTGAGCCGCAAAGGCAAGGGCGGCGGCTTCTGCCTCGCCCGCCCGGCCAACGAGATCGCCATCGGCAACATCATCCGTGCGCTCGATGGCGCGCTTGCGCCTATCGCCTGCGCCAGCAAGACCGACTATCGCCCCTGCGACGATTGCGATGAGGACGAATGTGAAGTGCGCCAGATGATGCTGGATGTGCGCGAAGCCATCGCCAGCGTTCTGGATCACCGAACGCTGGCCGACAGCAGGGCTCTGGATATCGAGCATGCCCCCAAAAGCGGGAACCTGCTTTGGGATTAGGCATGCGTAGAAACAAAAGACAGAGCGGTTCCAGACGCCCCGATTCAATGGGAACCGCTCTGGAATCGCTGGCCAAACAGGCTCAGGCGGGCGACCAGTTCGGGAACGGATCGTTCAGGCCGGACCAGCGCTCCGGCACGAAGTCTTCTTCCTCAAGCAGACACTGGTCCAGCTCATCGATGAGCGCGTCTTCCTGCATCGGATCGACGCCGATGAACACGATTTCCTGACGCCGGTCACCCCATGTCTTATGGAAATATGGTTCCATGGCGCGCTGCCATTCGGGTTCGTCCGGCCAGTATTGCTTTGGCACGGACGACCACCAGCGACCCCTTTTGCCGGTGCGCACCAATGCGCCAGCCTGACTGATTTCGCCAACGAAATCCGGCCTTGTCGCCAGCCAGAAGAAGCCCTTCGCCCGCACGACGCCCGGCCAGCCCTTGTCGATGAACGACTGGAACCGTCCGGGATCGAAGGGGCGCCGCGCGCGATAGACGAAGGAGCGGACGCCATATTCCTCGGTCTCGGGCGTGTGCGCGGCAAAGCCGTGCAGTTCCTTGTACCAGAGCGGATGCTCATGCGCCTTGTTGAAGTCGAAGAGCTTCGTGTCCAGTATGGCGTCGAGCGGCACTTCGCCGAAATCAGCTTCCTCGATGCTGGCATCGGGATTGAGCGAACGGATGACCTTGTGGGCGAGATCACGCTCCTCTCGCGAAGCCGTCGATATCTTGTTCAGCACGACGACGTCGGCGAACTCGATCTGTTCGACCAGGAGGTCGACAAGCGTGCGCTCGTCCTCCACGCCGAGGGATTCGCCGCGATCGCGCAGAAAGTCGCTCGACGCATAATCCTTCAGCAGATTCGCGGCATCGACAACCGTCACCATCGTATCGAGCCGGGCGACATCGGAAAGGCTGTTGCCCTTCTCGTCGCGAAATTCGAACGTAGCGGCGACCGGCAAGGGCTCGGCTATACCGGTCGATTCGATCAGCAGATAATCGAAGCGCCCCTGTGCCGCCAGTTGCGAAACCTCCTTCAGGAGATCATCGCGCAAGGTGCAGCAGATGCAGCCATTGGTCATTTCGACCAGTTGTTCATCCGTGCGGGACAGATTGGCGCCGCCCTCCCGAACGAGGGCGGCATCGATGTTCACTTCGCTCATATCATTGACGATCACCGCAACGCGGCGGTTCTCGCGATTGTTGAGCACGTGGTTGAGCAATGTCGTCTTTCCGGCTCCAAGAAAGCCGGACAGGACCGTAACGGGCAGTCTCTTTCGCATGACTCCGTTCCTTGATGACGGGATGGGATCAATCGTGGTGATGGTGATCGAGATTGAAGGTCAGCGTGGTGAAATAGCTGAGCTTGTCGGCTTCCTTTGAATCGGAAAGCGGGCTGGAATAGGCCGCCCCGACGACATTGAGACCCGCATTGCGAATCCTGATCCTGGCAATGCCTTCCGCGTCGGTCTTCACCGGTGCCGCATGGCTGTCATTGACATAGTCCGCCGCGACTTCCACGCCTTCGACCGGCTTTCCGTCAACCAGAACCTGCACGGGCAGTTCGTTGCCCGCCTCCAAGATCGTCGGGTCCATCAGCGGCACGATTTCAAACGGCAGGCCCTGCGGCTCGGGCTTTTTGCGCAGATGGTCGAGAATGGCGACGGCGAACTTCCGGCTCTGGCTGGACTGTTTTGCGCCCGGCACTTCCGATTTCGGCTTGTTGACCCACTTGCCGTCCGGCCCCTCGGCCCAGAAGCCATTATCGAAGACGCTGCTGACCACGACCGCATCCCCGGGCACGCCGAGCAGGGCATGATCTTCCTGCCGCCTGATCTCAACGGCGAGTTCCTTGCCGTCCACATCCCGGGCCGTGACCGTCTTCAGCTTCTGCGGATCATAGGCCTCGTCGCTCGCGCCGTGACCGTAAACGACAGCCTGCGTGCCATGACGCTCGGCAATCCAGATGCCATGCGCACCTGCAAACGCAGGAGCGAGAAAAACCAAAACGGCACCGGCGTGAAGCGTCCTCAAAAAGCTGCGCATTCATTTCTCCTTTATGTTATATCGTAACAATTTTCGTGGTGAAAATGGGCGGTGGAAGCCGCCCTGAAATGTCCCGGAAAACCCGGAGCGCGTTTCGATCGGATGGAATCAGATCGACGCTCCAGCCCCTTCTACGTGGAGCAACATCTTGTCGACCCTCGTTCTCGGATCATGCTCCAGAGCGGTTCCGTTCAATATGGTATGGCGGAACCGCTACGCACTTTTTGGAAATGCTCCAGACCGTCTGGGCCTGACGAGCGCTCAGGCGAAGGGGCGAAGCCTTTCCGCTTTTGGTTCGTGAGTGCCGGGCTGTCGATAGTTGCAGCCCGGCACATTTGCAGCCGCGTTCTGAACGCGCGTGCATCCAGCAAAGGGAAGCGGCTGCGGCTGTTATTTCGACAGGCAGGTTTTAAGTGAATCCGCCAGATTGCGGATGAGCTGCGGGTAGAGATCCGGCCCGTCCTTCAGTTCCGCACCCAGAGGATCGAGAATACCGGTTCTGGCCTCGGTCCCGTCGATAACCGTCTTTACCAGCTTCGGCTCGAATTGCGGTTCGGAGAACACGCAGGTTGCGCCAAGCGACTTGATCTTGTCGTGGATTTCCTTGATGCGCGCTGCGCCCGGCGCCTTTTCCGGGCTGACCGTGATCGACCCGGCGGCCTTCACACCGAAGCGATTTTCGAAATACTGGTAGGCGTCATGGAAGACGATGAAGGGCTTGTCTTTGACCGGCTCCAGTTCGCTCGCGATTTCCCTGGTCAGCGCGTCGATCTTCTCGCCATAGTCCCTGGCGTTCTTTTCATACTGCGCGGCATGTTCCGGGTCGCTTGCGCCCAGCGTCTTCGCAATATCCGTTGCCAGGACCTTTCCGTTCTGCGGGTCGAGCCAGAAATGCAGGTCATATTCGCCATGGCCGTGGTCATGATCATGCCCGGCTTCGGAAGCTTCCGCGGCATGATCGTGCTTCTTGTCATCATGGCCATGGTCATGACCTTCATGCCCGTGGTCATGCGCTTCAAACGGACCGCCTTCACGGAACTTCAGCCGGGTGAGGCCCTCCGCATCGCCAAGCGCGATGACCTTCGCGCCCTCGCCCAGCGTATCGATCGGCTTGTCGAGGAAGGTTTCCATCGACGGCCCGGCCCAGAAGATCACCTTGGCATGCTCGATTGCCTCGGCATCGGAAGGCTTGAGGCTGTAGACATGCTCCGAACCCGCCCCCTGCACGATCAGCTTCGGCTCGCCCACGCCCTGCATGACCGCCGACACGATGGAATGGAGCGGCTTGATTGATACCACAACGCCTTCGCGCTCTGCGGCAAGCGAGATATTCGTCGCGCCGGTAAGGAAAGCCGAGGCGAGAAGAAGGGAGCGGAAGTGTTTCATGGTCTCTCTCTTGTGCGGTTGGAAACGGATATCATATTCAAGTGATATGTTATTTTATAACGTCTATTGCGTTATGCTATAACGTCTGTCATAAGGTGAGGCAACCCCCATTTTTGCAAAAATCGCAACCGGGGTGGCGCAACGAAAAGACACTGAGAAAAGCCCGGAACAGATGAGCAGGAAGACCGCCCTCCCCGTCCAAAAGGCGCGGGAAACCTTGATCGAAATGAAGGACGCTGGCGTCTATCGCGACGGGCGCTGGCTGGTGCGCAATGTCGGCCTGAGCGTCGAGCGCGGGGAGATCGTGACCCTGATCGGGCCGAATGGCGCGGGCAAGAGCACCGCCGCCAAGATGGCCCTGCGCATCCTGAAGCCCGACGAAGGCAGCGTGATCCACATGCCTGGACTGCGCATCGGCTATGTGCCGCAGAAGATCAATATCGACCGCACGCTGCCGCTTTCCGTCGAGCGCCTGATGACGCTGACAGGACCTCTCTCACGCAAGGATATTGAGACGGCATTGGAAGTGGTCGGCATCCCGCATCTTGCAAAGGCCGAGATCGCCAACCTGTCGGGCGGCGAATTCCAGCGGGCGCTGATGGCGCGGGCACTTGCCCGCAAGCCCGACCTCATGGTGCTGGACGAGCCGGTGCAGGGCGTCGATTTTTCCGGCGAGGCTGCGCTTTACGAGCTGATCGCGAAACTGCGCGACGATACGGGCTGCGGCGTGCTTTTGATTTCGCACGACCTGCATCTCGTCATGGCGGCGACCGACCGCGTCATCTGCCTCAACGGCCATGTTTGCTGCAGCGGGACACCGCGCGACGTGACGGCGAGCCCTGAATATATGCGCCTGTTCGGCAGCCGCGCCGTCGGGCCGCTTGCGGTTTATGAGCATCACCACGATCACACGCATCTGCCCGACGGGCGCGTGCTTCATGCCGACGGTTCCGTGACCGATCACTGCCATGCCGATGACGGCCATCATCATGAGCACGAGCATGACCACGCACATGACCACCATCATCACGAAGGGAGCGCGCCCCGTGCTTGACGATTTCTTCACCCGCGCCATCATCGCCGGTGTCGGACTGGCGCTCACCACCGGGCCGCTCGGCTGCTTCATCGTGTGGCGGCGCATGGCCTATTTCGGGGATACGATGGCGCATTCGGCCCTGCTCGGCGTGGCGCTGGCGCTCGTTTTCGACATCAATCTGATGATCGGCGTGTTTGCCGTCGCCGTGGCGATTTCCGCCATTCTGCTGCTTTTGCAGCGCCGCCATACATTGTCGGCGGATTCGCTCCTCGGCATCCTGTCCCATGCCACCCTGTCGCTTGGCCTCGTCCTCGTCGCCTTCATGACATGGGTGCGCGTCGACCTGCTGTCCTTCCTGTTCGGCGACATTCTGGCCGTCTCGCGCATGGATATCGCCTTCATCTATGGCGGCGGCGTGTTCGTGCTGGCGGTTCTGGCCTGGCTGTGGCGTCCCTTCCTCGCCGCCACCGTCAGCGAGGATATTGCCCGCGCCGAGGGCATGAACCCCGCCCTGTCGCGTATCGTTTTCATGCTGCTTCTGGCCATCGTCATCGCCATTGCGATGAAGATCGTCGGAATACTATTGATAACCTCGCTGCTGATCATACCGGCAGCGACCGCACGCCGCTTTGCCTCCACGCCCGAGCAGATGGCCATCCTCGCCTCGCTGATCGGCGCGGCAGGCGTCATCGGCGGACTTTATGGCTCCATTCATTTCGACACGCCCTCCGGCCCGTCCATCGTGGTCGCGGCGCTTGCCATTTTCATTTTGAGCCTGTTACCCCTACATAAGAGGGAACAAGCATCACCGAAACGGATCGCTGGACAATGAGCACCCATCACCATCATCACGCCCCGCAGGACCTGACCCGCAATCAGACACTGGTTTTCGACGTGCTGTCCAAGGCGGAAGGCCCGCTCAGCGCCTATACGATCCTCGACCAGCTGCGCGACGACGGCTTCCGCGCGCCGCTGCAAGTCTATCGCGCGCTGGAAAAGCTGCTCGACTACGGGCTGATCCATCGGCTCGAAAGCCTCAACGCCTTCGTTGCCTGCGCGCATCCGCAATGCCACCAGCAGGGTCTGGTGGCTTTCGCCATTTGCGAGAAATGCGGTCAGGTGACGGAGTTTTCCGACGCGGCAATCGAAAATCTCGTCAGCGCATGGAGCCTGCAGAACGGCTTCAAGTCGCGCAAGACGACGCTGGAGCTGCGCGGCCTCTGCGAAGCCTGCGGGGATCACTGAACAGATACGAACCTGTTCAAGGTAACCATGTCCGAAGGTTCCCGGTTTAAAAAGTAACGCATCGGCAATCGAAACCTGCTAGATTGCTCTCCTGAAACTGCGCATCGTGCTTTCTGAAAATCGTTTGCGATTTTCAGGCCGATGCCGGAGGGGAAAAGCAGGTAAGATTTCGATATGGCACGGGTTAAGCCATCCCATGAACGTCGCAGGGAAGAGAGGCAGCGCACAAGGCTGCGCTCCGGCAAGATCGTGGGCCTCGACGGGCGGTTTATCATCGAATGCCAGTTCAGCGATATCGCGCCCCATGGCGCCAAGCTCAGAACCGTGGAGGTCCCTACTCTGCCCGAGCGTTTCTGGCTGTTCGACGATTATTACGGTCGCGCGCTTCTGGCCCGCGTCGCCTGGCGCAATGGCCGTGAAATGGGTGTGGAACTCGTATCCGACCCGGCAGTCACGCCGCTGGACGAAGAACGCCTCGCCCAGCTTTCAGGAAAATATTATTCGCTGTGACCGACAGGCTGCGCGGCTGCCTGCTTTTCAGGAACCTGTTTCCCCGGCGCGGTCGGCGTCGGCGCGCCGCGCATGTTCATGGCGCGGATTTCCTCGGCTGAAATATAGTTGAACTGCTCGACCAGAAGGTCCTTGATGACCGGCTCTGGAAACCGCGCATTGAGATCGGCGATGATCGAGGCGCGCACATCCTCGAAGCTCACCTTTTCAACCTCTTTCGTATCCGAATAGCTGCCATAGAACTTGCGGAAGATTTCATCGCTGATGAAGAATTCGAGCGGCACGCTGAGCTTCTTGCGAACGTTCGAATCGATCGTATAGACGAGCTGCGTCACCACATAACCGGCGACGCCGCCGTTCGAGAGGATCGGCACGCTCATCACATCCGTCTTCACGTAGTCCACGCCTCCAAACCCGCCGACCGCGGCCTGCGCCCCATCCGGGGATGAGGCGTTCTGGCGAACCGCGAAGAAAAGCGAGCCGAAAGCGACAGCGCAGATCCACAGGCCGATGGCAATGATGCGGATCATCGTGCGTGACCGAGCCTCGCGCTCTGCATGGAATAGGTGCCGTCGGCTTCCTGCGTTTCCAGCGCACCGCGAATGAGGTCGGCCAGTTCGCCGACAGCCCGCAGATGCAGTTGCAGCGCTTCGCAGTTTTTCTCAAGCTTGTGCTTCAGGCTGTCGAGCAGTGGCTGAAGCGGCTTCATCGTCGCCGGCTCGGCAGCGCCGGCCGCCTTCTTGATCGCCTTGTTGAAATCATAGAGCCCGCGGCTCTTGCGTGCGTTGATTTCCGCAAGATCGGGGTTGCCGCCTTCCAGCAGAAGGCGCGTCTCCGTATCGATGACGTCTTCCAGACGCTGGATCGCCCGCACGACCGGCTTCAATGCTGGGTTCTCGGCCGGTTCCTCTGCCAGCGCCTGACCGGGTTCGCTCGTCACGGCGACGATCAGCGAATCCTCTGGCAGGCTGTTTTCAGAGCTTGTCTCGGTCATTTCGGGGGTCCTCAATTATGACGCTTGTCGTTACGGGCCAATCAGCCGCGCGCGCTGTCCGTGTCGCTATCTTTGTGTGGAACAGTTCCGGTGAAACGCAGTCCTCGGAACGGTTCTATCTCTCTATTTTCCCGCATGTCTTCATCCCGAAACCGGTTCCCCTTTTCGGGAGACATGCTCCAGCTGCTTTTGAATGAGCTTGCGTTCGAAACCATGCACGATGTCCTTCGAAACGGCGTTTTCGCTCAAATCGCCTCCCAGATTATTGATCACGTCTCCCAACGCTACCGTTGTCGGTGCTTCTGGCCGCGCGTTGCGCGCCGCCTGTTCCTCAAGCAACCTGGCAATGCCGACACCGCCGCCATCCGCCATCTTGTTTGCCATGGCTTCCGCCATCATGGACTTCCAGTATTCACCGGCGATCCCCTTCCCGAAGGTCGCCGTCGTGTCACTGGTAAACATCGACTGCACGAAGGATTGCAGCATGAAGGCCTCGAACTTGCGATAGGCCGGGCTGGCCGCATTCTGCGCATCCGGCCGCACGCTGACGCCCGCCGCAAGACTGTCGGAAAAGCTGGCGAAATTGTCCCGCGTCAGGCCAACGGCAGCCGAGGCCACCATGGTTCCCGGTGCCGACGGCGCTTTCAACCGTTCCGCCGCCATGCGATAGGCTTGCGGATCGGCGGCGCGCGCCACGTCCATCACCAGATCTGACGGCGGGTTGATCGCCATGCAATACACTCCCTCTTCTGTTGATTGCACCATAACGGGTCAAACTTGACTGAAACTTGTGCGTGCGTTCAGCCTCGTTTTTGCGCTCAATCAGGGCCTTGCGACCGGTTTGTCGTTTTCCGGCTAATAAATTCCTCGATAAGGCTGGAAAGTTCGCGCCGCTCGCGCTCGTTTCTGGTGTCGGTCAGGCGATCCTCCAGCAATTCGACACGCCGCTGTTCCTGCAACAGCGCCTTGCGCTGCGCCTGAAGACGCTGCTCAAGCTGCTGCGATTCGGCTGCGTTGCTGCCGAGGCGTCTGATAAGCAGCGAGGGATCGATATTGAGCGCATCGCCATCATAGCGGCGATCCTGCATGGCGATCAGCGCCTCGCGCTCCTCATCCAGCGCGCCCTTGCGCGCATTGGCTGCGGCAAGCGCCTGTTCCACCCGGGCGCTGCCAAGCTTTTGCAGTTCAATCAGCTTCTTCAGATTGCGCGGATTGGTCATCGCGGCCCTCAGAACAATTCACGCAACTGCGTGGCGGTCTCGTTGGTGAAGAAGCGCAGCAGTTCCGGCAGGATGAAATAGACCACCAGCAGCCCTCCCCCCAGCACAAACGGCATCGACACGAAGTAGACCGGTATGGTCGGCGTCAGCTTGTTCACCAGACCGATGGCGAAATTGACGAGGATCGCAAAGACGATGAAGGGCGCGGCGATGCGCAGCGTCGCCAGAAAAGCCCCCGAAAGCGCATCGGTGAAGTCGATCATCACTGCATCGGGACGAAACTGCCCGTCCACCGGAATGGCCACATAGGAATTGAGCAGCGCCCGGAAGATTTCCAGATGCATGTCGGTGATGAAGAACAGGAACAGCGCGCTGAAGGTGACGATCGTCGCCAATGTCGCCTGCGGTTCGCTTTCCGTGATGGCATCGGCGGGAGAGCCGGAATAGCCGATAGAAACGGCCATCGTGCTTGCCATGAATTGCAATGCCCAGAAATAGATATGCGCCAGAATGCCAATGACCGCGCCGATGAATATTTCGCTCGCCATCAGGCGGAACAGGGTCAAGGGCTGCCCGGCATCGACAACGGTGATGATGCGTTGCAGCACGAGCGGCAGAACCGCGAACGAACAGGCGAGCGCGATGAACAGCCTGACCTGCAAGGGAATGCGCGCGCTCGAAAGTCCCGGCATCAGCATCAGGCATGCGCCGATGCGGCAGAACGCCAGAACGGCGGCCAGAATGATCTCGTTAAGCGGCAATTGCGCGACAGGCACTCAGGGCCCTTTCATCGTATGTTGCAATAATTACTCCCCTCGTCCTTCGAGACGCCACGCCTCGACAAGCTCGGCATGGCTCCTCAGGATGAGGGGTGTGGGCGCTAGAACTCTTCCTCATCCTCAGGAGGTGCCCTGAGCGCGGGCAGGGCGTCTCCAACCCTCGCTCCCCTCATCCTGAGGAGGTGCCCTGAGCGCAGCGAAGGGGACCGTCTCGAAGGATCAAAAGACCGAAGGATCGACCGGTCATCACTACGAAATCGCGCCAAGTGACTTCACCTCCACGCCACGGGCGATTTCGACATGGGAGAGCACCGGCAAGGTGGCGAACAGGCGCTCGATAATCATGCGGATATATGGCCGAGCTTCCGGCGAGGACACCAGCACGAAGCGCTCGCCATTGTCGAAATGCTTGCGGATGACGGCGGAAGCCTCGGTGCCGAACTGTTCCAGCAGGCGCGGATCGATGTCGAATTCGACGATCTCGCCCTTGGCGTCACGCTTGAGGCTCTGGTGGAAAACCAGATCCCAGCGATTGCCGAGACGCAGAACATTCAGAACGCCATTGTCGGAAAGATCGCCGCAAATCTGCTGCGCCATGCGCATGCGCACATGCTCCACGATCATTTCCGGGCGGCGGACGAGCGGCGCGATTTCCGCGATGGCTTCGAGGATCAGATGCAGGTTGCGGATGGAAATGCGCTCGGCGAGCAGCAGTTTCAGCACCGCCTGCAAGCCCGAATAGGAAATATGCGTCGGGCAGATATCTTCCAGAAGCTTGCGATATTCAGAACCCAGACGATCCAGCAGGATGCGCATGTCCTTGTAGGACAGAAGCTGGGCCAGATTGTTGCGGACGATTTCGCTCAGATGCGTCAGCAGGACGGAGAGATTGTCCACGGTCATGTAACCATCGCGGCGCAGATCAGCCGCGAAGGTTTCCGGCACCGAATAGGCGCGCATGCCGAAGGCCGGCTCGCGTACTTCCTCACCGGGGATGGACGGGATCGGGCGCTCGCCCAGCACGACGAGCGTTTCGCCGACGCGCAATTCGTGGCTGGCGACAGCCGTGCCGTGTATCTTGATGCGATAGCTTTTCGGCGGCAGGGCAATGTCGTCCGTCACCTTGATTTCGGGAATGACGAAACCGTATTCCTGCGCGAACTTGCGGCGCATCTTGTTGACGCGGTGCGCCAGTTCCTGCTGCGAGGCGATCAGCCGGGCGGAAAGCTGCTTGCCGAGGCAAAGCTCGATCTGGTTGGTTTCCAGCGACGCCTTGACCGAGTTGCGCTCCTGCTCTTCCCCCTCGCGCTGCTTCTTGTCGGCTTCGCTCGCTTCCGCCTCGCGCTGGCGCGCCTGGCGGCGCGGCACGGCAATGCCGACAAAGGCCATTGCGCCGCCCAGCATGAAGAACGGGAAGGCTGGCAGGCCCGGCATGATGCCGAGGACGAAAAGCAGCATCGCCGCGACCAGAAGCGCCTTCGGATAGGCGCCGAGCTGGCCGAAGATCGCCTGGTCGGCGGAACCGCGCGTGCCGCCCTTCGACACCAGAAGACCGGCGGCGAGCGAGACGATCAGGGCCGGAATCTGCGTGACCAGACCATCGCCCACCGACAGTTTGGTGAAGACGTCGGCGGCGTGCGCAATGTCCATGTCGTGGCGCGTGGCGCCGATGATGATGCCGCCGAAAATATTGACGGCGGTGATGATGAGGCCCGCAATCGCGTCGCCGCGCACGAATTTCGAGGCACCGTCCATGGAGCCGAAGAAGGAGCTTTCCTCTTCCAGCTCGCGGCGGCGGCGCTGCGCTTCCTTTTCATCGATCAGGCCGGACGAAAGGTCGGCATCGATGGCCATCTGCTTGCCGGGAATGGCGTCGAGGGTAAAGCGCGCGCCCACTTCCGCGATACGCGTCGCGCCCTTGGTGATGACGAGGAAATTGACGATGATCAGGATGCAGAAAACCACCAGACCGATGACGAAATCGCCGCCCATCACGAATTGCGAGAAGCCGTGGATCACATGACCGGCGGCGAGATAGCCTTCATTGCCATGGGTCAGGATCACGCGCGTCGTCGCGATGTTCAGCGACAATCGCATCATGGTGGCGATCAGCAGCACCGTCGGAAAGGCGGAAAAGTCGAGCGGGCGCTGGATCCACAGCGCCACCATCAGGATCAGGACCGAAAAGGCAATCGAGAATGCCAGCCCGATATCCAGCACCACCGCCGGGACAGGCAGGAAAAGCACCGTCAGGATGATGATGATGCCAACCGCCAGACCCATGTCGCTGCCGGTCAGAAATCCGCCTTTTATGAAGGGTTTAGCCGCTGCCTGCTGCACGTCCGTCTCCTGTTTGCGGAGGGAACTTAGCTTGCGAAGCTTGCGCGAAGGCTACGTGCTAGAACCCCTTCTCGATGCGCGAATATGCGAGCAGCGTGAAAGAGTTGATCTGCGCGCCGACGAAAGGCGCGGTCAGGGCCAGCACGACGAAGATGACGATGATCTTCGGCACGAAGGTCAGTGTCATTTCCTGAATCTGGGTCAGCGCCTGGAAAAGCGCAATGCCGATGCCTGCCAGCATCGCGGCAAGCACCGCCGGGCCGCTTGCCATAAGCACGGTCCAGATCGCGGAATTGACGATATCGAGCGCGTCGGCCTCGTTCACCGCATCATGTCCTAGCTGATCTTGACGCCTGCGCCGATCATCAGCGTCTTGCCGTCTTCCAGTTCGGCCAGCATGCCGTTGGACTGGATGGTAACGGATTTCACGACGCCGGATATGCTGCCATCGGCATTGGTCAGCGTGCGGCCGATCCAGCCTTCGGCCTGCGTCAGCGACGTATTGGCGATTAGCGTTTCAAGCTTGCTGTTCATCTGCACGGCCTGTTCCACATTGGAGAAGGTCGCAAGCTGCGAGACATATTGCGTCGCGTCCATCGGCTGCGTCGGGTCCTGGTTCTGCATCTGCGTCACCAGAAGCTTGAGGAAGGAATTGTAGTCGACGCTTGCCTTGTTGGCCGCCGAATTGCTGTTGTTCGGCGTATTGTTGTTCGTCGTGTTCGTGCCGACCGGCGGTGTCGTGGTCATCGGTTTGCCTCTGCGGATTTCCGGATTGCAGCCACGGGCGAAGCCGGGGCTTCAAGGCCCATCAGTTCGGCCTCGCGTGGATATTGCGCGCGAATGGTCTTGAGCGCCTCAAAAACGCGCCCGTTATGAACCAGCTCGTCGACCAGCTTCAGCGCATTCAGGATTTCCACATCCTTGAACGTGGAGAACATGCCCCTCAGCATCTGCGCGAAGGTGGCGTGGGCCTGTTCGCGCATGGCCGGTTCGATCAGCATCATCTGCGCGGCGAAATAAAGCTGGCGCAGCGGCGTTGTCGTGTCTTCGGGCTGGAGAACGTGGTTTTCCAGAAGGAAGGTGGCGTCGTTCAGAAGCTCGAGCGAGACCTTGCGGTCGGCCTTCAGCACTGCACCATTGATAAAGATACGTTCGCCCGCGCGCAGCGAAAGGCGAATGGCCGGTTTTCCGTTGGGAGCCATTTCAAAGTCCGTCCCGGATCGACTGGGTGATCTCGATCAGCGTGGCGTAATCGTTGCTTTCGCCCTGGCGGATGCGCTCGATTTCCTTCAGCACGAAAATGCCGACGGAAATGATCGCCGCCTTCAGTTCCTTCGGCAGCACGTTTTCCTCCGACCCCAGATCGTCGATGATCGTGGTCCAGAGCTTCGTGGTGAAATAGGTCGCGTCGATCCCCTCGCGCGAGCCACTGCCGTTTTCCTTCGCCAGTTCGAGCATTGCGATGGAACGGTCGAACAGCGTCCGCTCCCGTTCCCTGGCGCTCGCCATATCGTCAGTCATGACATCTTCGTAGCGCATCTGATACATGGTTTTCTCCGTCTATCAGTCCGGACGGGCTCGCATCATGCTGCGTCCGTCCTGATCATCCTGACTATCTGAGATAGTTGAGCAGGCTCATATTCTGCAGCTGAACCGTCAGCGAATAGGAAGTCTCGATCTGCGTCTTCAAAGCGTTGACGCGGGTCGCCGCCTCGTAAGGGTCGACTTCCTCGAGATTGAGCACCGACTGGTTCAGTATCTTCTGCTGCGCCACGATACGCGTCGTCGCCGCCTGCGTGCGCGACTGCGCCAGACCGAGCGTCGTCTGTTCCGACGTCGTTTCGGTAATCGCCGTCGTCGTAGTCTGCATGGCTTTGCCAGTCAGGGCTTCGAAAGCCTGGCTGTTGAGGCCGATGGTTGCGAATTCGGCGACCATGACCGCCGACATGATCGTCCTGCGGAAGCCGTCGGCATTGGCCGAGATCGACGTATCGGCGGTTTCGGTGGGCGAGATGCGGCTCTTGATCACCGTGTCCGATGCATCCGACCAGTTCGCGGCCCAGTTGGCATCGTTGAACTCCTCGGCGAAATCGCCGTCGAGAAAGGCCGTCATCTCGTCGCCGGTGATGTTGGCCACCTGCGGATCGTCGATGGCGAAGCCAAAATGGTTCTGAAAGGCCTGGCGCACGGCGGTCTGCGCGGCGCTGCCCTCGGTATAATCGGCAACCGGCTTCACATCGGTGTTCACACCGGCGAAGATATATTCGCCGTTATAGCTGGTGTTGAGCAGGCCGGTGACGGAGTTGAGAATAGACTTTGCCGACTTGGCAATCGTGGCGGCACTTTCAGCGGTATTGTTGGCGCCCGTCAGGTCGCCCAGAAAGTTCTGCGTGTTTTCGATGATCGTGCCGGCAGCGGTCTGCGTCGCATTCATGCGCTGCTGCACCAGCTTGTTCATGTCCGTCAGCACGCTCAGCCGGTCATATTCCTTGCGCAGGGACACGGTCTGCCCGGATTTCGAGCCGAGCGACAGCCCGACATCGAACACGGTTCCCGTGGTCGCTTCCTGTTGGGCTTTCAGCATCTCGGCCTTGTTCTTCGCGACCATGGCCCTGAGGGCTGACGTTGCGCCATAGGTGGAAATCGATTGCGCTTTCATTGGCCTCACACCGCGTTGAGAAGATCGTCGAGCATTGCGCTGATCGTGGTCAGCACCCGGCTCGATGCCTGATAGGAATGTTCAAGATCGAGAAGCAGCGCCATTTCGGTGTCCATGTCGACGCCGTTGGCGTTGGAGAGGGCGGCGTCTGCCTGAGTGGCAACCGTCGCATTATAGGAGAATTCGCTGTTGGCCTTCTGGCGCTTGCCTTCAAGCCAGCTGATGGATGACGCGCTGTAGTCGATCAGGCTGGAGCTGGCCGAAAGACCTGTTGCCGGATCGAACGCCATCGGCTCCGAGAAGGCTTCGTTGAGCGCCCGCAGGCGCTCGCTGAACCCGGCTGCGCCTTCGATGTTATATTTGTAATCAGGCCCGTTGGCCCCGCCGTCACGCAGCAAGAGCGCGCTGCCCCCCTCGGAGGCAACGAAAGCCGAGGACACCTTGATGCTGCCTGCAATGCCCGCCGACATACCTGCGCCCGGAACATCCGGCGATCCGGCCCAGCTGAACAGACCCGTCTTGTCGGCGCCGACGCCGGTCTGGTCGCTTTCGGCAAACATCGTCACCAGATTGCGCGCAATCTCGTCAAGCTGCATCTGGTATTGCGGGGCGATCTGGTCGCGCAGTTGCAGCAAGCCGCTGAGACGGCCTGTTCCATAAGGCTGGTCGAATGTCTCGTGGTTGAGCGGAACCCCATCCACCAGCACCGCCTTGCCGGAAATGCCCGGCGCCAGCACCGTCGACTGCTCGAAGCTAACCTTGCGCGCCGTCGTCTCGAAAAGCGTCACGCCGTTTTCGGCAAAGATCACCATGTCATTGTCACCGCGCATCATGGTGGTGATGCCGATCTCGCCGGAAAGCTGCTTCAGGATCGCATCGCGCTGGTCCATATAGTCGGAAACATCGCGATTGGCGCGCGTGCCGCCGACGATCTCCTGATTGACCTTCTCGAACTTGGCCAGAAGATCATTGATATTGGCGACGGAATCCGCGATTTCCCGGTCCGCATCGTTGCGCAGCGACTGGATCTGCTTCGTTCCGGCATTGAGCGCATTGGCGAGCGACTGCGCCGTCGACACCACGCTGTCGCCAAGCGCGCTGTTGGAAGGCGAAGCGGCATAGGTCTGGAGCGCATCGCGCAGATCGCCGATGAGGGCCGAAGGCGAGCCGGAATAATTATCCGCCGAATAAAGCGACGAAAGGCGGTCGAGCCCGCCTGCGAGAATGGAAGAGGAAGAGGCCGTGCTGTTCGACTGGATGAACCTGTTGAACAAGGCCTCATCCGCCGACCGGCTGATCCCCACGTAAAGCGAGCCATAAGGCCCCGATACGAGAGAAGCGGTGCGTCGGGAATAATCCGGATCGTTGGCCCTGGCGATATTGCTGGAGACAACGGAGGTCTGCTTGGACGTTGCCGCAAGCGAACTTTTGGCCGTCAGAAGAGCAGAACTAAGCGACATCTTACCCCATCCTACAAGTGCATTCCCGGCAGGCGCGATGCGGTCTCGTGCCCGGAAATGCGGCTAAAACAAACACCTGGAAAGCCCCTGATAATTCCGCTTCTATCGGAACTGCCCCATCGTGCGTGAACCGTGCCCGTTGCCCGGACGGTCCGTATTCTCAATGCGCCAGTGGTCCGGTTCCGGCATTTGCGCCCCTCGGAAAGAGGTCCGGGCAAATGCCAAATTCAAACCACTGTTTCCGGGAAAGGCTTTTCACCCTCCCCGGAACTGGCCGGTTTAACGTTTCAGATTGACCAGCACGTCCATCAGTTCGGAGCCGGTCTGGAAGACTTTCGAATTGGCCGTATAGCTGCGCTGCGCCTCGATCATGTCGGTCAGCTCCTGCGCGATATCGGCATTGGATTCCTCCAGCGTGCCGGACATGACCTTGCCCATGCCCTCGCTCTGCGGGAAGCCGAGGCGAACGTCACCCGATTCAGCGCTCGGCAGGAACACGTTGCCGCTCACCACCGTCATGCGATCCGGGCTTGCGACATTGGCAAGCGGAATGCGCGCCAGAACCTTCTGCGTGCCGTTTTCGTAGATGGCGACGACCGAGCCGTCATTGGCCACATCCACGCCCTTGACCGCCGACGGCGCCTGGCCGTTGATCTGCGCCTGCGAGATCGTGTATTCACCGGCGCGCTGTGTCGAGGCGCCGAGATTGAGGCTGAGGCTCTGGCCGCCATAAGGCCCTAGATCGACCGTCACGTCGCCCGCGGACGTCATCGCGCCCGTGGTCGGATCGAAGGTCAGCGTCGTCGGGCCGCCGACCACTGCATTGTCGGCTGCGTTCTTGACCGTGACGCTCCATTCATCCGTGCCGGTCTTGCTGAAATAGACGTCGAGCGTGATCTTCTCGCCCTTGTCGTTATAGGAGATCAGCGAGGTCTTGTGATTGAATTCGCCGGCTGCTGGAACCTGATCGCTAGACGGCAAATTAACCGTGAAGGTGCCCGACGTGCTGCCTTCCGGCGGAAGGGCCGCGCTGTTGACATTGATGATGTTCAGGCCGGGAATCGTCAGCGCGCCGGCGGGGTCGTTCGGGCCTGCGCCCAGAAGATAATAGCCGGCTGAATTGACCAGATTGCCGTTCTTGTCGGGAACGAAGGAACCGGCGCGGGTCAGGAAGGTGGAGCCGTCCGCGCCCTGCACCACGAAATAGCCGTTGCCATCGATGGCAAGGTCGGTCGTGGACGATGTGGAGCGGATGCCGCCCTGATCGGAAATGCCGTAACGAACATTGGTCAGCACGCTGCCGGAATTATACTGTCCGCCTGTGCTGGGCAGAACGAGCGACGAAAACTGGGTTTCGGCGCGCTTGTAACCGACGGTGCTTGCATTCGCGATGTTGTCAGCGACCGCCGACAGGCGGTTCGCCTGCGCGTTCATTCCCGAAACACCGGTCCGCATCATACCGTAGAGGCTCATTAGCAGCTCCTGATTGGTTGTATCACCATCATTGTGTCACCGGCCAAAATCCAAGAGTTCTGGGCCGGAATCCGTGAAGTCCAGCGATGGAATCGGCGACCCGACCCACTCATCCGCGATCAAGCTAAAGAGCCACGCTTGCGTGAAACTGTAGCCTCGGGATGTTTTACGCTTTTACTGGGGAACCGACGCGGTTTCGGAAATCCGCAGACCTGCTCGAAATCGCGATACTGAAAGCATGTCTCCCGGAAGTGGGAACCGCCTTGGCGGGGAAGTCAGTCCGCCGGACTGGCCTCTGGTGTCGCTGCGATGCGGTGAGAACATGCGTGAAGACAAAGAGACAGTGCGCATCAACCTCATTCGATATTGATGCAGTAGCCCAGGAAGCGCTTGGAATCGATCGGATCGAAGCCCATCTGCTCACGCAGCTTCTTGCGCAACTTGCTGATATGGCTTTCAACGACGTTTTCTTCGACTTCACTGTCGAAAATGCCGTAGATCGCGCTGAAAATCTGCGCCTTGTTCAGGCGGCGGCCGCGATTGGCAATCAGATATTCCAGGATGCGGCGCTCGCGGCGCGGCAGCGGAAAATCGACGCCGTTGATCTGCGGATCGCGGCCATCGGAGAAAACGCGGATCGGGCCAAGCTCGGTGCCATCGTCGCTGGAAGCGGCGGATGCGCCCGCGCGGCGGCGGATCGCATTGATGCGCGCAAGGATTTCACGCACATGCACCGGCTTGCGCACAACATCGTCAACGCCTGATTGAAACAGCTCCAGCGTATGTTCCAGTGACGGACGGTCGTTGACGGCGATCACAGGCGCCTTGCAACGTTCACGAATCCGGGCCGGAAGGCGATGCTGATCGGCACATTCACCGATCAGGAAGGCCTCGACAGCCATGATATCCTGCTGCGGAACGCTCTCCACCCACTCATCGAAATCGGTAGGGGTAAAACCCGTCGTCGTGATGCCTTCGCGACCGAACCAGGATGAGTATCCTTCAGTCACAATATCTCTGTCGTCTACGACAACGATCATCGGCCCGCCTTCCGAATCAATATGTTAGCCCAAGCACGCTAGCAATAACTGGCGAGAGGAATCAGCAACAATGGCAATTAGTTGCCCGCAACAAATTGGGAGGCATTTTAGTAGATGCTAAAATAGAGGGAATCGCATTGATTGCAACGCGCCTCATCCTTTAGGCGCACAAACCTTAACCGAATATTAACGGCTCACGAACATTTACGATTCTTTACAAGGGCTTAAAATTTCGGTCGCTTTAACAGCACTTGCCGAAGACTGCAACCGGCAATTGAACAGGCGCAACATGGGTGCACCTGACACTCTGTTACAACCTGTTAAAATTGGCAGGAATCGGGTTTACCCGAAGCAGAAGTTTCGCGCCTGCGGCGTCCAGTTTCCGAAGCCGGTGGCGACCATATTCGTCATCACGCGGCAGACGTAACGCTTCTGGGCGGGGTCGTTGTTCGGCCCGGCGTGATAGCGCGCGACGGCCATCGTCCAGTTGCCTTCGCGCTGGCGGAGCTGCTTCAGGAATCGGGCCGCGTAATCGACATTGAGGCTCGGCATCAGCATCGCGGCAACCGACGGAAATTCTTTGCCGTGATAGTGAAAGTTGATCTGCATGCAGCCGAGGTCGATCAGCTTTGCGCCTTCGGCCCTGACCTCGTTGAAACGCCTCACCGCCGCCGTCTGCGACGGCATGAATTCGGCGCGCCCTTCGATGTTCATCGCATAGGGTTGCAGGGAGTTCTTGCGGCCGGTTTCCGTCAGCCCGACCGCGTAGAGAATGCCGAGCGGGACATCGTAGCGGGCCGATGCCCGGTGCATTTCGCGCTCACAGATATTCTCGGCTCTGGCCGGGCGGCTGTCAGACAACCAGGCCGCGATTGCGGTCGTTATTGCGAACAATACCGTTCCCGCCATCCTGCGCGCCCTGCATGTCCGAACGCTCGCGTCCTGCCTGACCGGATTCATCATTCCGCCTGCCCTCGCCGCCCATGAGACCCGCCTGGGTCTCGCTGCCGTTTCGCCCGTCAAAACCCTGCTGCATGCTGAAAGCCTGCTGCTGGCCCGATTGCTGGCCGCTGGCCTGCTGTTGCCCGGCATTATGCGATGCCTGCGCCTGCTGCACCGCGCCCGCCGCGTTGCGATCGGTGACGGTCACGGAAATTTTCGCATCGTCCGCGACGCCTGCCGCCTTCAGGGCTTTCTCGATCATGGAGCGGTCGGCGGCGAGCGTTTCTGCCGCATGGGTCTTTTCGGCGACGAGATGCACCTCGACCCCTTCCGATCCCACGCGGATGCGCGCCGTCACCGTCCCGAGTTCTGCCGGATCGAGCCTAATCTGCAAGGTCTTGACCGTGCCGAAGCTGCGTTCGGAAACCACCTGAATGTCGGCGATCCGCGCCGCGCCCTGCGACGGCGTGGTGGCTGCCTTGCTTTCTCCCGGCACACTGCTTTTGGGCGCCGGTTGCTGTGGCTGGAGATCGGCCCTGTCGGGCGTCTGGCCCGACTGCCGCGTCTGCCCCTTGTCCGCGTTCGCGGGGCTGGCGAGATCGTCCACAGCGTTCCCGCTCGGATTGCCGCCGGTCTCCTTCGATGCGTCAGGAGCGATAAACTGCTCCGCCCTGGCGCTGGCCGAAGGCGTCGCCGGGGCTTGCCCCTTCTTCGGATCGACATGCGCATCAGGCAGTTCGCCAACCTGCTTCTCTCCCCCTTCCGGACCTGCTTCCTTAATTAAGGCAGAGAGCGGATCAGAGGGGTTTTTGTCGTTTTTGGCGATATTTCCTGTGGCAAAATTGTGATTTGGTCCCTTCAAATCAGGCGAAGAAGTGGCCAAAGAGAGGAGATTTTGCGGCAGAACGAAAATTGCAGCCTGTTTCGCCCCGTCTTCATCCCTCGTTTCAGCCTCATCCATTTTGGCTGCGTCGTCCTTTTCATCCTTCCTTTCGACCTTGCCCTGCGGTCGTTCCAGAAGCGAACTGAACAATTTCGCCGGGTCGGCCTGCCCCTCGCTTTCCGCCTCCGCCTTTGCCTGCGACGGACCGGAATTTCGGGCGAGCGAAGCAAGTCGGCTGGTCGAATTCAGCAAAATATCAACGCTCATTGAACGGTCTTTCCTAGCAAGGCATCGATTTCGGCAAGCTTGCGCCGCGCATCTTCCATCGTTTTCTGCAAATCGTCTTCCGGCTGGTTTTTGACAGGCTTCAGGCTGACGGCCATCGGAGCTGCCGCAGGGTTCGCAACCGGCTTTTCCGCCCGGTTTTCCGGCGGATTCGCTGTTGCCATCGGCGGCACATCCCTTTCGGTCAGGGCCGGTTTTGCGGGCGGCGAGGCATCCGGCGTGCGGGTGACGACCGTGCCGACCGCTTCGGCGGCCTTCAGCAGCTTGCGATCCGGTTCCTGCAGCTTGTCGGGCGAAATCTGCGACAGTTCCCGCAGCGCGCTGCCTGCCGAATCCGAGGCAACATCGCTTGCCGCCGCATAGAGATTTGCACGGGTGGGGTCGGTTTTCAGTTTGTCGGCAAGCTTTTTCGCCTCTGCCGACATGAAACGCGCCCGCTCTGTCTGACCATCGACAAGCGCTCCGCGCGCGATTTGCAGATAGAGCGAATATTGCATCACCGGATCAGCCGAACCGATCAACCTTGCCAGTTCCGCATTGCCGATACGGTCGTTGAGCTTCACGGCCGCATCGACAAATTGCGCCATGAAATCACGCATATAGGGCGAACGGGGAAAGCGCTGGAGATAATTTCGCGCCAGAAGCCTGATCTTGTCGGCATCGCCAAGCCGGGCTGCAATCGGCATCGAACGGCGGATCGCCGCTTCCTCGAACAGGGTGCCCGGCGCATCGAGCCGCACCTGATCGAGCCGCATCAGGGCCGTCGCCGGATCGAAGGCCGTCATCTGGCTGGCGGTGACGAGCACGATGGAGGCCTTCAGTTCCGACGGGACATCGGGCGCCAGCGGAACAGAGAAAAGCTTCACCACTTCAATCGTCTGGCCGGAAGCATAGGCAAGCGCTCCCTTGACCAGTTCCGGCGGCACGGCATCCGTCTTGAGGTCGGCAAGTACCTTGCGCACCGCTTCCGGATTGCCGCCATTGAAGAGATAGATGATCGCCGCATAGACATTTTCCGGATTGTGCCAGACGTCGCCCGACGCCCGCCCCATATCCGTGCTGACGAAGCCCAGAAGCTTGTTGAGCATGACCACCGCTTCCGGCTTTCCGGCGACGATCTGGTCCTGCAACATGCGCAGCGAACGCACGAGCTTGTAGGGTTCCAGCACCGGCAGCGTGCGGGTCTCGGCCACCGCCTGCGCCTGGGCTTGAGCAAAGGCCGGAGAGGCCGCTCCCGCCAGGGAAAGGCCTGCCACACATGCCAGGAGTGAGCGCGTGGCGAACCGCTTCATGGCGCGGACTTGAGGAAAATATCGATGCGGCGGTTTTCAGCCGCATTCGGATCATTGGCGTTCTTCGGCTGGCGGTCGGCATAGCCTTCCACGCGCAGCACGCGCTTTTCATCAAGCCCGCCGCGAACCAGCATGTAATAGGCCATCTGCGCGCGCGCCGAAGAGAGACGCCAGTTGTCATAGGTCGCGCTCTTGAACGGACGCGCATCGGTATGCCCGCTGATGATGACTTCGCCCGGCTGGCGGGAAATCACCTGGGCGATGCGCTCCAGCATCTGCACCACGCGGGCGTCCGGCTTGGCGGAGCCGATGGTGAACATGCCGTAGTCTATCTTGTCGGTAAGCTGGATCATCACGCCGCCATCGACGGGAACGACCGTCACATCGGGCATCGGCTCGGCTTTCTTTGCGGCCGTACCTTCCTTCGCGGTTTCGCCCTCAGCCGCCTTTTTCAGATCGGCAATGAGCTGCTCCTGCTTTTCTGCTGGCGTGTCTGCTGGCGCTTCCGCAGGCTTTGCAGCTTCCTCCGGTTTCGGCTGGGCCGCTTCCGGCCTGGGCGGCGTGGCCGGTGCCGCATCCGGCGGGGTCAGGTCCTCGACAGCCTTGCTCGACCAGTAATCGGGGCTGAACGGATCACGATAGGCTTCGCCGCCATCGGCGCCTGTTGCGGGGCCGGATTTCGACGTGCCGCCATCGCCCTTGGCAGACTGGTTCTGCAGAACGCCGGTTTCGTGGGCCAGTTCCGACAGCACCGCATAGGGTTCGCGGAAAAGCTGGCGCTCTTCCTGTTCGCTTGGCGGCGCGACGGTCGTATCGTTGATGACCTTGGTGCTGTTTTCGATCTTCTGGTCGCTTTCATAGCGAACCTTGCCGTCTTTCTCCTCGACATCCTGCACGCCCTTCGGGCTTGAATGCCGGTCCATCAGCTTGACGGGATTGAAATAGCTGGCAACCGCCGCCTTGGTTTCCTCATTGGCGGCATTGATGAGCCACATGACGAGGAAGAAGGCCATCATGGCGGTCATGAAGTCGGCATAGGCGATCTTCCACACGCCGCCATGATGGCTGTCATGGTCGTCATGCCCGCCGCGGCGCACAATGATGATCTCGCGCTTGGTTTCGGGATCGATGTTCATTGCACCGCAGCCTTCAATTCTTCAAGAAGCGGCGCGATGCGCGTTTCAAGCACCCGGTCGCCAAAGGAAAAGGAAAGTTCGTCCGCGCCGGTTTCCGAGAACCTGCAGCCGGACGGCAGCAGGGCGGCGTGATCGCGGAGCGGCGCAACCAGCCGCGCCGGGCCGGAAATTTCCGGCGCTTCGCCGTCGAGCGCCAGCGCCGCAATGCGGCGCGCAAATTCCGCAACCGCCTCGCGCTCCATCTTTTGCGCCAGCAATGGCATCAGGATTTCCGCGATCTGGCCGGAAAAACTGCGCTCCAGCGCGGCCAGCGCTTCGGTGAGGCTTCCTGCCAGAAGCAGGGCCTGCTCACGCGAGAATGCAGCGCGCAACGTTTCGATTTCGGCCTCATGCTCCCGCAGAAGCCGCGTCTTCTCCGCCTCGTAGAGCGCCTCGGCTTCGCGGTGTCCATCTTCCCGCCCGGCTTCAAAGGCAGCGCGCCTTTCTTCCTCGCCGGCGATGATGGCCGCAACTTCCGCCTGCTCGGCGGCAGCGGATTTTTCGGCAGAAGCCGCACGCTTCGGCGCCTCGCTTCCAGCTTGCGGCGCGGGCGTTTCCTTCAGCGGTTTCGGCGGCAAAGGCGCGGCAATGATCTCGACCGCCTCATCCTCTATGTGATGGGTCGAGAAATCGGGAAGATAACGGCTGAGGGAAAGCGCGCTCATCGTCAGGCCGCCTCAAGCTCCGGCATGACCGAAGCCTTTGCGGTCGATTCCCTCAATGGCTGGCCCTCGCGGCTGGCGGCGGTTTCGTGAATCCACTGCTTGAGAACGGCTGCGACGCGCTCTTCGTCCATGTCGATCATCTGTTCCAGTCGCAGCTTTGCGGGCATGCGCATGCGCTGGCGAAGATCGCTGAGGCTTGTCTTCATCTGGTCGGCATAGGCTTCCGGCCCACCGATGACGGCCTGTACGCCCTGCGCCCCTTGTACGCCTTCGCCTGCCGCCTGACCGCCGACGAAATCGGGTGCAGCCACGTCGCTTGTCTCGCGGATGGCGACTTCCGTGCCGGCAGTCCTGGCATTCTGGTCACGCAGCAGCGGACGCAGGCCGAACCAGATCAGCAGACCGACAGCGGCAAGGATCGCAAGCGCATTGACATAGGAGCCGCTCTGGCGAAGCACCGTGTCGGTCCACGGCGTGGAGACCGGTTCCATATCGGCACCGGCAGGATCGAGGAAGTTGACGGCGGTCACGTTGATGACGTCGCCGCGATCCGCGTTGAGGCCGGCGGCGGTTGCCACGAGGTCGCGGATCTTGGCGATCTGCTGGTCGACGAAATTGGCGGGCGGCGGCGTGGTGCCTGCGGTTTCCAGAAGCCGCGCCTGATCGATGACCACGGCGATGGACAGGCGCTTGACGGTATAGCCGTCGCTGACGGTGGAAACCGTCTTGCTGTTCATTTCGTAATTGGTCAGTTCCTCGCGGCGGTCGGTCTTTTCCGACGAGCTTTCGCCGTTGCGATTCTGGATTTCTTCCTGCGGAATGTTCTGTTCGACGCCGGTTGCGTTGTCGTTGCGATTGTTGCGGGAATCGCCGCTTTCACGGACAACGCGCACCGAACGCTCGACACGGGATTCGGGATCGAAGATGGTTTCGTTGGTCTGGCGGCGGTCCGTATCGAGCACTGCCTGAACGCTCGTCTGGAAATGCCCCATGCCGAGATAGGGCGCCAGCGCCTTGCGGATGCTGTCGTCCACATTGCCTGCGACCTGCTGCTCCAGCGAGGCGGTCATCAGCGCTGCGCCATTGGCGGCTTCGCCAGCCGAGGCCAGGAGGCGGCCATTGGTGTCGAGGACGGTCACGGCGGAAGCATCGAGCGAGGGAACGGCGGCGGCGACCAGCTGGCGGATGGACTGGGCAGATTCGGCGGCAAAGCCGCCTTCGGCGCGGATGACGACCGAGGCCGACGGCTTCTGGTCGCCACGGCGGAACGAACCCTTTTCGGCGAGCACGATGTGGACGCGGGCGGCCTTCACGCCGCGAATGGCCTGAATGGTGCGGGCGATTTCGCCTTCCAGCGCGCGCACGCGGGTGATTTCCTGCATGAACGAGGTCAGGCCGAGCGAACCCATATTGTCGAAGAGTTCATAACCGGCATTGTTCGAGGTCGGCAGGCCCTTTTCGGCCAGATACATGCGGGCGTTTTCCGCCTTGCCGATGGGCACGAGGATGGACGAGCCATCGGCCTTCACATCGAAAGGAATGCCTGCCTCGCCAAGCGCCAGACCCATGCGGTTCACATCGTCACGCGAAAGACCGACATAGAGCGTCTCATAGGAGGGGCGGCTCAGATAGATGCTCGTATAGAGGATCGCGGCCATGAGCGCGGCGCCCACAAGTCCGAGCGCCACGAGTTTTCGCGCGCCAAGCTTGCCGAGCGTACCCTTGAGCTGTTCGATCAATTGCTGGAAATTCTGCTGCATCCACACCACCGCCATAATGATGGATGCAACCTAGCCCGCGAAGCTTGCGCGAAAGTGGCGGCTGATGAAGCAAGTGCTTCCGGAAACTGGAAATGAGCGCAAAGAATTGGGGCGCGGAATGAATCCCGCGCCCCGTTTTCCGCCCAAAGACATCCGATCCGATCAGGTCGGTTCGGATGCGAACCCCTGATTTGCCTGAGAACTCGCGAGCGCCGGCAACCCGGCGCCCGTTGCAGAAGCGCGTCTCATTTCGGGACGCGCTTCCATGCTGGCTCAGTTATGATTAGCCGCGGAACAGCGACAGGATCGACTGGCTCGACGAGTTGGCGATCGAGAGAGCCTGAACGCCGAGCTGCTGCTGAACCTGGAGAGCCGACAGACGAGCCGATTCCTTGTTCATGTCAGCGTCAACTAGCGTGCCGACGCCCTTTTCGATGGAGTCGGACAGACCGGACAGGAAGCTTTTCTGGCTGTCGATCTGCGACTTCGCAGCACCAAGCGATGCAGCGCCGGTGGTCAGGCTCTTCAAAGCCGTTTCAACCTTGACCATCGCAGCATTGATTTCGGTGTCGGTCAGAGATGCGTTAGCAGGAACCTGGAAGAAATCAGCGGCAACAACAGCGGCAGCAGCGCCCGTCGCATAATCAACGGTGCCATCTGCGGCTTTGCCAAATACCTGCGTTTCAGAGGCCTTAACATCAATGGTGTCGACCTTCACGGTCGTGTCGGTACGATTGTACGAAGCGACAACCTTAAGATCAGTCGTGCCGTCGTTAACAAGCAGATTCGAACCTGCATAATTAGCGTTGCTGGCAGCTGATTTGATGTTGTTTTGAATCGCAGTGATCTGCGTTGCGATCTTATCCTGGTCTTCCTTGCTGGCGCCTTGCGCGCTAACAAGGAGCTTCTTCATTTCGTCGACCTGATCCTTGATCTTGTTCATCGACGTGTAAGCGGTATCGACCTTGCCAGCGCCGAGGCCAAGAGCGTCCTGGACAGCCGAGTTGGCCTTGTTGTCGGACTTCATCGAGGTCGCGATGGACCAGTACGAAGCATTGTCCGAAGCTTCGGAAATACGAAGACCGGTCGAAATACGGTTCTGGGTAGCTTCCAGCGACTTGTTCGTCGAAGCAAGCGTCTGGAGAGCGGTCAGAGCCGAAGAGTTTGTAAGAATGCTAGCCATAGTTTTTTGCCCCTTGGGAAAAACAATCTGAGGGACAGGCCGGGTTTCAGATTACCGGCATGGTGGAGCGGCATCATGCCTGTTGCCGCGTAACGCGCGGAAACCCACCATGAGCCGACAGTTAGAACCCAAACATTAAAGAAAGGCTAATTTATTCCGTCAAAATTTAACCGATTCGCAAATTCCCATTCGGAATTTTGCTTGGTGCGGTTTGAAGCGTACCAAAACGGGTCAGGAGAACGAACGTATCAGGCTTCCGACCAGTATGTTCCAGCCGTCGATCAGCACGAAGAACAGAATCTTGAACGGCAGCGAGATCACCGTCGGCGGCAGCATCATCATGCCCATGGACATGGTGAGCGTGGCCACGACGAGATCGATCACCAGAAAGGGCAGCACGATCAGGAAGCCGATTTCAAACCCGCGCCGCAGTTCAGAAATCATGAAGGCGGGGACCAGAACGCGGAAATCGACGATGCCGTCATCGCCGGTGCGGAAGGATGGATCGGCGAGGTCTTCAAAGAGCCGCAGATCCTTGTCGCGCACCTGTCCCAGCATGAATTCGCGGAAAGGCTGGGAAATTTCGGTGAAAGCCGCCTGCTGGGTGATTTCATTGCGCATCAGCGGCTGCACGCCGTTGTTCCAGGCCCGGTCGAAGGCGGGTGCCATGACATAGAACGTCATGAACAGGGCGAGCGAAATCATCACCATGCTGGCGGGCGCGGTCTGGAGGCCGAGGCCCGAACGCAAAAGCGAAAAGGCGATGGCGAAGCGCGTGAAGCTCGTCACCATGATGAGAATGCCCGGCGCGATGGAAAGCACCGTCAGCAGCCCGAACAATTGCACGATCTGGCCGCTCGCCGCGCCGCTGCCTGCTGGAAGCAGGTTGTCGAGCGTCAGCGCCTGCTGCGCCTGAGCGGACACCGTGAGGGCGAGCGTCAGGATGACGCCGAGGCCAAGGAGCTTCTTCATTCTACCACCAGCGCCGAGATGAAGACGCGGTCGACCGCGCCTTCCGAACGCAGGCGAGCGCGTTCTTCCAGATCGGCGCGCAGATAGGCAAGCCCCGCCGCGCCCTGCAATTGCATGAGATTGACGCTGCGCAGGAAGCTCAGGAAATCGTCGCCGACGCTTGCCGCCAGCGCCGCCGGAATTTCATGTCCGGGCTTTGCCACCAGCGACGCTTCGAGGCGCACCCAAGTATCCTGCGGAATGCCGAGATTGGTCACGATCGGCTGCAAGGGCACGACCGTGCCGATGGAGCGCGATTCGAAGTCGCCCTTTTTCGGCTTGTCTTCCTTGCCGGAGACCTTTGCCGACGCCAACTGATCGGCGGAAATCATGCCGCCCAGATACCAGCCGCCGCCACCGGCGATGACGGTCAGGACCGCGACAGCCGCAAGCAGCGTCGTCAGCGAGCTTTTCGCCTTGCCGTCCGTTTCCGTTGTCGTCGTGTCGCTCATATCCGGCATGCCTCAGAAGGGAGAAACCTGATCGAGAATCTGCTGGCCGTAAGGGGGCTGCTGAATCTCGCTCAGTCGTCCGCGCCCGCCATAGGAAATGCGGGCTTCGGCGATCTTGTCGTAGGAAATCGTGTTGTTGCCGGAAATATCGCGCGGGCGCACGACACCGGCGACGTTCAGCACGCGCAGTTCATTGTTGACGCGCACTTCCTGCGACCCGCGGATGATCATGTTTCCGTTCGGCAGCGTGTCGGTGACGATGGCCGCGACCTGCAGGCGGATGTCTTCGCTGCGCTCGATGGTGCCCTTGCCCTTCGACTTGCTGTCGGAATGGGTGTTGACCGAAGCGTCCATGTCGCCGCCGGCGCCAGCGCCTGTGCTGCTGCTGGTCGCAAAGGAACCGCCCGCGCCGTAAATGCCCTTCGACACGCGCTCGCGGTCGGTCTTGTTATCCAGATTGGCGCGGTCGTTGATGGAGATGATAACCGTCAACACATCGCCGGGCGTCGCCGCGCGCGGGTCCTTGAAGAAATTGGTCGAACGCTGGTCCCAGAGCGAATAGGACGCCTTGCTCGGGCGCGCCGGATAGCCGTTGAACTGCGGATTGTTCTGCATGCCGAGATTGGCCGCGACAGGGGACAGGTCGGGCGCGCGGCCGATTTCCTCCGGCTTGGTCGCGCAACCGGCAAGAAGGACCAGGGTTGCTGCTGCAAGGATGGCTTTGTTCATGCTGTTCTTCATTGCACCGTATTCCCGGTCTGCGCTGCGGCGCGCTGGTCGCTGACAGGCTGCGGCGCGGTCGAGGTGCGCTGCGAGCCGACGATGACGCGGGCGAGCTTGGCCGCCTTTTCCGGCGACATTTCATTGAGGATGATGCTGGAGACGCGTGGATTAAGCTTGAGGATCAGGGCTGCCGCCGCTTCATCGCCGATCAGCGTCATCTGCGCCGCCGCCGCCTCCGGCTTCATCTTCGAGATGATATCCACCAGCGAATCCTGCGCCTTGCTGACGAACTCGTCGCGGCGCTTCAGCCACATTTCATATTCCCGGCGCTTTTCCTCAAGCGCCCGCATCCGCTCCTCGACATCGGCCTTCAGCTCGGTCAATTGTCTGGCCTGAAGCGCATAGCGGGCATCCGCCGCCTGATCGTCGATATTGCCGCAGAACTTGCGGATTTCATCGAGATTGCCGAGTGATGGCGGATCGGCGAAAGCGGGAACGGACGCCGCCAGAAACAGCGCCACCGCCGAACCATACCGGATCATTCTACGAGCCTTGGTCATTGCACCACCAGTTCCGCATGAAGCGCGCCGGATGTCTTGATGGCCTGCAATATCGCGATGATGCCGGTCGGCTTCACGCCGATCTGGTTCAGGCCCTTCACCAGATTTTCAAGGTTGGCGCCGGTCAGGATGCCGATCTTGGCGTTCTGCTGATTGACGGCGATATCGGTATTCGGCTCAACCGCCGTCACGCCGTCGCTGAACGGCTCAGGCTGGACGACCATTGGCGTTTCCGTCACGCGGACCGTCAGGCTGCCGTGGCTGATCGCGACTTTGGAAATGCGCACCTTCTCACCGATGACAACGGTTCCCGTCCGCTCATCCACCACCACACGCGCCACTTCGTCGGTCGTGATCGGCAGACCCTCGAGTTCGGCCAGAAAACGCGCCGCAGGCACGTTCTTCGGACGCGACAGGCGGATCGTCTTGGCATCGCGCGCAATGGCCACGCCGCGACCATAACGGCGCTTGGCGAAGACATTGATCGTATCGGCAGCGCGCACGGCAGTGGTGAAATCGGGATCGCGCAGCTCGACGATCATTTCGCTTTCCTTGCCGAAATTGCCGGCCACTTCGCGCTCGACCAGCGCGCCGTTGGGAATGCGCCCGGAGGTCGGCACGCCCTGCGTCACGCTTGCAGCTTCACCTTCCGCTGAAAAGCCGGACACGATCATGTTGCCCTGCGCGACGGCATAGATCTGGTTGTCGGCACCCATGAGCTGGGTCATGACGAGTGTACCGCCTTGCAGCGAGGTCGCATCGCCGAGCGACGATACCGTGACGTCGATGCGCGAACCGGCACCGGCAAAGGCGGGCAGGTTGGCGGTCACGATGACCGCGGCCGTGTTCTTGGAACGGGTGGAATTGCGCGGCGCGCTGATGCCGAGATTATCCAGCATGGCGCGCATGGACTGTTCGGTGAAGGGCGAATTGCGCAGGCTGTCGCCCGTGCCCTTGAGGCCGATGACGAGACCATAACCCACGAGCTGGTTTTCGCGCACGCCCTGAATGGTGGCGATGTCCTTCAGGCGCGCAACCGCGCTGCCGCGACCAAGCTCCGCATAAGCCATTTTGGACGGATCGCCGCCGGAGCCGAGCCAATCGGCATCGGCATCCACTGCGCAACCGAATTCCCGCGCATTCTTGGACGACTCGTCCGCAAGGCTTGCGGCGGGCTGGGAAACAAGCGCCAGGACGGCGAGCAGGATGGCGAAAGTCTTTCTCACTGCATCCCCACCTGAATACGCCCATCTGCCAGCACCGTGCCGGACACGATGATGCCGCTATCGACGTTGCGAACCTTGATGAAATCGCCAGCCGCACCGGATTCGAGCGGCGTTCCCATGGCGGTGATTGTCAGCGTACCGGCGGTAAACACCAGCGGCGCCGGAACCCCGCGCGTGACCAGCGACGGCTCGCCCAGGGCCGAAACGAGGATCGGCTTGCCCGGAAGCAGCGTCTTGCGCGCCACCTTGCCCGCCGCCTGATCGAGCGACAGCACATATTGGCTTGCTGCGGGCGCATTGATGAAGAACTGCTTTTCCAGAAGGGCCGTGTCGCTCACGATCTGGCCGGGATAGACGGTGGCCGAAGGCACGACAAAAGCGATGCGATCGGCAGCATTCGCACCGGCTGTTGCCGCGAGCAGCAATCCGCCTGCAAGCGCCAGCCCTGTTTTCCGGAAGATTGCTTTCGCCAGCCCCATCGCCATCACCGTCAGCGCAGGTTCTTCGACACGGTTGCCGCCATTTCGTCGGCAGCCTGAATGACCTTGGAATTCATTTCATAGGCGCGCTGCGCCGTGATGAGATCGGTGATTTCCTTCACCGGATCGACATTGGACGCTTCGAGATAGCCTTGCTTGATCGAGCCGTAGCCGGGATCGCCCGGAACGCCGACCAATGGGCCGCCGGATGCTTCCGTTTCGCGGTAGAGATTGCCGCCGAGCGGCTCCAGACCCGCTTCATTGGTGAAGTTCGCAAGGGTGAGCTGGCCGAGATCGACCTGATTGATCTGGTCCTGCAATTTCGCGAAAACCTGGCCCGTATCGGTGATCGTCACTTCAATGGCATCCGGCGGAATGGTGATCGCCGGTTCGACCGGATTGCCGTCGAGCGTCACGAGCTGGCCGTCAGGGTTCTTGTTGAACGCACCGGCGCGCGTGTAAAGCGTCTCGCCGGTCGGGCTCTGGATCTGGAACCAGCCGCGCCCGGTCAGCGCCACGTCGTAGGGATTGCCGGTCTGGTTGAAACTGCCCTGAATGTGGAGGTTGCGCACCGCCGCCGTCTGCACGCCAAGGCCGACCAGCGCGCCCTCCGGCACGATGGACTGGTTTGCCTGATTGGGCACGCCTGCCGTCCGCTCGGACTGGTAGAGAAGATCGGAAAATTCCGCACGTGCGCGCTTGAAGCCGGTCGTGTTGATATTGGCGATGTTGTTGGCGATCACTTCCAGATTGAGCTGCTGGGCGTTCATGCCTGTTGCGGCAATCGTCAGGGCTTTCATGGCGCGTCCTTAATCTCTCGTCTGGACAGAAGTCTGAATCATAAGTCGCCATGCGGGTTGCAAACGGCGACTTCCGGATCAGACGCTAGATGGGCATGCGGCTGATTTCGAGATAGGCCTGCACGATCTTGTCGCGGATCGCGATGGCGGTCTGAAGCGACTGCTCGGCTTCCATGACGGAGCTGACCACGTCGCGCACCGGCGCATCGCCCTTGATACCCTGGATGGAGGTTGCTTCGGCGGCCTCCAGCTTCTGGCCGACGGAATCCGTCATCTGCGACAGGACCTCGCCGAAGGAAGCGCCCGGCGTCGCCGGAACGGCCTGCGGCGCGGAAGCCGAGCCCACGCCCTTTTCGACGACGGTTTCGGAAAGGCGCGACAGGGCATTGCGCGCCGAAATACTCATGATCGAGTCGTACATTATGTGCTCCTCAAGAGATCGATGGTCATGGAAATCAGCTCACGGGCTTGTTTCACGACCTGCAAATTGGCTTCGTAGGAACGATTGGCTTCGCGCATGTCCGCCATTTCAACGACCATGTTGACGTTGGGATAGCGGACATAGCCGCGCTCATCCGCTGCGGGATGGCTCGGCTCGTATTGTTCGATGAAGGGCGACGTGTCCTTGCCGACTTCAGCAATGCGGACTTCGGCGGCGCCGGTGCCCTGCTCCAGCTCGGTGCGGAAGGAAACCGTCTTGCGGCGATAGGGATCGGCATCGGCGGTCTTGGCAGTCGACTGCGCATTGGCGATGTTTTCGGAAACAATGCGCAGACGCGTCGATTGGGCCGAAAGGCCCGACGCTGCGATCTTCAATGTGCTCTGCAAGGCATCGGAAGACATGACTATCCCTTCGCTACCGACAGCATCATGCGGTGGAACGCCTTCACGATGCTTGTGTTGAGCGAATATTCGCGGGCGATCTCACCGGCCTTCATCATTTCCTGTTCGACATCGACCGTGTTGCCGGAATGGGTCTGCTCGGTGATGTCGTCGGGGCGCAGGCGCGCGCCGGCGATCCCGTCGGCTTCGGCTTCCAGGTGCAAAGGGCTGGTGGCAGCCATGGTGAGCTGCGTCTTGTCCAGCACATCCGCAAAGGGCTGCACGTCACGCGCGCGAAAATCCGGCGTATTCGCATTGGCGACATTGCCCGCAACCGTGGCCTGCCTTACCGACAGCCACTGCGCCTGCCTTGCGGCCAGATCGAAGAGATGAATCGGCCCCATATCTATTACCCGCCATCCTTATTCACTGTTCGTTAACCTACAGGGCGAATCTTGTGCGAGACTTGCGTGATGCTGGGAAACCGGCTAACTGCCAGCCATCGTCAACGCGAACCGGGAGGTGCGACATGCTGAACAAGACAGAATTTGCCGCGCTCGCTGGTTTCGGATCGCGCGGAGGCGCGACCGTTTAAGGCGTTTCCGACGTTTCCTGTCGGCCAGCGGGCATTCTTCATCGAAACCCGGAGCGTCGTGCATCCACCGGATGCATGAAATCGCTTCATGGCGCGCACATGCGCCTTACAGGAACCCACTGTCATGAAACAGAATGGACAGCCTCGCGCTGCAGACGATACCGCCGTGACCCTCGAACCGGTCAGGCAGACGGACTACCAGCAGGTGATTGCCCTCAATCCCCATCCGCATCAGCAGGGCTTCGTGGCCAGCAATGAAGAATCGCTTGAAGATGCCGGGGAGAATCCGGCCTGTGTTCCGCTCCTTGTCAGGGCTGGAGGCGAGCCGGTCGGCTTTGCCATGTATGCCCTTGATGAGGACGATGGAAACTACTGGATTTATCGCCTCGTGATCGATGCGCGCCATCAGGGCAAGGGCTATGGGCGCGCAGCCCTCAGGCAATTGCTGGGCCTGCTGTCGGAACTGCCGGATTGCCCTTTCGTCATCCTCGGCCTTCAGCCGGGAAACGATGGTGCCCGGAGGCTCTATGAGCAGACAGGCTTCCGGATGACGGGAGAGGTCATCGGCGGCGAACTCATCATGAAATATGAGTTCTGACCAGAGCGGTTCCTGTTCTGACAGAAAGCCGGAACCGCTCTAACTATTTGTTTTGTCGCATTATCCAGCGCATCGAAGCGGGATAGAAATCAGTCCAGTGAACTGATTTCCCCGCCTAGACGTTTCACACTTTTGCTGGAAATGCTTTAGCTGCCCCGCCCTCTGGGGGCGGGGACCTGAAAAATGGCTTACGGCGCCTTCTGGATCACATCGCCCGATGACGTCGTAAGCTGCCATGTTCCTGCACCGCGACCGATGGAAACGAGGCGGCTGCCATCAGGCAGCAGCGAGCCTTTTTCAACGAACCAGTAGCCGGACGTATCCTCGATCATCGCCATGCCGCCGACAACCTCGCGCAATGCGAAAACCGGCTTGGGCATGGCCTGCCCGTCGCCGCCATTGCCGTCGCCGCCGCCAGCCCCCGTTCCCGGAAGACCCTTGCCGTTCGACATGACGGAACCCGTCATCGTATCGTCCACATCCGCATTCGGCGCGACCTGTTCGGAAGGGCGGAAGGACGGGAAGCGGCGCACCGTCTTCTGTTCGGAACGGTCGAGCGGATCGATGATCTTGCGCTCGGCCTTTTCCGGCGCGCCCAGATCGGCCCGCTGCAAATAGGTGATGAAGGGCAGCATCGCACTTCCGGCAGCAAGCGTGATTGCCGCGATCTTCAGATAGCGGTCCACCTTGCTCTGCGGCTTCTTCATGCCCTCGAGCCGTGCGGCGGCTTCCACCTCCGCCGTAAGCTGGGCAAGGTTCTTGTCTTCTTTCGACTTTTGAAAGCCCGTCATCATGCGTGTTGCGCCTGTCTGTCGCCGCGCAGTGCCGCGGCAAGGTCGTTATAGGGATCGTCCGATAGGCCGGTTTCCGGCGATTGCTGCAAGGCGTCATATATGCGCGGCACGAGATCGACCGCCTGGTCCAGAAGGCCGTCATGGCCTTTCTGATAGGCGCCGATGGCCCTCAGATCGCGCGTTTCCTCGAAACGGGCAACCATGCCGCGCAGCTGGCTGACGAGCTTGCGCTGCTCCGGCGTCCAGTTGTGCTTTGCAAGGCGCGAAACCGAGCCCGGAATATCGACCGCCGGAAAGCGCCCCTGCGCCGCAATTGCGCGGTCGAGCACGATGTGGCCATCCAGCGTGCCGCGAATGGTGTCGGAAACCGGATCGTTATGATCATCGCCATCGACCAGCACGGAATAAATCCCTGTGATGCTGCCGCCGGCTTCTGTAATGCCCGGTCCCGCCCGCTCCAGAAGGCGCGGAAGCTGGCTGAAGACGCTCGGCGGATAGCCGCGCGAAACCGGCGGCTCTTCCGCCGCTATCGCCACCTCGCGCGCGGCATGGGCAAAGCGCGTGACGGAATCGACGATCAGCAGCACATTATGGCCAAGGTCCCGGAAATATTCGGCAATCGCCGTCGCGGTGTTGGGCGCGAGGCGGCGCATCATCGGGCTTTCGTCGCCCGTCGCGACGATGGTGATGGTCTTGTCGAGATGGCCAGCCATGGTTTCTTCCAGCATCTCGCGCACTTCGCGTCCGCGTTCGCCCGTCAAGGCCAGCACCACCGTGTCGAAATCCGCCGCACGCGTCATCATGGCAAGCAGGGTCGACTTGCCGACACCCGAACCCGCAAAGATGCCGATACGCTGGCCGAAGCAGAGCGGCGTGAAAATATCGATGACATTGACGCCAGTGCGCAAACCCCGATCCACCCGCGCACGGCGCAAGGCGGCGGGTGCAAGGCTCTCGGACGCCATGGGCCGGGTCCCGGGCTGCAATGCGCCCTTGCCGTCAATCGCCTGTCCCAGCGCATTGATGACCCGGCCGCGCCATTCCGGCGCGGGGCGGATCTGCAGCGGGCCTTCCTCGAAAACCGCAGCGCCGAGCGAGGGAATGATGCGGTCGTCAAAGGGTTTCACCAGCACCTGTGCGTCCGCTACCCGGATGATCTCGGCAAGGCATTGGCTGCCCTGCGCGTGGATCGCCACCGCATCGCCCAGCCGCGCATCCCGCGAAAGCCCGCGCACCGCAATCGCCGAACGCGACACGTCGCTCACCGTTCCGCCGATACCGGTGAGCGACTTCGGCGCTACCGATTGCCGGCGGGCAAAGGCGGCCACGCGGGAGAGCGGCAGATCAGGCGTCATCCGTTTCTGGAGCCCAGGATCTTGATGGCTTCGGAGACGGTCGTCTCCTGCTGCGCCAGCAGGTTGTTGACCTGCTCGAAGGCGCGGCTGACGCTGATGAGGCGCGTCATCTCCGTCATGGCATCGACATTCGATCCCTCGATCATGCCCTGCACGACGCCCACGCTGTTGTCATCGGCCACTGGCTGGGCGGGCTTGTTGGGGATTACGCCGGATGTACCGGCATAGGTCAGCTCCGCATCGGCGGGGATGGTGAAAAGACCGATCGCGCCGATCTGCGCGCCGTTCTGGTAGATCGCGCCATCGCTTGAAATCTTCGGTGCGCCGCCTGCCGGGTTGAGCACGATCGGCGCGCCGCCGACATCCAGCACCGGATGACCGGTGACGGTGACGAGATCGCCCGTCGGCAGCATGTTCATGCGCCCGTCACGCGTATAGATCTGGCCCTGCGGCGTGGAGACAGACATCCACACATCGCCCTTGACCGCAACATCCAGCGGATTGTCGGTCTTGATCATCGGGCCCGCCTCGGTGCGGATGAAGCTCTTGCCCGCGGTCGCGAAGCTCACATCGTCGCTGGCCTTGTCCGAAACAATCGAGCTGAACTTGGTACCCTCGCCCCGGAAGCCGACCGTGGAGACATTGGCCACATTATGGGCAATGGCATCCATCCGCCGTTCCAGCGTGATGAGCGAGGAAAGCCCGACATAGATAGAATTGTTCTGCATCGCTTAGCGCCCGCCCGGCTTGAAGTTCTGCAAGGTGCTCAGAATATCCATCGAAATGCCGACGGAAGAAGTGCCGCCCAGAAGCAGGGACGCAATCGACGCCGGGCTGCTCGCGGTCGGGTTGTTCATCTCATACATAGCGGTAAAGCGCGAAATGAGCTTCGAGACGTAATCGGGGTCCGACATTTTGGTGAAGTCGATCTTGTCCTCGATCATCTTCGCCTGCTTGTCGATATCGGCATTGGATATGGTGGATGGCCAGCCGAAGGTCGTCTGGATCATCGACACCAGCGCCTTGTCGCCCAGAATTTCATAGGCATTGGTCAGCGTCGGGGCCTTGCGCTGGAAATAGAGCGCCAGCCGCACGCCTTCATTCTGGCTTCCGGCTTCCGTCTCCAGTGTTTGGCGGAGATATTTGTCGACCACGCCCTGCTGCGCCGCCGTGCTCTGGGTCGCCTCCGCGCCCTTGCCCTCGAAATCGAAGACCGTCGCAAATTCCTTGTATCGCTTGTCGGTCAGCTTGTTGGCCATGGCATCATCGCTTTTGATGCCTTCGGTCAATATCTTGCGCACGAACGCCTTGGCGAAGGCCATGTCTTCCAGACCGAACGCCTTCAGCGCATAATTATAAAGGCGGCTGTCGGCCATGAAATCATCGACGGATTTCACCTTGCCGATATTCTCCTTGTAGTAGGCGGTTTCCCGCTCCACCATCGGTTCCTTCGAAACACGCTGCAACGACCGCGCCATATCCGACGCGATCAGGCGATAGCTCGTCATCGTATCGACCATGCGCATGACCCCCTGACTCTATTTCGATCCTTATGCAGGACCAAGCTTGTCCGAAGCTGATTTTATCTGCGCGCTGCAGACAAGGTTCGCGCAAGGCGCAGCACTTAGGTTCCCGGCAAACAGAATGTAGGCGGGAGTCTCGAGCTTTGGGCATTATTGTCGGTCTTGTCATCACACTGGGCTGTATGCTGGGCGGCTTTATCGCCATGGGCGGACATGTGAGCGTGCTTATCCAGCCCTGGGAGTTCGTCATCATTCTGGGTGCCGCACTCGGCACCTTCTTCATCGCCAACCCCTTTTCGCTCGTGAAGGACACGGGCCGCGCCTGCATGGAGGCATTCAGCAATGCCGTCCCAAAGCAGCGCGATTATCTGGACGTTCTGGGCGTGCTCTACAGCCTGATGCGCGAACTGCGCGCCAAGTCGCGCAATGAAGTTGAAGTGCATATCGACAATCCGAAGGAATCGCCGATCTTTCAGGCCTATCCAAGCGTATTGAAGAAAGAGGACCTCACCAATTTCATCTGCGACTATTGCCGCCTCATCATCGTCGGCAATGTGCGCTCGCATGAGATCGAGGCGCTGATGGACGAGGAAATCCACACCATCGCCCGCGACAAGCTCAAGCCCTACCATGCCATGGTCAGCATTTCCGAAGCGCTTCCGGCGCTCGGCATCGTTGCCGCCGTCCTCGGCGTGATCAAGGCCATGGGCGCGCTGGATCAGTCGCCGGAAGTGCTGGGCCACCTGATCGGCGCGGCCCTCGTCGGCACCTTTGCCGGTATCTTCTTCTCCTATGGCGTGGTCGGCCCGATCGCAGCCAAGATCAAATCGACCCGCGAAAAGAACAATCGCCTCTATATCGTCGTGAAGCAGACGCTCCTCGCCTATATGAACGGCTCCCTGCCGCAGATCGCCGTGGAATATGGCCGCAAGACCATCTCCGCCTATGATCGCCCGACCATCGATGTGGTCGAGCAGGAAACCATGGCGAGCGCGCCGACACAGCAGGCCGCATAAGATGACCACCGCCGAAACCGCCACATTGGGACAAAACCGCAAAACCGATGTTCTGGCCGAGAATGTGCTGCGCGCAGCCGGTCTTTCGGGCGACGACCTGAAATCGCTTGCCCATGTGTTCAAGGATGCCTCGACGCATTTCTGCGACCGGCTGAAACATGGCTGCGCCGCCGCGTTCGACATTGATGCGGGTCAGGTGGAAAGCACCGACGAAGCCGCCTTTGCCGACATTCTCGACAAGGCTGCGATCATCGCGCCGCTGAAGGCCGAGCGCTGGGGCTGCACGCTTTATCTGACCGCCGATGCAACCCTCGTCTTCTCCGTGATCGAGGCGATGTTCGGTGCGCAAGGCAATATCGGGGGCAATGTCGGTTCCGTCGATGAGGACCGTCCCTTCGGCATGCTGGAGCAGAAGATTTCCGCACTTCTGGCCGGTCATCTTGCCAAATCGCTCGATCAGGTGTTCGCCGGAAACGGCCAGACGCTTTTTGCTGCCGGTGAATGCATCGATACCGCCGAATTCGATCGGGAGAATTTCGAGCGCTCGCGCCTTTTCGCCTGCCGCATCGATGTTACCGCCGCAGGCAAGACCGGTCGGGTGCACCTGCTGCTGCCGCGCAGCACGCACAAGCCGATGCAGGATGCCGTGGCCGCCTTTTTACGCCGCCCGATGAATCAGGCCGATCCGAGCTGGGCGAAGAAGATGCGGCACGAGGTCAGTCGCGCGCGCATCGAGCTTGAGGCATTCATCCAGCAGGGATCGATGACGCTGGACGCATTGTCGATGCTGGAAATCGGCCAGGTTCTGAAACTGCCCGCCGACGCCATGGAGCAGGTGCGCCTGCGCGCCGGCGATCAGCAGCTTTTCAAGTGCACGCTCGGCAAATCGGGCATTCATTTCACAGTCAAGGTCGGCGACCCGGTCAATCAGGAAGAGGATTTCATCGATGAGCTTGTTGCTGGCTAACGTGCTTTCCACATTGATGGCTCTCGCCTCGCTTGCGGCCCTGATCGTGGTTGGCCGCAAGGCTAATGAGACGATCAAGCTCGGCAAGCTGCTGGCGCTGCGCGTCGCAGCCGCCTCCAACGGGCTGGAGCGCGCCGTCAAGGCCATCCAGAGCGAGCGCACCGATCTTGGCACTGCCCTGGCTGACGAAAACACCAGGCTTGAAGCCCGCCTTGCCGAAACGCAGCGCGTGCGCCGCGAAATGGAAGAGGCGATCGAGGAGTTGAACCGGCTGCGCAAGGCGCTGACCCGCGACATCCGCCATGCGCGCAATGTCGCCGACAGCGCACGGCGCACCGACGACCGGACCGCCGCCGCCGAACAATCGCTCCCGAAGGAAAAGAACGCACTGCCGGTCTTCGTGCGCCGCACGGTCAGGAAGGCAACGGTCGAACTCGCAGGCCAGGCATGAGCAAGGAAACCGAGGACAAGAACATGCAGCAGGAACTGGACGAAGCCATTGAGGAACTGCGCGAGGAAAAGCCGCGCAGCGCGCAGAAGGGGCCATCCAAGCCGAATCTCGAACTCATCATGGGCATTCCCGTCGATGTGCAGGTTGTCCTTGGCGGCACGACCATGCCGGTTGCCAATCTGATGAAGCTCGGTCGCGGTGCGGTCATCACGCTCGACAAGCAGATCGGCGATCCGGTCGATATCGTGGTCAATGGCCGCGTCATCGCCCGTGGCGAAGTGATCGTCCTTGAAGACGATTCCTCGCGTTTCGGTGTCAGCCTCACCGAAATCATCGGCAAGTAACGGACGTGACCATGGCCGACAATGAACAGCAAGCCCTCGCGGAAGACCTTGAAGGGACCGCCAGCGGCCTCGTCGATACGCTGACCGGCCCGCAAAAGGCGGCGGCGATCCTCGTTGCCATCGGTCGCCCTGCGGCCGCGCGTCTTCTCAAGCATTTCAATGCCGAGGACCTGCGCAAGCTTGCCGGTCATGCCCGCACGCTGGAGCCGATTTCACCGCTCGATTTCGAACATCTGGTCAAGCAGTTCGAGGATTCCTTTGCCGAAGGCGCGCCGGTTTCGGAAGCTGCCCAGCGGTTCGAGGGCCTGCTGCGCGAAACGCTGCCGCAGGAAGAGGTCGATGCGGTTCTGGAAGAGCGCGTCCAGCCGCAACTCGTTCAGGAATCCGTCTGGGTGCAGCTCGGCCGCCTGCCGGTGGAAAGCCTGCAGGCCTATCTGACGGACCAGCATCCGCAGATCATCGCCTATATCGTGTCGAAGCTGCCGTCCGACCTCGCGGCCCGGCTGTTCGTGGTATTGCCGCCGCAGTTGCGCAACGCCGTCGTGCAGCGCTCGCTCCATATCGGCAATGTCGCACCGGCTGCGGCGGAACTTCTCGAAGACGTGCTGCGGCGCGATCTTCTGGGCCGCAGCGATTCCGGACCGGTAAAGGCGCATCACGGCCAGATCGCCAATATCTTCAACCAGCTCGACAGAAGCGAGATGGAAGAACTGATGGCGAGCCTTGAAGACCTCAACCGCGACGATCTCAACCGCATCAAGGCCAAGCTCTTCACCTTTGAAGACATCGAGCGCCTGTCGCAGCGCGCGCGCCTGCTGCTCTTCGATGAAGTGCAGACGGAACAGATCGCAACGGCGCTGCGCGGAGCGGACACAAGGCTTCAGGAACTCGTTCTCTCCTCGCTCTCGACCCGTGGCCGCCGCATGGTGGAAACCGAGCTTGGCGCCGAGCAGGGCAACATAACCGCGCAGAACATTGCCGATGCGCGCCGCACGATAGCCCGTATCGCCATCGATCTTTCCGAACGCGGCATCATCACCCTCGACGCTGGCGAAGCTTCGTCCTGATTGCGGTGACCCATGGCAGATGATGCTGACAAGGAAAGCAAAACAGAAGAAGCCACCGAACAGAAGATCCGCGACGCCTTGGAAAAGGGCAACATGCCCTTTTCCCGCGAAACGCCGATCCTCGCTGGCATCGCTTCCTTTCTGATCATCGCAGTCTTTGTCGCTGGACCTGCCACAACGAAGCTTGCCGTCTTCCTGCGGGAACTGATCGACCGTCCCGAAGACTGGCTCCTCAACAGCGCCGAGGATGCGAGCCGTCTGTTCGGCGTTCTGGCGCTCGCCGTCGGCGCGGCCCTCGTGCCGGTATTCATCATCATTCCGCTTGCCGGCATTGCGGCCTCCGCGTTCCAGAATGCGCCGCGTTTCGTTGGCGAGCGCATCCGCCCGCAGGCCTCGCGCATATCGCCTCTCAAGGGGTGGCAGCGTATTTTCGGGCGCAGCGGTCAGGTCGAGTTTCTCAAGTCGCTGGCCAAATTTCTGGCGGCGAGCGTCATCGTCTTCGTCGTCTTTTTCAGCGGCAACAGCCTTTTCACCGATGCGGTCGCCTCGGACCCCAGCGCCTTGCCCGAATTCCTGCGTGAGAACATGGTGCGCCTGCTGGTCGCCAATGTTCTGGCCATCACGGCAATTGCCGGTTTCGACCTTGCCTGGTCGCGCATTCACTGGCGGCAGGAACTGCGCATGACCCGGCAGGAGGTGAAGGACGAACTGAAGCAGTCGGAAGGCGACCCGCTGGTCAAGTCTCGCCTGCGATCGCTCGGTCGCGACCGTGCGCGCCGCCGCATGATCAACACCGTTCCGACGGCAACGCTCATCGTCGCAAATCCGACTCATTTTTCCGTAGCACTGCGCTACAAGCCCGATCAGGATGCGGCCCCGGTCGTCGTGGCAAAGGGGCAGGATCTGATCGCTCTCAAGATAAGAGAGATCGCCGCGCAGCATTCCATCCCGATATTCGAGGACGTTCCGCTGGCGCGCGCGCTCTATAAACAGGTCAATGTCGACCAGATGATCGCACCGGAATTCTACAAGGCCGTGGCCGAGCTGATCCGGGTCATCAATACGCGGCATGCATTACATTAGAGCATGTCTCAAAGGTGGGAACTGGGAGTGAGACATGCATAAGAACAATTGGATAATCATGATATTTATATGTTCCGGAACAGTGACGGCCTGTTCCCCAGATTGGCGGTGAAACCATGAAGAGCCTGCAATTCTCCAACGAGCGCGAGGCGATCATTGCCGGGAACCTGCGCGAAGTCGCAACCGATCTTCGTCTGGTCGATCCGGCCGACTACATCGCCTTCATACGCTGCGAGCTTTTTGCCAATATCGCCGATATCGTCAGTTCGGCGACCGAGCTTTATTTCTTTCCCGGCACGCTGGAACTAGGACATGGCGGGGAATATCGCTGCGACTGGCAGTCGCCACCGGCCATCGTGCTCGACATGGAGTTTCGCAATCAGGGCGTCTACGCCTATTTTCGGCTGACGCTGACCGACAAGACGGCGGGGATTGAGCTGAACCACATCGCCTTCGAGGACGCCGACGAAGACCCGGCCAGGAACACGGCGCGGCTTGCCAACGCCTTCGACGCCGCCCGCCTGCCGCTCAGAAAAAGGGCCTGAAAGCACAAAACACCGGATGCCTGAAACATCCGGTGTTCTTGTCTCTGCAAGTCCGCTGGCATCAGTTCAGATGATGGACTTCCGGCATTTCGATGATGCCGAGCGACAGCGCCGTCGCCACGGCTGAAGTGCGGTTGGAGCAGTTGAGCTTGATCTTGGCGTTCTGGAGATAAGTCACCACCGTCCAACGCGCGATGTTCAGGATTTCCGCGATCTCGCCATCCGTCTTGCCATTTGCGGCCCAGCGCAGGCAGTCGACTTCGCGCGGGGTCAGAAGACTGGACACCGTCGCCACATCCTTGCAGCCGCACAGCGCCGAATGGATGATGCCCGACAGGCTCAACAGGCGCGGGCGAAGCTTCGCCACGAACTGTTCACGGTCCTCGTCCGGGCTGATCTCGAAGCTGAACAGCGAACAGCCGACCGCACCTTTCTGGCCGCGGGCCGAGACGGCGATGAAAATATTGCCCAGCCCGTGCTTTTCCGCATCCTGCAGCATGTCGGCGACAGCCGGACACTGGTCTGCGTCTTCCTGGAGATTGCGAACGATGCCGCTTACATCGTCTTTGAAATAGGGCGCATCTTCCTGAAAGATCGGGTCGACAACGAAATAGTTCTTGGTGGAGTAGCGGGCGGCCCAGTTGGCGGGCACAGTCATCACGACCGTCAGGTCGGAAGAACTGGTTTTCGAGCAATCGCCCATCCGTCCACGATAAGTGTGCAAGATGTGACGACAACCGATCTCGTCGCGAATTCGTGTCAGCAGAGCAAGCGTATCGCTCTGGAAGGAAGTGCCAAAAAATGTCTTCTTAAAATTCGGAAAATGAATCAGATCGAGTGTCATTAATATAATGTCCTTAATGCTGGCAGGCGATTATTACCGTGTCCAAAAAGGGGGCCGAATCGGGGCCTGAAGCCATTCAATCTTTTGTATAAGTGACAAAAAAAACAGGGGGTCTGACAACCTTCAATTAATCGATAGCAAAGAATTGCACACAAAAGCGGTGCCGAAATAAGGCCTAAATGAGAAGTTAATTGGTGTGGCGGTAAACTTTTTTTGAGAATCAAGCAATGCCATGCTCAACTTGTTCTATTTCAGAACAGTTTCATTCTCATTTCCGTAAGCTCTGTAGAAGAAATCCACTGCCAGCTCGACATTGCTGCGAATCGTTTCCGCTGATGGCGGCTCCGACAAGGCCCCGAAAAGCCGCGGCCTGTAGAGGCCCGACAGGAAAAGATCGGAAAGCTGATAGGCCATCCGGTCGGCATCGAAAGGCTTGAGCTTGCCGCTTTCGATCATCCGCCTGAGATAGTCGGCCATCACCACGAGGCTGCGCTTCGGGCCACGCTCATAGAACCGCGCGGCAAGCTCCGGCTTGCGCTCGCTCACGCCCAGCACGATCCGCTGGGCGCGGATGGCGGTGGAGGAAGTGATGAGCGTCACCAGCGCCACGCCGAAATCGGTCAACTCCTGACGGTTCCCGAAACCGCTGTCTAGAGTGGCGATCAATTCGCTGAACATCGTGTGGCGATAGTGTTCGCACAATGCGACGAACAGGTCTTCCTTGCTGTTGAAGTAGACGTAGATCGTGCCCTTCGACACGCCAGCTTCACGCGTGATGTCGTTCATGCTGGCTGCATCGAAACCCATGCGCAGGAACACGTCCTGAGCGCCTTCGAGAATCTGGCGGCGTTTTGCAGGGTCCTGACCGGCACCCAGCCGCGTGCGACCGCATTCCGTTTCGGAGCAGGACGACTTGCTTTGACCCATAATGCCGACATCTTTCCCATCATGCCGGTTCCGGTCATGCATCATCGTATCCGTTGTTCCTTTGGTCTTGCGATCAGGCTTCATTTTAGAGACTCTTGAATTTTTTCGAACCAAGCGGTTCGATATGCTCTTGATATGCGCATCTTATTGATCTATGTCAACATCGAACCGAGCGGTTCAATCCCAAGGATGTCCAGAGAGTTTCCCTATGTCCGCCCCGAAGTCCGTTGATAAGGCCGATATTCATCCGTTTCCCAACGCCAAGAACTTCGCCTCGGCAACCCAGCCGGCGACGAATGAGGCGCCGCTGAGCGAGAGATCGCAGCCCCATACCGCGCCGAACCCGCAGGAAGCCGCACCCAGGGAAACCGGGGAAACCGCCAAGGGCGGCAAGAAGAAGGGCTTCGGCAAACGCGTACTTTTGCCCGGCATTCTGACGGTCGCGGTCGCAGGCGGCCTCTGGTTCGCCTATGACTGGTGGACGGTCGGACGGTTCATGGTTTCGACCGACGACGCCTATGTGCAGGGCGACATTGCGTCCATCGCGCCGAAAGTTACCGGCTATATCGAAAACATCCCCGTGGCCGCCAACCAGCAGGTCAAGGCTGGCGATGTGATCTTCCAGCTCGATGCAGGCGACTACCAGATCGCGCTCGATGAAGCCGAAGCCAAGCTCGCGACCCAGAAACAGACCCTCGTTCGCATCAAGGCCCAGACCGACGCCGCGCAGGCAACCCTGCAACAGGCCGATGCCGACAAGCAGGCCGCAACGGCTGTTCTGACCAATGCGCAGAACACGATCGCGCGCGTGCAGAAGCTGCACGACACGCGTTTCGTCGCGCAGGCCGAACTCGACACGGCCCAGTCCTCGCTGGACCAGGCGCGCGCCAAGGTTGCCGGCAGCGATGCGCAGATCGCTTCTGCCAAGGCCAATATCGAAGTGCTCAACGCCCAATATAGCGAAGCCGAAAGCACGGTAAAATCGCTGGAACTTGCCCGCGACAAAGCCGCACGCGACCTGTCCTTCACGACGCTGCGCGCGCCCTTCGACGGGGTGGTGGGCAATCTTTCCGGCAAGAAGGGCGATCTCGTTTCGCCGGGCCAGAAGATTGCGGCGCTTGTCCCGGTCAATGAGCTTTATATCGACGCGAACTTCAAGGAAACGCAGCTCGCAAAGATCAAGACCGGCGAAACCGCGCATATCTATGTCGACGCTATCGACGGCACGAAGTTCGACGGCAAGGTCGCGTCCATCGCTCCGGCTTCGGGCGCCGTGTTCTCGCTGCTGCCGCCGGAAAACGCGACCGGCAACTTCACCAAGATCGTGCAGCGCGTTCCCGTGCGCATCATGATCCCGAAGGAAGCGCTGGAATCCGGCAAGATCCGCGCGGGCCTCAGCGTCGTGGTCGATATCGACACGCGCACGGCCCCCGAGCAAAAGGCCGACTGATCGAGCCCTTTGGCTCACTTGAAATAACAGATGGCGGCGCGGCGAAACGGATTTCGCGCCGCCTTTCTCTTCCATTCCGGAGTGCGCCGTCATGGCCGCAGACACGACAATGGGGCCGATAGCCCCGGCAGAAGACCGCATCGACCCCAAGAAGGCCATCGGCTTTCTGGCCATGGTGTTCGGCATGTTCATGGCGATCCTGGACATTCAGATCGTCTCGGCTTCGCTGGCTGAAATCCAGGCGGGTCTCAGCGCCAGTTCCGACGAAATCTCCTGGGTCCAGACGTCCTACCTGATTGCGGAAGTCATCATGATTCCGCTGTCGGGCTTCCTTGGACGCCTTTTGTCGACGCGCGTGCTCTTCACCGTTTCTGCGGCAGGCTTCACGCTGGCCAGCATGCTTTGCGCGACGGCGACGAACATCGAGCAGATGATCGTCTACCGCGCAATTCAGGGCTTCATCGGCGGCGGCATGATCCCGAGCGTGTTCGCAGCCGCCTTCACCATCTTCCCGCCTTCCAAGCGTTCCATCGTTTCGCCGATGATCGGTCTGGTCGCAACGCTTGCGCCAACCATCGGCCCGACGATCGGCGGCTATCTGAGCCACGCCTTCTCATGGCACTGGCTGTTTCTGGTCAATGTCGGCCCCGGCATCCTCGTTACCATCGCCGCATGGAACCTCATCGACTTCGACGAAGGCGACAGCTCCCTTCTGAGCAAGTTCGACTGGTGGGGCCTTCTCGGCATGGCCGCATTCCTCGGCTCGATGGAATATGTTCTGGAAGAAGGCCCGCGCAATGACTGGCTTCAGGATGAAGCCATCTTCGTCCTGACCGGCGTTATGATCGTCGGCGGCATTCTCTTCTTCTTCAGGGCCTTTACCGCAGAAGAGCCTATCGTGGACTTGCGAGCCTTCAGGAATGTCAATTTCGCATTCGGCTCGGTGTTCTCCTTCGTGATGGGCGTCGGTCTTTATGGCCTCACATATCTATATCCGCTCTATCTGAGCACTGTTCGCGGCTATGATGCCCTGATGATCGGCGAAGCGCTGTTCGTCAGCGGTCTCGCCATGTTCTTCACCGCGCCGGTGGCGGGTTTCCTTTCCAACAGGATGGACCCGCGCCTGATGATGATGATCGGCTTCCTCGGCTTTGCGGCAGGCACATGGATGGTGACGGGTCTGACGGCCGACTGGGATTTCCACGAATTGCTGTTGCCGCAGATTCTGCGTGGCTGCTCGCTGATGCTGTGCATGGTGCCGATCAACAATCTGGCGCTCGGCACGCTTCCGCCTTCCCTGCTGAAAAACGCATCGGGCCTCTTCAACCTGACGCGCAACCTGGGCGGCGCCGTCGGCCTTGCCGTCATCAATACGATCCTCACCCGGCGCGGCGACATGCATTATGAGCGGCTGGCCGAACATGTTCGCTGGGGCAATGCCGAAGCGGAAAGGATGATCGCCAACCTGACCGCCAAATATAATGCGGCAGGCATGGACGGCGCGACGATTGCCATCGCCAAGCTTTCCGGCATGGTGCGCCAGCAGGCCACTCTTCTGTCCTTCATCGACGTGTTTTTCATCCTCACGATGATGTTCTGCTCGCTTGCCGTCTGCGCCATCATGCTGCGCAAACCCAAGCAGGTCGGCGGTGGCGGTGGAGGGCATTAGCTCTCCGCCTCCCAATTTCATACGAAACCTATTAGGGTTCGATCATCTTTCAGAAATTTTCGTTTATCGCAGAAATTCGACCGTGATGCCGCGCGGAGACAAACCCCTGTCGCGCAGGGAAAAGCCTCTTGCAGAATTATGACAACGACGAATTTACTGTCACATTTCCTGTCATAAAAATGCTGCTCCCGCAAACGGATGAATTGCTAAGTCTCTGAAAACGTGTTTCACTTTCCACCGCTGGCAGTTTGTGACAAGCCACAAACTGTCATCCAACCGTCATATAGGGCGGGTATCGGGAATGCGCGAGCACCGGAATCGACCGGGGGCGTTCGCCGGACCTTAAACAGGGGAGTCAAACAATGCTTGCTTACACAGCGCGTCTGCTGTCGCTTTCGACGGCAATCGCCGTTGCCGGGGTTTCCATCGCCGCTGCCGAACCGTCAGCCGAACTGATCGCCGCTGCCAAGGCGGAAGGCGAACTGACCACCATCGCACTCCCGCATGACTGGTGCGGCTATGGCGAAATCATCAAGAGCTTCAAGGACAAGTACGGCCTCAAGGTCAACGAACTGAACCCGGACGCCGGTTCGGGCGATGAAATCGAAGCCATCAAGGCCAACAAGGACAACAAGGGCCCACAGGCTCCTGACGTCATCGACGTCGGCTTCGCCTTCGGCGCTTCGGCCAAGAAGGACGGCCTGATCCAGCCTTACAAGGTCGCGACCTGGGACGAAATACCAGACAGCGCCAAGGACCCTGAAGGCCACTGGTATGGCGACTATTACGGCGTGCTCGCCTTCGAAGTGAACAAGGACATCGTCAAGGACATCCCGCAGGATTGGGAAGACCTGCTCAAGAGCGACTACGCAAATTCCGTTGCGCTTGCAGGCGATCCGCGCGTTTCCGCACAGGCCATTCTCGGCGTTCATGCCGCCGGCATCGCCCGTGGCGGCGAGCCGGGCGAAGCCGCAGGCAAGAAGGGCCTCGAGTTCTACAAGGAACTGAACGCCAACGGCAATTTCGTTCCGGTCATCGGCAAGGCCGCTTCGCTGGCGCAGGGCTCGACCCCTATCGTCATCCGCTGGGACTATAACGCGCTCGCCGACCGCGACACGCTCAAGGGCAATCCGGAAATCGAAACCGTCATCCCGAAGACGGGTGTCATCGCCGGTGTCTACGTGCAGGCGATCAGCGCCTACGCTCCGCATCCGAACGCTGCGAAGCTGTGGATGGAGCACATCTATTCGGATGAAGGCCAGCTCGGCTACCTGAAGGGCTACTGTCATCCGATCCGCTTCAACGCGATGGCGAAGGCTGGCAAGATCCCGCAGGAACTGCTCGACAAGCTGCCGCCAGCAGCAGCCTATGAAAAGGCTATCTTCCCGACCCTGGAACAGATCGAGGCAGCACAGGCCACGATCACCAAGGAATGGGACAGCGTCGTGGGCGCAAACGTCCAGTAAGCGCTTCTGTCGCATCGAACACATGTCGCGTCGGCCCCAAACGGTCGGCGCGACATCAAACTGGTTTCATTTGCCCTCCCGTCCTCTTTTCCAAACAGCGCCGCGCTCTTTGGCAAACAGGATGGGCAGACTGCAAAGATGCAATGTAATTGCCCCAGGGGCGAATGACCGCCCTGCCGATCGCAAGATATAAACAAGAAGTCGGAACGGTTCTGTCAGTTTCCGTTCTGCCGGGAACCGGTCCAAAGAAAGAACCTATGAGTTCAATTGCCGAAACATCAGCCCCCAGCGGAGTGCGCAAGCGCCGGCTTCCGTTGTCCTGGCTTGGCGTGACGCCGTTTTTCATCTTCGCCATCCTGTTTCTGATCTGGCCGACGATGTACCTCATCATCGGCGCCTTTCAGGACCCGGCTGGAAACTTCACGCTCCAGAACATCCATGATCTCTTTCAGCCGCAGATCATGAGCGCCTACTGGATTTCCATCAAGGTCAGTCTGGCCTCGGCCATCGGCGGCGCGATCATCGGCTTCTTTCTGGCCTGGGCGGTTGTCCTCGGCAACCTGCCCTCCTGGCTGCGGCCGACGGTGCTGACCTTTTCGGGCGTTGCCTCGAACTTCGCAGGCGTGCCGCTTGCCTTCGCCTTTCTTGCGACGCTGGGGCGAACCGGCTTCGTGACGATCCTTCTCAAGGAATGGTTCGGCTTCAACCTCTATGCGACAGGTTTCAACCTGCTCTCCTTCTTCGGCCTGACGCTGACCTATCTGTTCTTCCAGATACCGCTGATGGTGCTGATCCTGACGCCCGCCCTCGACGGACTGAAAAAAGAGTGGCGCGAGGCATCTTCCATTCTGGGTGCGACCACCGCGCAATATTGGCGCATGGTGGCCTTTCCGATCCTGTGGCCGAGCCTGCTCGGCACGACGCTTCTCCTGTTCGCCAACGCCTTCGGCGCCATCGCCACCGCCTACGCCTTGACGGGTTCCTCGCTCAACATCGTGCCGATCCTGCTCTTTGCCCAGATCCGTGGCGACGTTCTGCATAACCAGAACCTCGGCTATGCGTTGGCCCTTGGCATGATCGTCATCACAGGTATCTCCAACCTCATCTATATCTGGCTGCGCATTCGCGCCGAGAGGTGGCAGCGATGAAAAAGAAAGGCATAAATGCCCAGAAAATCGGTGCCTGGATCGCCTTCCTGATTGGCGCGATCTATTTCCTCGTGCCGCTCATCGGCACGTTCGAATTCTCGCTGCGCATGCGGCGCGGCGAATATTCCTTCGATGCCTATCGCGTCGTGTTCTCCGACCCGAATTTCCAGGCGACCTTCGGCTATTCCATCCTGCTTGGCCTGTTGACCATCATCTTCGGCGTGCTTCTGGTCGTGCCGACCGCCTACTGGGTGCGCCTGCGCCTGCCGCAATTGCGCCCGGTGATGGAATTCATCACGCTGTTGCCGCTGGTCATTCCGGCCATCGTCATCGTGTTCGGATATCTGCGCATCTACAACTCGTCATCCTGGCTGCCGTTCACCGCATCGACACGAGCGACCGACCTCCTGTTGATGTTCGGCTATATGACGCTTTCGCTGCCCTATATGTATCGTGCCGTCGATACGGCAATGCGCACTATCGACGTCAATACGCTAACCGAAGCCGCGCAAAGCCTCGGCGCTGGCTGGGGCCGCATCATGTTCAAGGTGATTTTTCCGAATGTGATTTCCGGCGTGATGAGCGGTGCCTTCATCACATTCGCCATCGTCATTGGCGAGTTCACGCTGGCCTCGCTTTTGAACCGCCCTGCCTTCGGTCCCTATCTGCAGCTGGTCGGCGCAAACCGCGCCTACGAACCGTCAGCGCTGGCGATCATTTCGTTTGGCATAACGTGGCTCAGCATCATCATGCTGCAGCTCGTCTCGCGCCTCAATAAATTCAAGACAACCGCCGGGTAAGATTCATGGCTTTTCTGAATATCAAAAACCTGAAAAAGAGCTTCGGCGCCAATACCGTCGTCCACGATTTCAACCTTGCCGTGGAAAAGGGCGAATTCGTCTCCTTCCTCGGCCCGTCAGGCTGCGGCAAGACGACCGTTCTGCGCATGATCGCCGGTTTCGAGATGCCCGACAGCGGCGCCATCGAAATCAACGGCAAGGATGTGGTGGACCTCAAGCCCAACCAGCGCAATATCGGCATGGTGTTTCAGGCCTATGCGCTTTTCCCTAATATGACGGTGGCGCAGAATGTTTCGTTCGGCCTGCGCGTTGCCGGAAAGTCGAAGGCAGAAATCGACGCCACGGTGAAGGAAATGCTGGGCCTCATCCGCCTCGACCATCTGGCGGATCGCTATCCCTACCAGATGTCCGGCGGCCAGCAGCAGCGCGTCGCGCTGGCGCGCGCGCTTGCCACCAAGCCGCAGGTTCTTCTGCTCGACGAGCCGCTATCGGCACTCGATGCCAAAATCCGCATATCCTTGCGCGAAGAAATCCGCGCCATCCAGCAGAAGCTCGGCATTACGACCGTCTTCGTCACCCACGATCAGGAGGAAGCGCTGTCGATCTCCGACCGCATCGTGGTCATGCATGAAGGCCGCGCCGACCAGATCGGATCGCCTTTCGACATCTATAACCGCCCTGCCTCGCGCTTCGTGGCGTCGTTCGTCGGCACGCTCAACATGCTGGAAGCCTCGGTCAGCGAACCCGGCCGGAACAGCATCGAGCTCGACGGCCGCACCATCACGGTGCAGGAAACGCTCGACCATCATCCGAAGGGCAAGCCGCTGACGCTGGCCTTGCGCCCGGAAGCTGTCAGCCTCGAAGCGCGCAAGAGCCACGATACAGCGCTGGAAGCAACGATCGACGATGTTCATTTCCTCGGTTCCGTCATTCGCACGCGTGTGACGCTCGGCAAGAACCGCCTTTCGTTCGACACGTTCAACGATCCGACTCATCCGCCGCCGCAGCGCGGCGACAAGGTGACCGTGCATTTCGCCTCACGCGATCTGCTCGTGCTGGCAGATTAAAACAAAAAAGCCGCCCAGTGGGCGGCTTTTTCAATTACAGCGAATTTTATTCGCCCCAGGGACCGTGGAAATCCCCGTCCTTGTCGATCCGCTTGAAGCCGTGCGAACCGAAGAAATCGCGCTGGCCCTGGAGGAGATTGGCGGTGCCAAGCGCCTGCGTAAAACTGTCGAAATAGCTGAGCGCCGAGCCCAGTGCAGGCAAAGGCAGGCCAGCGAGCGCCGCCTTGGCGACGATCTGGCGAAGGCCGTTGGAAGCCTTGCTCATGCGTTCGACAAAGGCGGGCGCCAGCAGCAGGTTGCGGCTTTCGCTGTCCTCGAAGGCGTGGGCGATATCGTCCAGCAGCTGCGAACGAATGATGCAGCCCGCGCGCCAGATGCGGGCGGTTTCTGCAAGCGGGATGTTCCAGCCGTGCTCCTGCGATGCGGCTTCCATCACCGCGAACCCTTGAGCGTAAGCGGCGATCTTGCCCGCCAGCAGACCCTGCTCCAGATCGGCGAGGAATTTTGCCTGATCGGAAATCTCGAGGCTGCGCTGGCCGGGATTATAGGCCTTTGCGGCAAGCGCGCGCGCCGCCTTCAGCGAGGACAGGGAGCGGGCAGCGACCGCAGCTTCAATCGCGGTTGCCGGAACACCCAGCATCTGCGCCTCGATGGCCGCCCAGCGGCCCGTGCCCTTCTGGCCGGCTTCATCGAGGATCATGTCGACCATCGCCTTGCCGGTTTCCGGATCGGTCGCCTTCAGCACCTTGGCGGTGATCTCGATCAGATAGGAGTTGAGCGGACCCTGGTTCCACTTCTCGAACACATCGCCGATGGCAGGGGCGGAAAGCCCGAGACCGTCACGCAGGATGCCGTAGATTTCGGCAATCATCTGCATGTCGGCATATTCGATGCCGTTATGGATCGTCTTGACGAAATGACCGGCGCCATCGGGGCCCACCAGCGCACAGCAAGGTTCGTCCTTGTATTTGGCGGCAGCGGCAAGCAGGATCGGCGCGATGCGCTCATAGGCTTCCTCGGTGCCGCCGACCATCATCGACGGACCGTGGCGCGCACCTTCCGCACCGCCGGAAACGCCCATGCCGACAAAGGTCGGATCATTGGGGCCGAGCGCCTTCAGACGGCGCACCGTGTCGCGATAATCGGAATTGCCAGCGTCGATCATGATGTCGCCCTTCTCAAGATAGGCCTTGAGGCGGGTGGTCTCAGCATCGACGGGAGCGCCTGCCTTGATGAGGAAGATGATCGGGCGCGGCTTGCGGATATTCGCCGCGAGGTCCTCGAAAGTAGGGCAAGCAATGATCTTGTCGCGCAGCGGGCCAGCCTTTTCGAGGAAGGCTTTCAGCACAGGCTCATCACGGTCATAGACGGCTACCGTATAGCCCTTCTCGGCTATGTTCAGCGCCAGGTTGGAGCCCATGACGCCAAGGCCGACCATTCCGATATCTGCTTTTTCCATTTTGTGCCCTTCGCAAATGCAACCGACCGGCCGTCGTCTAGACACATGCAGAACATCGAACGCCGACAAGCCGAACCGATAAGAATAGGCCGCCGCCGGATTTCGGCAGCAGCGCATGTCAATCTGTATCCTATTGTGGGATGATCTAGGGCATATGACGCAAAGTTGATAGACCTCCCGTCACGAAAATCACCGGTTTTGCCCGCATAACCGCCTTGTTAAATCGGTTAGCTGGCCTGAAAACCCGTGTTTCGCGATTTTCACACCCGTTCCAGCTTGTGATGCGGCAGCGGCGGCAATTCGATAGTGATCGCGTCGTCCGCCTTTACCATGCCACCTGCAAGAACGATGGTCATGATGCCCGACTTGCGGACCAGTTCGCCATCGGGGGTGCGGTCCAGCACAGCATTCAGAAGCCCGGCCTGGAAATTCTCTATCTGGGCGCAGGGGTTGCGCAGGCCGGTCGCTTCCAGAACGACTTCATCGCCGATCCTGATCAGCGCGCCCTGGGGCAGACCCAGCAGATCGACACCGCGCGTGGTGATGTTCTCGCCAAGGTCGGCGGGCGCAACATCGAACCCCTTTTCGGCCAGCTCGTCGAAAAGCTCGGCATGGATGAGATGCACCTGCCGCAGATTGGGTTGTGTCGGGTCGGCCCGCACGCGGGAACGGTGCTTTACCGTCACGCCCTGATGCGCATCGCCTTCGACGCCATGCCCCGTGATGATGCGGATTTCCGGCACGACCTGTTTGGAAAAACGATGCTCACCATCCCGCGCTACAGCCACGACAAATCCGCTCATCAAACCCACCTTGTGAAAGACATCCTGACAGGACAAAGAAACTTCGTTAGCCGCATTACATGAGCTATATAGCACCTGTATGAAGTTGCGGGGCAAGCACGTGAATCAGGACAGGCAGGCAAAGACAGACTTTCGCTGGGGCATATGGGGCACGGGCACGATAGCCAACGCCTTTGCGGACGATATTCAGGCAAGCACGGGGATGCGTGTCACCGCTGTTTGCTCGCGCGCGGCGGAGACCGCCGAAGCTTTCCGCCGGCGGATCGGCGCTGACAAGGCATTCAGCGATTCAGGCGCGTTTCTCGCCCATCCGGATATCGATGCCATCTATATCGCCACTCCGAGCGCGATGCATGTGCTGCAGGCCATGCAGTCAATCGCGGCCGGCAAGCCATGCCTGATCGAAAAGCCGCTGTCGCTGGATGCGGCGGGCGCACGGCAGATCGAAGCCGCTGCGAAAGCAAAAAACGTCTTCGCCATGGAGGCGATGTGGAGCCGCTTTCTGCCAGCGATCCGCGCCGCCAGGAAGCATATCGACAGCGGTCGCATCGGCGCGGTGACGCGCATTGAAGCCGATCTGTCCTATATCCGCGCCTATGACCCGCAAAGCCGCTTCTTCAGTCCGGAACTTGGCGGCGGCGCTGCATTCGATCTCGGTGTTTATCCGGTTTCGCTGGCACTGTATTTCCTTGGCTTGCCGGATCATGCGGACGGCCGCTGGCAGCGCGCCAGAAGCGGCGTCGACATGCGTACCGATTTCCAGCTCGGCTGGCGGGGCGCTACAGCCAGCCTTTCCTGCGGCTTCGACCGCGACGGCGAGAACAGCATGCTGATCGAGGGGACCAAAGGCACGATCCTGATCCATTCGCCATTTCTGAAAGCCCAGAGGCTGACGCTGTTTTCTGCCTTTGCCGCGCGGTCATCGCTCGGCCCGAATGGCGGCAAGGGGTTTGTAGGCAAGGTCATGAACCGCCTGCCCCTGCCGGGCCGCACCATCGAAACCTATGCTTTTTCCGGCAACGGATTGCAGTTTCAGGCCGAAGCGGTCCGCGATGCGGTGCGAAGCGGCCGGATATCCGATGCGATCATGCCGCTCGACCATAGTGCAGCCGTTGCCGACATCATCCGCAAGGTGCTGTCGAAGGGTTGAAAAGCGTATCCCGAAAAGTGTGAAACGGTTCTCGGATAAGATGCGCGCCAGGACAAATTTTCAGAAAGACGAGCTGAGATCGGCTCTCTAGAAACTGCTTCTCATCCTGTAAGGCTGCGCATTTTCACCGGCATTGTTCAGGGCAAGCGCGATTTCGGTGATATGCAGCGCCACATCGCCAGAGAAGAACGCCTTGTCGCCCGTCTGGATTGCGCGGGCCTGATCGGCGATGCCCCGCACGAAATCGATCTGTGAGGGATACATGGGCAGCGACCGCTTGTCGGCCTTCGGATAGGACAGCTTTGTGCCGACGGTCGGTTTCCAGGACAGAAACTTGCCGACGCGCATTTCGATGATGCCGAACAGGCGCGCGAGAAAACGGCGCTTTTCCTCCGTGCGTTCAAGACGGACGACCGAACGATTATCCCAGAGATCATCCACCACTATCGAGCCCTTGTCGGCAACGATTGTCAGGCTGCGATCCTTCGGCATGGCAAGCCCCGATGTGAGACGCGCCACCAGCCCCGACTTGAAAACGAGACAGCCGACCGAAAAATCAGGCGCCATATGCAGATGCTCGGTTCCCGGCCCCTTGTCCGGAAAGGTTATCGCGGAAAATGCCGAGACACTTTCGACCGGACCGAACAGCGACACCAGCCATGACAGCGCATAGCCCGCATGTTCCAGCGTGCAGCCGATCTCAAATTCGTGCAGGCCGGGCCACGGCGCTCCCGACTGCGAACGCCAGCTTGACCATTTGTCACGAAATACCGGCCCGTCTTCCATTTCCGCATAGACAAGACGCGGCACGCCGATGCCATTCATTACGCTTGCTACCAGACGATAGGCATCGCTGAGGCCATTGGCCGGAGCTGCCGCGAGCGTGAGCCCTGCCTTCCGCGCAAAAGCGACCAGCGCTTCCGCATCGTCATAATTCATCGCCAGCGGCTTTTCGGAATAGACGTGCTTTCCCGCCGAAAGCGCTGCATGGGAGATTTCAAAATGACTTTCAGGCGTGGTCAGGTTGACGACGATCTCTACGTCCGGATCGGCGAGGACTGCCTCGAAACTCTCATAAGCACTGACCGAGTAATGCGCGCAGAACGCCTTCAGCCGCTCGGGAGAGCGGTCATAGGCGCCGCGCAGCGTCAGTTCGGGATAATTGCGCAGCGTGGTCATGTAGTAGTCGGCAACAAATCCGGTCCCGACAATTGCGATATTCATGAAGTGGCTCCGGCTAAAAGCATTTCCAGCAAAAGTGCGAAACGGTCCTGCGTTGGATAATGCGTGTAAACAAAGAGATAGAGCGGTTCCACGATTCTGTTTTCACTGGAACCGCTCTATCGTTTCGGGATGATGATTTTCGCGGTCAGCCTGAGGCCGAAGATCGCAAAGACGAGCGTGAGCCAGACCGGGTCCATGCGGCGGAAGAAGAAGCTTTCCAGCATGGCGTTCAACGTTCCGAAGAACACGACCATCAGGAAGAAATCGGCCAGCAGCAGGTTTTCCCGCACCGGGCGGCAGCGCGCGTAATTGACCAGCGGCATGACGATGATGACGAAAATAGCACAGATGAGCGCCGGAACCCCCATCGACAGCGCGATATCGAGATAACCATTGTGCCCATGCACGATGCCGCGCACATCCCAGTCGAGATAATACGGATTGGCGGCTTGCTTCGCGATCGGTGTGCCCCAGAAGCTTTCATAGCCGAAGCCGGTCCACGGGCGCTGGGACAGCGCTTCCACCGCAAAGGCCCAGATGGAGGTGCGCCCGGTAAAGGTGGGATCGACGTCGAGTTGCAGAACGAGCTGATGCATCGGCTCGAACAGGACCGTGCCGAAGGTAAACAGCGCAAGCAGAAACTGGATCGTGAAGACTGCCACCGGCGCGAGGAAACGGAGGCCGAAAAGACCGGGGGTGATCACGAGCAGCATGGCCAGCGGCACCAGCGCCGCCGTCGTCTTCGATCCGGTCTGCGAAACGAAGACCAATGCGGAGACGGCAATCAGGAAACCGCTCACCCGCCAGCCGCGCCGCCACAGATAGACACCGGCGAAGGAAAAGGCGGCCATGACCGGACCGGCAATGTTCTTGTGCGTGAAGACACCGCGCCAGAGATAGGCGTTCTGCGGTTCCAGCGCGTCGGCGCCGTGGGTGCCGAGATTTGGCAGAAGCACGACGCCCGCATAGGAAACGACGATGACGATCGAAGCCACAGTGACCAGCATGGCCGAATAGGCGTCGCCATCCTGCGGCAGGCTGAGGACGGCAATGACCGTCAGAATGCCGATCATCGTCAACAATACGCCGCGTATCGCGGTTGCCGGATCGGGGCTTGCGAAAACCGACGCCAACAGGAAGGCAAACATCAGCAGCCAGCCGGGGCTGACGATTTTGGCCACCTTCTTCGGATCGGCGAACATGGCAAGCGACAGCAGGGATACGGCTCCGAGACAGCCGAAACCGAGCTGGTTGATGGCATCGCCGCCGCCCGACGCATCCCCGCTCGCCGCGGCGCTGAGCGGATTGAAGGGACGGAAGGAAATCAGCAGAATGCAGAATGTTATCGTGGCGATAACGAGCGCAATCGTGCGGACTGTCGCCCGCACGTTGGCTTGCGCCGCAACATCGGAACGCGCGTCAGTTCTTGTCCGGGTTGCGATATTGCTCATTCAGATATCCAAAATGGGCCATGACGCGGCCCAGCCCGATATGGATGAAGTAAGTCCCGACCGGCACGAAGCGCGCCGCGATGCCGCGCCGCAGGGCCTTGATCGGAGAATAAGCCAAAAGAGCGAGACTTTTCAAAAAAACACGCACCTGACCCAAAGGCTCGTCCTTGCGCTGGCGTTGCTCGATCAGCGTTGACAGGACGCCGTTGCGCAGGCCCCGCGCCGTGATCCAGTCGCTCTCCAGCCGCCGTGCCGGAATAGTCTCCCGCACGATGCCTTCGTTGCACCAGGCAATCGTGAAGCCTTTGGCGCGGGAGCGGTTGATGAAATCGGAATCGCCGCCGCCGGTGAAATTGAACTTCAGGTCCATGAACGGATAGCCGATGGCTTCCAGAACCGGGCGGGCGATCAACAGGTTGCCGGATGAATAGATGATTGGAACCGGCCCGGTCTTGCTGTAATGCGGCAGGAAAACCGGATGCCTTGCCCATTTTTCCGAACCCGGCTTCTCAAAAATCGGATATTGGGGACCGCCGACGAGGCTGGCATTATAGCGCTCGGCGGTTGCCACCATGTTTTCGATCCAGGCCGGATCGGCGAGTTCGTCATCATCGATGACGATGACATATTTGAAATTCGGGAAATAGGTCGTCGCCGTCAGCCAGCCTGCATTATAGGCATTGCAGTTGCCGCGATGGGATTCCACGATCAGCATGCCGTTATATTTTCCGGCCTCGAACTGTGGTGCCGCAACCTTGGCGCCTTCCCGGTCCTCCGCCTCGTTTTCGATCACCACGACCGCGAAGCGGCGGCTGGTGACTTGGGCATTGAGCGTATCCAGCGTGCGGATGACATGCTCCGGACGGCGAAATGTCGGCAAGGTCACCACCACCTCTACTTCATCGAAACGAAGTTTAGGTGTTTTAGCAATTACTTGTATATGATCCGGTAATACAGACATTACGCCACCCAATATTTAACGACCCATGTTTTCACCGGGCCTATTCAAAAACAATTAAAGAAAAGTTCACCGCGTGGTTGTAAGCACAGCCTGAAACTATCATAGAGAACGCTGATCCGTAATATGCAGGAGCTGACTTGCCGTCCCCTCACCTTGTTTTCGTAACATCGATTGTTCCGCATGGAATCCCGACTACCGGTTATGAAGTGGCGAATTCGGCTGTGGTCGATGGCCTGCGGCGTTCGGGTGCAAAGGTGACCGTGCTTGGTTTCACATGGCCGGGCGTGAAAGCCGATGCTGCGGTTACGGTCGTGCTGGGCGAGGTGGAAGTGCGAACCGAAGGCGCTGGCATCAGGCGCAAGATCGGCTGGGTGGTGAAATCCTTCCTGACCGGCCTGACTGTCTCCTCGGCGAAGTTGCGGGTGATTCCAGCGCAGAAACTGCGCGAGGCCATCGGACGGATCGGCCCTTTCGATGCCTATGTGCTGAACGGGGTGACCCTGCCCGGCGCGTTTGAAGATATTTTCAAGGACAAGCCGTCGCTCTTCGTGGCGCATAATGTGGAATATCGCTCGGCGGAGGAAAACGCCGCCGACGCCCGAAGCTTCATTCAGAAATTCCTGTTCGCCCGCGAGGCGCGCATTCTCAAAGGGCTGGAAAGCCGCCTCAGCGGAACGGCGCGTTTCGTCTTCACCTTTGCCGAAGATGACGGCCCGGCGCTCGGACTTGCTCCCGACCGGTTTGCGACGATGCCGCTCGTCACGCCGGGCGGAATGCAGGCGGCTCAGCCACGCCCGGCAAGGTACGACCTTGCCCTCATCGGCACATGGACATGGCACCCGAACCGCATCGGGCTGGAATGGTTCCTGCGCGAGGTAAAGCCGCATCTCCCCGGCGATATTTCCATCACGATTGCAGGCAACACGCCCGCTGATCTCGTCTCTGCCTGGTCTGGCGTCAACTTCGTCGGCAAGGTGCCGGATGCGACGGAATTCGTGGAAAGCGGGGCGGTTGTTCCGCTCATCAGCCGGGCGGGAACCGGGGTGCAGCTGAAAACCATTGAAACATTCGAGCTGGGCATGCCAAGCGTCGCCACGACGCATTCCGTGCGCGGTATCGACAATATCCCGGCCAATTGCACCATTGCCGATGACCCGCGAGCCTTCGCGGCGGCAATCATCGAGCGGATCGGGAAGGCAAGATCGGGGGACAGCCAGAGACTGGACGGCAAGGCCTTCACCCGGTCACAAATCGAAGGCATGGACCGTGCGGTTGCCCGCGGTCTGCAAGCACTTTGCAGCGAAAATAGAATGACGGACTAGGCATGATGCATACCGAAAATGTAACCTACCGGAACATCCTTGGCGTGAAGGTCGCCTGTTTTGATTGGGACGGCGCCTTCGCCTTCTTCGAGAACCGTATCAATGAGGGCCGGTTCATGAAGCAAGGCTGGCTCAACGCCAACAATTCCAACATTGCGGATGAAACCCCGGATTATCGCGCTGCGTTGCAGGATTTCCTGATCCTGCCCGACGGGGTGGGTGTCGATATTGCCAGCAAGGTTGCCTATGGCAGCAAATTCCCTGCCAATCTCAACGGAACGGACTTCATTCCGGGGCTCTTGCAGCATATGAAACGCCCGCTGAAGGTTGCACTTCTCGGCGGCGGTCCGGGCGTCGCTGCCGACGCCGCACAGCTTTTCAGGCAGCAGATACCCCGCCATGAATATCGCGTCATTTCCGACGGCTTCTTCAAGCCCGCCGATCTCGACGGCATTCTGGCGCAATTGAAGGAATTCCACGCCGACCTATTGCTCGTCGCGATGGGCGTCCCGCGCCAGGAACTCTTCATCGACAAGCATATCACCGCGGAGCACTGCACGATAGCGAGCGCGGTCGGCGCGCTGTTCGACCTGCATACAGGCCGCGTGCAGCGCGCGCCGCACTGGATGCGCAAGATCCAGATGGAATGGGCGCACCGGCTGTTGCAGGAACCGCGAAGGCTCGCGAAACGCTATCTCATCGGCAATCCCGTATTTCTGTGGCGCGTCGCCAAAGGCTGGATGAAGGGAGAACCCCGGTGAGAACCGCAATCGTCACGGCCAGCTGGGATCAGGATTTCGAGCGCTGCAAGCTGCTTTGCGAAACCGTGGACAAATATGTCAGCGGTTTCACGAAGCACTACATCCTCGTAGACAGCAAGGATGTTGCCCTGTTTCGCAAGCTCGAAAGCGCGCACCGGGTCATCATCGATGAGCGCGATCTTCTCCCCTCCTGGCTGCACGCCTTCTGGGATCCGACCTATCTTTGGCGCAGACGGGTCTGGCTTTCGCTCCGGACCAAGCCGCTGCGTGGCTGGCATGTGCAGCAGTTGCGCCGGATCGCGCTTGCCGCTGCCGTGGAGGAAGACGGTTTTCTCTACACGGATTCCGACACGGCCTTTCTGCGCCCCTTCGATTGCGGCACACTCTGGCATGGTGAACAGCTTCGGCTTTTCGTCCGCCCCAATGCGCTCGCCAATCCCGAATGGCCGGAGCATCCGGTCTGGGCGGCCAATGCAGCGAAACTGCTCGGCATCGAAAACGGCAAAAGCGGGCTTAACGACTATATCGGCCAGCTTGTTTCATGGCGGCGCGACAGCGTGATTTCGATGTGCGAGCGGATCGAAGCTCATACCGGACAGCATTGGGTGGCGGCCCTTGGCAATATAAGACGCTTTTCCGAATGCTTCATCTATGGCCGCTATGTCGATGACGTGCTGCAAGGCTCGGGCCATTTCAGCGACACGCATGATCTCTGCCGGATGCAATGGTTCGCCCCGCCACCGAGCGAAGAGGAATTCCGCACCTTCATCGCCGAAATGGAACCCCATCAGGTCGCTATCGGCATGCAATCCTTTCTCGGCCTTTCGGTCGACGATATCCGGCGCATTATCGGAGCCTGAACCTTAAATTCGTTTAGCTGGCAAACGAATGCTGGAATAGGTGAAAACCAGCGACAGCAGATAGAGGCCGCCAAACACGATATTGAGTCCCAGAATCCAGTCGTGACTGTCGGCATAGTTCACCAGCAACAGCCAGACGAAGAATGCCTTGGCCGCAGTCATCAGCACCATGCTCAAGGTCCTGAGACCGGACTGACCGCGCGCATACAGAATTTCGGTCTGGTATTCGATCAGGTTGCGGAAACCGGGTACGAGCAGCACCAGCGGCAACAGGCCGACGATGGGCGCAACGCTTGAACCGAGTGCGTTCGGGAAGATTTGCAGGAACACGACCATCGCGCCGAGACCTGCCACCGAGACGGAGAAGACCGCAAGCTCCAGTCCGGCGCGGATGCGCAAAGAAGACAGCATGTCCGGCGCGCGCATGAGCTTTTGCACCAGCATCATGTTGAAGGAGCGAACCGGCAGGGCAGTAAGGTCCACAAGGCGCATGATGATCGCGTAAAGCCCCGCCGTCGCAGGCCCGCCGACAGTCAGCACGAGAAGCTTGTCCAGCTCGGCCTGGATATAGAACAGCAGTTCGGCGCCCATCACGGCAATCGCATCGGAAAGCCGCCGCATATAAAGCGACGGTCTGAAGCGAAGCCGGATCGACGGGTAAAATCGCAGCGCGGCAAGCAGCGCGACCCCGTTTGCAGCCGCATACCACCATGCCCAATGCGCAATATCGTGGGCGCTTGCCAGCCACATGAACAGTAGGGCTGCGACGGCTCGCGTGGCCGTGCCGAAAATCACCAGTCCCGCCGATATGCCGAAGCGGCGCAGGCCGTTATTGACGATGATGACGATTTCCGTCGACCGCCAGAACAGGGCCTCGGCAAACACCACAACGGCAAAGGGCAGGAAGGAAATATCGCGGCTGAAAAAGACGAAGTAAACCAGCCAGGACGCCAGCGCGAACAGCGGCAGCGACACCAGAATGGCGACGAGAAAACCCGCCGTATAGATGCCGAGCAGGCGCGGCTTTACTGTCGATATGCGGTAAAGCGGCGAACTGAACCCGAGGGAAACGATGCGCGACAGCACCACGCCCGTGCCCGATGCAGTGGCGAATATCCCGAAATCGCCCGTGGGCAGCGTGTTTGCAAGCGCGATGAAATAGACGAGTGAAACCACCAGCCTGCCAGCGGAGCCGGAAAACAGGGACAGGTAATCGCGCACTATTCCGGCATTATTGCCTGACAGTTTCCGCAGCGCTTTCGCTATCAACAGGGAGCCTCATCCATCGTGGTCTCGTGGTGCGTTCGACCCATTGGAGCGGGACGAGATAAAGAGATTTAGCTAAAAAGACTTAAACTCTTCTTTGCAAGCTCAAAGAGCAGACAAGCAAAAGCTAAAATAAGAGGGCCGAGCATTTCGCGGTTCAGGCCGACATTATTTTAACTTTTTGTTTTCTATAAAAAATTACATTCGGCCATCAGGTTTGGGGCGAGCGGATTCCGGTTTGGCATGTGCAAGCCCTGTTTAATGGATTTCATGGCGGCAGCGGGCACCTGAAACGGCCGCAGCGGCTACAGATGCGGACGAATTCGACAATGAGCGATCATGAGGGGCGCAGAAAGGCGGGAGTTGAGAAACCTCTTCTCGCATTTTCCGACGTGCGCCCGACGGATCGCCCCACCGGTCGCCCGCCTGCTCCACGTGATAGCGAAGCCGCGCCGCCATGGACACCACCCGCCACATCGGATGAACGCGCTGCGTTCTTTCATGAACACGACCATGATGCGCAAGAAACGCCAGAACCCGTTATCGAGGAAGAACTGGACGATGCGGACGTGGCCGAGTTGCAAAAACGCGTGGCGCTCATCGAAGCGGAACTGGAGCGCAAGATTCAGGAACGCGAACGTCGCAAAATCGCAATCGAGGCTGACGCTCCACCCCCGGAGCCAGCCCGCGAACCCGTCATGCGCGAGCATCCTGTTGCCGACCGCCCGGCACCGGATGCCGAATGGAAACCGCTGATCGATCCGCGCATCGCCATCGATGTAGTGCGGGGATCGCGCAGGCTCCTGCTGGTCAGCACGATATTGGGCGGTGTGGTCGCCGCGCTCTATGCATTGTCGCTGCCGCAGATGTACGTCGCTTCGACCGATATTCTGGTCGATCCGCGCAACATCAAGACGGTTGGAGACGAACTGACCCCGGGGCAACTCCCGACCGACGCATCGCTTGCCGTCGCCGAAAGCCAGGCCCGCATCATCGATTCCAGCAGTGTTCTGCTGAAAGTGATCGACAGGACGGACCTGACAAAAGACCCCGAATTCAACGGCACGCTGGTTCCGACCGGCATTGCCGGACTGTTTGCGCAGATCAAGGATATCTTGTCCCCCCAAAAGGCGAGCGACAGCCAGACGCTGCAAACCCGCGTTCTCTATAACCTGCACAAGAGTATCGCCATCGGGCGCGACGCCAAGACCTTCATCTATTCGATCTCGGTGAAAACCCGCGATCCGCAGAAATCGGCCTCGCTTGCGAACACCATCAGCACCGTTTTCCAGAGCGAGCTTGCATCGCTGCAATCCGATGCCGCACGGCGCACTTCGGACGAACTGTCGAACCGGCTTGCAGACATGCGCGCCAATGTCGAACAGGCGGAGCGCGCAGCGGCTGATTTCCGCGCATCGCACGATCTCGTCAATGTGGATGGCAAGCTGATCAGCGATAACGACCTGACGCGGCTCAACGATCAACTGACCAACCAGCGCGCCGAAACCATGCGGCTTCAGGCCCGTGTACAGGTACTGAGCAACGCCACTTCCGACAGTGTGGTGACCGGGACTTTGCCGGAGGATTTGCGATCCAACACGCTGACGGCTCTGCGGGCGCAATATGCGCAGGCGCGCCAGACGGCAAGCGGCTTATCCACCCAGCTTGGCCCCCGTCACCCGGCGCTCATTCAGGCACAGTCGCAGGCGGGCACGGTGCTGAGCGACATCGACGCTGAATTGCGGCGCATCCGCTCCTCGCTGCAAGTCGAGGTCTCGCGGTCCGTGCAGCAGGAAAAAGACCTGACCACGCGTCTGGCGCAGCTCAAGTCACAGCAGGCAAACAATAGCGGCGATCTGGTGAAATTGCGCGAGCTTGAGCGCGAGGCGACCGCGCGCCGCTCCGTCTACGAAGCCTTCCTCCTGCGCTCGCGCGAGACGAACGAACAGGAAGGGCTGAATACCGCCAATGTCAGGGTGTTGTCGGAAGCCCGCCCGCCGCTCGATCCGGCCAGCACATCGCGCAAGCTGATCGTCATCGCCGGGCTGATTGCCGGCTTCCTCGCAGGGCTTGCGATCACAGCCGTCCGCAATTTCGGACGGCTGCTGCGCCTCTAAGCGGTTCCTGTTCCAACAGGAACGCCGGAACCGCTCTAACTATTTGTTTTATCGCATTATCCAACGCATCGAAGCGGGATAGGAAATCAGTCCAGTGAACTGATTTCCCCCCGTAGACGTTTCACACTTTTGGTGGAAATGCGCTAATCTCTTCCATTTGAAGTATAATCTTATCGATCAACTCATGCCGACCGGCGTGCAAGCACCTCGGCGCGAGGCACCTTGCGCCCGCTGGCGCGCAAGACACCATGTGCGCCGTCCAGATGGCCCGGCTTCAATTCGAGCGCCAGAAAACGGCGCTTTTCATATGGGCCTGGCATGGCAAGCTCGCCGGTCTTTTCAGCGGTAAAGCCGAAGCGCCCGTAATATTCCGGATCGCCGACGAGCAGGATCGCGCCATGGCCAAGGCGCATGGCCTCGTCGATGGCATGACGCATCAAGGCCGAACCGATGCCGCAACCGGCGGCGGAAGGTTCGACGGCCAGCGGACCGAGCAGCAAGGCGGACACGGGAAAACCGAAGGCGTCGAGCCCGGCATGGACATCCCACAGCCGCACGGTGCCTGCGAGCGCTCTGTCTTCGCCAAGTGCGGCAAAGGCCAGCCCCTCTGCGGGCAGGCGACCACGACGCAGTTTTTCCGATGACTTGCGGCGGCGGCCTTCACCCATCGCGCGGTCCAGCAAGGCTTCGCGCGCCAGCACATGCTCCAGCGCCTCGCCCGCGATCGAAAAAGCCGGGGCAACGAGGGTTACGGTGTTTTCCTGAATTTCAAGAGTTGCGTTCATCACATCTATCCCCGCAAAGCGGCAGCAGCACACCCCGCCCGACGCCTTGCAGCACCGGGCGGATTGAGAGGATCTTTCAGACTTTCAAAGGTATGATCGAGGTCGGAAAGCGTTCGCGCTTTCCGGGATCATATCCCGGCCTCAAAGATCAGATGACGTAGGATCGGAGCGGTTCGAAGCCGTTGAACGCCACCGCCGAGTAGGTGGTGGTGTATGCGCCCGTGCCTTCGATGAGGATTTCATCACCGATGGTCAGCGAGACCGGCAGCGGATACGGCGTCTTTTCGTAAAGAACGTCCGCACTGTCGCAGGTCGGGCCGGCCAGCACGCATGGTTCGGTTTCGCTGCCGTCATGCGGGGTCACGATCTGGTAGCGGATCGCCTCGTCCATGGTTTCGGCGAGACCGCCGAACTTGCCGATGTCGAGATAGACCCAGCGCACATTGTCGTTGTCCGCCTTGCGCGAGACCAGAACCACTTCGGTCTTGATCACGCCTGCATTGCCGACCATGCCGCGGCCCGGCTCAATGATAGTTTCCGGGATGCGGTTGCCGAAATGCTTGGAGAGCGCGTCGAAGATCACCATGCCATAGGCCTGCGCGGTCGGTACGTCCTTGAGGTAACGGGTCGGGAAACCGCCGCCCATATTGACCATGCGCAGCACGATGCCTTCATCGGCAAGGGTGCGGAACACCTTGGCCGCATCGCCGAGCGCACGGTCCCATGCGGTGAGGTCCGTCTGCTGAGAGCCGACGTGGAACGACACACCGTAGGAATCGAGACCCAGCGACTTTGCATGGCGCAGAACGTCGATAGCCATCGCAGGCACGCAACCGAACTTGCGCGACAGCGGCCATTCGGCGCCTTCACCGTCCGTCAGCACGCGGCAGAACACGCGGCTGCCGGGGGCGGCGCGCGCAACCTTCTCCACTTCTTCCACGCAATCGACCGCATAAAGGCGAATCCCCAGCTCGAAAGCGCGCGCAATATCGCGCTCCTTCTTGATGGTGTTGCCATAGGAAATGCGGTTCGCCGTCGCGCCGGCTTCCAGCGCCATTTCGATTTCGGCGACCGAAGCGGTATCGAAGCACGAGCCGAGCGAAGCGAGCAGGCGCAGGATTTCCGGCGCAGGATTTGCCTTCACCGCATAGAAGATGCGCGAATAGGGCAAAGCCTTCTCGAAGCTCAGATAGTTGTCGCGCACGACGTCGGTATCGACGACGAGGCAAGGACCGTCCGGACGGCGGGTGTTGAGGAAGTCGATAATACGCTGCGTTGCCATGGTCGTTCTCCCGCGCGGTTGTCTTCACCGCTTTCAAAGGGACAAAGTGTGCATGAACGCATCCGCCGTGAAGCCAGCCTTTGGAGGTGCTGATGTCACGCGAAAACTCATGCGGCGATGGAACAACGCTAAACCCGCGTTACTCCGCTTTGTCTGCCTTGGATTGGAATTGGAGAACCGCATCCGCACTTCTGGCAATGAAGGTGTGCCTCTTCAGTAATTTCGGCTTTTGGACAGCCGAAAGACACTAGAAAGGCCCGCACCGTCGTTGCTTCAAGATGTCCTCGATCTGGCGGTTGGCCATCAGATCGACTGGAGCGGTTAGGTCCAGGTACCGTACCGAATTCCTCACCATTCGAGGATCGGCGGACACCCACAGGCACGTGCGACTTTGGGCAAGCGCGATATAAGCGCAAAGTCGTGTCCATTCAATGACAAAAAATTGGTTGAGCGAATTTATTTTTGGCAGGATCGCAGTGCGCTGTACGCTTGCCATTGTTCAATATTAGTGAAACATTCAACAGGCAAATCCGTCTCGAAAGAGCGTAAATATCCCGTTAATTGTTGCATGTTGTGAACAATGGCCAGTTTCGATCCCTTCAACGCCATCATTGCAAAAGCTGAAAAGCCGCCCGTTCACGCATTGGAAGGGCCGCTTGAAGGCGAACGGCTCGCCGTAAAAGACATTTATGACGTTGCCGGAATGGTGACGGGATGCGGCAATCCGCAGATCGAGGCCGAATCACCGCGCGCCGAAAGATCGGCTCCGGTGGTGGAAAGGCTGCTCGCCGCCGGGGCGGAATTTGTCGGCAAGGCACAGACCGACGAACTTGCCTTTTCCCTGATGGGGCAGAATTCGCATTTCCCCTATCCGATCAATCCGGCAGCGCCGGACCGCGTTACCGGCGGTTCGTCCTCCGGCTCGGCGGCGGCCGTTGCAGGCAAGCTCGCCGACATTGCGCTCGGTTCGGATACGGGCGGCTCCATTCGCGCTCCAGCAAGCTTCTGCGGCCTCGTGGGCTTGCGCAGCACCCATGGCCGCATTCCGCTTCAGGGCATCATGCCGCTTGCGCCCTCGCTCGATACAATCGGATGGTTTGCGCGCGACATAGAGCTTTATGACCGGGTTGGCGCCATCCTGCTTGGCGACGACGCCCGAGAATTCAATCTGACGAAGCTTCTTTATATGCCGGTTCTCGAACAGCTTCTGCTGGGCGAGGCCGAAACGGATGCCTATCGCGCCATGTTTGCCGAAGTGCGCCCGCACTTCGCGAACCTCCAGGCGGCAAGCCAGCCGACACTTTCGATAGATGAACTCTATCTGGTCTTCCGCCACATTCAGGGTGCGGAAGCCTGGGTAACGCATGGTGGCTGGATTTCCTCGGGTGATCGCAAGCTCGGGCCCGGCGTCGCGGACCGTTTTGCCTTCGGCGCGGAAATCGCCCCAAATCTCGTTGCCAGCCAGCGCGTGCGCCGGGCGCAATTCACGCAGGAACTTGAGAAGATCATCGGGGACGACGCCGTGCTGGCGCTGCCGACCGTACCGGGTGCGGCTCCGCTCGCAAAGGAACCTTTCGAGACCTTGCAGGCCTATCGCGAGCAGGCATTGCGCCTGCTCTGCCTTTCGGTGCTTTCCGGTCTGCCACAAATCACATTACCCCTGGGGCAGGTGCAGGGCGCACCTTTCGGCATTTCTTTCATAGGACCACGCGGCAGCGACCGGGCGCTGATCGGGCTGGCCAGAAACATCATCGGGAAGCGGGGCTAGACCATGGACACCCTCACACGTATGCGCGCCTTCATCGACGTGGTCGAGGCGGAAGGCTTTTCCGCCGCAGCGCGAAAAATCGGGCGTTCCAAGGCACTCCTTTCCAAATATGTGCGCGAACTGGAAGACGAGCTTGGAGCGCGTCTTCTCAACCGCACCACGCGGCAATTCTCGCTGACCGAAGCGGGTCACACCTATTATCACCGCGCGGTCGAAATCATCCGCGAGATCGACGCGCTGCAGGATGCCGTCAGCGAAACCAGTTCCGATGCGCGCGGACGCATCAAGCTGTCGGCCCCGCGCACCTTCGCCGATGCCGTCATCGGCCAGTCCCTGATCGATTTCTGCCTCGCCCATCCCGAAATCGTGCTCGACGTGCGGCTGGACGACCGGTTTGTCGATCTGGTGGAAGAAGGCTTCGACCTTGCGATCCGCATCACGCGCTTGCAGGACTCTTCCCTCATCGCAAAGCGATTGTCGCCCTTCCACTCCGTCCTGTGCGGCGCGCCGGAACTGATTGCCCGTGTCGGCAAACCGGAGCGCCCCGAAGACCTGGCCGACCGGCCCTGCATCATCGACACCAATGCGCGCTCGCGCAACAACTGGCATTTCCGCAATACGGATGGATCGATGATGACGGTTCCCGTCAACGGCCCGATTGAAGTGAACAGCCCCGTCGCCACAAAGAACGCCGCACTCGCCGGTCTGGGCTTTTCCATGCTGCCCGCCTTCATCGCCGAAGAAGAAATCGAGCGCGGCAGGCTGGTCTCCTGTCTGGACGAATTTATCGTGAAGGATGGCGGCATCTATGCTGTCTATCCGCATCGGCGCTATCTGCCGGCAAAAATCCGGGCGCTGGTCGATTTTCTGACCCAATGGTTCAAGGACAGGGAAAACAACTCCAGGGAAATGCAGTAAAGCATTCCTGTCTGCCTTCTCCCGAACCGGGTCAAACTTTCGGGAAACATGCTCTGGATTTTCCAGAGACGTCGCACTTTCGCCGCCTTCGGGCATAAGCGTGTTCTAATGGATTTTTCGATGGTGGTTTCATCCTTGTTCAAGCGCGGTTTCATCCGGCCTGCAGCAATCGCGTTGCTGGGGGGCTGTTTGCCCACGGTTGCACTTGCCCACCCGCATGTCTTCGCCGAGGCGCGGCTGGAACTCTCCGTATCGCCCGACGGCACGGTGCAGCAGCTTGCGCATGTCTGGCGCTTTGACGACGTTTTTTCCTCCACCGTCCTCATGGAATTCGACAAGAATGGCGATCTCAAGCTCGACAAACAGGAGTTGATCGACCTTGGCCATGTCATCAATGGCTCCATTGCCGAATTCAAATATTTCCAGACCGTTCTGGACAATGGCAAGGATGTGAAAATGGCAAGGCCGACCGATCTTGCCGCCGATTTCACGGACAATCGCCTGCTCATCATCTTCACCAGCAAGCCCGACAAACCATTGAAGCTTGCCGCGGGTCACAAGATCAGCTTCGGCGTCTATGACCCGACCTTCTATACCGCCATCGATTACATGAATGACAGCGACCTGGTCGTGAAGGGCCTGCCCGCAGGCTGCACATCCAAGGTTGTTCGTCCTGATCCGGACGAGGCGCTTGCCCAGAACCAGGCGACACTGACCGATGCCTTTTTCAACGATCCGACAGGCACGGACATGTCGAAGATATTTGCAACCCGTCTCGAGATAGACTGCGAACCGAAAGGAAAGACTGGCTGATGAGAAAAGCGGCAGCCTTCGTTCTGGCCCTCTGCCTTACGATGATCGTTGCGCAAGCCTATGCGCAGTCCTCGCTCGGTATCGGCGCGAATGAGGTGGCGATGAAGCCGACCGGGCCTTTCGCGCATGTCATCCTCTGGATGAACGAACAGCAGCGCTCTTTCTATCTCGCCATGACCAACGCTCTGAAAGCCATGCGCGAAGACCCATGGCAGGCTTCGGTTCTCGTTGGACTTTCCTTCGTTTATGGCATTTTTCATGCGGCAGGGCCGGGCCACGGCAAGGCGGTGATCTCGTCCTATATGATCGCCAATGAAACGGCGCTGCGGCGCGGTATCTTCCTTTCGTTCATTTCGTCGCTTTTGCAGGCACTCATGGCGATTGCCGTCGTCGGCCTCGCATGGTTCCTGCTGCGCGGCACCGGCATCTCGATGAACCAGACAGCGCGCTACATGGAGATCGCCAGTTTTGCGCTTGTGCTGTTTTTTGGCCTGTGGCTGCTGGCGCGCAAGCTGCCGCTGCTTTTCAGGAAGCGCGAGGATGCAGGCCCTGGCCCGACCGCATCGCTCTTTGCCGCCGCGCCCGAGCCGGCAATGGCTTCCGGCCCGGCATGGCAGGGCACGATTTCGCAAGCCACACGCGCGGCTGCGACCGGCAGCGCGGTCAAGCTCAATTACAAGCCCGCAACCACTGCTGCATCGGATCATATCTTCATCGGCGACGGGGACGTGTGCGCCGCATGCGGCAATGCCCATATTGCCGATCCTTCGGCGCTCGGCGACGATTTCAACTGGAAAACGGCATGGTCGGCGATTTTTTCGGTGGGCCTGCGCCCATGCTCGGGCGCGCTGATCGTGCTGACATTTGCGCTTTTGAATGGCTTGATGGTTGGCGGTCTGCTTTCGGTCTTCGCGATGGCCTTCGGCACGTTCATCACGGTGGCTGTTCTTGCCACGCTGGCCGTCACCGCCAAGAACACGGCGCTGCGCTTTGCGGGCAGCAAGGCCATGTCGGGTCGGCTGAAGGCGGCAATCGAGGTGGCCGCCGCCCTGTTCATCGCCCTGACCGGTGCGCTGTTGTTGAGCGCTTCGCTGGTGAGTTAGAGCGCGTTTCGATCTGAGTGAATCAGATCGGCGCTCTATCTCTTTGTTTTTGACGCGCATCTTTTCCGAAAACCGTTTCACACTTTTCGGGATGCGCTCTAATCTTTATTTTGCCGCTTCGAGCGCAGCCAGAAAATTGCGAAGAAGCCCAGAACGAAGACAATCGGGAAGATGATCGCCGCGATTTGTGAGCGCTCGCCCAGCGCCAGCATGATGCTGGGTACGAAATAGGCAAGCACCCCGAAGCCGATCAGGATGACGGCGGCGGCAATTGCCGGATTGCTCTTCTTGCGCTCAGCCACGGTCACGAAACTCCTCCAGCTTCTTCTTCTGCTGGCCGTCACTATCAAAGTTTTCGGGTGCAAGCCATGCCTGATAGGCTTTCTTCAAGGCAGGCCATTCGCTGTCGAGAATGGAAAACCATGCCGTATCGCGGTTTCGGCCCTTGGCCACCATATGCTGGCGGAATACACCCTCGAACTGAAACCCGAAACGCTCGGCGGCACGTTTGGAAGGCCCATTTTCATTGTGGCACTTCCATTCGTAGCGGCGATAGCCAAGCTCATCGAAAATATACTGCATGAACAGGAACTGCGCTTCCGTGGCGGCGGGTGTGCGCGAAATCTGCGGCCCCCAATAGATACTGCCTATCTCGATGACGCCATGGACGGGATCTATGCGCATCAGCGCCTGTCGCCCCGCCACCTTGCCGCTCGCCTTGTCGATGACGGCGAAAAACAGCGGATCGTCGCTTTTGGACGCTTTTTCCAGCCAAGGCTCGAATTCTTCGCGCGTTGCAGGCGGAAACTCGAACAGCCAGGTAAAGCGCCGGTCCGCATCCTCCACCGAGGAAGCGGCAAACAGTTCGTCACCATGCTTCCCGGGGTTCAGCGGTTCCAGCCGCACATAGCGGCCTTCAAGCACTTTGCGTTCCGGCTGTGGACGCGGCGTCCAGTTCTGCAAATCAGTCATGCCAATTCTCCCATTCGACCGGACAGGAGCATAAAAGAAGCGGGACGAAAACCGGATTATTGTGTCCGTGTCATTTTTCCCGAATGGCCGCGCGATCAACCGAAACTGCTTTCACCAGCGCCACCACTTCATCACCGGCGCGCAATGCCAGTTCGTCGACCGAGCGTCGCGTCAGCCGCGCAACCAGATGACGCCCCCGGAAGTCGAGCGTGACATAGGCGTTGGGACCGCCATCCATCGTGATGGCCGTGACCCTCACCGGCAGCACGTTGCGGATGCTGATCGCTTCCGGCGCCTTGCGGGCAATGGAAACATCGCGCGCACGCACGCGCAGCCGCACATGCATATCCTGTTTCAGCCCCGCATCGCTGAGCTGAAACGATGCGCCGCCAAGATCGATCTCCGCCAGCTTGTAATGCTCGTCATAGGACGAAACCGTCCCTTCCAGCAGCACGCCGCCGCCCTCGCCCTCGGCGTCGATCAGCGGAAAGACATCTGCCGCCGCACCGCTTGCCGTCACCCGGCCAGCGGACAGGAGCACGATCTGGTCGGCAAGCCGCGCCACCTCATCGATCTCATGGCTTACATAGACGATCGGCACATGGCTTTCATCACGAAGACGTTCGATAAAAGGGAGGATTTCCTGTCGTCGCGCGTGGTCGAGCGAGGAAAGCGGCTCGTCCAGCAGCAGGAGCGCGGGATCGGACAGAAGCGCGCGACCGATGGCGACACGCTGGCGTTCGCCGCCCGAAAGCGTCGATGGCCGCCTGTCAAGGAGATGGCCGATGCCAAGCAGCGCCACCACTTCGTCAAAGCTGCGCGTCGCCTGCCTGCGGCCTGCCCAGCGCGCGTAAGTCAGGTTGCGCTTGACGCTCATATGCGGAAAAAGCCGTGCCTCCTGAAACACATAGCCGATGCGGCGCTTTTCCGGCGGCAGGTTTATGCCGCTTTCGACATCGAACAGCGTGAAGTCGCCAACAGCGATACGCCCGCTTTCGGGGCGAAGCGTTCCGGCAATCATTTTCAGAAGCGTCGTCTTGCCCGCACCGGAATGGCCGAACAATGCGGTCACGCCCCAATCGGCTGCGAAATCGGCTTCCACAATGAACTTGCCGTTGCGGCCATTAATCGAAACAGCTAGCCCGCTCATTTCGTTGCTCCCGCAAGCCTGCGCTGCAGCCATTCGGACAGCACCACGGCAACCACTGAAATGGCAGCAGATATCGCAATCAGGCGGAATGCTTCCGCGTCGCCGGACGGAGTCTGCATCAGGGCATAGATGGCAAGCGAAAGGGTCTGCGTCTCGCCCGGAATGTTGGATACGAAAGTGATCGTGGCGCCAAACTCACCCAGCGCCTTGGCAAAGCCAAGCACGGCGCCTGCCAGCACCCCGGGCAGAAGCGGCGGCAGAATGACGGTGAAAAAGGCGGTGAAACGGCTGGCGCCAAGCGTGCGGGCAGCTTCCTCCAGCCCGCGGTCAAGCCCTTCTATCGAAAGCCTGATCGGGCGGACAAGCAGCGGAAACGCCATCACACCGGCGGCAAGGGCGGCACCCGTCCAGCGAAAGGAAAAGGAAAGGCCGAACCATTCCTGCAAGGGAGCACCAAGCGCACCCCGCGCGCCAAACAGGATCAAAAGCAGATAGCCCGTCACCACCGGGGGCAGAACCAGCGGCATGGTGACGATGGCCTGCGCCAGAGACTTGCCCGGAAAGTTGAACCGGGCAAGAATCCACGCGACCACAAAGGCAACCGGCAGAGCGACAATGATGGCTATTCCGGCAACCCGGAGGGACAGAGACACAATCTGCCAGACGTTACTCTCAATCATTTTTGGCGATCATTTATTCAGCAGCCTCCGACGCGCCTACGAACCCCTTGTCCTTGATGATCGCCTGACCGGCATCGCTTTCAAGGAAAGCGAGGAAAGCCCTGGCGGCGTCGGTTTCGTTTTTCGCTACAAGCGCCGCAGGGTAGAGGATCGGCGCATGACTGTCAGCCGGGAACCGATAGGCTTCGACCAGTCCGCGTGCCGCCGCACGGTCCGATGCATAGACGATGGCCGCCCCGACTTCGCCACGGCTGACATATTGCAGCGCAACGCGCACATTCTCGCCGAAGACCGCGTTCTTTTCGACATCCTTCCAGATATCGAGCTTTTCCAGCGCTGCCTTGCCGTATTTGCCCGCCGGGACATTCGAGGGGTCGCCCATGGCGAAACGACCGCCGCCCAAAAGCTCCTTGGCCTCGCCCTTCGGCGTGTCCTTCTGCGTTGCGATCACCAGCGCATTGCCTGCGATCACCTTGCGCGAAGCGTTGTCGATGGCACCAGCCTTTTCGACATAATCCATCCAATCGAGATCGGCGGAGATGAAAATCTGCGCCGGAGCGCCCTGCTCGATCTGCTTGGCCAGAACCGACGAAGAAGCAAAGGACGCGACCACTTCGGTGCCGTCCCGGGCCTTCATCTGCCTGGCGGCTTCCTCGATAACGTCTTTCATGCTGGCAGCCGCGAAAACGGTCACCTTTTCGGCAGCATGAGCAACCGAAGCGGCACCAGCAGCAACAGTGATGAGAAATGCGGCGATCAGTTTCTTCATGAATATCCTCCATATCACCTGCAACAGCAGGCAAACCATCATCCGCCGGAGAACCGGCGCTGTTTCTGTTGGGACATGAGAAATTTCCATGCCCTGACTTGCGATGATGGGTGTGATGGAGGCAAACGCGACCCGGATGCCGTCAAACCCTTGATGCACGGGCGTCCATGCAAAAGCCGCCCAAAATTCCGTAACGAATTCAGATCGTTCCGGAACCAGAGCCACCATAATGCGGTGAAACCCGTTTGACCAGCCCTATGAAGAGCGTGCGGCGTCAGCTACCGATATGTTTGTGCGCCCCGCGCTTCTCAGCAAGCTTTACCTGCTTCTGGCGCTCCGCATAACGGGCGCGATCTTCCGGCGTCCGCTCGTCATAGCAGCCGGCGCAGGAAACGCCTTCCTCGAAAAACTGCGAAAGCTTGTCTTCCGGCGAAATCGGGCGACGGCAGGCGCGGCAGAGCTCGACGTCGCTTTCAGCGAGGCCGTGGCCTACGGCCACGCGCTCATCGAACACGAAGCACTCGCCATTCCACATGCTTTCTTCACGCGGGACTTCTTCAAGATATTTCAGGATACCGCCCTTGAGATGGAAGACATCCTCAAAGCCCAGCCCCTTGACGAAGGCTGTCGCCTTTTCGCAGCGAATGCCGCCGGTGCAGAACATGGCAATCTTCTTGCCTTCGAGCTTGTCGCGGTTCTGCTCGACCCATTCGGGAAACTCGCGAAAAGTCTTGGTCTGCGGATCGATCGCCCCTTCGAATGTGCCGATGGCATATTCGTAGTCGTTTCGCGTATCGACCACGACAGTGTCTTCATCCGCGATGAGGGCGTTCCAGTCCTGCGGCGCGACATAGGTGCCCACGCTTTTCAACGGGTCGATGCCCTCGACGCCCATGGTGACGATCTCGCGCTTCAAGCGCACCTTCATGCGATGGAACGGCATTTCGCTGGCATGGGAGTATTTGAGTTCGGGCTCTGCCAGGCCGGGAATGGCCGTGATGTGCTGCACGAGCTTTTCAATCGCCTGGGCTGTGCCCGCAACCGTCCCGTTGATGCCTTCCGCCGCCAGAAGCAGCGTTCCCTTGATGCCATTCGAGCAGCAAAGCTGAGCCAGCGGCTCGCGCAGGCTCTCATATTGCGGCAGCGGCGCAAAGCAATAAAGGGCGGCAACGGTGAAAGGCAAATTGCTCATCGGTTCTGTCTTCTTTGAAAATTCACCTCGCAACTAATCCCCGCAACCGGCGAATTCAAGTCAACTTTATCCTCATGTGTCGAAGTCGCCCCAAAATCGGCCTCTCAGATCAACTTTTCGAGGAGCAATAAATGTTCGACAGCCAGACGATTGCAGCCCTGACAATGATGGCGAAGGAGGCGAAAATCGAACCGGCGGCCTTGCTGGCGATCGCGGAAGTGGAAAGCGGCGGTCGGGCGCTTCACAACGTCAATGGCGGCAAGGAACCCACCATCCGGTTCGAGGGTCATTATTTCGACCGCAGGCTTTCCGGACGCTTGCGCGATTACGCAAGGAGCAACGGCCTGTCGGCGCCCGTTGCAGGCCGGATACGCAATCCCAAATCGCAGGGCGAACGCTGGCTTCTGCTTGAACGGGCGATGGGCCTGAACAAGAAGGCAGCGCTTGAATCCACCTCCTGGGGGCTGGGACAGGTCATGGGCGCACATTGGGAATGGCTTGGCTATGCGACCGTTGACGATCTTGTGGCAGAGGCACGCGGGTCGGTTGCCGGGCAAGCGCGGCTGATGCTGCGCTTTATCGAAAAGGCGGAGCTTCTTGAAGTGTTGAAAGCCCGCAACTGGCGCGAATTCGCCCGCCGCTATAATGGCCCTGCCTTTGCCCGTAACGAATATGATAAGCGGATGGCCGAAGCCTATCAGCGCTGGCAAAAACAGCTCGACACGCTTAAAAGAGCCGCATGAACCAGGAACTTTCGGTGGTGGACAAACCGCCGACAGGGATTTAAATCGATTTATCCACTCAAACAGCCGAGCAAGCCGATGTCCCAGAAAACCGATCTTCTCGTTCCCATCATGACAGGCCAGCCGGTCATTCCGGTTTTGTTGATCGACAGGGTAGAACATGCTGTTCCGCTGGCACGCGCGCTTGCCAAGGGCGGGTTGCCCGCTATCGAGATCACCTTGCGCACCGCTGCGGCGCTTGACGCCATCCGTGCAGTGGCGTCGGAAGTGCCGGAAGCAATCGTCGGCGCTGGCACTATCCTCAACGCCAAGCAATATGAGGATGCGGCAAAGGCGGGTTCGCGCTTCATCGTCAGCCCCGGCGCGACCAAATATATCGTTGCAGCCGCCAATGACAGCGACGTGCCGTTGCTGCCCGCAGCCATCACGCCGAGCGAGATGCTGGCGCTGCGCGAAGAAGGCTACACCCATCTGAAATTCTTCCCGGCTGAACAGGCTGGCGGCGCATCGTTCCTGAAGGCGTTGTCCTCGCCGCTCGCTGGAACGGTCTTCTGCCCAACCGGCGGCATCAGCCTCGCCAATGCAAAAAACTACCTGTCACTGCCGAACGTTGTCTGCGTCGGCGGCTCGTGGGTTGCACCGAAGGAACTTGTCGAGGCAGGTGACTGGGATGCGATTACCCGGCTTGCGAGCGAAGCGGCTGGCCTGAAAGGCTGAGCGAGCCCAAACGGGAAAATAAAAAGGGGCCTTCGGGGCCCCTTTTCTTTTGCTTTGTTTCGATCTGACCGACGATCAGTTGGTTTCCGTGAACTTGGCCACCGTCAGGAAGGTAACGGCGTTGCCGCTGAACTGGTTGGCGCGTTCGGTCGGCAGATTGCCGCGCTGGAAACCTGCCGTGTAGACCATGGCCGGTGCGGACCGCAGCGCATCGTTGCGGAGGACCGGGTTTGTCACGGGCACGGCGCTGGAAACGGATTCCGCCGACAGGGCAACTTCCGAAGTCGGCATTACGGCAGGCTGAACCACCGCACGCGGCGTGGATTGGGCCTTGGCGATGTAGCGTCCGCCCTTTGCTGTGGCGCGAACGCCCGTCTCGGCAGCCTTGCCAATCGCTGCGACCTTCTTCTGGACAGCGGCGGAAGCCGTAGCAGTCGCCTTGGCTGACGCGGTGCGGGCCACAGAAGCCGTCTGCACAGCTGCCGGCGCCTGCTTCGGTGCGGCGTCTACAACCGGCTTGCTGTCATAATAATCGTCGGAAGGTGGTGCGATCAGCTCACCGATCTCATCCTTCTTGGAAAGCAGGGCAAGCTGCGTATTGGCGCGCGGCGCTTCCTTCGGCAGCGGGAAAGCTGCCGTTTCGCCCGGCTGCGGCACTGCCACAGTGCCAGCATCGGCGACCTGTGTCGGTTCGTTCTGCTCGCTGTTGACCAGTGCGGCAATCGCATCCTGGCCGCTTGCGGCAGGTTTTTCGCCCGGGCGCATCGGACGTGCTGACGGGATCACTGCGGCGGCGAGCTGCATATTATCCGTCTCAAGCTGCGGACGGGCCGACGGCACCGGCACAAAACCGTTCATCAGCGGCGAAGGCGTACCGGCATCGGCAACCTGAACCGTGTTCGCATCCACGGCGGCGCGGGCCGCGGCAGCAGCATCGGCGGCCGGTTCGGCTGCGGCAAGCGCCACGGCATCCTGCGGCGCCATTGCCGGCTTGCGAGCCGGTATCGGAACATTGAGCGCGGCCACCGGAACTTCGGCTGCGGCCTGCGCCTGGGCATCGAGCCCGGCTTCGGGACGCGGCGCCTGCATCGGCACCGGAGCCTCACGGGCGGGCAAGGCGGCAATCATCGTTTCACGCGGCTGCTGGACCGGTTCTTCCGGAACCGCCGGAGCTTGACGCGCAGGCACTGCGCGGGCAGGACGTGCGGACGCCGGTGGAGCACTCACCTCACCGCCGCTTTCCTCTTCTTCGTCGGCACCACCACCAAACAGCGCACCGAACAGGCTCTTGCTGCGGCGTGGGGATGTATTGCTGGCCACCATGACCTCGCCGCCACCAGCCTTGCGCCTTTCGATCATGGCCAGTGCCTGCTCATAACCGGGCAATGGCTTGCCATCGGCGGGAAGGTGAGCGGTTTTGCCATCCGGGAACAGCGCGAGCAGTTCGCGGCGGCTCATGCGCGGCCAGGAGCGGACATTGCCGACATCCATATGGACGAAGGGCGAACCGGAGCGCGGATAATAGCCGACGCCGCCGATCTGGTAGCGCATGCCGATGCCGCGCAGCTTGGCCAAGGGAACGCCGGGAATGTAGAAGTCCATCGCGCGGCCCAGCATGTGCTGGCTCTTCTTGGCAACGCCGGTGTTGGCGGAACGCGAACGCAGCATGGCGTTGGTTGCCGGCGAACGATAAGCGGAGACGACGGTGATATACTGGCTCGAACCGGTGGAGCGATAAACCTGCCAGATCAGGTCGAACAGGCGCGGGTCCATCTTGGTCGGCTCGTTACGGCGCCAGTCCCGCAGGAAAACATTCAGCTTCTTCAAGCCCTGCGCATCGAAGCGACCATTTCTCTTGAAGACGATTTCGGCCTTTTCACCGGTATGAACGTAATAAAGCTTGAGAGAGCGGGTTTCAGCCGAAGCCTGCGAAGGAGACAGCGCCAGGACAACCGCAGCGACGGCAAGGGCAGACGGAGCGGACACAGATACCTTCATCGTGGCCTTTATTCCGGTCCAAACCTTCGCAAAGCGCGCTTTAATGGTCGATATGCTGTTCATCGAATCGTATCGCCTTACCGTTTTCCGCCCCCAGAGGCATTCTCCAGGCTTCCCTCGGGGCTTTCTTTGTGGTGCCACAAAAAGCCTGCGTCCCAGTTCCGCTTGAACTCCGATTGTCGGATTTAATGGTTAATGGACGCTTAGTGAACAACAAATGAGGAAACACCATGGCAAAAAAGCCACACACGTGCATCTATTTTCGCCATGGTTAAAAAATTATTAACAGTCTTTAATTCGCAACAGTACCTGCGAGGACCGACAGTATGTCTATTATAAATGACTGAAATTCAATATGTTAGGCCGGATCAATCAGCCCGCAACGCGGTTGAAAGGGGTGATACCGGCCTCTTCCTCGGCGCCTGATCCCTTGCCGGAAATCGACGCCACATCGATGCCATATTCCTTCAGCTTCCGGTAAAGCGTGGTTCTTCCGATACCCAGACGCCGGGCCACTTCACTGATTTGTCCGTCATAATGAGCGATGGCGAACCGGATCATTTCCTCCTCGGCTGCGGCAAGCGTGCGAACCTCGCCCGCTCCGTCTATTCCACTGAACAGACCGGCCGAAGTCACGCCTGGATCCTGATCGACAAGGTTGAACCGGGCGGAGTGCTGTGCAGGCCTCATGGCCTCGCTGCCCGCACCGATCTGCGCGAAATCACCCGCTGTCAGCTCGCCAGTGTCGCAGAGGATCACCGCACGGTAAACGGCATTTTTCAGTTCCCGCACATTGCCGGGCCAATGATAGGCCTTCAGCTTTTCCAGCGCGTGGGTGGTGATGCCGGTGATATGTCCCATCCGCTCTTCGCTGACAAAGCGCATCATGAACTGATGCAGCAGGATCGGAATATCTTCCGGACGATTGCGCAGGGGCGGCATGGCTACCGCAAAGGAGCCGAGCAGATGGTAGAGCCCGGCATGAAAACGTCCCATATCGACGAGATCGGCCAGCGGACGGCTGTTCGACGCCATGATGCGTGCATTGGAAAGCGTGCGCTCGCCGCCGCTTTCGAACTGGCCCGATTGCATTGCGGCAAAAAGCTTGATCTGCGTGTGGCGGGGCAGCGCGCCGACTTCGTCAAGGAAAAGCGTGCCGCCATCGGCTTCCGCAAGCTTTCCGAGGCTGCGCAGGGCATCGCCATCGCGACGGTCGCGCCGTGCTGTCGAAACGCCGAAAAAAACCTCGTCGGCATTATCCACCGTCAGGGTGCGGCAATCGACGGTCACGAAAGGGCCGCGCCAGCGGACACTGCCGCTGCAAATGGCGCGCGCCAGCGTCTCCTTGCCGCTGCCAGGCTCTCCCTCGATCAGAAGCGGCGCATCCAGCGCCGAAGCCCGACGCGCCAGAATGCCGACACGCTCCATTTCCGGGCTCTTGATCGCCATGTCGGAAAGCGTCAGATGAGCCTTCAGAGAGGAACGCGCGCGGCGGATTTCCTGCGTCAGCGCATCGATCTTCAACACATTGGAAACGGAAACCTGAACGCGCTCAAAGGCGATCGGCTTGGTCACGAAGTCGACCGCGCCCATTTTCATGGCCTGGAGAACCGGCTGGAGATCATCGTTCTGGACGAGAACGATCACCGGCACGCTGTTTCCGGCTTCACGCATGCGCCGCAAAACGGTCAGGCCATCCATATCGGGCATGGAAAGATCGAGCAGCATCAGCACAATGTCCTTGCGCTGGCTGACGAAGCTGAGTGCGCTGGCCCCGCCATCCGCCAGGATGGTCCGATAGCCCATGCGCATGACTACCGCTTCCAGATTGCGTCGTTGGATCGGATCGTCATCCGCTATGAGAATGCGCGTGGCCATTAACCGTTATCATTACCTATGGAGTTCCCGCGCCCGAAATACTTAAACAGTTTAAATGTCTCATATTTCTAGGCGCGTTATTTGGTGCCAAGCCTTCAGCGAATGCAAGGTACTAAAATGTGCCTCGGTGTCCCATTTCACAAAATTTGTATCCTGAATCCACTCTCTTCTTCAACCATCTGCCTGTCGAGCGGCCTGATCGGAGGGCCATCACAAATGATCGAAGCCCTTTTCCCACCTCTTGGCGATCCTGACAAGACGTGCGAGAAGGAGCCTGACAGAGCGGCTCCGGTCAGCGCCGGATCGTGGAGCCGCGCTCTCTCTTTGTTTGTATGCATTATCCTACGAAAAGCCGCTTCGCACTTTTTCTGGAAATGCTCTTGGAGAATGTTCATGACCCGTTTTTCAGAATCCGTTTTCTTCAACAAAGCTTCGCATGGGCCTGCCGGCGATGCGGCTGCGGCCGAAAAGGCTGATCTCGGCAACCTTCCGGAATGGAATCTGGGCGATCTTTATCCGTCTGCCGACAGCCCGGAACTGAAAAACGATATCGAAAAAGCCATGAAGGATGCAGCGGCCTTCGAGGAGCGCTGGAAAGGCAAGCTCGGAGACGAAGCGGCCAAGCCAAATGGCGGCAACTTTGCCGATGCGATCAGGGAATTCGAGGCTCTGGATGAGCTGATGGGCCGTATCGGCTCTTTCGCCGGCCTCTATTATTACGGCGACACCACAGACCCGAAGCGCATGAAGCTTTTCGGCGACACGCAGCAAAAGCTGACCGACGCCAGCACGCATCTCATTTTCTTCGGCCTCGAACTGAACCGCATCGATGATGCCGTTCTGGAAAAGGCTATGAACGACAATGCGGCAATCGGGCATTACCGCCCATGGCTGACCGATCTGCGCCTGGACAAGCCTTACCAGCTCGACGACAAGCTGGAGCAGCTCTTCCATGAAAAATCGATCACCGGCTATAGCGCCTGGAACCGGCTATTCGATGAAACCATGTCGGGACTTCGCTTTGAAATCGACGGCAAGGAACTCAGCATCGAGCCGACCCTGAACATGCTTCAGGACGCCGATGGCGCTGTGCGCAGGAAGGCATCGGAAGCGCTGGCAAAGACTTTCGCAGCCAATCTTCGCACTTTCACGCTGATCACCAACACGCTAGCCAAGGACAAGGAAATCTCCGATCGCTGGCGCGGTTTTCAGGACATCGCCGACAGCCGCCACCTTGCCAACCGCGTGGAGCGCGACGTTGTGGATGCGCTGGCAAAGGCGGTGGAAGACGCCTATCCGCGCCTTTCGCACCGCTATTACGCCCTGAAAGCCAAATGGCTCGGCCTTGAAAAGCTTGAGAACTGGGATCGCAACGCACCATTGCCGGAAACGCCGCAGGCCCTGATCCCGTGGGACGATGCACGCGAAACGGTGCTTTCCGCCTATGGCAACTTCGCGCCGGAAATGGCCGAGATCGCGAAGAAGTTCTTCGACAAGAACTGGATCGATGCGCCGGTCCGCCCCGGCAAGGCTCCGGGCGCATTCGCGCACCCGACGGTTCCGTCGGCGCATCCCTATGTGCTGCTCAACTATATGGGCAAGCCGCGCGATGTGATGACGCTGGCGCACGAATTGGGCCACGGCGTGCATCAGGTTCTGGCGGGCAGCCAGGGTGCTCTGATGGCTTCAACGCCGCTGACGCTCGCTGAAACCGCATCCGTGTTCGGCGAAATGCTGACTTTCCGCTCGCTTCTGGAGCGCACAAAGGACAAGCGTGAACGCAAGGCCATGCTGGCCCAGAAGGCCGAAGACATGATCAACACGGTCGTGCGCCAGATCGCCTTCTACCAGTTCGAACGTCGCGTCCACACCGAGCGGCGCGAAGGCGAGCTGACGGCTGAGCGCATCGGCGAAATCTGGATGGATGTGCAGCGCGAAAGCCTTGGCGATGCCGTCAATCTCAATCCGGGCTACGAGACCTTCTGGACCTATATCCCGCATTTCATCCACTCGCCGTTCTATGTCTATGCCTATGCTTTCGGTGACTGCCTGGTGAACTCGCTTTATGCGGTCTACCAGAACTCGGAAAAGGGCTTCCAGCAGAAGTACTTCGACATGCTGAAGGCTGGCGGCACCAAACACCACAAGGAATTGCTGGCGCCATTCGGCCTTAATGCGAGCGATCCCGATTTCTGGAGCAAGGGCCTGTCGGTGATCGAAGGTATTGTCGACGAGCTTGAAGCCATGGAAGACTGAGGCGACAGTGACCCGAACGGGTAACAAACCGCTCATTCTCTTTCGGGACGACAAGGCGGGCCGCGACGTGCTTTTCGCGGCCCCTTCATCGATCATCCGTGCCGACACGCCGGATGAATTCGAGCCTGCATGGGATGCAATGCAAGAAGCGCACGAGGCCGGAAGATGGCTTGCGGGCTATCTTTCCTATGAAGCGGGCTATCTTCTCGAACCCAAGCTCAAGCCGCTCCTGCCCGAAGGACGCAAGGCGCCGCTTCTCTGCTTCGGCGTATTCGACGGCCCATCCGATGAACGGATGCACGGTCGCAGCGAAGACAACGCCGCCTCACTGGCCACCTTCCTGCGCAATCCGGTCGCGCAATGGTCGTTCGATGACTATGCGCCGCGTTTCAAGCGCTTGCACCAGCACTTACGCGAAGGCGATTGCTATCAGGGCAACCTCACCTTTCCCGTCCACGCGGAATGGGGCGGCCATCCGCTGATCCTGTTCAACATGCTTGCGAAGCGTCAGCCGGTTCGCTACGCGACCTATTGCGATCTGGGCGGACCGATCATCCTGTCGCGCTCGCCTGAACTTTTCTTCGAAGTCGATGGCGATGGATGGATCGAGACCCATCCGATGAAGGGCACCATGCCGCGCGGTGCCACGCCTGAAGAAGACGAGCAAAACCGCCAGTTCCTGTTGAACGACCCGAAGAACCAGGCCGAGAACCGCATGATCGTCGATCTTCTTCGCAACGACATTTCGCTCGTAAGTGAAGTAGGCTCGCTCGACGTGCCGGAACTTTTCCGCGTCGAAACCTATCCCACAGTCCATCAGATGATCAGCCGCGTGCGCGCCCGTCTGAAAGAGAACTTGCCGCTGCGCTCGCTTTTTGCCGCCCTCTTCCCGTGCGGGTCGATCACCGGCGCGCCGAAGATCAGCGCCATGGAAATCCTGCGTATACTGGAGACCGGGCCGCGCGACATCTATTGCGGGTCGCTTGGCTGGATCGAGCCGGGCGGACGTATGCGTTTCAACGTTGCCATCCGCACGATCTCGCTTCTGGATGAAAATCGTGCGATCTTCAATGTCGGGGGCGGTGTGGTCTTCGATTCCACGGCGCAAGCGGAGTACGAGGAATGTCTTCTGAAAGCACGGTTCGCGGCACTGTCGAGCCACAAGGGGCGCAAGCCGTGACGATTGAACCCGCTTATCAACTGATCGAAACGATGCGCTCGGAACCGCTCTCCGGCATTCTGCGTTTCGATCTGCACATGGCGCGCCTTGAGAATTCCGCCCGTGAACTCGGCTTTGCCTGCAATATGGAGGCCATTCGGCAGAAGGTTGCGGAAGCCGGAGCTGGCGAACAAGCCTTGAAACTGCGGCTGACGCTCGCTCCGGATGGTGTCGCCACTGTCTCGAGCGCTCCCTACGAACCGTTGCCCTCCCAGACGATCTGGCGGGTTGCGATAGCCCGCACGCATCTCAATCACAACGACCCCCTGTTGCGCCACAAGACGACCCGGCGGCAGGCCTATATCGCGGCTCGCGAGGAATATTCGCCCGCAGAGATTGACGAAGTCATCCTGCTCAATGATCGTGGCGAGGTCTGTGAAGGCACGATCACCTCAATATTTCTCGATATCGGCGGCGCAGCCTGCATGACGCCCGCGCTTTCATGCGGTCTGCTCGACGGGGTGCTGCGACGTGAATTGCTGAACGACAACGTGGTTGAAGAAGGTATCGTGACCGTCGAGACGCTGAAAAACGCGCGCAACATTCTTGTCGGCAATTCGTTGCGCGGCATGATCCGCGCAAAGCTTGTCGACCTCTGAAATCCTAATATCCATTAAACATGTATTGATGTCATAGCCTTGTGACGTTTCTTTCTTTCTATGAAGTTGTGTTATCGTTCCGGCACATCAGCTAAAGCGGGTGATAACCTGACCGCAATTCTGCGGCATCTGAGAGGAAGAAAATGGCGAAAGCGAAATGGCAAGTCTATGGCGAGATAACTGGCCCTGTCATCATGATCGGCTTCGGGTCGATCGGGCGCGGTACCCTGCCGCTGATTGAACGTCATTTCAAATTCGACAAATCCCGCATGGTCGTGATCGATCCGAGCGAAGCCAACCGCAAGATCCTCGACGACAAGGGCATCCGTTACCTCAAGGAAGCGATCACCAAGGAAAATTACAAGAAGATTCTCGGTCCACTTCTGAAGGGAACGGAGGGCCAGCCCTTCGTCGTCAATCTTTCGGTCGATACCGGATCACTCGATCTGATGCGCTACGCCCGCGAGCATGGCGCGCTTTATATCGACACGGTGGTGGAACCCTGGCTCGGCTTTTATTTCGATGAGAAAGCCGACAACGCCTCGCGCACCAATTACGCGCTGCGCGAAACAGTCCGCGCTGAAAAGCGCAAGAACCCCGGCGGAACGACCGCGGTTTCCTGCTGCGGCGCCAATCCGGGCATGGTTTCCTGGTTCGTCAAGAAAGCCCTTGTCGACCTCGCGACCGATCTGAAGCTCGATTTCACCGAACCGGCGGCGGATGACCGTCACGGCTGGGCGAAACTGATGAAGAAGGCTGGCGTCAAGGGCATCCATATCGCGGAACGCGACACCCAGCGCGCCAAGGAGCCCAAGCCCTTCAACACTTTCTGGAACACGTGGTCCGTCGAGGGCTTTATTGCCGAAGGCCTGCAACCGGCGGAACTTGGCTGGGGTAGCCACGAAAAATGGATGCCCAAGAACGCCCGCAAGCAGAAGAAGGGCAACAAGGCCGCGATTTTCCTCGAGCAGCCCGGCGGCAACACCCGCATCCGCACCTGGTGCCCGACGCTCGGTGCGCAATATGGCCTGCTCGTCACCCATAATGAAGCAATTTCCATCGCCGATTTTTTCACGCTGCGCGACAAGAAGGGCAAGCTCGACTTCCGCCTGACCTGCCATTACGCGTATCACCCCAGCAACGACGCCATTCTGGCGCTTGACGAAATGTTCGGTGCGGGCGGCAAAGCGCAGCCGGTGCAGCACGTTCTGGAGGAGCATGAAATTCTCGATGGCAGCGATGAGCTCGGCGTGCTGCTTTATGGCCACGACAAGAATGCCTATTGGTATGGCTCGCAACTGACCGTCGAGGAGGCGCGCAAGCTTGCGCCCTATCAGAACGCAACCGGCCTGCAGGTTTCCTCCGCCGTTCTGGCTGGCATGGTCTGGGCACTGGAAAATCCGCAGAGCGGGATCGTCGAGACGGACGAAATGGATTACCGTCGCTGCCTTGAAGTCCAGATGCAATATCTGGGGCCCGTGAAGGGCTATTATACCGACTGGACGCCGCTGGAAGGTCGCGGCCACCTGTTCAAGGAAGATCTCGATACCAAGGACCCATGGCAGTTCCGCAATATTTTGGTGCGTTGATTGAACCGGCCCGGTTTCGACCGGGCCATTCCATGAGGATATGCGTCTGTCCTTCTCTGCCCGCAACATGACGAGGCTGATTGCAAGCCGGTTTCCCGATCTGGTGGCTCTGATCTGCGGGCTACTTGTTCTGCCCTGGATTCTGGGCGTCCCCGGTCACCCTGAGCCAATGGTACGGCTTGGATGGACAATCGGACTGATCTCGATTGTCATCTATCTCGTTCTTTATCAGATATCGAAATCCCTTGCATCCAAAGCCTCGTTCAGGAGCAATATTGCGGCCGGTCGCTATCTCCACCGCATGCTTGCAACGTCGTCGGTCATCGCAACCGTCATTCTGGCGATATCCGTCATGCTCGTTTTGGGGTCGTAATCGCGAAGCAGAAGGACCCGGCGCACCCTTTGCCCGGCGCGGCGATCTTGCATCATTGCTAACAAATCGACAGGCCCGGCACCTATTCCTCGCAATGAGGACTTGTTTTCGTGCAAGTTTCCATACATCAAACTAATCATCCCGAGCGGTCCCATCAGCACGGTGTCGTTGATACCGCTCTAAATATCTGGTTACGCATTTCAGATGCCAGCTAAGCTATGGTTCTGGCTCGGAATGCTCTAATGGAGAGCATGGATATGAAACGCTTCCGCATCATTGCCCCTCTTGCAGTCATGTCGCTGGCGTTGGCAGCGTGCGAAACGACTGGACCGGTCGGCGGCAATGTCCCGGTCGTCTCCCGCGCGCCGGCTGGCATCGAAGGCAGCTGGGTCGATCCCAACGGCATCGTTTCGTCCTTCAATGGCGGCATTTTCGAGACTCGCGCCACCGACACGAACGAAAAGCTTGCCGAAGGCAACTATCGTTACCAATCGCCACAGCTTGTCGAAATCGACATGCGCTCCATCGTGCGCGGCACCTCGTCGAAGGTAAACTGCGCCCTCGTCTCGCCGACGCAGCTGAACTGCACGTCCTCGTCGGGCTCGCGCTTCTCCCTCACGCGTCGCGCAGCCGGTTAAGCAGCGGATATTTCGCGTAAATCTCGAATATTGACGGCGCGGGCAACACCCGCGCCGATAGAATTTCGCCAGCGGCAATTGTCAGGATTGTAATTTGTCTTTTTTTCTCTAGTTTTCCGGCTGAACAGGAGTCGGACGATGAGTGAGATGGACAAAGTGCAGGAGAAGCCCAACCAGACAACCAGACCGGAGGCGCAGGGAAAACTGCCGAAAGTTGGTGTTCTGCTGGTCAATCTCGGCACGCCGGATGGCACGAGTTATGGCCCGATGCGCCGCTATCTGGCCGAGTTTCTCTCGGATCGCCGCGTCATCGAATGGCCGCGCCTCATCTGGTTCCCGATCCTTTACGGCATCGTTCTCAACACCCGCCCGAAACGGTCTGGCAGGCTTTACGACCGCATCTGGAACCGTGAGAAGAACGAATCTCCCTTGCGGACCTACACCCGCGCACAGGGTGAGAAACTGGCCGGGGCGCTCGCTGAATACCCCAATGTGGTGGTGGATTGGGCGATGCGTTACGGCCAGCCGTCCATTGAAAGCGTCACCGACCGTCTTCTGGAGCAGGGTTGCGAGCGGATTGTCATGTTCCCGCTCTACCCGCAATATTCGGCGACGACCACCGCGACGGTGAACGACAAGTTCTTCGAAGCGCTCATGAAGAAGCGCTTCCAGCCAGCAGTGCGCATCGTGCCATCTTATGAAGCGGAACCGGTCTATATCGAGGCGCTGGCACGTTCCATCGAGAAACATCTGGAAACGCTTTCCTTCAAGCCGGAAGTGATACTGGCTTCCTATCACGGCATTCCGAAAAGCTACTCGGACAAGGGCGATCCCTACCGCCAGCAATGCCTTGAAACATCACGCTTGCTGCAGGCACGGCTGGGTCTGGATGACAGCCAGTTTCGTTCCACCTTCCAGTCGCGTTTCGGACCTGAAGAATGGCTCCAGCCCTATACGGACGAAACGGTGGAGGAATTGGCCAAGCACGGAGTGAAGTCGATGGCCGTTCTCAATCCGGGGTTCGTTGCCGACTGCCTGGAAACGGTGGACGAGATCGGCAACGAAGCAGCCGAAGAATTTCTTGAAAATGGCGGCGAGAATTTCAGCCACATTCCTTGTCTCAATGACGGCGAGGACGGCATGAAAGTCATCGAGACGCTGGTGCGTCGCGAGTTGCAGGGTTGGGTATAGATTGAAGAGAGTAAGGCAATAGGGCAGTAAGGCAGTATGTTCTGATCTGTGCTAGATTCCGCCTACTGCCTTATTGTCCTACTGCGCTATTGCCTTAAGGAAAAACAATGACCGGTTTCGATATCACGTTACTCATTCTGGCCGCGCTGGTTCTGGCGACACTGTTTGCCGGCATCAAGACCGTGCCGCAGGGTTTTAATTATACGGTCGAACGGTTCGGCCGCTATACACGCACCCTCAATCCCGGCCTCAATCTGATTGTGCCGTTTTTCGACCGCATTGGCGCCCGTCTCAACATGATGGAGCAGGTGCTGGATGTCCCAACGCAGGAAGTCATCACCCGCGACAATGCCATCGTCGGCGTCGACGGCGTGGCATTCTATCAGGTGCTGAATGCGGCTCAGGCGGCCTATCAGGTCGCCAACCTGCAATATGCAATCCTCAACCTGACCATGACGAACATTCGTACCGTCATGGGTTCGATGGACCTCGACGAGCTTCTTTCCAACCGCGATGCGATCAATGACCGCCTGCTGCGTGTCGTCGACGAGGCCGCCCATCCGTGGGGCATCAAGATGACCCGCGTGGAAATCAAGGATATCAATCCACCGGCAGATATAGTGACTTCAATGGCCCGCCAGATGAAGGCCGAGCGCGACAAGCGCGCGCAGGTTCTGGAAGCGGAAGGCGACCGCAACGCGCAGATTCTGCGCGCCGAAGGCCAGAAGCAGTCGCAGATTCTCGAAGCAGAAGGCAAGCTGGAAGCGGCCAAGCGCGAGGCGGAGGCACGCGAGCGCCTTGCCGAGGCCGAGGCGAAAGCCACGACCATGGTTTCCGAAGCTGTCTCCAACGGCAATGTGCAGGCGCTCAATTACTTCGTCGCGCAAAAGTACACCGAAGCCCTGAGCAATATCGCGAGCGCCAAGAACCAGAAGGTCGTATTGATGCCGCTTGAGGCAAGCTCCCTCATCGGTTCGCTCGGCGGCATTGGCGCAATTGCCAGGGAAGTCTTTGGCGACGGCAACCGGCCGGTCGATCCGACACCGCAGTCGCCAGCCCCGTCCCGCCCACGTAGCGTTCCGCCAGCAACGCGCTGAAACCAGGAAAGAGGGCGCCATGATTATTGAATTTCTATCCGGTCTCGGCATATGGAACTGGCTCGTCTTCGGGCTGGTCCTGCTCATTCTGGAAATTCTGGCGCCCGGTTTTTTCTTCATCTGGTTCGGGCTTGCGGCTCTCGTGACAGGCGGCCTCGCCTTTCTCCTGTCTTCAACGGCGGCATTCGGCTGGCAGTTTCAGACCGTGGTGTTCCTTGTTCTGGCTGTCATCTTCGTGCTGGCGGGGCGCCGTTTGTTCGGCTCGCGCAGCACCGATGCCGACGAGGCCTTCCTCAATCGTCGCGGGGAGCAGTTGGTCGGCCGGCGCGCCACATTGACGGAACCCATCATCAACGGGCGTGGACGTATCCGTATCAACGATACGATGTGGCGTGTGAAAGGACCCGACCTGCCAGCCGGCACGAAAGTCAACGTGATTGCCTTCGATCCGCTGTCGCTGGAGATCGAAGTTGCCGAGTAAGACGGCACCGGCGTGTATCCGCCCGTCGAAATGCACTACGACTTGACGGTGCGATTAAGCATCTCCGTGAAATAACCGTGGAGATCGTTGTTCGCCTGCCTTTCGAACTGGAGACGTTCCCGTTCGATCTGGGCTTCTTTCGGCGTCATGTCGAAACGCGCACGAAAGCCGCGCAGTAGTTGGTTACCGCTCGAAAACCCTAAACTATAGGCAATCTGGCTGACCGAACGGGACTGCTTGGACGGCTTGGTCAATTGCTTGAACGCTTCATCCAGCCGCCGGTCGCGAATGATCTTCGCCACGCCGCCATCCTCTGCAAACGCACGATAAAGATGGGAGCGCGAAACCCTGAGCTTTTGCTGGATATGCTCGGGAGACAGCTCCTGCTCACCAATATTCTGATCTATGAAGGCCAGAACTCTCTGACGAAGAGCTATGCTCATGGAAGGGTAATCGTCCAGGGACTCGGGCGCGTCCCCTTTCAGGGCTCCCGCCAGAAGCGCGATCAGTGCTTCCTCCGATGCGAGAACCTCCACCGGCGAAAGGGAGTGTTCAAGAGACCGTATCCCCTTGACGTAGGTTGTGATCAGTCGGGTCATTGGCTGGTCCCGGCGCAGGACGACCCCGTGGAGGCTGCGTGGCCCGACCGCCTTTTCAAGATCGCGCCGGGAGATTGCAAGCGAAAGCCTGGAACCCGCAGCGGCCTCGCTCTTGAAGGCCTTCGCAAGGTCAAGAAAACAGATATCGCCAACGTCAGCGTGCACGCCGAGACCATTGAAATCGCCGTTCATCTTTCCCGATGTAAAGACCTGGATAAGATAATAATCCAGACCGCTGTGCACGATCGTGCGGTGATCGCGGATATATCTCTGGCTGTTGAACGATGTCGACCCGATTATCATCGAACCCAGCGGACGAGAACTTATCGTTCCCTCCAACGGTTCCTTGCTGTCTGGTGAAAGTGGTGAGGTGTCGAATACGGGCCGAGTCGCCTCGCGCCAGAAATCACTGCGCGCGTCGACTTCCACCATAGCGGTCGAGATAAAGGTTTCGTTACTCATTGCCCCTGCCATCATGCAATGCGCCGCCAAGACACCGATAACAGACCGTAACGCCAGCCGACGCTCATTCCCGGCGCGGGATGAGAGCAAAGCCTTCGTTCGCACGCGTGACCGCTAAAACTACAAATAGCGGGCACTTATTTATGCAAGCGCAGGCACGTTAAAGCACACTCGTGAGATAAAATGAAGAATAAAATGAGACGTCACGTCGTGAGAACTTCTTCTAACTGATACAATTGCTTGTTTTGTTATGAGATGAAATCCAAGGACACCCAACCGAGCGAAACGCTTTCGCTTAATGAGGGAGGTGTCACCGCGGGCAACACGACAGCCGAGGTTCGGCACAGACAATCAACCGGACACCCACAACGTCTTATCCACATACAATGAGGACTAGTACAAATGATGCAAAGGCGAGCCTTTAAAAAGTTTACGTCCATCGCCGCAGCCTGCGCCTTGATGCTGGGAAATGTAATTCCGGCAGCTCAGGCGTGCACCGGCATCAGGTTGATCGCGGCAGACGGCAGTGTCGTTTACGCACGAACCCTCGAATTCGGCCTCGACCTCAAGTCAGAAATCATGATGGTGCCGCGTGGCTTTTCGCGCACCGGCACCACCCCTGACGGCAAGGGCGGCCTGAAATGGACTGCCAAATACGCATCTGTCGGCATGAATGGAGCGGGCCTGCCCGACCTGTTCGATGGCCTGAACGAAAAGGGACTGGGTGCGGGAATGTTCTATTTCCCCACTTCCGCAGGTTATATGCCCTATACGGCTGAGGTTTCTGACCGAACAATTTCCCAATGGGAATTCGTGTCTTATGTCCTCGAAAATTTTGCTACCGTTGATGAAGTTAAAGAAAATATCGGGAATATCGTGGTAGCGTCCTCGGTATTTTCCCAATGGGGCTTTGCCCCGGAAGCACACTATATCGTGCATGATGCTACCGGTAAAAGCATCGTCGTTGAATATGTCGGCGGCAAGCTGAATGTCTATGACAATCCCCTCGGCGTTATCACGAATACACCGGGCTTCGATTTCCATATGAACAATCTGCGCCAGTACACGAACTTTTCCATGACGGGAAAGCCTTCGATCAAGCTCGGCTCGGTTGAAATTGTCCCGACGGGTCAGGGCTCGGGCATGCTTGGCTTGCCCGGCGATTTCACGCCGCCATCGCGCTTCGTTCGCGCGGTTGCATTCTCACAATCGGTATTTCAGCCAAAGACAGAACAGGACGCCGTCCTGCAGGTCTTCAAGATTCTCAACCAGTTCGACATTCCTAGAGGCTCGTCGCGAGACGGCGAAAAGGATGCGAACGGCAATGTAATGGCTGACTATACGATCTGGACAGGCGCCAGCGATTTGAAGAGCAAGCGCTACTTCTTCCGCACTTACGACAACAGCCAAATCCGTTCTGTTGATCTCATGAAGATGGATATCGACGGGAAGGACATGGTGAAAGTGTCGATCCAGGGCGATGAGAAGATCGAGGACGTTACCCCCGCAGGCCGTCCCTGATCTTGGAACCATCGTCGCCCCGTCGGCTTGCTGGCCGGGCGACGAATGCGGATAGTTCCCAAAAATGAGCCTCTATGAGGCTCGCAAATCGACCTTCACGCAATCCGGCTATCGTTTCGATGGCCGGATTGCGGGCCGCATTGGCGCGAAAATAAACGGCTTGAACGCCTTGTCAGGCTGCGCCTATCCGCAGCAGATCGTGGAAATGCACGAGCCCGATCGGGCGACCGGCCTCGACGACGATCAGCGCACCGATGTGATTTTCGTTGATCGTATTGAGGGCTGCGGTCGCCAGCATGTTCTGGTCAACCGTCTTCGGCTTGCGCGTCATGATTTCATCGACCGACAACGCGGCAAGGTTGCGGCTCAGATTGCGCGAGATATCGCCATCCGTGACAATGCCGGCCAGATCGCCGCCATCATCCACAACCACCACGCAGCCAAAGCTCTTCTGGGCCAGTACCTTCATCGCATCGGGCATGGAGGTGCCCATCTTTACCAATGGCAGGCGCTCGCCCCGATGCATGATATCGCGGATATGGATCAGACTTGCACCCAGGGAGCCGCCGGGATGAAAAGTCTTGAAGTCGCTCGGGGTAAAGCCGCGCGCTTCCAGCAGCGCAATTGCCAGCGCGTCGCCGATCGCGAGCTGCATCATCGTCGAGGTCGTGGGCGCCAGACCATGCGGACAGGCCTCGGCGGTCTTCGGCAGCAGCAACACGACATCCGCCGCGCGGCCGAGGGCCGAATTCTCGCCTGCAGTGATCGCGATCAGCGGAATACGGAAGCGCTGCGAATAATTGACAATGCCCTTCAGTTCCGCCGTTTCGCCCGACCATGAGATGGCCAGAATGACATCATCGCGGCCGATCATGCCGAGATCACCGTGATTGGCTTCTGCCGAATGCACGAAAAATGCCGAGGTGCCGGTGGAGGCAAAGGTGGCCGCAAGCTTGGAACCGATATGGCCGCTTTTGCCGACGCCGGTCACGACCAGGCGTCCGCGCGAAGCGACGATTAGCTTCACCGCTTCGACGAATGGGGCGGAAAGGCCATTGTTCAGCGCGTCTTCCAGCGCGGCGAGACCCGCATTTTCGGTTTTTATGGTACGCAACGCTGACGCGATGGCCGCTTCTGCGTTTGCCGGAGGGGTGATCTGATCGAGCTTTTCCATGGTCGCAAGGGTTAGCTTCTTCGCAGGCGCTTGTCCAAACATTTGTGTGGCCGGAACCGTCGTGATGCGGGCCGCAGCAACCAAGAATTAACCATGTGCCTTTACCGTTCATCCACCACGTTGCGACGGTTTGAAAACACGACATGCTTTTTGCCAAGGCCCCATCTGGCGGTTCGACGCCCATTGCCCGCAGGCTGCGATGCCTGTTTTTGTCGGGCGTGGCGCTGGCACTTTGTCATAATTCTGCATTTGCCCAGGAAGCCTATCTGCGCGGAAGCGTTGCTGAGGACGTGCTTTCAGCCTCTTCGCCGGAGACACTGGCAAATCGCGGACTTGCCGCGCCGGGAAATGATGACGGCGCTGGCGAGACGACCTACAACGACAGTTACACCCCGCTTGAAAACACCACGGCGGCTGACCCCGCCACTACAATCCAAACCGTTCCAACGGTTCCCGTGCCGCAGGACCGCCAGCCCATTCCACCTGACAACATGCGTGTCGGCTCGGTCGATACCGAAGCGGGCGAGGAAACGGGCCGGGCACAGCGCGAAAACCTGCGGCAGTTGCCCGAGCAGGGGCGCGGTTCTACACAGGACGCCGATCCGTTCGCACCGCTCGGCATTCGCACCGGTTCGTTTGTCCTGCGACCGTCGCTCGAACAGGGTATCCGGGCAACCACCAACGGTGACAATAGCGCTGCCGGTTCCAGCGCCGTTCTCAATGAAACAACATTGCGGCTCAATGCGCAGTCGGACTGGGCGCGCCATCAGGCAACGCTCGACGCATCGGGTACGTGGTCCAAGTCCATTTCGGGAGAAGACGTTTCCGAACCGCGCGTTGATATTCAGGGTAAGCTTCGGCTCGATCTCGGCGACCAGACGACGGTCAATACCGGTGCCGGTTATCAGTTGCGTCGTGAAAGCGCGTCCAGCCCGAATGGGGTGGTCGGCGCGCTGCAACGCCCGCTGGTTCATACCATCAATGGAAGTCTCGGCATCGAACGCGATATGGGCCTGCTCTTCGGCAGCGCCACGGGGCGGGTCGAGCACAATATCTATGGCGACGCCGAACTGTCGTCCGGCGGCACTGTCAGCCAGAAGGACCGCGACAACACCTATGCCAGCATTACGCTGCGCGGCGGCTTCAGCCTGTCGCCGGCGATCAAACCCTTCGCGGAAGTCGAATTGGGCAAGCGCGTCTTCGACGAGAAAGTGGACAGCAACGGCTATGAACGCAGCGGATCGCAGTTCGCACTGCGCGGTGGCCTGATGCTCGATATGGGCGAAAAGCTGAGCGGCGAGTTCGCTGCCGGATACATGCGCGCCAACAGCGATGATTCCCGTCTCGGCGACATCAGCGGTCCGTCTGTCAATGCTGCGCTCAACTGGTCACCGCTGCGCGGAACCGATGTGCGCCTTTATGCCCAGAGTACGGTCGATACTTCCACCACGCCGGGTATTGCCGGGTCGCTCCTGCATTTCGCAAGCCTGGAGGTGAGCCGCCGCATACGTTCCGACCTTAGCCTCAATGGCAGGCTCGACGCGAATATCCGGCAGAACAAGGACGGGACCGGCACCGACTACACCCTCGGCGCGCAAATTGGTGCAACCTACTGGATCAACCGGTTCGTCGGACTGGATGCGCGCCTGCGTCACGAATTCCTGACGAGCCGGATCTCCGACCGTGAATATAAAGCCGACAGCGTCTATCTTGGCGTAAAAGTTCAGCGCTAGAAAAGAGAACGGCATCCCTTCCGGGATGCCGTGTCGTGGTGCGTTCAGGCGAGCCAGAACAGCAAACAGGCGATGCCGAATCCCAGAAGCCCTATAAGGGTCTCCAGAACTGTCCATGTTTTCAGCGTCGTCTTCACATCCATGTTGAAGAAACGTCCGACCAGCCAGAAACCGGAATCATTGACGTGGGACAGCATGACAGAACCTGCGGCAAGGGAGATCACCATCGCCGCGGTTTCAAGCCCGTGATATCCGGCAGCCTGAACCGCAGGCTGAACAAGCCCGGCAGCAGTGATCAGCGCCACTGTCGCCGACCCTTGTGCTACACGCAGAATCGTCGCGAGCAGGAATCCCGCCACGATGACGGGCAATCCCGTATTCGCGAACGCGGTGGACAAGGCATCGCCAATGCCGGAAGCACGCAGGACGCCGCCGAACATGCCGCCTGCTCCCGTGATCAGGATGATGGAGCAGACCGGGCCCAGCGCAGAATCGAGAATGCGTTCCACGCTGGCTGCATCCGTGCCGCGCCGTGGTCCCAGTACGTAGGAAGCCACCAGCACCGAAATCAGGAGAGCAACCGGCGTCGATCCAATCATGCGCGCCAGCTGATACCAGTTTGCATCGGCGTTGACCCAGCCTTGCGCGCGGGCGAAGTCGAGACCCGTATTGATGAAAATGAGGACCAGCGGCAGAAGAAGAAGCAATACGACCAGACTGGAACTCGGAGGGTTCGCCGCCTCTTCCACGTCCCTCCCGGCATCGAAATTGTCGGGGATGGGAAGATTGATTCGCTTGCCGATCCACGCACCGAAAAGGTGCCCGGCGATAAACCAGACCGGGATGACGACGACGATCCCGACGAGAATGAGAAGCCCCACGTCAGCGCCCAGAAGCTCGGATGCCGCTACCGGACCCGGATGCGGGGGCACGAAAACATGCATCACCGAAAAGGCTGCGGCAACCGGGATACCATAGAGAAGCAGGCTTCCCTTGAGGCGCCGCCCGACCGTGAAGACCACTGGGAGCATCACGACCAGCCCCGCGTCGAAAAAGATCGGAAAGCCGAAAATCAGCGATGCGATGCCAAGCGCCATGGGTGCGCGTTCTTCGCCGAACCGTCGGATGAGATCATCGGCGAGCGCCTGCGCGCCGCCCGATATTTCAAGCAAACGGCCCAGCATCGCGCCAAGGCCGACCAGAAGCGCCACCCCGCCAAGGGTAGATCCGAAGGCCGATGTGATGGTGGTCAGGATGTTGCCCGCCGGGATGCCGGTCGCGAGCGCCGTTAAAAGGCTGACGATCACAAGCGCCACGAAAGCATGAACGCGAAACCGGATGATGAGCAAAAGCAATAAGAGGACAGCGCCAACCGCTATCGAGATGAGCGCACCCGCACCCATCGTCTGCTGGAATTCCTGCATGCTTTATTCCTTATGTGGGGAGGAGCCCGTTTATCATTGCGCCCAAAAGGTGTTTCACACTTTTTGGGATGCATACTAGGCAAAATACCTACTATCGTCGTCCGGAAAAGCAAATTTCACGAAATAGTGCTCCAATCACAAAAAACGCCCCCTTTTCAGGGGGCGCGACCAGAGTCCAGACCGGATTTAATCACGCTGGCTTGATTGTATTCAGCAGATGGCCGATCGAGCCTTCTACCGAGGGGCGAATATCGTTGCGCCACAAGGCGAAAGCGACATTGGCTTCGATGAAGCCGGCCTTGGAGCCGCAGTCGAAGGTGAGACCCTGATAATTGAAGCCGAAGAATTTCTGGGCGTCAGCAAGCTTCAGCATCGCATCGGTCAGCTGGATTTCATTGCCGGCACCTTTTTCCTGCTTGCTCAGAAGCTCGAAGATTTCCGGCTGCAGGATGTAGCGGCCATTGATGTAGAGATTGGATGGCGCTGTGCCCTTGGCTGGCTTTTCGACCATCTGCGTGATCTCGAAACCGCTGCCGATGGTTTCGCCCTTGCCCACGATGCCGTATTTATGCGCCTCTTCCGGATCGCATTCCTGCACGGCAACGACATTGCCGCCGGTCTTTTCGTAAAGCTCGACCATTTCCTTCAGGCAGCCCTTCTTGGACTGCATGACCATATCCGGCAACAGCAATGCAAACGGCTCGTCGCCGACGAGTTCGCGCGCGCACCAGACCGCATGGCCAAGGCCGAGCGGCACCTGCTGGCGCGTGAAGCTGGTCGTCCCCGGCTGCGGCTGGATATCCTGGAGATGCTCCAGTTCCGCCGTCTTGCCGCGCTCGGCGAGCGTGGAATAAAGCTCCACCTGCGCATCGAAATAGTCTTCGATAACTGCTTTGTTGCGTCCGGTGACGAAAATCAGATGTTCGATACCAGCTTCGCGCGCCTCATCGACTACATACTGGATGACGGGCTTGTCGACGACCGTCAGCATTTCTTTCGGGATCGATTTGGTGGCGGGCAGGAAACGGGTGCCAAGACCTGCGACAGGGAACACGGCCTTGCGAATTTTTCGGATCGAACTCATTCCTCTCCTCGATTTCACTATTTCAGATTTGCTATCAAAGCATTGAAACGACTGAATTTCAAATAAGGCCTTTTCATTAAAGAACGACGAAATTGCGGGACCGATCCCATCACATTCAATGACCCGCCCTTAATGTTGCTTGATTCAAAAATTTTTCGAAACTTCGGGCAAATTCTTACCTGAATCGGCGATGGTAAACCAATTGCTAACCGACAGGTTCTAATTTGAACGTTCAACGGTTCGACCAGGAATTTTCCGCTGGCTCAAATTCAACACAGGATGGTATTAATTGATTAATGCAATCCGGGGCGAGCAGAATCCAGGTCGAAGGGAAACGCGCCGGTATCGGCTAAATTTGATTGCAGAAGGGAAACACAGAATGCTGCGATTTCCATTCACGGTGAGCCCGTCAATGAAGCTGAAAGCTGCAACGGTTGCGATAGCTGCGCTCGCCTCAACGCTTACAACCGGTTCTGCACTGGCTGATGCGCAATTTCGCCAATGGGTCGCGAGCTTCCGTCCTGTCGCCATAAAGGCAGGTGTTTCGCCTTCCACGTTCGACCGCGCATTTCGCGGTGTGGATGCGCCGGACCCGGTGGTGCTGCAGAAGGCGCGCTATCAGCCTGAATTTACCGAGCCTGTCTGGAACTACATCGACAATCGCGTGAACGAGCAGTCGGTCTCCGTCGGCCAGAGCATGGCCCGCAAATGGGGTCCGTGGCTCCAGCGCATCGAGCAGCGTTTTTCGGTTGACCGCAATATCCTGCTTGCGATCTGGTCGATGGAAAGCAATTACGGCGAAATCCTCAAGCGCGACGACGTCATGCGGGATGCAGTGCGTTCGCTGGCAACGCTTGCCTATGCGGACCAGCGCCGTGCCAAGTACGGCCGCACGCAGCTCATTGCCGCAATGAAGATTCTCCAGACCGGGGATATCGACCGCGGCCATCTTTCCGGCTCGTGGGCCGGTGCGCTCGGCCACACGCAATTCATCCCGACCAGCTACCAGGCTTATGCCGTAGACGTGGACGGAAACGGCAAGCGTGACATCTGGAACTCGGTTCCCGATGCGCTTGGTACGGCTGCGAACCTGCTGCATCGCAATGGCTGGCAGCCCGGCCGCACCTGGGGCTACGAAGTCGCCCTGCCGCAGGGACGCAAGTTTCCCAACGGATCGCTCTCGATTGCCGAGTGGCAGCAGATTGGTATTGTCCGGGCCAATGGACGCCCGTTCCCCGATCCCAATGAAAAGGCGACATTGAAAGTTCCCGATGGCCGTCAGGGGCCAGCTTTCCTGATGACGAAGAACTTCTTCGTGTTGAAGCGCTATAACAACGCCGACAAGTATGCGCTGGCCGTGGGCCTGCTCGCGGACCGTATCGGCGGCTATCAGGGGCTTCGGCAGGACTGGAACCGCCCGTTCACGCCCATCTCCATGAATGAGCGGCTGGAATTGCAGACCCATCTGAAGGCGCTCGGTTATTATGACGGCAATATCGACGGCAAGATCGGCTCCACCTCCCGGGCCGCCATCGAAGCCTTCCAGCAGCGGAATGGACTTCAGCCGGACGGCCATCCGAGCAAGGAAGTTCTGTCGGTCCTGCGCCGCCGTTAAACTGGCAAACTGATCAAATGGGCGCGCTTCAACAGAAGTGCGCCCATTTTGTTTTTCAACATCGTCGAGCTAATATACAGGCATGAAGGCGAGACGAATGCACGAAAGTCGAAAGTTGCGAAAGCTGATGAAAGCTGCTGGCATGGTGCTCGCGCTGGCAGCGCTGCTGTTTTCAGCCGTCGCCACCGCCTCTGCCCAGGAGCGCCCGCGCACGCTTTTCGATCTGTTGTTCGGCCCCCGGCAAGCGCAACCGCAGCGGCAATATCAGCAGCCTGCTCCGCAGCGTGCACGGCCTAAACCGAAACGACCAAAGGCGGCATCGCCCGCATCACGCCCGACACCGCCGCCAGTGGCGAGCCCCGCTGTCGAATTCGTGGACAAGAAGCCGGATGCCAGGAAGATTCTGGTTGTCGGAGATTTCATTGGCAATGGTCTTGCGGAAGGGCTCGACCTTGCCTTCGCTTCGGACCCCGATCTCAAGGTCGTATCGCGCATAAACGGCTCTTCCGGCTTTGTCCGCAATGACCATTTCGACTGGCCAGACAACATCGGCAAGATACTGGATGAGGAGAAGCCTGCTGCCCTTGTCGTGATGATCGGCTCCAATGACAGGCAGGCAATGACAGAGAAGGGCGTGAGCCTGCCGCCCCGGTCACCCGAATGGAACGAAGAATACCAGAAGCGCGTCGCGGCTTTCATCAAGGCGATCGGTGACCGGCACGTCCCGTTCGCCTGGATCGGCCAGCCGCCTTTCCGCCCGAAGGGCATGTCGCAGGACATGCTGGCGCTCAACGAAATCCACCGCACCGCCACCGAGAAGGCGGGAGGCAAATTCGCCGATGTCTGGGATGGTTTTGTCGATGAAGAAGGCAATTTTACCCAGACCGGCTTCGATATCAACGGCCAGACCGCGCGCCTGCGCGGCAATGACGGCATCAACATCACTTCGGCAGGCAAGCGCAAGCTTGCTTTCTATGCCGAAAAACCGCTTCGCGCCTATCTCGGCGGGGCGAAGGAAGAGGATCAGCCCCTGCCCGCGGCAGGCGCCCACGATCCGTCTAAACCGGTTGATCGCGTAGCCCCGGTCAGCATTCGCGATATCGACAAGGATGAAAGCGGCGTCCTGATGGGGGGCAACCTCGCAGCGCGCCCGCAAGCCGCACGCCTCCCCCGAAATGACGGCAAGCCGTCCCCCGGTCGGGCAGATGATTTTTCCTGGCCGCAGAAGAGCGCAAATCCCTAATTTCTGCACCCATACCAGTATGATTGAACTATCCCCCAACTGACAGCCAGCGGCTTCCTCTACCCAATATGATTCTAATTGCTACATTCCGCGCTGTTTCCAGAAGCGTCTGCATCGTCTATCAGGAGGCACCGTCGGCCTGAAAAGGCTCAAGGGAGGGCGCAATCACTCGCGTGAGCGGGGAATTGTTCTTGGCGTCCGTCAGAAAACAAGAGGCGTTTGAATGAATATTGCATCAAAGCCTTCTGTCGATCCACATCGGGAGGAGGAACCCCATCTTGCACGCAATCTGTCCAACAGGCACCTTCAGCTGATTGCCATTGGCGGGGCCATCGGCACCGGCCTTTTCATGGGCTCAGGCAAGACCATTTCGCTGGCGGGCCCTTCTATCCTGCTCGTCTACGCGGTGATCGGCTTCATGCTGTTTTTCGTCATGCGCGCACTGGGCGAAATCCTGCTGTCCAATCTCGAATATCGCTCCTTCGCGGATTTCGCTGGCGATTATCTGGGGCCCTGGGCGCAGTTCTTCACCGGCTGGACCTATTGGCTTTGCTGGATCGTGACCGGCGTGGCCGACGTTGTCGCCGTTTCGGGCTATGTCTCGTTCTGGTTCCCGGAACTGGCGCTCTGGATACCGGCCCTCGGCCTGATTTTTACACTTCTGGCGCTCAATCTGCCAACGGTGCGCAATTTCGGTGAAATCGAATTCTGGTTCGCTCTCATCAAGATCGTTGCCATTGTCGGCCTGATTATTGCCGGCGTCTACATGCTCTCGACCGGCTTCACCCTGCCGAACGGCAGCCAGGCATCGGTCGCGCATCTTTGGAACCATGGCGGGTTCTTCCCCAATGGTTTCCTTGGCTTTGTCGCCGGTTTCCAGATCGCGGTCTTTGCTTTCGTCGGCATCGAACTGGTTGGCACCGCCGCTGCGGAAACCAAGGACCCCGTGCGCAATCTGCCCAAGGCGATCAATTCCATTCCGATCCGCGTGGTGCTGTTCTATCTTGGCGCGCTCTTCGTCATCATCACTGTCATTCCCTGGGATCAGGTCGACCCGAGTTCAAGCCCGTTCGTCGCCATGTTCTCGCTCGCTGGTCTCGGCATCGCCGCCCATGTCGTGAATTTCGTCGTGCTGACTTCCGCAACGTCGAGCGCGAACTCGGGCATTTATTCGACGTCGCGCATGATCTACGGTCTCGCCACGTCCAAACTCGCGCCAAAGGCGTTCGGCAAGCTGAACAAGCGAAAAGTACCGGTCAACGCGCTGTTCTTCTCGTGCATTTTCCTGCTCGCAGGCGTGGTGCTGCTTTATGCTGGCCAGAGCATCATTGAAGCCTTCACCATCGTCACGACGATTTCGGCGTTGCTCTTCATCTTCATCTGGTCGGTCATTCTGGCGTCTTATCTTCAATATCGCCGCAAGCGCCCAGACCTGCATGAAAAATCCACCTTCAAGATGCCCGGTGGACGCGCAGCCGTGGTGATGGTTTTCGCCTTCTTCGCCTTCATTCTCTGGGCATTAGCACAAAAGCCGGATACTGCGGCAGCACTGAAAATCACCCCGGTGTGGTTCGTGCTTCTCGCCGTCGCTTATCTGGTGATGAAGTCACGACGCAGCCAAAGTTAAAAGCAAAAAGCCCGCCAATCGGCGGGCTTTTTCAATTCCATATTGTCTTATCAACGTGGTAAGACCGAACTCCCCATCAGATCGGCATCGATGGCGTGTGCTGCCTGACGGCCTTCGCGGATGGCCCAGACGACGAGCGACTGGCCACGGCGCACATCGCCCGCCGCATAGAGCTTGTCGACATTGGTGCGGTAATCGCGTTCATTGGCCTTGACCGACTTTGAACCACGGCGGTCGGTGGCAATTTCAAGCTTGTCGCCCAGTTCCTTGACCACGCTGTTTTCTGCCGGGCCGGCAAAGCCGATCGCGATGAAGGCGAGGTCGGCCTTGATGAAGAACTCAGAGCCAGCAATGGGTTTGCGCTTTTCATCGACCTGACAGCACTTCACATGGGTCAGACGGCCGTCTTCGCCGATGAATTCCAATGTCGCCACCTGAAACTCACGCGATGCACCTTCCGCCTGGCTGGAGGAAGTGCGCATCTTGGTCGCCCAATAGGGCCAGACGCTGAGCTTGTCTTCCTTTTCCGGGGGCTGCGGGCGAATGTCGAGCTGGGTGACGTTGACCGCGCCCTGACGAAACGCGGTGCCCACGCAATCCGAAGCCGTATCGCCGCCGCCGACCACCACGACGTGCTTGCCGCCAGCCAGAATAGGAGCCGAAGCCCAGGCGACGGATTCGATATTTTCGCGGCCCACCCGGCGGTTCTGCTGCACCAGATAAGGCATGGCATCATGCACGCCTTCCAGATCAGCCCCCGGAATGCCCGCCGGACGCGGCGTTTCCGAACCGCCCGAATAAAGCACGGCATCATAGGTATCGAGGAGGCCGCGCAGCGGCTTGTCCACGCCGATATTGACGCCGCACAGGAAGCGGACGCCCTCGCCTTCCATCTGTGCGATGCGGCGGTCGATCAGGTGCTTTTCCATCTTGAAATCGGGAATGCCGTAGCGCAGCAGGCCACCGGGACGGCTTTCGCGCTCATAGACATCGACCATGTGACCGGCGCGGGCCAGTTGCTGCGCGGCCGCGAGACCAGCCGGGCCGGAACCGATGATGGCGACCGACTTGCCGGTCTTGTTGGCGGCGGGCTGCGGTACGATATAGCCCAACTCATATGCCTTGTCGCCCAGCGCCTGTTCGACAGTCTTAATCGCAACCGGCGTATCTTCAAGGTTCAGGGTGCAGGCTTCCTCGCAGGGCGCAGGACAGACGCGACCCGTGAATTCCGGGAAATTATTGGTCAAATGCAGGTTGCGGATCGCCTGATCCCAGTTGTTGTTATAGACAAGATCGTTCCAGTCCGGAATCTGGTTGTGCACCGGGCAGCCCGTCGGCCCATGGCAGAACGGAATGCCGCAATCCATGCAGCGTGCCGCCTGCTTCTGCACTTCACCATCCGTCATTGGAATGGTGAACTCGCGGAAGTGACGGATACGATCCGACGCTGGCTGGTACTTTGCCACCTGCCGGTCGATTTCAAGAAAACCAGTTACCTTACCCATATTATTCTCCTCTCGCTGTGCGAGGCTCGCCGTGCCGTGCGCCATTCCAGGCGCACAAGCACTGCGTTTTAACGATAGCACTTACTCAGCCGCGACACCGATCCGCATACGCTCCATCTCTTCCAGAGCGCGGCGGTATTCGACCGGCATGACCTTCACGAATTTTGGGCGATAGCTCTCCCAATTGTCGAGAATGTCCTTCGCCCGCGTCGAACCGGTGTAATGCAGGTGATTGGCGATCAGCTGCACGAGACGTTCCTCGTCATGATGGGTCATGTTGGCGGAAACGTCCACACGGCCCTTATGCATGAGGTCGCCGCCATGGTGATGCAGCTTTTCGAGGATGTCGTCCTCTTCCGGCACAGGCTCGAGCTCAACCATCGCCATGTTGCAACGCTGGGCGAAATCGCCTTCCTCGTCGAGCACATAGGCGACACCGCCTGACATGCCCGCCGCGAAGTTGCGGCCCGTCTGCCCGATGACCACGACAACGCCGCCGGTCATATACTCGCAGCCATGGTCGCCTACGCCTTCGACAACCGTCACCGCGCCAGAGTTGCGCACGGCAAAACGCTCGCCCGCCACGCCGCGGAAATAGCACTCACCTTCAAGCGCACCATAGAGCACCGTATTGCCGACGATGATGGAATCTTCGGCAACGATACGCGTGTCTTCCGGCGGACGGATGACGATGCGACCGCCCGAAAGACCCTTGCCGACATAATCATTGCCGTCGCCGATCAGCTCGAACGAGATGCCACGCGCCAGAAACGCGCCGAAGGACTGGCCAGCCGTACCGCGAAGCGTAACGGCGATGGTGTCTTCCGGCAGACCCTTGTGGCGGAAGCGCTTGGCAACTTCGCCGGAAAGCATCGCACCGGCAGAACGGTCGACATTTTTGATCTCCACGTCGATCTTCACCGGCTGGCGGTCTTCCAGCGCTGACATGGCCTCGGCAATCAGCTTGCGGTCAAGAACATCCTCGATCGGGTGATGCTGGCGTTCGGTCCAGTGGATTTCGTGCTTCTCCGCCTCGGGCTTATAAAAGATGCGGCTGAAATCCAGACCCTTGGCTTTCCAATGATCGATCATGGCCTGCTTTTCGAGCAGCTCCGTTTCGCCGATAATCTGTTCCAGCCTGGTGAAGCCCATTTCGGCCAAAAGCGCCCGCACCTCTTCCGCCAGATAGAAGAAGAAGTTGATGACATGTTCCGGCGTACCCTTGAAGCGCTTGCGCAGAACCGGATCCTGCGTGGCCACGCCCACCGGACAGGTGTTCAGATGGCACTTGCGCATCATGATGCAGCCAGCCGCAATCAGCGGTGCGGTCGAGAAACCGAACTCGTCGGCACCGAGCAGCGCGCCGATGATGACATCGCGCCCGGTACGCAAGCCGCCATCCACCTGCAATGCCACGCGGGAGCGAAGCCCGTTCAGCACCAGCGTCTGGTGGGTTTCGGCAAGGCCGATTTCCCAAGGCGAACCAGCATGTTTGAGCGAGGTCAGCGGCGAGGCACCCGTGCCGCCATCATATCCCGACACGGTGATATGGTCGGCGCGCGCCTTGGCGACGCCCGCGGCAACAGTTCCGACGCCTACTTCCGACACCAGCTTGACCGAAATATCAGCAGCCGGATTGACGTTCTTCAGGTCGTAGATCAGCTGCGCCAGATCTTCGATGGAGTAGATGTCGTGGTGCGGTGGCGGCGAAATGAGACCGACGCCCGGCGTCGAATGTCGGGTCTTGGCAATGGTCGCATCAACCTTGTGACCCGGCAACTGACCGCCCTCACCGGGCTTTGCGCCCTGTGCGACCTTGATCTGGATCAGGTCGGAATTGACCAGATATTCCGTGGTCACACCGAAACGGCCCGATGCCACCTGCTTGATTGCAGAGCGTTCCGGGTTCGGCGTGCCGTCGGGCAGCGGATAGAAACGATCCGGCTCCTCACCGCCCTCACCCGTGTTCGACTTGCCGCCAATGACATTCATGGCGCGGGCCAGCGTGGTATGCGCTTCACGCGAAATCGAGCCGAACGACATCGCGCCGGTGGAGAAGCGCTTGACGATTTCCGCCGCCGGTTCAACCTCATCGATGGAAACCGGCTTCAGACCGCGTTCTTCGGCGAAGCGGATATTGAACAGGCCGCGAATGGTCTTCGCCTGCGCCGACTTGGAGTCAAGCATGGAGGTATACTCGGTGAAGGTCTCCGGGTTGGAGGTACGCACCGCATGCTGCAACCTTGCCACCGCATCCGGCGACCACAAATGCGCCTCGCCGCGCATGCGGTATGCATATTCACCGCCCACTTCCAGCGCGGTCAGCAGAACCGGGTCGTTGCCGAACGCGTCGGTATGACGACGAACGGTTTCTTCCGCGATTTCTTCCAGACCAACGCCTTCGATGCTCGTTGCCGTGCCGAAGAAGAACTGATCGACAAAGCGTGTCTGCAAACCGACCGCATCGAAAATCTGGGCGCCGCAATAAGACTGGTAGGTCGAGATGCCCATCTTGGACATGACCTTGAGAATGCCCTTGCCGATGGACTTGATGTAGCGCTTGACCACTTCATGTTCATCGACTTCCGGCGGAAATTCGCGGCGGCGATGCATGTCGAGCAACGTGTCGAAGGCGAGATATGGGTTGATCGCTTCCGCACCGTAACCTGCAAGGCACGCGAAATGATGCACTTCGCGCGGCTCACCTGATTCAACAACCAGACCAACCGACGTACGCAGGCCCTTGCGGATCAGGTGATGGTGCACAGCAGCCGTTGCCAGCAGAGCTGGGATCGGAATGCGATCCGGGCCCACCTGACGATCCGACAGGATGACAATGTTGTAACCGCCATGCACGGCAGCTTCCGCACGGTCGCAAAGGCGCTCAATCGCACCATGCATACCGGCAGCACCTTCGCCAACATTATAGGTAATGTCGAGCGTCTTGGTGTCGAAGCGATCTTCCGTATGACCGATGGAGCGGATCTTTTCCAGATCGCCATTGGTCAGGATCGGCTGACGCACTTCCAGACGCTTGCGGCGCGACGTGCCGACAAGGTCGAAGATGTTCGGGCGCGGGCCGATGAAGGAGACAAGGCTCATCACCAGTTCTTCGCGGATCGGATCGATCGGCGGGTTGGTGACCTGCGCGAAGTTCTGCTTGAAATAGGTGTAGAGCAGCTTCGACTTGTCGGACATGGCCGAGATAGGCGTGTCCGTGCCCATCGAACCGATGGCTTCCTGACCGGTCGTGGCCATGGGAGCCATCAGTATCCGCGTGTCTTCCTGTGTGTAGCCGAAGCTCTGCTGGCGGTCGAGAAGGCTTACGTCCTTGCGGAGCGCACGCGGCTCGACCGGGTTCAGCTCTTCCAGAATGAGCTGCGTATTGGCGAGCCACTGCTTGTAAGGGTGCTTCTGCGCGATCTGCGACTTGATTTCCTCATCCGAAACGATGCGGCCTTCTTCCATATCGATGAGCAGCATGCGGCCCGGCTGGAGACGCCACTTCTTGACGACCTTCTTTTCCTCCACCGGCAGCACGCCTGCCTCCGAAGCCAGAATGACGAAATCGTCGTCGGTGACGATATAGCGTGCGGGACGCAGGCCATTGCGGTCGAGCGTCGCGCCGATCTGGCGACCATCGGTGAAGGCAACGGCGGCGGGGCCGTCCCACGGTTCCATCAGTGCTGCGTGATATTCGTAGAATGCGCGGCGCTCATCCGACATCAGCTTGTTGCCGGACCATGCTTCCGGGATCAGCATCATCATCGCATGGGCAAGGCTGTAGCCGCCCTGATGCAGGAACTCGAGCGCATTGTCGAAGCAGGCCGTGTCCGACTGGCCTTCATAGGAAATCGGCCACAGCTTGGAAATGTCGTTGCCGAACAATTCCGAGTCGACAGAGGCCTGACGCGCCGCCATCCAGTTGACGTTGCCGCGCAGCGTGTTGATCTCGCCATTATGCGCAACCATGCGGTATGGATGCGCCAGACGCCAGGATGGAAAAGTGTTGGTGGAGAAACGCTGGTGCACCAGCGCCACCGCGCTTTCAAAACGCGGGTCCTTCAGATCCTGATAATAGGCTCCGACCTGATAAGCGAGGAACATGCCCTTGTAGACGACCGTGCGGGCCGACATGGACACGACATAGAAGCCCTTATCGTCGCCGTCGTTTTCCTGATAGATGCGGTTGGAAATGACCTTGCGCAGAACGAACAGGCGGCGCTCGAAATCGTCATCCGTCTCCAGCATCGGATTGCGTCCGATGAAGACCTGAACGTGAAACGGTTCGGTTGCGGCGATGTCAGGCGCCTTGGAGAGCGATGAGTTGTCGACAGGAACCTCGCGGAAGCCGATGAAGGTCTGGCCTTCGGCAGCGATCACTTCCTTGACGATCTCTTCAATATGGGCGCGCAGTTGCGCATCGCGCGGCATGAACAGATAGCCGACGCCGTAGTGACCCGGCTGCGGCAGATCGATGCCCTGACGCGCCATTTCCTCGCGGAAGAAGCGATCTGGAATCTGCACCAGAATGCCAGCGCCATCGCCCATCAGCGGATCGGCACCGACCGCACCGCGATGGGTGAGGTTTTCCAGCATCTGGAGGCCGCTTTCCACGACCTGATGCGACTTCTTGCCCTTCATATGCGCAATGAAACCAACGCCGCACGCATCATGTTCATTGCGCGGATCATAAAGTCCTTGCGCTGCGGGCAAACCCGCCGCTTTCGTTTTTCGCGTCGTTCGGTTGGAAGCGGTCGTCGCAGCTTTGACCGTTCCGTTCTGTACGTTGTGAGAAACCACAGTCGATACAGATGGCGTCAAATGCGTCATCGTCATTCCCTCCGTTTGGCCCTCATCATGAGGTGCGCGATCAGTATATACCGAGATGGTGTGACAACCATCCCGCCGTTGCTTTGCATATAAAGGAAGCCTTATCGACAAGGCGTTGGACGAGGTTCCGGACGAGCGGCAAAGCCGATGCGAGGAACGATGTTTAGCGCCTTATTCTCATCAGGCTTGGACAGACGACACCCAGCCCGCCGGAACGGCGCACTCGAATTCCTCCTGTCGCGGTCGGGGCGCCTGTTACCGCCAAGCGATCTGCCTGCCGGTTCCGGCGCCTCTTTCTGAAACTTTCGGAGAGCGTTGCGTCGCTTCCGTTCGCATCAGCTTCTAATTGGACAGCATTGCTGTCCTAATTACGTATGACAGAATTCAAATTGCCTCACAAGATGGAAACGCAATTTTTCTCGGCAACTTCCGTAATAAAATATCAAAAGCGGTGATTTTGTGGGCTTTAAATTGCGTTTGGCGCCTATTGCGTCAGTTTGGCCCCACGCAGTTTTCTTCTTTGATGCCTAAAAAATAGGCAGAGTGACGGCATTTTTATCACAAGCAGACCCAATCGTTGTCGCGGAACGTTGCGCGCCCACGGATACGCTCGAGCGCAGGAACCCAATGAAATCGGCGCGTCGTGCTTTCCGAAAAGTGATTCCGATTCTCCAAACGATGCTGTAGACAGCCATAAACACGAGGGCTGGCGACAGCCTGATTGAACGCATCCGGAGGAACACGTGCATTTTGCGTCAGACAACTGGGCAGGTGCCCATCCGAAAATCGCCGAGAGCCTTTCATTGCATGCTGCGGGTTTTGCGGCAGCCTATGGCGCAAGTGAAATCGACAAGCGCGTCGAGCAACGGTTCAACGAACTGTTCGAGCGTGAAGTTGCCGTATTCTTTGTCGGAACCGGCACCGCCGCCAACTCGCTGGCGCTTGCCAGCGTCAACCGGCCCGGCGGCGTTTCGCTGGTACACCGCGAGGCACATGTGATCGAGGATGAATGCGGCGCGCCGGAATATTTCACCGGCGGGGCCCGTCTGCATCCGATTGACGGCGCACATGGCCGCATCGACCCCGAGCTTCTCAAGCGCGAACTGAAGCGGTTCAATCCGGCCTTCGTTCACGCCGGGCAGCCCATGGCCGTCAGCATCACGCAGGCGACCGAAGTCGGCACACTCTACCAGCCCGAGCATATCGCCGCCATCTCCAATATCTGCCGAGATGCAGGCCTGCCACTGCATATGGACGGTGCCCGCTTTGCCAATGCACTCGTTTCCCTGGACATGACGCCTGCCGAAATGACCTGGAAACAGGGTGTGGACATTGTTTCCTTCGGCGGCACGAAAAACGGTTGCTGGTGCGCCGAAGCTCTGGTCTTCATGGACCCTGCACGCGCCAGGGACCTGCCGTTCATCCGCAAGCGCGCGGCGCAGCTTTTTTCCAAGACCCGTTTCGTGGCCGCCCAGTTCGATGCTTATCTGCAAGACAATCTCTGGCTGGAACTGGCGCGTCATTCAAACGCGCTCGCAACGCGCCTTGCCGGCCATATCAATGCGTCGAGCCAGATGCGCCTTGCCTGGAAACCGGAAGCCAACGAGGTGTTCGCCATCATGAAACAGTCGGTCTATGACCGCCTGCGCAATGCCGAAGCGATTTTCTACGACTGGAACCCGCCGCATTCGGAAGTGAACCGCATCAGCGACGGCGAGATTTTCGCCCGTTTCGTCACGAGCTTCGCCAATACGGAAGAAGACGTGGACCGCTTCGCCGAGTTGATTGCCTGACGCTTTCCAATAAGCATGAAAACAAAGAAGGCGGCGCTTTGAGCGCCGCCTTTTTTTGTACTCAGCTGGAAATGCTTTAATGCGCGGTTTTCGCCTCGATCTGCTGGGCGCTTTCCGAGCCAGCCTTGGTGACTTCGATCTTGCGCGGCTTCATCTGCTCCGGGATTTCGCGCTTGAGATCGATGTGCAGGAGGCCATTCTTGAGGCTCGCACCGGCGACTTCCACGAAGTCGGCAAGCTGGAAACGGCGCTCGAAAGCACGTGAAGCGATACCGCGATAGAGAACTTCACCGATATCGGAAGCATTCTCATCGGCCTTCTGACCCTTCACGGTCAACTGGTTGCGATGTGCTTCGATTTCGAGTTCGCTTTCGGAAAAGCCCGCAACCGCCATGGTGATGCGATAGGTGTTTTCACCCGTGCGCTCGATATTATACGGCGGGTAGGACTGGTTACCTTCCGGCGAAGCGAGCGTATCAAGCATGGTGAAAAGACGATCGAAACCGACCGTGGAACGATAAAGCGGGGAAAAATCTACGTGACGCATGTATTAGCCCTCCTTTAGAGCGACAAGATGCTTGTTCAGCATGATCTCTTCCGAACAGCGCCAGACGCGTCCGGGATCATGCAGGGCGGCGAAATTCCCTTATGGCGAATTCCTTGTTGCCGGCGGCCCCTTCCAGGCGACCGCAAAACTCATTTGGGAACGGTTCTTTTTCATTTCAAGACCAGTAGCGCGCGAAGATTCACGAAACACGGGCTGTCACGCTGCGTAATAACTCCTGATCGATAGGGGGCTACATTCTTGAGGATTCGCCGCACAATGAACCCAAAATGAACATCATCTTTGGCGAGCGTTCAGCCGCTTGGGGCTAATGTCCCACCATGCCTGCTGCAAAGCGGGTTCATCAAAGGATCACGGTTATGAAAAAAGCTGTTCTTGCTTTTGCCGCACTTGCCACCTTCGCGACCGGTTTTGCGACGCCCACCCTCGCAGCCGATAGCGGCCTGCGCGTTCAGGTTCAGTATTACGATGATGACGGCTATCGTCCGCCGCGTCCTTATCCGGGTCCCCGTCCCGGTTGGGATGGTGGCCCGGACCGCCGCCCGGGCTGGGGCGATGACTACGGTCGCCGCGACATCATGAGCCCGCGCCGTATCGCGCGCTCGCTGGAACGCCGCGGCTATGATGTCGGCGATATGCGCCTTAACCGCGACACTTATTTCGTCCGCGCCACGCGGCCAAATGGCCGTCGTGTCATCGTTATGGTCGACGCCTATTCAGGCCGCATCGTCGGCGAACGTCGTCCGGGCGGTTACTGATCTCTCTCTATGTTTCTGAACAGATCAGCTGGCGTAACGTCCCTTGCACTGGCTGTTCTTTGAACCGGAAGTTCGCTCTCGAACTTCCGGTTACTTTTTGTCATCAATTGCTCCATTATGCTGGCAGCGCATATCCCAACCGAACAGAAAGGCCCGCAATCGGATGTCGGAACTGCTTTTCGAAACCGATGCGAATCCCGTCCCGCATGGGATAAGAGCCGGACTGCTTGAAGCACATGGGGGCAAGACGCTGCGCTATGCCATCTTGAAAGTCGAGACAAGGCCGATGCGGGGAACGGTGCTCCTGCTGCAAGGGCGCAACGAGTTCATTGAAAAATACTTTGAAACCATGGCCGACCTGAGTGCTCGCGGTTTCACGGTCCTGACTTTCGACTGGCGCGGACAAGGCGGCTCGACCCGACTGCTGAAGGATCGCCAGCGTGGCTATGTCCGCAGTTTCGACGACTATTCCGACGATCTCGATCTGATCCTGAGCCAGATCGCTTTGCCTGACTGTCCGCCGCCCTTCTACGTCCTCGGTCACTCCGCAGGCGCGCTCGTGGCGCTCGCTTCAATGGGCAGGCTGACATCCCGTGTCAGCCGCATGGTGCTCTGTGCACCCTTCATGGGGCTCGATGGCCAAAAACTCAGCGACGACAACGTGCGCCGCATCGCCTCCGCCTTTCGATGGCTCGGCCTCGGGCGGGTTTATGCCTCCGGCGGACGCAGGCTTGCTTCCCGCCCCTTTGCAGGCAATCCGCTGACCAGCGACCCGGAGCGCTTCATGCGGAATATGGAAATTCCACGTCTTCACCCCGACCTTGCGCTTGGCGGTCCGACAGCCCGCTGGCTCTGGAGCGCGCTCGAAACATCGCGGCGGATCAACCAGCCCGATTTCTACGAAGGACCAACGGTGCCGGTTCTTATCGTCGCCGCCGGCGCGGATCGTGTGGTTTCCACGCCGGTGATCGAACGTTTTGTGGCGCGAACGCGCAATGTCTCACTGACGACGATTGCCGGCGCACGTCATGAAATGCTGCAGGAAGCCGATTTTTATCGGGAGCAGCTGTGGGCTGCCTTCGATGCGTTCATTCCCGGATCGTCGGAAGTCGAGACCATGCCGGAGACCATTGAACCCGTGGCCTCCGGTATTTAGCTAGCTGTTGAGCAGATCGAGCGCTGCCCTGTGCAGTTCGGGAGAAGCGGCGGCGACAATGTCACCGCCCTTTTCCGCCGGGCCACCATCGCGTTGCGTCACCACACCGCCCGCCTGTTCAATCAGCGGGATGAGGGCAACGATGTCATAGGGCTGCAAACCGGCCTCGACCACAATATCGGCAAAGCCGCTTGCCAGCATGGCGAAGGCATAACAATCGACCCCGTAACGCGACAGACGGACAGCATTTTCCAGCCGGTCGAAACCTCTGCGGTTGTCTCCCTTGAAGAGAGCAGGTGTCGTCGTGAACATCGTCGCATCGGCCAGGGCGGCGTTCTTGCGCACCGACAAACGGCGCGGCACATCTTCACCGCTGTGGCGGGCGAGATAGGCGCCATTGCCGTCGCTGTAGAAAAGTTCGCCGGTAAACGGCTGCGACATCATTCCCGCCTTGGCATCGCCGTCGACGGTGAGGCCCAGAAGCGTGCCCCACACCGGCAGGCCAGAAATGAAGGCGCGGGTTCCATCGATGGGATCGATAACCCAGACATGGCTGCGGTCGGTATTCTCCGGTCCGTATTCTTCCCCCAGAATGCCATGGTCTGGAAAAGCCTCGCCAATCACCGCCCGAATCGCGCGCTCCGCTGCGCGATCTGCTTCGGTCACCGGATCGAAGCCAACGCTATATTTGTTGTCTATTTCCGTCAGTTGGCGAAAACGCGGAAGCGTTTCAGCAGCCGCAGCAGCAGCCACTTCGGAAAAAAATGCCTTGTCGATCAGCAACCCCGAACTCCTGTTTCCAATGCATGGCGCGCGCTTGTGCAAACCATGCTAATTTTGCCTATATAATGAGCATGATAAAATCAGCTCAAAAAATATGCTTGTTTTCTTGACGTTAGCGCCGTTCAGACGTAATTTAAATTCCTGACAGGTTTTCCTGTCTATGCCTTTCGGGGCATTTCCTCCCTAGTCTTTGGCCGCGCTCGTATCGTTCGGGCGCGGTTCTTTTTATCTGCGAGAGGAGCTTAAAGGAACGGCTTATTCCGCCGCCAGAGGAGGCGCGACAAAGAGATCATCCGGCAGGGATGTCAGGTCGCTCAGAAATCCATAGAGATCGGTGCAGAGCGTTTCAAAACCGGCAAGCTTGTGCAGGCTCTGTTCATTCACATAGAGGCTTCGGTTGATCTCGATCTGGAGAGCATGGCAAGCGGTAGCTGGCCGTCCATAATGCTCGGTGATGAAGCCACCCGCATAGGGCTTGTTGTGCGCAACCGTGTAACCCAGGTCCTGGAGGAGATCGATGGCAGCCTGCGTCAGCCTTTCGCTGCACGAACGGCCGAAACGGTCGCCGACGATAAAATCCGGTCGTGACCCGACTTCACCGGGACGTGCGCCGCCCGGCATGGAGTGGCAGTCTATCAGCACCGCATAACCAAAACGCTGGCGCGTGGATTGAAGCAAAGCATCAAGCGTCTGGTGATAAGGCTTGTAGAGATCTTCAATGCGGTAAAATGCTTCCGCGAGGGAAATTCGGCCCGGATAAATCAACTGGCCCTCGCCGACCAGACGGGGCACCGTGCCAAGCCCGCCAGCGACGCGCGCCGACTGGCTGTTCACGAAAGGCGGCAACGGCTCGGCGAACATGCGCGGATCGAGCTCATAGGCTTCACGATTCACATCCAGAAAAGCCCGCGGGAAATGCGCCTTGAGCAGGGGCGCCCCGAGCCGCACCGCCGAAGCAAACAAGTCATCGACGTAACAGTCTTCCGAATGGCGAATGCTCAAGGCATCCAGACGCGACGCTTCGATGAAGGAATGCGGGTAATAGCGCCCGCTATGCGGGGAATTAAAGACGAACGGAATGCGCTGTTCCGCCGGAGCGCATATCTCGAAGGGCGGTATCAGACTAAAATCGCGCTCCAAACTCATTCTTCACCCGTTCTCGACCGCAATAGTCAGGCCATTCGCCAACGATCCACGTTAATAACGTAACAAATTACGTCAGACAGCCCATGCGCGCAAATGGCCGGAAGACGAATCTTTCGAACCCTTCCCGGTGTCCATATGCGACAATCCTGTCACACTGAACAGCTTGTTGCCAAATACGCGCCATAACAATTAACATTCGTGCGAGCATTCATTCCATATTTACCAAAGAAGCGTTTTCTACGGTGGATATTGAGTCGTTAAGGGTCAGCTTTTGAGCGATGAACACGACACAGAATTCGGACGGAACAATGAAGAGAATCCTTCTAGCTGAAGATGACAATGATATGCGCCGCTTCCTCGTCAAGGCGCTGGAAAAAGCCGGTTATCACGTGACGCACTTCGACAATGGTGCGAGCGCCTATGAAAGATTGCAGGAAGAGCCCTTCTCGCTTCTGCTGACCGACATCGTCATGCCGGAAATGGACGGTATCGAACTGGCGCGCCGCGCGACAGAAATCGACCCCGACCTGAAGATCATGTTCATTACAGGCTTTGCCGCTGTCGCGCTCAATCCCGATTCGGACGCACCGCGCGACGCAAAGGTGCTCTCCAAGCCGTTCCACCTGCGCGATCTGGTGAATGAAATCGAAAAAATGCTGATCGCCGCCTGAGGCGATCCGGTGGATTTGCGGCCCTTTGTTTTGTCATCAACAAAAAGACGAAAAAACTTCATAAAAGGGCATTGACGGGCGCAACGCGATATGGTGTATGCGCCACATCGAATGGGCGTGTAGCTCAGCGGGAGAGCACTACGTTGACATCGTAGGGGTCACAGGTTCAATCCCTGTCACGCCCACCATTCGAACTCCAAACAAATCAATTGGTTATGGAAAAGTAGCGCTGCTGATATGTAGCGCACTTCAGGTTTGTCGACCCTGAAATGAACCTATTGGTTATTCGACCAAATCCACACGCCCAATAGCTTCAACCCATGCCCGCATGATGTGGTTCGCCTCCATCAGGGAACGCTGTGGACCGCGCGGTATGCACCGCGAATGGGTGTTGGGGGGCGCCAAGCCGCCCCTCGAGCTTCAAGGCCAATCAAAATTGGCGGATCGTCTCACGCACCTGTTCATCAATAAGATCCGTGACTTTCTGGGCGGCTTCGCGCTTTTCAACAGCCCGAGCGATACTCGTTTCGCTCTCTTCAAGAATTTTCAGATACTTGGTTTTCAAGTCGCTATTTTCAGGGACGGCACCGATGTTTTCTCGAATGCGCTCCTGCTCTCCAGCAAGGCGTTGGATATCTTCACTGGATTTTTCCAATTCCCTGTGCGCATCGACCTGCTTCCTGCGTGCCTCGGCAAGCTGTGCAAGCTTTTCCGCCACCCCCTTGTCGCTGGCGGACGACGACCAGCCCAGCAGAACGTCCGGTTCCGCGTCAGCCAGTGTGTAGCTGTTACTTAGGAGTAGTTCGTCTACCGCGGTGATGGAAGCTTCGCCCCCCGCTTCAACATTTGTCTGCAACCGGTGATGCGTGGCGGTTCGACCGTTTTCTGCCTGCGATACAAACGACCAGCCCTCACGAACCGGATGCTCGATCACGATTGTCCGTTCACCATCCAGAGCACCCGAAATCGTATAGGTCGTGGTTTCCAGCAGTTTTTCTGTCGTGCGGATCGCCCCATCCACGACTTTGATATCCACGATCTTCTGCGTTGGCTTGCGATCCTCGGTTACGGTCACTTTCCGGTCCGTGGCAAAACTTGCCATGCGTGTATCGCCCTTGGGCAAGCCCGCGAGTTCGGCATCACCAATATAGCCTGCATTGGCATCATAAACGGTCAGGATACCGCCCGTCATGCTTGCGCCCGTCGAATTGCTGATCTTGATCGCCGCAATCGGATGGCGCAGCTTGCTTCCCGCGGTATAGACAGAAACCATCTGTGCCTCCACCGAGGCATCCGCAATAGGAACCGAGAGGGTATCGCCATTTGTCAAATCGTAGCTGCCGGGCAAATCGAAGGTGGCTGAAGTGTCGCTTTCGGTGGCAGTTGCGCCAGTCTCCGCCTCCCCTGTCCCACCACCATAGTCCGCGGGAGCCGGCGCTACTGCCGCCTGCTCCGCTACAGTCTCCATGGCTGGCGCCATCATGGCTTTTTTATCGGAAGCGGCGCGCGTCCGAACTCGATTTAACAAGTTGCCTGTATCGGGTGCCGCCACATTATCCGACGCCGTGTTGACGACGACTTCTGACCGCTCTTTCCAGTAGAGCTGATGCAAGCGCTGTTTCAACGTAACGGGATCGGCCGAGGACAGCGCGATCTTCACACCTTTCCAATCTACTCCGCTGGCATTTTCAAGTATGGCCCACGCCTGAAGACGAGCCTTGGCGTCCTTGCCGACAACCACCCGATAGGCTGTCTTCCAGATCGGCGCGGCGATCACATAGTTAAGCCGGACTTCTTGTCCACCAGTTCCGGCAATATGCACATTAACGACACGTGCACCGTCATTCTTTGCGCGTCCCGTCGCCGCAACGGCGTCGGCCAGTTTCTGGCGCATTTCAGGATCTTCGACTGTCAACGCGGCATCGTCGCCAAGTTTGAGTGTGTCAATCCGGTCGTCCTTGCCAAGCACTGTCAGCAGTGCACGTTCCGCCGTTTTCTCGCTGTCGCGCGTTTCCACGCCAAGAACCTTGCCCGTCACTGTTTTTCCGCCACTCGTGACCGATACTACCGTACCTTGCATGGACGCGAGAAGTGCAGGCGCTGACGCTAAAGTTTCAGGCGTGAACGGCAGGCCCTTGAAAGTTTCCTCGAGAGGCCTTGGTCCGGCGAGCGATACCCGATCGATCGTTCCAGCGTTGCCATTCAAGACCAGGCTTTTCAGAATGTCGTCGACCTGGTCGAAGGGCACTTCGATCTGTATCGTTCCGTCAGCCGTTGGGACGGCTTTTCTGGAAATTTCCGCCAATCCGCCAGAGGATAACCGGATCGCGTCGATCCCACCGCCATCACCCGCTACGGCGATACCGGAAAGTGCAGTACCAAGGAGCAGTGCGGCAGCCCCGGCTACATGGATGCGTTGGAACACTGTAAATCTCCTCAGAACAGAATCGGCGTAGGACCTTATCGTTTTCGGAATTTCGGTCAAAACTTCGGCTTCGTCGTGGCTTTTTAAGCCATACAGACGTTAATCATCCATTTGATCCTCGGATAGGAAGCCTGCACAGCCATCCACAAGTGTCTTATGGAGGATGGCGAAGCAGTCAGCGAATGATCCCTCTCCGGCCCGGCTACGACGGAAGGCGGGACGGGCGACCTTGTTGGTTATGCTTTCAGCATGATCGTGTGCACAGTCGCAGACCACTCCACCGGCTTCTCTCCCATCAATGACACGCATTCTGCCCAGCAAACGCTTCATCTTTCCTCGTGAAGCTGTCAGAGACAGGTTACCGAGTACCGAGATTTTCGACCATCAGCGGTCGATTAGTGGCTAAAGGTGAAATCGCTCGCATTCGCGCCCTTCCAGCCCAGTTTCGGCGCGTTGCATTTTTCCTTGAAAGTTTCACCATGCCCTGCAAGAGCACATTCTGCAACGGAAACGTCTTTTTGCCCGGAACTGACGCAGCCAGCTGCGAGTACCACCACAGAAACAAGTAAAAATCCTCGGACGACCTTCATCATATTTCAAAACTCTTGTTTTCTATTTTAAACGCGGAACAGGTAAGTTCAATTTCGACACTTTATCGCCGAAATATTATTCACGTTCATTGTTGTTGACGATTTATACAAAATATGTGAGTGTTTACTCGCATTGTCTACTCGCATTAGGAAAATCGAGGATATGAGCAAGTTCAGCGCCACAACCCCCAGAAAATCGGCCTCGCAAGAGAGATCACGGATGACTGTCGAGGCGATACTGGATGCCACTGCTCGCGTTTTGGTGCGCGAAGGATACGCTCGAACCAGCACAAATCGCGTCGCCGCCGTGGCAGGCGTGAGTATTGGATCGCTCTATCAGTATTTTCCCAACAAGGAGTCGCTTGTGGCTGCGCTCGTCGCCAGACATAATCGTGAAATCCTGGCTCTGTTGGGAAACGCGATGCAGGCATGCGCCTCAGACGACCTGAACAGCGCCATGCGGGAGCTAATTCGCGCGATGATCGCTGCACACCGCGTCGACCCGGATCTCCACCGCATCTTCAAGGAAGAAGTGCCCAGAATTGGAAAACTCGCCGAGGTGGAAGCCATCCGAAAGGATACGCTGGATTTGGTTCGGCATTATCTCGAAAAATGCAAGGACGACATTCAGCTCAAAGATCTGGATACGGCCGCATTCATTTGCGTGACTACTGTGGAGACGTTGACCCATGCCATCGTTCTCAATGACTGCGGCCACTCCCTTTCCGATGAAGCGGATATTGTGGAACATATCACCCGGATGGTTGCCGGATATCTCGGCACAGCACCCCAGCCTATCCGCGCAATTTTAAAAGAAGCAGCCTGATCTCAATGGTACAAGGCGCGCTTGAACCGAGCGCTGCCGTGAACTGTAATGGCTGTCTCGCCAGAAGCGAGTTCGGTCCCCGGCCGATGCGTCTACCTCGCCGAGGTGGTCAATCACAGTTTTCCGCACGCGATCGAAATCAGCCTCGGTTGGCAGCCTTTTCTGTACTTACGAGATGGCCAGGCTGGAACGCCACCCGGGCGGTCGTGATCGGGCCCAGCGCGTTCCAGGTCGTGCGGTGCATGATCAGCAATGCCTGCCCCGGTTCAGTCTGCAGTAATCTGGCATCGCGGCGATTGGCATTTTCGGCTGAAAATGTCAGGTCAGCTCTCAAATAAGGCGCGTTGCGCACCAACCATTCATTGGCATTCAGTTGCCAGAAGTCGGCCTTTTCAAGTTCTGGTGACGCGCGCAGATTGACCCAGCGGTCCTCCAGCTGGAAGGGCTGGCCATTGCCGTAATGCACAGCCCTCATATGAACGAGAATTTCCCCTTCCGGAAGACCGAGCCGCGCCGCAACCTCTGCCGGGATCGGACTTTTCCGCTGCGCCACGACGCGATAACTATAGACCATGCCGGCCTGTTCAACCTGTTCACGCACAATCGAGATTGAGACTGTCGCCTTGCGCACCGGATCAATCGCGATACGAGTACCGGCTCGGCGGCGGCGGTCCAACAATCCTTCGTCAGCCAGCAGCTGCAATGCCTTGTTGACGGTCGCTCGCGCGGCGTCAAACTCGATCGCAAGATCGGCCTCGTCCGGAATTCGGTCGCCCTGACGCCATTCAAGTTCAACGATGCGGCGCCGCACTTCGCTGGCAATTTTCTGTGCTTTTGGAGACGTTGAGCCCAGATGGCCGCCAGATCGCTTGTCGATCACATGCACTCCTGCAATCCGCCGATAGAAATCAGGTAATCAGCGATCATACGATCATGGTCAAGATGCATGCCATTTCGCACCCCATGACGCCTCGCAGTCCGGACGTCGCTGGCTAGCCTGTTTGGCATCGAATTTACGTCCTGCAGCCGTCGCTCCTGCATCAATCCCCAGGACACACAGCAGCAATTCAACATGCTCAGCGCCGAACGATACATGTCCATTCCGACTTTCGCAATACGAACACCCACGCCGTGTCCGCCAGTTTACCGCATCGATAAGTTTAAACATATAAAGAAATAAGTTTAGACATATACAATTTTTTATGATTAGCTCACAAAAAATAGCGAGGCTTTCGGGAGCAAGCCCAGATGCAGATTTTGAAGCATGCCACCGCGCGTATGGAGGGAAAGCAGAGGAGCTGTCTCCCTGCAGAACGTACTTCCATCATTATCGAAGACGATCGAATCGAACGGATCGAAATCCCGGGCCAGGAGTGGAAAATATGAGCGGCCCGCTGACGGGAATCCGGGTGCTCGATCTGTCCCGCGTTCTCGCGGGGCCGTATTGCACGGCACTGCTCGCCGATCTGGGCGCGGAAATCATCAAGCTGGAACCGCTTTCGGGCGACGACTATCGACATGTCGGGCCGTTCAAGGAGGGTGAAAGTGCCTTGTTCACGCTCAACAATCGCGGCAAAAAAAGCATAGCACTCGATCTTAAAAACCAGGCTGACCTTGAACTGGCGCAGACACTCGCAGCCCGCGTGGATGTAGTCGTTGAAAATTTCCGCCCGGGCGTTGCCGCCCGGCTTGGACTTGGCGCAGCCGCCTTACGCGAAGCCAATCCCCGGCTCATCTATTGTTCCATTTCCGGTTTCGGGCAGGAGGGGCCGTTCAAGGACCTTCCAGCCTATGACCTGGTAGTGCAGGCCATGTCCGGCCTGATGACAGCAACCGGCGAAGAAGGCGGCGCGCCACTGAAAACCGGCGAAAGCATCGCCGACCTGATCGCGGGCCTGTTTGCCAGCTGGTCGATTATGGCCGCACTGGTTCAGCGCAATGCGACGGGGCATGGCGCGACGCTCGATGTTGCCATGTATGACGCGCTGTTTTCGATGTTGACCACCAGTCACGCCCAGCATTTCTACAGCGGCGTTCTGCCAAGCCGTGTCGGCAACCGACATCCGATATCCACGCCTTTCGGCTGTTTCAAGACAAGTGACGGAGAGGTGGTAATCGCAGTGCTGAACGGAGGGCAGTTTGGAAAACTGGCAAAACTCATGGGCAAACCGGAGATTGCGGACGATCCGCGTTTTGCCAGCGACAGCAGCCGTACCGAACACGAACCGGCTCTAAAGGCATTCATCGAGGAATGGTCGGGCAGCATGACCACTGAAGATGCGGTGACGGCGCTGGCGGCGGAAGGCCTGCCCGCGGCGCCAATCTGGAACATCGCACAGGCAGCTGATAACGAACATGCGACCGCGCGCGGCCTTGTTACCCAGCTTGCCCATTCGGTTCTGGGCCAGGCGCCAGTGGTTGGACAGCCAGTTCGTTTCGATGGACACAAGCCCGTCGCTGCGACCGCCGCACCACGGCTTGGCGGCGACATCGCCACGGTGTTGAAGGAATTCGGACTGAAGGAGCGCGCATGACGCAGATCAATGATCCCTGGCATATGCTGGCCGAAGAAGAGAGCATGTTCTGCGATGTGCTGGAGCGGATATGTGCTGACAAGATTGCGCCGCTGGCGGCAGAAACCGACGAGACATCGCGCTTTGTCGACCGGCAGATCGCCACACTCGGCGAAGCGGGCATGATGGGAGCCAACTTGCCGGAAGCCTATGGCGGCAGCGGCATTTCCGCGCCGGCCCTGCTGCGAGCCGTGTCGATCGTGGCGGCCGCCTGCGGGTCCACGGCCTCGGCACTGACAGCGCATTATCTGGCAACCGATTCCATCCTGATCGGCGGCACGGAGGCTCAGAAACAGGAGTGGTTGCCCAAAGCTGCCAGCGGCGAAGCGCTCGCCGCCTTCGCGCTCACCGAGCCGACGGCGGGCTCCGATCCTGCGGACATGAAGACACGTGCCAGGCGAATAGAAGGCGGCTGGCATCTCAAAGGCACAAAGTGCTTTATTTCGAACGGCGGTGTGGCCGACTTCATTGTGGTTTACGCAGTGACTGATCCTGAAAAGGCGCATCGTGGCATTTCTGCTTTCATTCTGCCGAAGGATACGCCTGGTTTCGAGGCGGGTCCGGCGGAAAAGACAATGGGGCTCAAAGGCGGCCATGTCTTCACGCTCAATCTGGACTGCACGCTTCCCGAACATGCTTTGCTCGGTGAAGAGGGCAAGGGCTTTCGAACTGCCATGCAGGTGCTCGACAATGGCCGCATTGAAGTGGCCGCCCAATGTCTCGGCCTTGCTGGCGCGGCGATGAATGCCGCCATCGCCTACGCGAAAGAACGCATCATCGGCGGCATGCCGCTGTCGGAGCGGCAGGGCATCCGATGGATGATCGCCGATATGGCCCTTGCATATCATTCTGCACTTTTGCTGTCGCAGGAAGCCTCGCGCCAGCGCGATCTGGCGCATCACCAGGGTGGACGCTTCTCGCTGGCAGCATCCATGGCCAAGCTCGGCGCTTCCGAAGCAGCCGGGAAAATAGCCGATATAGCGCTGCAAATACACGGCGGTTACGGTTACACGCGTGATTTCCCCATAGAGCGGATCAATCGCGACCTGCGCATCATGCGTATCTATGAGGGGTCCAGCGAAATCCAGCGCATGATCATCTCCGGCAATATGCTGGCCTGACGGGTTCGGTTATCATCCCGCTCGACTTTTCTGTGAGCGGCCATATCCGGCGCCGCGTGAAATGTGCTTAATAACGTTCTGTAGGGCGAACATCGCCACGCAGTTTATCTGGGAGAAAATAAAATGACGTTTTCGGGAACATTGAAATCCGCCCTCCTCGGTATCGCAGTGCTGGGCTTGACCATGCCTGCAATGGCCGACCAGCTGTCGGATATCAAGGCTAAGGGCAAGATCGAAACAGCTACCGATATGCACTATGCGCCGTTCGACATGCTGACCAACGGCACGTATGAAGGCATGACGAAGGATCTCTTCGACGGTGTCGCCAAGGAACTCGGCGCAGAGCCGGTTTACCAGGATATTCCGTGGACTGCGGAACTTCCCGGTCTCGAGGTCAAGAAGTTCGATATCGTGATCGCGCCCGTCACCATCACCCCCGAGCGTCTCGAACGCTACGCCTTCAGCCTGCCGATCGCCGACGCCACGGTGGCGCTGGTGCACGCTGCCAGCAACACCGAACTGAAGAAGCCAGAGGATATCAAGGGCAAGACCGTCGGCGTCCAGCAGGGCACCGCACAGTTCAAGCAGTTGCAGGCCTTCGGGGAAAGCCTGGGCGGCGTCAACGTCAAGGAATACGGCACCACCGACGAGGCTTATGCCGACCTGGCGGCCGGACGTCTGGATGCCGTCGCCGGCTCCTTGCCCAACCTCACCTATCTGGTGAAGACACGGCCGGAAACCTTCGCGATGTTCGACAAGCCGACCTTCGGCAACCCGACCTACTTCGCCTGGGTCGCTCGCAAGGACGCCGACAGTGCAAGCTTCATCAAGGCCGTGAATGACGCGATCCTCAAGATGACGGATGACGGCCGCATCAAGACCATTCAGGAGAAGTGGCTGGGCACCTATACCGAACTGCCTCGCGAAGTTCCGACCAAGTGATACGACATGCGGGCAGGAGAAATCCTGCCCGCCACCAAACGGAGCAGCGATGTTTTCCACCTCGACCTTCCTGGCCAGTTTCGGGCCGCTCTTCTGGGCGGCGCGTTTCACGCTGCTGATATCCCTGCTGGGTATCGGACTGGGACTGGTGATCGGCGCGCTGATCTGCGCGGCGGCACTTTCCCGCAGAGTCTGGCTGCGCAGGTTTGCTGCACTCTGGGTTAGTTTCCTGCGCGGTGTGCCGCTGCTGGTGCAGCTTCTGCTTTGCTATTATCTTCTGCCCGTCATCGGCATCAATGTTCCCGCGCTGGTCGCCGCCGTGGTTACGGTCGGCATCTGTTCCAGCGCCTATGTTTCGGAAATCTGGCGCGGTGCGATCATCGCCCTGCCGCCCGGACAGGCAGAAGCCGCAACCGCCATCGGCATGGGGCCGCGCGATATCTGGACCCGGATCATCCTGCCGCAGGCGGCCAGGCTTTCACTGCCAGCCCTTGTCAATGAGATGATCCTGCTGGTCAAGGCTTCTTCGCTGGTTTCCGTGGTCGGCATACTGGAAGTCACACGCGCCAGTCAGGCACAGGCAGCAACCACTTTCCGTCCTCTGGAAGTGTATGTTGCAGCCGCGTGCATCTATCTGCTCATCAATCTCTGCCTCGCCGCAGTGGGGCGCTATCTCGAACACAGGATGAGCGCCACATGAGCCTGACGATCCTGGAACAATATTGGCCTATCCTGTCGAACGGCTTTGCGCTGACGATCCTGTGCTGGGCGCTGGGTACTCTCTTTGGCATGGCGCTGGGTCTTGTCATTGCGCTCGTGCAGCGCTACGGGCCGCGCCCGGTGTCCTGGCTGATCCAGGCCTATATCGAGATCATTCGCGGCACGCCCTTTCTGGTGCAGCTCTTCGTCCTCTATTATGGCGGCCCGCTGATCGGATTGCGGCTCGAGGCGCTGACTGCCGGGCTTGTAGGCCTGACGGTTTACGGCAGCCCCTATTTCGCCGAAATCTTCCGCGCCGGCTTCCTCGCCGTGCCGGCGGGACAGCTGGAGGCCGCCCGAGCCATCGGCATGTCGGAACCAACCATCGTGCGTCGGATTCTCCTGCCGCTCGGCCTCGTTTCGGCCCTGCCCGCACTGGTCAATTTCTCGATCATTCTGACCAAGGAAACAGTGATCCTGTCGATCATCACGGTGCCTGAACTCATGTATTCAGTGCAGCGCATGTCCACGGAAACCTTCCGCTATCTCGAAGCAAATCTCGTGCTGGCGCTGTTTTTCTGGGCACTGGTCGAGACAATCTCACGCGCCGGCCGTTGGCTGGAAGCGCGCATAACGAAACATCTGGTTGAAAGGACGTAAGATGCTCGCCGCGTCATCCGTCGAGATCCGCAAGGTCAACAAATTCTACGGCCCCTTTCACGCGCTGAAAGATGTGAACCTGTCTATCCTGCCCGGCAAGGTCACCTGTCTGATCGGGCCGTCCGGCTCGGGCAAGTCCACATTGCTGCGCTGCATCAATTTTCTGGAGGAATATGATTCCGGCGAGATCAGCATCGATGGGCAGATGATCGGCTATGTCAGCCCCGGCGGCCGCAAGATGCCGGGCAGCAAGCTGCGGGAGATGCGCCGCTCCATCGGCATGGTGTTCCAGCAGTTCAATCTGTGGCCGCACATGACCGCGCTCCAGAATGTCGCCGAGGGACTGCTGCGCGTGCGTGGCCTGCCGAGGGCGGAAGCAGAGGCGCGCGCTGCCGAGGCATTGAGAAAAGTGGGATTGTCTGACAAGACAGCGAGCTTTCCTTCCCGCCTGTCCGGCGGCCAGCAGCAACGGGTGGCCATCGCCCGCGCCATCGCCATGGAGCCGCGGCTGATGTTATTCGATGAGCCTACATCGGCGCTCGATCCTGAACTGGTTGGTGAAGTGCTGAGCGTGATGAAGACGCTTGCTGCCGAAGGCATGACCATGGTCGTGGTAACCCATGAAATGGGATTTGCGGCCCATGTCGCCGATCAGGTGGCCTTCATGGAAAAGGGCGAACTGGTGGGCGTGGACGCTCCTGCCAAAATTCTGCATCAACCTGAAGACGCCCGTATCCAGAGCTTCCTGCGCACTTATCACGAACGTAACAGCTTCTGATCTCGGTTCGTACATCTCAGAGACGCGGCATGACTGCGATGCGCGTGTCGAACGAAATTACCGTTCGACACGCTCCGCACCAATTATACGCGAATGGTGAAAACATACCTTCCGGAGATGTCTAGCTCCCTGTCTGTTCGTCAGGAGCGCTGACGGGCTTGGATTCCGGCGAACCTTTTTCGCGCAGGAAGATGGAGAGGACTACAAGGACTGCCGTGGATAGGAATTCCGACTGCCAGTTCTGGAAGGATTCAAACCATAATTCGGCGTCCAGCAAATATTGCAGGTAACCTGTCGAAGCGGCACCGTGGCGAGCCATATCCATTTCCGACGCACGAGCACTGCCGAACCAGTGCAGCAAAAAGCTGGCAATAAACAGCCCGAACAGCGTCAGCCCCAGCGAATGCGAATAAAGAAAAGACGGCTGCCCGATCCGCTCCTTCTCCGGCTTTTCCTCGTCCGGGTCACGCGATTCCGCCGAACCGCGCTGAAAGAGCCATGCTGTCAGCACAACATAGACCCCCATCTGCAAAAACTCGCTCTCCCAGTTTTCAAAAAGGGCCGAAAGAAATTGTCCGCTTATCAAATATTGCAGGAGGGGGAGAGGAGCCTCTCCGTGTTTTGCAAGCTCTTCGTTGTAGCTTGCAAAGCCTGCCGCTGCCATGCCGAGGATCGATATGCCGAAAAAAATGGCGAGCGCAATCGTCAATCCGTTGTCTCTGAGAAACGAACGCATTCCATTCCTCCATTGGACTAACGGTCCTGCTGCAAGCCCTGGTGTGTCGTATTGATCCTGGTGTTGGCCTGCTGGCCTTGTTTTCCGGATTTATTATCCTGGGGCGACAGGCTGCTTTTCAGCGGAACATGTTTCTGTTCGCCGGTGCCTTTTCCGCTGCGGTTGCCTTTGGGTACAGGGGGAAGCTTTGTGCTCATTGTCTATCTCCTTTGATAGACCTAACTGCGGAGCATCAAATCTTGTTCCTCAAAGGAGATTGAACCGCCTGCCGCGTTCTTGCAGATACGCCGCATATCCAAGCGAAATGGACGGAGACGCTCGCCGGTTCAGCCAGAGGCTTCACTTCTTGGTCGCGGGATTGTGCGTATGGTGGATGTCCCTTTCTCCGCCACCGCCGGAAACCTTGCTGCGGCGGCCTTTGGTTTCCCCATCGGCTGGCGGTTTGGTAATCTTCAGATCGTTTTTTGCATTTTCATGAGCGGCTCCGGGGCCGCCCTGTCGGATCGTGTTTGGAGATTTCGTTGACGTAGACATATTTATGAACTCCGATTAGGCCCCTCGCCGATGGTTCAGTCGGGTGGATCGGTCTGCAGGGAATGCGGTGGGCTCTGCCCATTGTCCGCACCCGGACCAATGCCACGCCAAAGCGCCCCCGCCACCAGCAGGAGCACTATTCCAATAACAATCATGAAAACGGTTCTCATCGACATCACCGCAATGAAGCGCCTCCGGTGCTCTCCACCCTCGGGTCCACATCGGCCGCGCGCGCCGGGTCGGTTTTGACGTTGCCGCCGGATGCCTGGCCTCCGTTGGAAGCAATCTCGCGCTGCTTGTCAGCGCTGGACGCAAAACTGCAGTTCGCCGTCTGATTAGCCATTGGGCTTCTCCTTTGCTTGAGGTTTCCCCTTTCGAACAATGTTCGCAGAAGGGTGTTCCCCAAACTTTTTATTTTTCGAAGCCCTGTCGAATACAGCGACAAGACGTTCGAGGATTAACGGCAGGGGCTATCTGAATAGAGATCGAAAATTCCAAGTTCAGAAAGCGGAACAATCGCGAGTTGCCTTTGTTACGACGCGGTGGGGCTGAAAACGGAGGAAGATAGATGAACATTCCAGCTATTCTATTGGCAAGCGCACTCATAATTGTTCCAACTGTCGGCAGCGCTCAGGATGCGACGACGACGCCGAACACGCCATCCACCAATGCGCCTGCGCCCAACGCCAATGCGCCTACTTCCGCTACGCCGACGACACATGACGACAAGGCGCCCGATGCAGGCCAGAACAGCTTCACCGAAGAGCAGGCCACCGAACGCTTTACCAAAGCCGGCTATACCGGAATTTCCAATCTCAAGCTGAACGACAAGGGATTGTGGGAAGCGTCAGCCATGAAGGGGACCGAGACCGTCATGGTAACGCTCGATGCCGACGGCAACGTAACGGCGCACTCCATGTGAGTGCCAGTTCGGCAGAAGCATGCCGGAACTCAATCGTCAGCAGCTCTTTCTTGGCACTCGCGGCAGAGGAATTTGCCGCGAGTACGCGACGAAACAACATCCTTATCAAGGGCGACCGGGCTGGCAGCTCGGGCCCGGCTGCAAGAGCACAGCCCTTACAGCCCATGGAGGTAAAAATGGAATATCGGGACAAAAATGTTTTAACCGAATGGAAAGAAACGCCGGACAGCGGCGTAAAGGTCCAGACCGATTACCAGTGCTATGCCTTTCTGCTCATTCCCTCACCGGGAGACGACAATGAGCTTGCTCCCAAGCATGGAACGGCTCTGGTTTCTGCCCGCTCCGAGGCCGATGCGAGAGTAGTCGCCAGCCAGGGAGAGACGGAGGCCTTCCGGGGACAGGTAGCAATAGGGGATACCGACCTTACGACCAACGATTTCAGTGCATTTCGCAACGAGAAATCCTATCAGGTGCATCGCGTCAGTGACGAGCCGATAGACACGCCACGAGGCGTCATCACTATGGAACGAAACGGCTCCAATGACTGAATCAGCATTGCTGCTTTTGCCGGGCGGGGGCTCGCGATCCGCATTGCATTCGGCATCGCCATATTGAGCGCCGCACGCCGCCAATCGCGAGCCCTTCCCGCTTATTCGTTGAGTTTCTTCGCCATTTCGAGATGATGCTCCAGCGCGGGCCGGGTTGCATTGGCCCAGGCCCGCAGGTCGGCATTCTCGCCGCCTTCTCCATATCGCTTGAACAGATCGACAGCGTCTTCGTGCACCTCTTCCTGATCGCTTCGATACTGCTTCGTGAAATCCTCGCCTTCGAGCCCCTTCAGCTTGTCCAGCATTTCCTGATGATCATCGGAAAGCGCGGTCGGGGCCTTCACCGAGTTCACTTTCGTGCTCAGGAGCGCTTTCAATTCCTCGCTGGTCTTTTGATGATCGGTGATCATCTGCTGAGCAAAGCTCTTCGTGGTGGGATCGGCCTTTGCGAGCGCGAGTTTGCTCGATTCAATCTCGAACATGTCGCCGCTTCCGCTCAGTGTCACGAAATCCTGGGTGGACGGCGCTGATCCGACGAGAGAATTGATCCCTGTCTTTTCGCTCGTCGACTGGGCATATACCGGAGCCGACATGAGAAGAATTGCCGAGAAGGCAAGCAATACTGTTTTCATGATCCTGTTTCCTTTCCCTTGAAAGAAATTCGAACCCACGCCGGAGAATTATGTTCCGGCCCATCGCGCGCAGGCAATGGAGGGACAAGCTTCATGGGTTCTCAAAGATAGCGAACGAGCAAATCCGCCTGTTCCCGCAGGGTTTTTGCGGCGTCCTGCGGCGTTTCGGTGTCGAGCAGAGCGCTGATTGCTGCTTCCAGTATCAGCATATTGCGGGCTCGTAGGTAGCGAAGGCGCGCCTTTTCGGCGATGATATCCAATTCGCGCGTGGCTTTAGCACCCATCGTGAAATTCCTTGAAAAGAACGCTCATTCCTGCGGAGAGGCGTGCAAGGCGGCCCGAAGGCCGCCCTGTCTGTTTGCCGGTGTCCAGAGCATTTCCTGTTCCAAAACCGGGTTTCCGCTTTGGGGAACTCATGCTCTAGCGACCGCGACGGTTGTCGTAATCATCGTCCCGGCGCTCTTCCCAACCCCTGCGGGCAGCTTCCGCATGGCCGCGAGAGTCGCCGAACCAACCGCCATGACCCCGACCGCCGCCCGAGCGACGATCATCGTCCCGGCTCGAATATCCGCGGTCATCGTCGCGGCTGGAATATCTGCGACGGTCGTCATAATCCTGGTCGCGTCGCTCGTCCCATCCGCGCCGTGCGGCTTCCGCGTGGCCGCGGGAATCGCCATACCAACCCCGTCCGCGGTCATCGTCATCATATCTGGAACGGCGATCATCGTAGTCGTCTTCGCGGCTGGAATAGCGGCGCCGGTCATCATAGTCACGATCGTCCCGACGCTCGTCCCATCCGCGACGGGCAGCTTCAGCATGGCCGCGGGAATCCCCGAACCAGCCTCCGTGGCCGCGGCCGCGGTCGTCGTCGTCATAACGGCTGGAACGGCGGTCATCGTCATCCCGGCGGCTGCTGGCATATCTGCGGCGATCATCTCCGCCCCGACCCCGGTCGTCATCGCTTACGAAACGGCCCTGATCGTCACGTTCTGGCATATTGCGTGGCATTTCATCCTCCAATTGTTGTGAGTTTTCGCGCCCCAAGGCGCATGAGCCCCGCCAGGGGCTCATCTCCGGCTGCGTTCTCCAGCCGCGAGTTTCAAATTTCAGGCAGTACCCTTTGACGAAGCCGATGTTGCTGAACGGATTTTGATGTTGTTCTGAACATCAACAACGCCGGCGCACATTTCTGCGCATTCTTCTGCTCTGCGCTTATCCTGACGATTTCCAACCTGCCCCTGCAGGATCACTTCGCCCTTCTTGACCGTCACCTCAATGTCGGATGCATCGAGTTCCGCATCTTCCATCAATGCGTCCGATACGTCTTCCTTGATGCGGTCATCGGAGCGTGTGTATCCCTTCGGTCCTTTTCCCCGATGCTGGCCGCCTGACGCGTAGCTGCTTCTGGATTGGCCTTCCGTCCGCTGACGGTACCGGTCACTTTCCCGCTCGCGGTTTGGCTCTCGCCGGGAAGCATATCGTTCGTCATTGTCGTCGGAATAGCGTCCCCGGGCATAATCGCTTGAGTAGCGGTCATCATAGCCTCGGTAGTCACCTCCCCGCGCTTCATAATCCCGGTAGGGTTCGTTGTAGTAATCGTCACGATCTTCGTTCTGATATCGACCTGGCATGAGATTGCTCCTCTTCACAGTCGTGATGACAGCACTCCGAACCGCACTCGACCGGGTTTGTTCCTGAAGCAATTCGATTTAATGAAGAGCGAGCCGCACCCATGGATTTCAGCGCGTTATTTGGATAGAGACACAGGACCGACGGTGTGGGGACGCGAACAACGATCCCCGAGATCGGCTACGGTAAAACCAAACCGTTGAAACGATGCACTGGAAAATGGAGAAATCACTTGGCGGTCGGTCGTCAATCCATGCCTCCCCTCAATGCGCTGGTTGCCTTCGACAGCGCCGCCCGGCTTGGCAGCTTTTCGCGCGCCGGTCTGGAACTCGGCCTCACCCAGAGCGCCGTCAGCCGCCAGATCGGCAAGCTGGAAGCGTTCATCGGCTCTAAACTGTTCAACCGCCTGCCCGCAGGTGTGCAGCTGACTGCCATCGGCGAAAGCTACGCTTCCGAAGTGAGCCGTCTCCTGGGTGACCTCAGTGCCGTCACCGATGGCCTTCGTGCATGGATCGGGCCCCGACAGATCACCATCGCCTGCTCGCGCGGGATCGCCGACCAATGGTTCCTGTCGCGGATCGGCAAGCTGAAAGCCGATATCCCCGGCATCGAAATCCGGCTGCGCGTAACGGATGACGTCGCACATCTGCGACTGGACGAGTTCGATCTTGCCCTGTTCTACCGCAAGGAGCGGCCCATCGGAGTCAATCTGACGGTGCTGGGTCGGGAGGAAGTGGTGCCGGTTTCGGCACCCGGCGCTCCCGGCATCATGGAGCAGGAAGCACCGGTTCTGCTGGCGATCGAGGATACAATGCGCGAATGGCAGGGTTGGCCGGAATGGTGGCACGATGCCAGGCTCTCGCCGCCGCCCGGTGCTCTGGAATGGCGGCTCGGGGATTATGGCCTTTGCGTCGCCGCCGCAGCACAGGGGATCGGCATTACGCTCGGCTGGACATGGCTGATCCGGGAACAGCTCGCCAGCGGAACACTGGTGGCCGCCCATGACCATATGATGCGGTCGGACGCCTATTTCTATCTGATGCGGCCTGCTGATCGCCACCAGCGGAAAATCGTGCGCGAGGTCTCGGAGTGGCTGATCGCCAGCAACGGAACCGATCCGATCACATAAAGATGATCGGATCTCCGGCTCGCTTCATTCCTGCGGAAGTGCGGAGCGGCGACGCGAAACCAGGCGAAAACGGATGTAACCGATAACGGTAATGATGAGCCAGGCGACCTGCGAGATGAAGGAACCGAGGTTGAAATTCCAGGCGAGTGAATAAATCAGGGCGACCCCCCCCAGAACATTCAGCAAGGGAATGACCGGATCGTCGACGGTAAAAATACGCAATTGAATCAGCGCGTAGCCCAAAAGGTAGAAGAACGCGCCCACCAAGCCGATAATATCCGGCAAACCCATTTTTGATCTCCAGGATCATCCAAATCCGAAAAGGCAGCGACCACGTTCCTCAAAGAAAGCGCCCTGCCATCACTGTTGGACGCTCCTTTATTCTTGTTCGCGCAAATGCCAACACACACATTTCGCATGGGGGTATGCACAAAAGTCATACCCATCAACCGGACATCAACCCTTGAAAACAAGGGGTGCGGTAAGTTACCCACCCCTAAAAGCCAATAGGCTATGACTTAAACACAGGGGTACGAAATGCCTGAGCAAAAAAGCCAGTTTCAATTGACGCGTCGCTCTTTCATGGCGGGTGCAGCCGGCATCGGCCTGATCAGCCTCAGCGGCATGGGCGGTCTGATTACTTCGCCAGCTGCCGCAGCAGGCGACGGCACGCCCAAAAAAGGCGGAATGCTCAAGCTCGGCATCGGCGGCGGCTCCACCACCGACAATTTCGACCCGCGTCTCTTGAAGGATTGGGTTCCGGTCAATCAGGCCTACATGCTGATGAACGGCCTCGTGGAAATCGACGCCAACAACAAGGCTGTACCCGAACTGTTCGAGAGCTGGGAACCGTCAGCCGACGCCAAGGAATGGACCTTCAAGGTTCGGCAAGGCGTGACTTTCCACAACGGCAAGACACTGGACGCCGATGACATCATCTATTCCATTAACCTGCATCGCGGCGAAACCACCTCGGGTGCTCGCTCGCTCGCATCGGAATTCACCGATGTCATCAAGGTTGATGCCGGGACGGTCAAGATTACGCTGAAGAGCGGCAATGCCGATCTGCCTTACATCCTCTCCGATTATCACTTCCTCGTGGTTCCCAAGGACTGGACGGATTTCAACAAGCCGGTCGGCACCGGACCTTTCGTCTTCGAGCGTTTCCAGCCGGGCGTGCGTTCGCGTTTCACGCGCAATGAAAGCTATTGGAAGCCGAACACGGCCTGGGTCGATGCGGTGGAAGTCATCGTCATCAATGATGTTTCCGCCCGAACCAATGCCATGATGTCCGGTCAGGTGCACGCCATCAACCAGCTCGACTTCAAGACCGTCGATCTGTTGAAGCGCAACCCAAACCTTAACATCGTGCAGTCTTCCGGTGGCCAGCATTTCTCCTTCCTGATGGATTGCACGCAGGCACCGTTTAACGACAACAATGTCCGCCTCGCCGTCAAGCATGCCATCGACCGCGAACAGCTACTCAAGACAGCCTTGCGCGGCTACGGACGTCTGGGCAACGACAACCCGATCCCGAGCACTGACCCGTTCTTCGATACCGCTCTGCCGCAGCGCGCCTATGATCCTGAAAAGGCCAAGTTCTATTTGAAGCAGGCCGGCATGGATTCGCTGAAAATTCAGCTCTCGGCTTCCGATGCGGCCTTCACCGGTGCCGTCGATGCAGCGGCGATCTTCCGCACCGCCGCGGCCAAGTCAGGCATCGAGATCGATATCAAGCGCGAACCGGCTGACGGATATTGGGACAATGTCTGGATGAAGGCACCGTTCTGCATGTCTTATCGTGGTGGTCGTCCAACCGCCGATCAGGCCCTGTCGGTCGCTTATGCCTCCAATGCATCGCAAAACGACACGCATTGGAAGAGCGCTGATTTCGACGCCAAGCTGCTCGAAGCCCGCGCAATGCTCGATCAGGCCAAGCGGAAGGACATCTATGCTGAACTGCAAGCCATGATCAGCAATGATGGCGGCGCGCTTATTCCAATGTTCGGCGACTATCTCGACGCCACCTCCAAGAAGCTCAAGGGCGTGACCACGCATCCGATGTTCAATCTGATGGGTGCGCGCCTTGCCGAAAAAGTCTGGCTGGAAGCATAAATGTTCGTTCTAATTCTCAAGCGTGTGGGGCTCGGGCTCCTCACGCTGTTCCTCGTGTCGGCGTTGATTTTCGCCGGCACGCAGATCCTGCCGGGCGATGTCGCATCAGCCATTCTCGGTCAGAATGCCACCCCGGAAGCGCTCGCCACGCTGCGCGAAAGCCTCGGGCTTAATCAACCGGTCCTTGCGCGCTATTTCTCGTGGCTCGCCGGGTTTGTTACCGGCGATCTGGGCACCTCGCTTGCCAACCAACAACCGGTAGCTGATCTCCTCTGGCCACGTTTCTGGAATACGATGGCGCTCGCAGCCTTTGCTGCCGTCGTCAGTGTTCCTGTCGCCATTCTTCTCGGTCTTGTCACTGCGGTAAAGCGCGGCGGCCTTTTCGACCGGGTGATAAATATCGTGGCGCTGGCTTTCGTGTCCCTGCCTGAATATTTCCTTGGCCTGCTGCTGATCCTGTTTTTGTCGATCCGCTTCAACCTGCTGCCAAGCCTTGCCGACACCTATGAGGGCATGACATTCCTCGAATGGGTTCAGGCAACCGCCCTGCCCGCACTGACGCTGGTGCTCGTGACGGTTGCCCAAATGATGCGCATGACCCGCACCGCCGTTTTATCGGTCATGGATCAGGCTTATGTCGAAACGGCATATCTCAAGGGTCTTCGCACCAAGCGCGTTGTGACCAAGCACGCACTGCCGAATGCAGCGGCTCCAATCGTCAATGTGGTGGCGTTCAACATTGCTTACCTCATAACTGGCGTGGTGCTTGTCGAAGCTGTCTTCAACTATAACGGCCTTGGCCGCTTCATGGTTGATGCCGTTTCCAAGCGTGATCTTCCGCTCGTGCAGGCAGCGGCCCTCGTCTTCGGTGCGGCCTATGTCATTCTCAATATCATCGCCGATGTCGCTGCCATCGCGCTCAATCCGCGCCTGAGGCACCCACGATGAAGACTATGAAGAAATCTATTCCCCTGACGGCATGGGTCGGTCTCGCCATCGTCACCATCTGCCTGCTGATGTTCCTGTTTGGCCCGCTGATCGCGCCCTATGGTCAGGAAGAAATTGTCGGCGCACCATTCGATCCGCCGTCGGCACAGTTCTGGTTCGGGCTCGACCAAAACGGCCGCGACATGCTTTCGCGGCTGCTCTTTGGTGCGCAAATGTCCATTGGCGTTTCGCTTGCCGCATCGCTCCTGTCGTTCAGCGTCGGTATGCCGCTCGGCTTCCTTGCCGCCATTTTCGGTGGCTGGGTCGATACGGTTCTCTCACGCATTGTCGATACCGTCATGTGCATTCCGGTGCTCATTTCGGCCCTCGTCATCCTGCAGGCGCTCGGCTCGTCATTGCCGGTGCTGATTATCACCATCGCATTGCTGGATTCCACCCGCGTGTTCCGTCTGGCGCGCATCGTGGCGCAGGGCGTCAATGTGTTGGAATACGCAGAAACCGCGCGTCTTCGCGGTGAAGGTCTGGGCTGGCTGATCTGGCGTGAAATCCTGCCGAACACATTGCCGCCGCTGATCGCGGAATTCGGTCTGCGTTTCTGCTTCACCTTCCTTTTCGTTGCCGGCCTGTCGTTCCTGGGGCTTGGCATCCAGCCGCCATTCGCGGACTGGGGCGGCATGGTGAAGGACAACCAGCAGGCTATTCTCTACGGCCTCTACGCACCGCTTTTCCCGGCGGCTGCGATCGCTATCCTCACTGTTGGCGTCAACCTCGTTGTTGACTGGCTTCTGGCCGGACGCACAACCACGCAGGGAGCGGACCGATGAACAAGGATATCGTTCTTTCCATCTCCGATCTTGTCGTCCAGGCACCCAACGGCGCAACGCTTGTCGATCATGTCGATGTGACGCTGAAGCGTGGCGAAGTGCTGGGCCTGATTGGCGAGTCCGGTGCGGGCAAGTCCACCATCGGGCTCGCTGCAATGGGTTATGGTCGCGGCGGTTGCAGGATCGCTGAAGGCACCATCGTCGTCGACGATGTTTCGCTGATGGATGGCACCCGCGAAACGCGTGAAAAGGTGCGCGGCGCACGCATCGCCTACGTGGCGCAGAGCGCGGCAGCGTCGTTCAATCCCGCGCATCGCATCGGCGACCAGATCATGGAAGGCCCGCTCTATCATGGCCTCATGACCAAAGGGGAAGCCAAGAGCTGGATGCTGGAACTGCTGCACGCGCTGCAACTTCCGGACCCGGATAATTTCGGCGACCGCTATCCGCATCAGGTCTCCGGGGGTCAGCTGCAGCGCGCCATGGTGGCCATGGCTATGTCCTGCCGCCCGGATATTCTGGTTCTGGACGAGCCTACCACAGCGCTGGACGTGACAACCCAGATCGAAGTGCTGGCACTCCTGCGCAGCCTGATCCAGCGTTACAACACCGCTGCACTTTACATCACGCACGATCTTGCTGTGGTGGCCCAGATCGCTGACCGCATCATGGTTCTGCGTCATGGCAAAATGGTTGAGCTTGGTTCTGCGGAAGAAATCCTGGAAGCGCCAAAGCAGGACTACACGCAGCGTCTGGTGTCCGAACGCGAAGCCAGCATTTCGGGCGAACAGGCCGAGCACAAGATGGGCGAAATCCTGCTCGAAGTGAAGACCGCGACTGCCTATTATGGCAAGAAGCTCGTTCTGACCGATGTAGATTGTTATGTCCGTCGCGGCGAAACGCTTGCCATCGTTGGTGAATCCGGGTCGGGCAAATCCACGCTCGCGCGGATTATTGCGGGCCTACCACCCCATTCGAGCGGCATCATTTCGCTCGCCGGACAACGTCTGGAAGCAAGTTACAAAAAGCGCAGCCGTGAAGAACTGCGCCGCATCCAACTCGTCTATCAGCTTCCGGACGTGGCGCTGAATCCGCGCCAGACTGTTGGCGAAATCATTGGACGTCCGATGAAGTTTTATTTCGGCATGAATGAGGATCAGCGTGAGATCGAGGTCAGGCGCCTGCTCGAACTCATCGGTCTGCCTTCCGATTTTGCAAGCCGCCTGCCCGGCGCGCTTTCGGGCGGGCAAAAACAGCGCGTGTGCATCGCCCGGGCGCTGGCGGCAAAGCCGGATCTTATCATCTGCGATGAAGTCACTTCGGCGCTCGACCCGCTGGTCGCGGAGGAAATCCTGAAGCTTCTGCGCAAGTTGCAGGACGAATTGCACGTGTCCTATCTCTTCATCACCCACGACCTTGGCGTCGTCCGTCGGCTCGCCGACCGCACCATGGTGATGCAGAAGGGCAAGGTGGTCGAAACCGGCACCACGAAGGCAATCTTCGAACCGCCTTACGAGCCCTATACGGAGCAGCTCATCACATCCGTTCCGGAGCTGCGCCGTGACTGGCTGGACGACATCCTCAAGGCTCGCGCCGCCGTCTAGCACCAGTCGACCTGTCGATGCGGCGCCAATGCCGCATCGAAACTCTCATTGAACAAGTGGAACCCATCATGACCGTAAACGTCACCGAGCATCTGTGGATCACCCTCAAGGATGGCACCCGTCTTGGCGCGCGCCTGTGGCTGCCTGAAGGCGCCGAGGAAAATCCCGTTCCTGCCGTGCTCGAATATATTCCGTATCGCAAGCGTGACGGTACGCGTGGCCGCGATGAGCCGATGCACGGCTATTTCGCGCAGAACGGCTATGCCGCAATCCGCGTCGATATGCGCGGTACGGGCGAATCCGATGGTCATATGGCGGACGAATATATCCAGCAGGAACAAGATGATGCGCTGGAAGTCATTGCCTGGATTGCGGCCCAGCCCTGGTGCAGCGGCAATGTCGGCATGATGGGAAAAAGCTGGGGCGGCTTCAACGGCCTTCAGGTCGCCGCCTGCCGTCCACCGGCACTGAAGGCGATCATTACCGCCTATTCGACCGATGACCGTTTCCGCGACGACATTCATTACATGGGTGGCCTGCTGCTCAACGATAATCTGTGGTGGGGCACGATCATGCTCGCCTATCAGTCGCGTCCGCTCGATCCGGCGATTGTGGGCGCTGGCTGGCGCGATGCCTGGATCGAACGTCTGGAACGCCTCCCGTTCTTCCCTGCCCTTTGGCTCGAACACCAGCATTACGACGAATATTGGAAGCATGGCTCTGTCTGCGAAGACTGGTCTGCGATCCAGTGCCCGGTTCTGGCCATCGGCGCATGGGCCGACAGCTACACCAATGCCGTTCCGCGCCTGCTCGAAAACCTTCAGGTTCCAGCGCGTGGCATTATCGGCCCTTGGGGTCATGTCTACCCGCAGGACGGCTTGCCAGGGCCCGCTATCGGCTTCCTGCAGGAAGCAGTGCGCTGGTGGGACCAGTGGCTCAAGGGCGAAGAGACCGGCATCATGGATGAGCCGAAGCTCCGTGCCTATATCTGCGACACCATCGAACCGACCGGCTCGCGCGACTTCACCAATGGTCGCTGGGTTGGCGAAAAGAACTGGCCATCGTCCGAAATCGCCCTCAAGCCTTTTGCTCTTGGCGCAGACTTCACGCTCGGCGAGGCCGATGCCGTGCACGGTGTGCTTTCGATCTCTTCACCGAACAGTCATGGCAAGGCAGGTGGCGAATGGATGGCTACGGGCTGTCCTGGTGAGCACCCGACCGACCAGCGCCTCGACGATGGCGGCTCGCTCAACTTCGACACTGCTGTTCTTATCGAAGATCTCGAAATTCTTGGTGCACCGGTTGCGCGTCTGAAGTTTACTGTTGATCAGCCGGTTGCGCAGGTTTCGCTGCGTTTGAGCGATATTCTACCCGATGGCCGTATCACCCGTGTCAGCTATCAGGTCTTCAACCTCAATCACATCAATGGCCACGACAAGCCGGAAATGCTGGTGCCGGGCAAGACCTATGAAATCGCGATCAAGCTCAACGACAGCGGCTACAGCTTCAAGAAGGGACATCGCATCCGTCTTTCGGTTGCCACCGGCTATTGGCCGATGGTCTGGCCATCGCCAAAACGTGTGACACTGACACTCGATACCGCAGCGTCGGTCCTCGATCTGCCGCTACGTCCGGCTTCCGCCGACGATGCAAAGATTTCCTTCCAGAAACCCGCTCATGGACCTGCGACGCCGATCACCCAGCTTGATCCGGGCAGCGTGCGCCGCTGGACCGAGCAGGATCACGTCACCGGCGAAACGCTTTATGTGACGGAGGGCATCGGCGGTCTTTTCGGTGAGGGAATTCTGCGCTTTGACGATATCGGCACTCAGTTGAGCCACAGCCTCAAGCGTGAACTGCGCATCAATGATAACGACCCGCTGTCCGCATCCTACGTGCTGACACAGGCCTATCAGATGGGCCGCGAAGGGTGGCTGATCGACATCGACAGCACCACGAAAATGCATTCGGATGCCGAAAACTTCTATATTTCCGGAGTTCTGACGGCAAAGGAAAACGGCGAAATTGTCACGACCCGCGAATGGAACCAGACCATTCCGCGCGATCATCTGTAAACACTCCCGTGGGCGTCAGTTCGCTTACCGGATTGACGCCCACCCCCTGTCGCCGAAACTTGGGATATCGCGCGCTGCATCTGGCGGCATGCATGCTGACCAGCGTCCGACGGAACCATTCGAACCATTGCTTCGTTAACTTCTTTTCTCCGGCATTTGCATCAATGGTGGCTCGGCTTCATCTGGAGCCGGGCGGCCTCGAGCAGATCGACCATGGGTACCCGTTGAATTCGGGCCCATCGAGTTTGCCGGAGACAGGCCGCGACGGGAGACGACCATGGTAGAAAACGGGTACAAACTTCAAAAGAATGGCGATGGCACCTGGTCGGTGATCGATGCCTTCAAGGGCAACCCCATCACGTTCGAGGGGCGGTTGCAGATCGCCTTGAACGAAGAGGAGGCGCAGCGGGTTTTCGATTGCCTCAACCGCCAAAACCTTGAGCGCCATCCCGAACAAGGAAGCGGCCGCCTGCCGTGAGCCCAGGCAGCACCGAAATATGAAGTGATCAATCGTGCCTATCTTAAATAATTAAGAAGCGTATTGTTGATGTGTCCCGAAGGAGGATCGTATGCCGCTCTTCAACGAAGCGAGCCGTATCTATAAGCCGGAAGAAGTGACCTTCATGCGCAGTTGCTTTTCCCATGCCGCGATTATTCTTGAGGAAAGCGACAGGGAATATGCTGCGACAGATCTTTCTACCGCCATCATAATGCTTTACCAGAACGGCCTGAGGGACCTGAACTACATTGCCGAACTGGCGTCGCGACTTGCCCACAAGCGATATCAGGACCGCCACGCAGAGACACCCGCCGCTGCTAACCTGAACATCGTGCCGGACTCGGAAGCCTCTTCCTGATCTGCCGGGTTCCGCGATAAGCTCCGGGTGCTTTCAAGCATTCTTGTCTGCATCCACAAACTTGTTGAAGCGGCTGCTGCCCGCATCTTCGTAGAGGAAGGCAAGATTTCGGTCGTCGAATATCGCAAAGAAATCGTCCCAGTCGATCTCTTCCAGGTCTTCGTCCTTCTCCGCGAAATCAATGCGTAATATGCCGCCTTCTTTGCCAGTATCCACCATTGCCGGGTGTCCGTTGCGGTCTTCCGCCCACCGGCGGATCTTGTCGTGATCGCGTGTGATCTCAGCCATTGTTCTATCCTTCCGCTTTAAACTTCTTCGCTTCTTCAAGCAGCTTTTCCCTGTCCCTGCCGAAACGTTCGATCAGCTGGCGCGCCTGAAGCGGTGAAACATCGGAATTCTCGGCAAGAAACTTTACGTCTTCATCATCCGTAAGCGGGGTGGTTGGTTGCTTGTTCATGACGACCTCTTTTTTGATCTCCGTTTCCGCCCTTCATTTCTGCCCTTCTGGCGGATTGGTCGGCTGGTCGCCTCCCGTGCCCGTCTGCGGCCGCTGGTTTTCGACCGGCGGATTCTTGTCCGGCTGGTCGCTGGAATCCGTCGCGGGGGGCGTCTCTATGCCCTGCTGCTGCGATACCGATCCGCCGCCGGTCAGGCTCCATCCAAGGAACAGAAGCAGCAGAACCGCCAATATGACCAGGGCGAAGCGCGGAAAGTATCCGAGCGTTCGCGAAGGCTCGGCTCTTTTGTCTTGCTCAGGTTTCGATTGCATATTCATCGCCACACCCATGAGATTATGAAATAACCGATGACGACCATCGCGATGATGAACCACCAGACGAGATAGACAGGGCCTTCCCTCAGTGGGGCTTTTCCTCTTGCGGTTTGCGGGTTTCCTTCGGACGACCACGCCCGCAGGCCGGATGCATGGCTGGAAGCGTTGCTGTCATCAGCCTTCGCGGGCTGCGGCTGGGGCTTGCCAGCAGGCTGGGAACTGCCGCCTGCCTCGGCGTCCGTTTCCATAGGAGCTGCCGCAGGATCGAAACCGGGAACCTTGTCGCCGGTCTCGCCCCGTTGGATCGCGCCTCGCGTGCGGGCGCCAATGCTTTTGTCTTCTGAAACTGTCTTCATCGCTGTGGACCTCTGGGTTCCAACCATGAGGCGGGCCAATTGTTCCGGAACTTTATCTCGGCAATTGTGCCGCTTGCCTTCACGCAGCGTTCGCGTCGTTCAACGAAACAATCAGGCGTTTGCTCGGTTGGGGATGAGTTTCAACAAATGGAGGCTGCAATGAAACACGACCCGAAAGCCGGCACCACGGACCAGAAGCCGAAATGGGAAGGCCCGCCGGAAAACAGGCCTCGCGGCTATGAACCCGCCGTTGATGACCCGGCAAAAAAGCGCGACGCCGCCGGACACAACCTGTCCGATCCCGACCGCAAGAACCTTTCCGATGCGCTGAGTGAGCCGAAGCATGCGGGACGGAATGACGACGACGGATGACGACCGTCGCTCCATTCACCCCGATGCTTCTTGCTGCATTGTCGGCTGGTCCGGACTTGCCGGACCGCGCGAAGGATGTTCGGGCATCGGAAGCGGCGGTATCTGTTCCGGTTCGTCGGGGCTGAACGGTCCCTTGTCTGGTTGCGGAATGGTTTCAGGCGGCTCGACGGGAATGCCTTCCGGCTCCTTTTCGGGTATTTCCGGTGGGTCGGAAGGCAGCTCAGGGTCTGCGGACAGGACGAACCTCAATGCCGCTCCCCTTTCTTCGATATGAATTTTCATGCGATTTCTCCCTTCAGCGGGTGTCAAGCGTGGTCCGGCTTGCCGTAGGCCTTGCGCAGTTCGCCCTTGGCTGCTTCCAGCACATGCCTGCGTTTTTCCGGTAGATTCTTGCCCGCGCGATTGATGTAGAAAGTCAGCATGGACATTGCCGAGCGGAACGGCTCCGCCTTGCGCTTATGGCTCTTGTCGGCTGAGCGCTTCAGGGAAGCTGCAATTTTCTTCGGATCGTCCTGTTCGAACACATGCGGCTCCAGATCGAGGGCGTCGCTGTGTTCTGTTACTTCGCCTGACCATTTCCTTGTCTGGGCCATATCAAAACTCCTCTCTTGCGGGTTTCGATAACTGCCGAAGGCTGCCCATGTTCCTTTTACCTGTCCGCGACATCGACCGGTTTCGGTGCCTCGATGGAACAAACTGCTCGCAAGCCGGTTCGGAGGCACGTTCAGCCGTCATGACACCCATGGGCACTCCATGGCACCCAACTGGAGGAACCGTCATGTTCTACGATGCCGCAAGCATCCGATTTCCTTACTTCGACAAGGATCGCGTCGGGGCGGGCGAACCGTCCGAGCACGAACCACGCGATCATCAGGCGCGGCCGACGCATGAGCAGTCGAACGCGCCGGGCAACCCGCGCCAGCCGCAGTCGGACGACCCGCAAACGGATTTCGATTTCGACAGCCCCAACGGCAAGCGTCCGAATGATCTGGCCAACCCCAGCGCGCGTGAACTGCGGCGGGAAAGCCGTGGAACCGAACAGAACTGACCATCACAGGAGGTGAAGATGCCTGCAAAATCCAAAGCGCAGCAACAGGCTGCCGGTGCGGCTTTGGCGGCGAAGCGCGGAGACAAGGCAAAAAGCGAACTGCGTGGAGCGTCCAAGGAAATGGCCAAATCCATGAGCGAAAAAGAGCTCGAGAAGATGGCCTCCACCAAGCAGAAGGGCAAGCCCGAGCACAAGTCGAAATCCTGACGGGACGTAACGATGACCACTTTGAAATGGCTTGCCGTCGTGATGTTCGCCGTGGCGCTGCTGGGGTTGGGCAGCCTGTTCATCACTTCCGACAAGGGGGACGTCTCGCCGGAGAGCCCAACCCAACCGGCCCGCTCTCCCACGCAGCCCTGACGTTTTGATTTTTGTCCAACGGGCGAAACAAAACGATCGCTGGGGAGTTAGGTGTGCCGTCGTCGGGATTTTCAGCCGCACGACAATGACAGTTTCGGAACCATAGGAGGAGCCTGAAATGGCCAGCACCAAGCAACGCAATCTCGAAGATCTTTTCTACGATACCCTCAAGGACATTTATTACGCGGAGCGCAAGATTCTGAAAACGCTTCCGAAGATGTCCCGCGCGGCCAATGATGAGAAGCTGAAGAGCGCGTTCGAAAAACACCGGGAACAGACCGAAGGACATGTGGAACGTCTGCAGCAGTGCTTCGAGATTCTCGGCAAGCGTGCGCAGGGCAAGACCTGTGACGCCATTGAAGGCATCATCGCCGAGGGCGAGGAGATCATGGAGGAATTTTCGAACAGCCCTGCGCTCGACGCGGGTTTGATCTCCGCTGCCCAAGCCGTGGAACACTATGAAATCACCCGCTACGGCACGTTGAAGCGCTGGGCCGAAACCCTTGGATACAAGGACGTGGCGAATATCCTCGATCAAACCCTGCAGGAAGAAGGCCAGACCGACAAGGACCTGACCAAGCTTGCCGAAACCTCCGCCAATCTCCGTGCGGAAGCGGCCTGATCGCAGCCTGTGCGCAACCGCTAGCCCGGGATCGACAGCGAGGTGACGACATGGAAAGCGCCCTTTTGCGGGAAGACCCCATGCGGAAAATTCGCGTCGTCTGCCGGGCGTCGGACAGCCACCACACCGTAGCCAGCGCGGAAGCGCTGGCTACGCGTCTCTCGGCCCTCACAGGCCGGCAACTACTTCCCACTGGGCAAGACTTCGACGAAGATGGCGAAACGTTTTTTATCCCGACCTACGCCCTCGCCCGGCAGGAGGGGAACCCCGACATGACCGTGGATCGCTTCTATGGCGGCATAGTTCATCGCGGTTTCATGGCGACAAAGCTCGTTACCCATCCACATTGGCACGACCACGACGACCTGCCCGAGGGATGGACGGGACAGTTCGCGGCATGTTTGCAGGATTGCGTTCTGCCGGGCTTCTCGGTGTTCTCGCACCGCCACGCTCTGGAAGCGGCGAGTGCCTTGCTGAAAAAGCACAAAATTCGGTTCAAGAATCCCTATGCGTCCGGCGGCGAGGACCAGAGCGTCATCGACACCGTCCGCTCGCTCGACAGTTTTCTCGCCGAGGTTTCAGAGGTCGATATCGCAAACGGACTGGTTCTCGAAGAGGATGTGGACAATTCCACGACCTATTCCGTCGGGCAGATCCAGCTTGGAAACCATGTCGGAACCTATCTGGGCCGTCAGTACAGTTCCCGCGACAAGGCCGGTAAGGAATTTTATGCCGGCAGCCGGTTGCGCGTGGTGCGCGGCGACTGGGATGCGCTTCTTCAGCTTCTGCAATCGCCAACTGCACGCAAGGTCGTGGAGAATGCCCGGCGCTACGATGAAGCGGCCCGCGAGCATCTTGGACTGGTCGCGTCACGCAGGAATTATGACGTGCTTGTCGGGCCGATAACCGAAAATGGCGTGCGCTGTGGAGTGCTTGAACAGTCGTGGCGCGTGGGAGGCGCTTCCCCCGCTGAACTGCTGGCAATGGAAAAACTGATGCAGGATGAAACCGTGACCGCCGTGCAGGCCGTTCTGCACGAGAGCCGCGACGAAGCGCCGACGTTCCGGGACGATGATTTCATCGTCTATTCCGGTGAGGACGATCTCGGTCAGCCCCTGCATAAATATGCGAGAATCGAGAAAATCTATCATGATCCGTAACGATACCGCCGTCCGTGTCGACCAGTATGAACTGGCCGCGACAGTAATCTCTCCAGACACTACCATTCCCGGCGTCCTTTTTCTTCATGGCTGGGCCGGCAGCCAGGAACGCGACATCGAAAGGGCGAATGCAATATCCTCGCTCGGCTGCGTTTGCCTCACCTTCGATATGCGCGGCCACGGGGATTTGCTCTCCGGCAACAAGACCGTGACGCGCGGCGAAAACCTCGACGACGCAATCGCCGCCTATGACAGCCTGGCCAGCCTCAAGATGGTCGAGGACGACTCCATTGTCGTCATAGGCAGCAGCTATGGCGGATATCTCGCGACATTGCTGACAGAATTGCGCCCCGTTCGCTGGCTGGCGCTCAGAGCACCTGCCCTTTATCGTGACGAGCTCTGGCAGGTTCCCAAGGCAAGGCTCGATCGCAGGGACCTGCAATCCTATCGCTCGGCACTGGTCAGTTATGACGACAACCGCGCCTTGCGGCAGGCACGGGAATTTCGCGGCGATGTGCTTCTGGTCGAGTCCGAGCATGACGTCATCGTTCCGCATCCGACAGTGGCGAGCTATCAAACCGCCTTCATCAATGCCCGTTCGCTGACCGTTCGCATGCTGGACGGCGCAGACCATGCCCTCACGGAAGAGCGCCATCAAAAGACCTACAACCAGCTCCTGACCCGCTGGATCAGGGAAATGGTTCTCGGTGCCCGTTGAAATTCCAAGGGAACATTCGATCGGCTCGTTGGTTGGGACAGTCCCCAGAAACAAGGGAGCCTACGATGAAACAGTCTATTCGATATTGCGCAAGCGCGGTTTTCCTGCTGGTCACACCGGCAGCTTTTGCCCAAACCGCCGCCCCCTCCAGTGACCCGCAAACACCTGCTGTGACGACACCCGGAGAGAAAAACCCCAAGGCGCCCGTGCCGGGGCAGAACAGCTTTACCGAAGATCAGGTGAAGGAACGCCTGACCGAAGAAGGCTATACCAACATCATGCACCTTCAGCTTGGCGAGGATGGCGTCTGGCGCGCCGATGCTGCGCGTAACGGGCAGCCCGTGAAGGTTCTTTTCGATTTCCAGGGAAACATCACCACGCAGTGATCCGGCTGTAACCGGCAACCGAATTAAAGGAGATGAAAATGGCTTATATCACAGGTCTGTTCGACAATTATGACGAAGCAATGGACGCCGTTCGTTCCCTTGAGGAAGCGGGGATCTCTTCGGACAATATCAGCCTGATTTCGAATAATACCGATGGTCGATATGCAGGCGATGCCGCGGAAGGGGACGGGAGCACCGTGACGGGCGTCGAAACCGGGGCCGGTCTCGGCGCGGTCGCAGGCGGCGGTGCCGGACTGCTGACCGGGCTTGGCCTTCTTTCCATTCCCGGCGTCGGCCCGGTCGTGGCAGGTGGCTGGCTCACCGCTACGCTGGTCGGGCTTGTTGGCGGCGCGACAGCCGGCGGCGTCGCAGGCGGTATCGTGGGCGCCCTCGTTGATACGGGCATACCCGAGGAAGAGGCGCAGGCCTATAGCGAAGCCATTCGCCGGGGCAGCGCTTTGGTCGCGGTCCGCTGCGACGAAAGCGAGCGCGAGAAGGTCGAAGCCATTCTGGAAGACTGGGGACGTGTCAATATCGGCCAGCGCCGCGACGCTTATCTCGAGGAAGGATGGGAGAGCTTCAATGCGTCGGCTGCGCCCTACACGGCAGACGAGATCGAACGCGAACGTCAGCGCTGGGGCTAGGTGGATCGGCCGATGAAAGAGGTGGATCCGCGCAAGGCCCGTCAAGGTTTGAATGGAGGGCGTATCCTCACAATCCTCGTTTCCAGCCTGATACTGGCGATGATTGTCTGGGGTGCGGTGGAACTTTACGGACAAATGCGTCCGGGGCGCGGTTTCATGGATGACAACAGCACACCGCCTACATCCACGGAATCGCAGCCGCCGCCTTCCGCCACGGAGCGGCAATGACAAGCCCCGCCCCGGCAATTTCACATCGCCAGCCTACCCTTGAGCAAGTCTGCGCGGAAGCGCAGACTTGTCGGCGTTGCGAGCTCTACAAGGATGCGACACAGACCGTTTTCGGGGAAGGCCCTGTCGGGGCCGGAATTTTCTTTGTCGCCGAGCAACCCGGCGACAAGGAGGATATCGAAGGGCGCCCGCTGATCGGTCCTGCGGGCCAGGTCTTCGACGCCTGTCTCGCCGAAGTCGGCATCAAGCGCGAACGGTGCTACATCACCAACGCCGTTAAACATTTTCGCCACATCCAGCGCGGCAAGAGACGCCTCCACCAGCGCCCGTCGACCAGCCACATAGAAGCCTGCCGCTGGTGGCTTGAGCAGGAAATCGAACAAGTGTCGCCGCATATCATCGTTGCGCTGGGAGCCGTGGCCGCCCGCGCCGTTTTTGATAAGCCTGTGAAGATAGCCGCCGTGCGCGGCCGTTGCCTGCAGCACGAAAACCGCCACGTCTTTGTGACCATCCACCCCTCCTATCTGCTGCGGCTGCGCGGCAGGAGCGGTTACGACCGCGAACGGGCGATGTTCCTGAAGGAACTTGGCCAGGTTGCAGAGTTCGGGCGCGCGTCCGAAACGTGAAGTTTGTTACAGGCTTTTTCTTGGAACATCCTCCGGGCCTCAAGGTTAGGCTTATGTCACGCGCGACAAACTCCACTCCCAAAATCATTGGTCTGGAACCACTGAAAGGAAAGAGAATGGCACAGAATCACACGCAAGGTGGCACACACGAACAACACGTGAAAGCCGGCCAGCAGAGCCACAAGAACGATGGCAAGCAAGCAAGCAGCGGAGGCGGCGGCGACAAGCAGCAGTCATCTTCGCGTGGCGGAAGCCACGAACAGCATGTGAAGGCAGGCCAGCAGAGCCATAAGAATTCGTAAATTAAAGGGGCGGCCTTGTGCCGCCCCATCCTCTAACCGGACGTTGGTTCGGAAAGGCCACTGCGATGTCGTTCACCCCCGATCCCGACTACATGCTGGAGCCGGAACATCTCGTTGAGATGATACCGGCGCTTCGCGCTTTTTCCCGCACATTCTACAGCCAGAAGGAAGACGCGGAAGATCTCGTTCAGGAAACCCTGATGAAAGCCCTGGCCAACCGGGAAAAGTACACGCCTTATTCGCCGCTGAAATCGTGGCTTTTTACGATCATGCGCAACACGTTCTGCACCCGGATTCGGATTCAGAAACGCGAAGCACCAGGCGCCGTCGAGTGCGTCTCTCCGATAGTCTCGGTGGAAGCCTCGCAGGAACTGACCCTTGAAGCGCATGATGTGCAGACCGCGATGGCGACCCTGCCTCATAAATATCGTCGGGTACTGGCGATGGTGGTGTTGGAAGGCAAAAGCTATGAGCGCACCGCAGAGCTTTGCGATTGCTCCATCGGCACGGTGAAAAGCCGCCTGCACCGCGCGCGACACAAACTGCACGATATCATGGAGGGAGCCTAGATAGTGTTTTTCAGGCGTATTGTCCCGCGCTATCGTGTTTTGGCCCGTGATGTGAATTCAGCACGAGGCATCTTGTCATTTGGTCCCAGACATGGCCAACTGTTTGTAATGAATAAGTCTAATGATGATATTATGCGTCTGTTCTCGGGAAAACGCATTCTGGTTTTTGAAGACGGGTTCCTGCTATCGGAAGAAGCGGCAGCCAGGCTGACAAATGCCGGAGCCATCGTGCTTGGTCCGGTCAGCACTGCCATCCAGGCGCTGAATTATCTGGAAGGCGGCGTTGTGGACGCCGTTGTCATGGATGTCGCGCTGGAACCGGACGCGGTGCTCCCGCTCATCGACCAGCTGGAACGCGGTGCCATCCCCTTCATATTCGCCCTGCCCGAAAATCCCAGACTGGACAGCCAGCGCTTCGCCGGTTTCGTGCTGAGCGCTCGCCACAAGGATCTTTCGACAATAGCCGAGGCATTGTTCCTGAGACCCGCCATGGAACATTGACGCCCCCTCCAAATATCGATTGTCCGGGGTTTTCCCCGCAACTCGTTCCGAAAAGCGTGTCACACTTTTCAGATGCGCTCAGGTCACGGAAATTCCCGCCTGTTCCGAGCCAGATGCGACCCAGAATGCCCTCCCGCAACCATGGGATTTCCCACCTTCCAGCCTTTCCTTACACTTCCTGCGTGCAAAGCCGGTGGTAGAGTGTCCCTTGCTGCGCACAACCCCAGCGCAGCAACAGCACCGGGGTTCCTTTTGCCCGCCTGCTTCCAGCTCCGGATTAAAGGTCCCAACTTTTCCCCCTCAAATTGTTGCGATTGATTTGCAGGTGAGAAAGGTGCTTTCTATCCATATTGATAGCACGAACAGATTAGGACTCCGTTCAGCCTCAGAATACTATTTTGATTATTGGTTTTCATGGAAGCGCTTCCCCTCAGTTGCTTCCACCCATCACTGTGCATCCCTTACCCCTACGCCCTCGCGTGGGGGATTTTTTAATGCGAACTGAAGCGCGCTGTCACATTGGAAGCTTCCGAAATCTCCGCCTACGAATCCAGTGGGCCCTCTGCCGCCGTCCCGTATTGCAGCCGCGATTTGCCATGCATCCTGTCCCGGTAAAGAAAGCGGAAGAAGAAGGCATCGCCCGTTCCGCGCAGAAGCCTTGCGAGGACTGCAACCAGCAGAACCGAGAAAATCAGGCGGCCAAACAGGACCACGTAGATATCCGCACCGAGAGCCACGACTATCAGCGTATCTTCGATCAGGCTGTGGCAGAGCCCCATGAAGCTCGACGCCAGAAAGACGTCGCGAGGCTGGATATGGCCGCGCTGCGCTTCACGAATGATGAGGCCCCCGCCATAGGAAAGTCCCAACACCAGCCCGACCACCGTTAGCGGAGCGGCGTCCTTCGCTATGCCGAGCAGGCGCAGCAATGGCGAAAGAAGCAGGTTGAGGAAGCGCGTTACATCGAGGGCATCCATTGTTCTCAGCACCGCGACCAGACCGAGCAGGACAATGAATATCCAGACCAGCGTGGAGGCCGTATCCGCCACGAAACTGGTCCAGCTCGCATCGTAATGGCCCGGCACCCAGTTCGGGGCAGCCGGTTCCGCGAGCCATCCGGTGCGGCTGGAAATCAGGTTAATTCCCCAGGCGAAGAAAAGCCCACCGCCAACCCGGATCAGCGTCGAGACGATCAGGCGCGGACCCGCCTTCTGCACAATACGCTGTTCGATGGGAAGAGCATGGGCAAAGAGGAAAAGCGAACCGAGGATTGTCACCTGTGCTGTGGTCAGTGTGTCGACCGGCAGGACGGCGAACATCACCACGGCCCCGCTCCAGATGCCGACAAGAAGGTTCATCGCCCAGACGAAACCTGCCTCCGGCGGCAGGCCCACGAACTGCATGACCGGGGCGAAGGCGGGCGAGATGGCCTTGATCAACCCCATTTCGATAGCCAGTTGTGTCAGCACCATCACCGGCAGCATGATCTTGATCAGCGTCCAGTAGACGCCGACCGCTTCACGCAGAATAACCATACCGAATGTTATCAGTCGCTTTGCCGGGCTCGCGGCCATTCTGTCCCCTCCGCATTATCCCGAGCATGCGACGTTTCGGGCCGGTTCGCGCGGGATGGACCGCCCACCGCAGGTCACGGTGCCGATTTTCGTCTGCGATACAAGCGTGTCAGAAAATCCGCAGATGCGGTGTTCCGCCGGCCACGAAGCCGTCGATGCGTCGGCTTTGGCGAGCAGAAAATCAGCCCCCGCGCCCCGATGCAAGCCATATTCCTTGAACGGCACGGCTTTTGCAGGGATTGCGGCGATCAGGGCGCGGGCGTCGGGGAGGTGCCGTTGGGCACATAAAGGCAGGGCCGGACAAGGTCCGGTCCTGCCTGTCATTTTACTTGGCTTCGATAGCCTGAAGACCGGCAAGGGCGCATTCCGCGTCAATCGCGCCGGACGGTGCGCCGCCGACCCCGATGCCGCCGACCAGCGCGTCGCCGATCTTGATCGGCAGGCCGCCCGCCTGGATAACAAAGCGCGAATCCATGTCGCGCATGCCGTTATTGGCTGGCTTCGAAGCGATGAACTCCGCAAGCTCGCCCGAGTCGCGGCCCAGAGCGGCTGCCGTAAATGCCTTTCCTTCGGCACTGTTGCCGGTATGCGGGCCGGAAAGATCGGCCTTGAGCAGAACCTTGGTTGCCCCGTCGCGCGCCACGACCGCGACGCTCACATTGCTGCCCTTGGCGACGCAGGCATCCAGCGCAGCCTGTGCGGCCTTGGTTGCCAGATCGAGCGGCAGGTAAGGCGTGGTGGGGAGGGTCTGGGCGAAAGCGGTAGCGGGAGACATCGACAGGGCGACAATTGCAAGTTTACGGATCATGGTCGTTCCTCGGTTGTGATGAGGAACATTTAGTTTTCGTCGGCGAGCGGCGAAATCCGTAGCTCTTACAAACTTCTCGGTAGTTCTACGGAGTGGACTGCCCTTCCAGCCACAAGCGCGTCATTTCCGCCTGCGAGGTCGTGCCCAGTTTCGCCCCGATGGCCGCGCGATGGCTGTCGATCGTGCGCGGCGACAGTTCAAGCCCATCGGCAATCTGCCGGGTCGTGAACCCCTGCGCGATACGGCCAAGCACTTCACGCTCGCGCGCCGTCAGCGTGTCCAGCAGCGCCAGTGTTTCGGCCCGCAGCGCCTTGCTGCCGAGCCGCTGATCCAGCAGTTGCTGCGCCTTCTGGATTGCATCGATGAGATCCTGCTCATCGACGGGCTTGGAAAGATAGTCCACCGCGCCGTTTCGAAAGGCACGGCGGCAGGCTTCGATGTCGCCATGGCCCGAAATGATGATCACCGGCCAGTCGATTTCCTGTCCGGCCAGAAGTTCCTGGAGTTTCAGGCCGGTCATGACCGGCATGCGAATGTCGAAGATCATGCAGCCCGGCTTCAACCGGGGCAGCTGTGCCAGAAATGCAGACGGATCGGCAAAACTCCTGACCTCCATGTCTATGGTCGACAAAAGCAGGCTGAGCGACTTTCGCACTGCTTCATCGTCATCGACAAGATAGACCGGCTGAACCATTCTCTTAACTTCCTGTCTCTTCGGCGATTGGCAGCACAACGCGAAACAGCGCGCCGCGCTCCCGTGGGATATAGGAAATCTCTCCGGCAAAACGTTCCACCAGCCGCTGACTGAGGGCCAGGCCGAGGCCGGTCCCTTCAGGACGGCTTGTGGTAAACGGGGTAAAAAGGCGGGGCAACAGGTCCGGCGCGACGCCGGGACCATTATCCGCAATTTCCAGAACCGCCACCGCTCCATCGGCTTTCAGGGACGCGTTGACGCGCCGGTCCTGATCGTCCTCATGAAAGGATTCGATCGCATTGCGGAGGAGATTGAACATGACCTGTTCCATTTCCACCGGATCGACCGCTGCCATCACCGGTGTCTCCGGCATCCCAAGCTCGACCTTGACGCCCCGGCGGGCAGCTTCCGAGGCGAGCAGGGTCTGCACGTTTTGAAGCGACAGGCGCAGATCGGCACGTGTCGTCTGCCGGCGCTGCGGACGAGACCAGTTGCGCAGGCGGTCCAGAATGGCGGATGCCCGGCGCGCCTGTTCCACCATATCGTCCAGCGCTCCGGCGAGAGCCGCCGTATTGTTGCGGCTCAACAGGCGGCGCCCTGCCTGCGCGCCGGCAAGAAGGGCGGTCAGGGGTTGCGTCAGCTCATGCGCCATGCCGCTTGCCATCTCGCCCATCGTATTGACCCGCGAGGCATGGGCGAGCCGCGCCTCGAAGCCGCTCAGCTCCGCGCGGCGTTCCGCATGGCGGGTGCGTTGCGTCTGGCGAACGATGATCAATCCGCCGAAGAACAACAGGTTGGTGAGGATGAGAAGCGGTATCAGCTGGTCAAACGGCAGCAGGTCGCCCCAGCTCATGGCAAGCGCAGTCTGGAAAAGCAACGGCTGCGAGGCACTGCCGAGCTTCTTGGAGAAATCGACATCGTCAAAGGAGGCCGGTTGGCTGAAAAGAACCGTGCCATCGGGCATGAGGATGCGTCGCGCGACACCTTTGCCGCTCCAGAACGCATCGTCGGAACCGATGAGGCTCCCCGCATCGATCGACAATGTGAGACCGTCATGCGGATTGTCGGTATTGGGGCTGCGTTTTACCATCATGTAGTGGCCGGGCCGCGCGGATGGCGCCAGCAATTCCGGCAGGCCGCGGTAGGAACGGACGGCCGCCCGTATGGTGTCGGCCAGCTCCGGTTCCAGCGCTCTGGTGCCGGCCACGGGCAGAGCCGGGTCCATCGGCACCAGTTGAATTTCGTCGATGCGCGGATAGAACCGGGTGATCGTCGCCGCCACTTCGAGGAAGACATCGTTCTGCGAAACATCGGCGGTTCGCGCCTTGGACTGGGCTATCGTGGAAAGCGCGGTCAGATGGGCATCGTGCTGGCCTGCGCGCTGCGAGGCCTCGCGGTGCAACGTGAAACTGGCGGCCTGAAGCTCGGACAAAAGTGCGGCGCGCTGGTAGATCACAAGGCCGCCCATCGCCACGAGATTGAACAGCAGCCACACGAAAAACGGCAATAGGGCAGAGCGGAAATTTCCCCGGGTGCTTCTGTTGTTGAAGTTCATGAATTGCATCCCGGTATCAGCCTGCCCAGGCAGAATATCGCATCGGCTATGTTTATCATTCGATCGGCAGGTGCAAAACTATTGGAGTTTCCCACCGCTGGCAAATGCCGTCCCGCAAGCCCGGTAATAGCGAATTAGCGGCCGGAACTCCAAAGACCGGCTTGCTTCACGCAGCTTTGCGCGCTCATATAAAAATCGCACCGCTGTTTAGAATCATCTGGAAAAGTCGATACTGAACAACACACCACCGAAGGTCGGTCGCGTCGTCAGCAAGGGAATGCAGCCTCATGAACACATACGGAAAACTATTTTCAGCCGCGCTGGTCGCGGCTGCGCTCAACAGCACGGCAGTTGGACAGGTCTTCGCCAAGACATTGATCTATTGCTCCGAGGCATCTCCCGAAATGTTCGACGCGGCGCAGACGACATCCGGCGCCGTCTATGATGCTTCGGCGCGCAATGTGTCCAACGGGCTCATCAAGATCAAGCGCGGCTCGACCGAGCTGGAGCCCGGCCTTGCGGAAAGCTGGGACGTTTCCGCCGATGGCAAGGAATATACGTTTCATCTGCGCAAGGGCGTGAAGTTCCACACCACAAGCTTCTTCACCCCGACGCGCGAATTCAATGCAGATGACGTGATCTTCACGTTCGACCGCCAGGGAAACAAGGACAATCCCTATTATAATCAGGGCACGTGGCCGCAGTTCGGGGCCTACTCCTTTCCTTCCCTGATCGAGAAGATCGAAAAGATCGACGATCACACCGTCAAGTTCGTGCTGGCGCATCCGGAAGCGACGTTCATCTCCACGCTGTCGCTGACATTTGCCGTCATCCAGTCCAAGGAATATGCCGACAAGCTCGTCGCGGAAGGCCGCATTCCCGAGTTCAGCCAGCAGCCGGTCGGAACCGGTCCCTATCAGTTCGTCGCCTATCAGAAGGATAGCGCCATCCGCTATCAGGCCAATCCCGATTATTGGGCGGGCAAGCAGAAGATCGACAATCTGATCTTCGCGATCACGCCGGATGCGGCTGTGCGCTACCAGAAGCTGAAGTCCGGCGAATGCCATGTCATTGCCGCGCCGAACCCGGCCGACATTGCGGAGATGAAGAAGGATCCGGCTGTCGAAATGCTGCACAAGGAAGGGCTGAACCTCTCCTTCCTCGCCTACAACACCCAGCAGAAGCCGTTTGACGATGTGCGTGTCCGCAAGGCGCTGAACATGGCGGTCAACAAGGCCGCGATCATCGATGCGGTCTATCTGGGCTCGGCTGTCCCTTCGGTCAATCCGCTGCCGCCAAGCGTCTGGGGCTACAACAAGAACGTCAAGGACGACGCTTACGATCCCGAACAGTCGCGCAAGATGCTCGACGAGGCAGGCGTCAAGGACCTCAAGATGAAAATCTGGGCCATGCCGGTGCAGCGGCCCTATATGCCCAATGCGCGCCGCGCTGCCGAACTCATCCAGTCCGATTTCGCCAAGGTGGGCGTAACGGCCGAAATCGTTACCTATGACTGGGGCGAATATCTCAAGCGTTCGCTGGACAAGGACCGCGATGGCGCCGTCATGCTTGGCTGGACCGGCGGCATTGCCGATCCCGACAACTTCCTCGCCGCGCTTCTGAGCTGCAAGGCCATCGGCAGCGCCAATCGCGCCAACTGGTGCGATCAGGATTTCGAGAAGCTCATTCAGGCGGCCAAGCTGACGACGGATCAGGCCGAGCGCACCAAGCTCTACGAACAGGCGCAGGTCGTGTTCAAGGAACAGGCGCCGTGGCTGACGATCGCCCATCAGATCGTCGAGCAGCCGATCAGCAAGAAGGTCCGGGATTTCCGCATCGATCCCTTTGGCGGCTATCTCTTTGAAGACGTCGACATCGAGGAATAAGGCTTGTCCCCGCTTGCCGGATGACTGGCCGGATGACCGGCGATGAACTCCGGTTGGTGGGCATGGAGCATGATCCGACCGGAGTGAACGGGATCGATCAGGATCATGCTCCAGAATGACAGGTTCAGAGCGCCGATCGGATTCAACCAGATCGAAGCGCGCTTTGAACGCCCGCTATCTTCTTTGGGCCCCGGCTGAATCCGGGGCCGCATCTGACCAATATTCGAGAGAATGACATGGATATCGTAGACCGCTTTCTAGCCTATACCCGCATCAACACGACCGCCGTACCCAATGCGGGGAAACTCCCGTCGAGCGCCGGACAAACCGATCTCGCAAAGCTGCTCGCCAGCGAAATGCGCGCCATGGGCATGGAGGTTGAAGAGCGTGACCACTCGATCGTCGTCGGCACCTTGCCTGCCAATGTCCCAAACGGTGACCAGCGGTTTCCGACAATTGCCTGGGTCGCCCATCTCGATACGTCGAGCGAATATACGACCGACACCCGCGCTCATGTCGTCGATTATCAGGGCGGCGATATCGTGCTCAACCAGGCCACCGGCGCTACCATGCGGCTCGCCGAGTTTCCTGAACTCGAACGCTATGTCGGTGACAGGATCATCGTGACGGACGGCACCAGCCTGCTGGGGGCCGACAACAAATCCGCCATCGCCGAGATCATGCATGCCATGCAGGTGCTGACCGGCAATCCCGAAATCGAGCACGGTACGGTCAAGGTCGTTTTCGTGCCCGATGAGGAAATCGGATTGCTTGGCGCCAAGGCCCTCGACGTCGCTTCCCTCAATGCCGATTTCGCCTATACGCTCGACTGCTGTGCGGTTGGCGAGATCGTTTATGAGAACTGGAATGCCGGTGAGTTCCGCCTCACCTTCAAGGGCCAGCCGGCGCATCCGATGTCGGCCAAGGGCAAGTTGCGCAATGCCATTCTCTACGCCCAGCAATTCATCGCGATGATGCCGGGAGGCGAGCGTCCCGAATATACGGAAGGCACCGAGGGCTATTATTGGGCGAAGGGCATTCAGGGGTCCGTAGCCGAGACAACCCTTGTCATCGATATCCGCGATTTCACGAAGGACGGATATGAGGCGCGCCGCGTCTTCATTGAAAACCTCGCCGCAAGCTTCAACCAGCTCCATGGCGAGGGTACGGTTCACGTGGACTACAAGGCCGTCTACCGCAACGCAGCCGAGAGCCTGCAAGGCGAAAATCGTTATCCGGTCGCGCTGGCGCTGGACGCCATGAAGGCAATAGGTGTTGAGCCGACGCCGCTGCCGATGCGTGGCGGTTATGACGGCGCGGTGCTTTCGGAAAAAGGATTGCCCTGCCCCAACCTGTTCTGCGGCGCGCACAACTTCCACTCGATCTACGAGTTCCTGCCGGTCGGTTCGCTCAACAAGGCCTCCGAAATGGTCATCGAGATTCTGAAGACTGCGCGGATCAACGGCAAAAACGCCGGTTGATCCGCTATAGTTCAGATGCTGAGGAGACGTGAATTGTCTCGTCTCCTCGTTTCAACGATCAGGCGCCGGAGTGGTCCGGGTTAGAGCATTTCCAGCAAACGGAACCGCTCTAATAGCCGATGGCGGCACCAGCGACGGCACGGCTGTCTATGGCGCCGTAATAACGGTTGTCGCCGCCCTTTTCGATGGCCGCCATGTTCTTGCCGCCGACGAGAATGCCTGCCGCCTCGCCCCAGACCGGCCAGTTATGGTCCTCGCCGACTGTATAGCCCATGCCGGTCAGCAGCCGGATCGTATCGGGCGAAAGCGCGTTCGCTTCCATATAGACCCGATCAGGCAGCCACTGGTGGTGGATGCGCGGGGCGTCAATCGCCTCCTGAATGTCCATCCCATGATCGATGACATTCATGATTGCCTCGAGCGTGATCGTGATGATGCGCGAACCGCCGGGACTACCGATAACCATGAACGGCTTGCCATCCTTCGACACAATGGTCGGGCTCATCGAGGAAAGCGGTGACTTGCGCGGCTCGATGGCATTGGCTTCGCCCTGGATGAGACCATAGAGATTGGCCACGCCCGGCTTGATGGTGAAGTCGTCCATCTCGTTGTTGAGCAGAATGCCGGTGCCTTCGGCCACCTTGGCCGTGCCGAACGAACCGTTCAGCGTGTAGGTCACCGCGACAGCATTGCCGTCCTTGTCCACGATGGAATAATGCGTTGTTTCGTTGGATTCCTTGAATTCGGCTGGTTTCAGTGCTTCGCTGACACCGGCGCGATAAGGGTCGATACGACTGCGGATTTCTGCGGCATAGGCCTTGCTGGTGAGCTTCTCGATTGGATTATCGATGAAATCAGGGTCGCCCAATGCCGTGTTGCGGTCCACATAGGCATGGCGCATCGCTTCCACCATCAAACGCGTGGTTTCCGCCGAGCCATAGCCGAGATAGGAAATCGGATAACCCTCCAGCACGTTGAGGATTTCGCAGATGATCAGTCCGCCGGAGGAAGGCGGCGGCGAGGACACGATATCGTAGCCGCGATAGCTGCACTTGACCGGTTCCAGCTCTCGAACCTTGTATTGCTCGAAATCGGCCTTGGCGAGAATGCCGCCATGTTCCTTGCTCGACTTGACGATCAGATCGGCGATATCGCCCTGATAGAAGGCTGCCGGGCCTTTTTCCGAAATGGCTGAAAGCGACTTTGCCAAATCCGGCTGGACAAGCTTTTCACCCAGGGGAAGCGGCTTGCCGTCTTTCAGGAAGATACTCGCTGCTGCCGGGTCTTTCGCCAGTCTTTCGTTGCCATCGGCAAAGGAGAGAATATCGCCCAGTTCAAGTGTGAAACCATTTTTGGCGAGTTTCAGCGCCGGGTCGATCAACTCCTCGCGCTTGCGGGTGCCATATTTTTCGCGTGCTTCCTCAAGGCCAGCCACCGTACCTGGTACACCGATGGCGAGATAGGTTTCAGTGCTGGCGCCATCGACCGGCTTGCCATCCTTGTCCAGATACATGGTCTTGGTGGCGGCGAGCGGCGCGCGCTCTCGAAAATCCAGAAAGGTGCTCTTGCCGTCCTTGAAGCGGATCGTCATGAAACCGCCGCCGCCGAGATTGCCGGCCGTCGGATAAACGACCGCCAGCGCGTAGCCGACCGCAACTGCCGCATCGACGGCATTGCCGCCGTTCTTAAGCACATCGATGCCGACCTGCGAGGCGAGATGCTGTGCCGTGACCACCATGCCGTTCTGGCCTTCGGCCGGGGCTGGCGATGCCGCATAAGCTGAAGGCAGATGACCTGCAACGGCAATGGCCGCGGCAAGGGAAAGCGATTTCAGTCTGTAATGCTGCATGTCTTTCCTCCCTTGTGTCCTCCCCGATGGGAGGCAAGACCACAGCGTCTGCAAAATCTTTCCCAAAAGCAAGTGTAAGAAATTGGCTCTATTTCAGCTTGCCGATCAGGCGTTGAACGATAATAATAATATGCAATATTCGGTTCAGGCGCTGCCACAGTTGCAGCCGGTTTCAGAACCTTTCCGAGCTCCTTTCCGATCATCTCCCCTTCCCCACGATGCAATCTCACATGCAGGAGAAATCGATGACCTATGCTCAATGCGCTTGCGGAAATCTGAAAGTAACACCTCACGAACCGCCCAAACTGACGGCCCTGTGTCACTGCTTCGCCTGCCAGCGAAGGACGGGCGCGCCGTTCAGTGCGAATGCCTTCTACTCGGGAGGTTGTGTTGAAATTTCTGGTCAATCGACGGAATTCGTTCGGACAGCCGAAAGCGGCCGCAAAGGTTCGGATGCATTTCTGCCCAAGCTGCGGCTCAACGGTCTATTGGCTGCCAGAAGGTGCCCCGTCCTTGATAGGGGTGGGCGTCGGCCTGTTTGCCGACCCAGCGTTTCCACCACCCTCCCTATCGATATTCGAGCAGTCGAAGCATGAGTGGGTGGCACTCGACAAGAATATGAAACATTTTGCACTTATGCCTGATCAGGAATAGCCGGAGCGCAAACCCCGTGCGTTTACGCCGTCATGCGTCGAACATGGCCAGGGTGCGTAACAGGTGGGCGAATGTAACGGAGCGGTTCGCATCGGACTGGCTGTCGCCGGTGCCGTCATTTCGCGGCAGGGCTTTGCGGACATTGGTGGGGCTGTAGCCGAAATGTTGCGTGAAAGCCCGCGTGAAATTGGCCGCGGTCTCGAAGCCCAGCAATTGCGCAATATCCGACACTTTGCGGTTTTCCGAGGCATCGGCCAGCATTTCATGCGCCGCGAACAGCCGCTTCTGGCGGATATAGTTGAGCACACCGCCCGAGCCCTCGAACAGCTGATAGAGATGCGTGCGCGAGATCGCCAGCTCCCTGCTGAGCGCATCGGGCGTGAGATCGCGGGACATGAGGTTTTTCTGGATAAAACGCCGGGCGCGGGTCATCAGCCCCAGAGAAGCGCCGTGCGCGTTCGCATCGCTCTCCCTCACCAGCGGAACGATGGTGTCGAACACGAGCTGGCGCAAGGCGTCGCGCAATTCTGGCAGGTCTTCGGCTGTTATGCGGTCCAGCCCGGTCTGGATTGTCGATACGAAATCGATGAGGAGCTTGGCGCGATAGCCTCCGAGCGTCGCATTGTTGCAGGCTTCCGGCATGCCGCCGAGGCCCGCGAACTGGTCGACCGGAATAATCAGCAGCACGGCTTCGGTCGCGAGCGCCCGACCGCGAAACGGGTAGCCGAACGAACGGATGTTGATCATGCCGGGTTCGTTTTCCGCCACCCGGCCATCCACGGAGGTCCACAAGCGGCCACTGCGCAGGAAGCTGATCTGCCAGTGATCAATGGGGCTGAAGCGAACTTTTTCCGGTGTGCGCTCGTAACTGAACGGAGGGGCTGCCTGTTCGATCAGCAGCATCCCACGCAGGTCCCAGACTTTCTGGCTGACGGCAAAGCCGTCCCGGGCAGTGACGCCTTCCGGCAAGCGCACATCATAGAGGGGAGCCACATGCTGCTGCCATGCGGAAAACTGCGCGGAGCGGTCCAATTGTTCGGTCGTAAAGACCAGCGGGGCCAGAATATTGGTGCTTCGGGCTTCTTCTCCAAGCCTCGCAAGCGGCACTCGCGCTGACTGGCGGCGCTCCACAAATTCCGGCTTCAGATCACTCGTGGCCTTGTCGCTCGGGGATGTCACGGCAACTCCCAAAACCAAACCGGGGGCCAGGGCGCGCAGACCGCATCCCAAGACCATGGCGTGATATTAGCATTTGCGCGTATAAAATCAAAATAAGCCGGAACATTATCTGTCAGCTATCCGTTGGAAGCGGCAGCCGGTATCCTCATGCACAGCGAAGACCTGCTTTTCCGCCTTCGCCCGGAACTGACCGGAATTGGTCTGTGACGGAAGATCATTGCATCCCATTTGATGAAAATTTTCATGAAAATCCGGCCAGAATATTAAAACGCATCCGATAGAAAGCACGGTAATAACAACCGGAGGCAATCGCATGAACAATGTATTTGCATATACTGTGCGCCGCGAAAGCTTGAAATGGGCTGCCGCTATAGTGGTTGGACTTTCCGCTTCATTATGCCTGACGGCGGGTGCAGAAGCCAAGGATGCCCGCAAGCAGAAAAGCGAAACGATTTCCGTTTATCGTGCCAAGGTCGAGACAAACGGGCAGGTTCGCTACAACAAGCCGGGATCGGCGAAAGTCATGAAGGTTTCCGCCTCGCAATATGCGAGCGGTACGTCCCTTGTGTGCACGCCGAGCGGTTTCGGGCAGAAATCCCGCTGCTTCAACCGCAACTAGGGTGAAGCGCGCAACGCGCCAGTCACACCGGCTCGCCGGAACTCCATACAGATCGGCGAGCCGGCATGTTCGCCTCGCGATCAGCTCGCATCGGCTTTCATGCGCGCCAGTCCCTTGCTTATGCGGTCGCCCCGCAGGAGCTTGGCGGCCTCGTCGGTCGGGCGCTGTGGATTGTTGCGGAACACGTACCATGTGCCACCCAGCGAGCGCTTCTGGTAGATGACGCCGTTCTTCTCGCGATGGAGGAAGCAGGTCGTGTCACCGCCGCCGCTCATCTTGTTGACCCAATAGGCCTGCAGGCAGAGCTTGCCGTTGTCGGTGGCATACCAGCGCCCCTCGGCATAGGACCATGCCCGGCCCTTCTGCGACCAGGCCGTGAAACGATGCCTGTCGGCGGAGAAATAGCCGCCGCCATCCTTCCATTTCCATGTTCTGCCGGAATAAAGCGCCTCAAGCGCCGTGGCTGACAGGGGCGATGCCGCCGCAGCCTCGATGGCGACCGGATCGTCGGCCTTCGGCTTCGGCGCTGCTTCCGCAGCACTTGCCACAAGAAGCACGGCCAAAGGGAGTGCAGCCCGGAAAACGGACTGTGTCGTGCTGACGGTTCTAAAACGGATCGAAAACATTGTCGTAATCCTGTTCAGACGTTGGAGCATTTCCAGCAAAGGTGCGAAGCGGTTTCTCATCCGGACCGCACTCGCTTCGCCGGATCAGTCAAGCGGATGGTTTGCAACCCGCCAGTCGGGCCGTCCCACACCACGTGGCCACGGATAGACTTCGCGGTCATTGAAGTAGACCGCCGCGGTCAGCGCGGGAAATTCGGCCTGCGGCTTGTTGGTTTCCTGCGCCCAGGCGCGGACATAGGCGTCGCTTCCTTCATAGCCGAGTTCGGCAATGACAATCGGCTTCTTGAAACCCACCACCCGGTCATAGCCCGGTTTGGCGCGTTCCACGAAGGTGGATGGCCGTCCCAGTTCCAGCATGTCGTAGGGCTCGTAACCGAATACCGAAAGGCCGATCACGTCGACATAACCATCGCCCGGATAATAGGCGTCCAGCCCCTCCTCCCCCTTTGGCGACCACATATATTTGGCGTGCGGCAGGGATTTGCGGCAGACATTGACGACATGCTGATAGGCGCGGATATAGCCCTGCGCAGGCCAGTAGGACCAGGTGAACTGGCCTGTCTTGTCGTCCATTTCCTGCGCCCAGCGAATGGTGACCGGGCTCTTCAGCTTCGAGGCAGCGGAGCAGACCGCGGCCATGTTTGAATCGTAACGGCCACCCACAATGCCGCTCAGCAGATCGTCCGGCGCCACGCGCCAGTCGCGTGCCCACGACCACGGTTCCACGGTGATCAGCAGTTCGCGGCCCCGTTCCTGCGCATAGGCGTCCGCCGCCGAAAGGCTCGTCAGGTCCACATCCTCCCACGGCAGGAACAGATGCTCGATGCGTGAATTGGGATCGTTGGTGAAATCCCCGTGCGGATCATAGGCTCCGAAGGTGATGGATTGCGGAGTGATGACCGGGCGCTTGTCGTGGAACATGCTGCGGGTGTCGACAGTGGCACCCGAAACACCGCTGGCGGCGTAGACGGCTGTTGAAAGCAGCGCGCCGCAAAGAATGGCTGTTGCTAGTTTGTATGAGGTTTTCATCGCCGCCTCCTTTATTGCGTTGGCGATTGGGCAACGGGCAGCGCCAGATTCAACGCTTCCCTGTCCGGTGTTATCGTTTCGATGGAGATGAGCTTGCGCGCCTCGTCATCCTTGTTTCCGCCCGCATGGCGGAAGACATACCAGACGCCGTCCGGCTCTCGTTTCTGATAGATGGTCCCACCGGCGATGCGGTGGGAGAAACAGGTCTTGTTGGGGAATACACCCTCATCCATATGCCACTTCGCATCGAAGCACATCTGCCCCGACCTTGTGATGCGCCAGCGGCCTTCGGCCCAGACCTTGCCCTTCTCGCCATCGACCCGCGCGGTGAACCGGCGGTTCTGGCTTTCCATGCGCCCGGAACCATCGGTCCACTGCCAGCTCTTGTCGTGATAGAGCATGTAAAGCTCGGCGGGCGTCATCGGGCGAGCGCCGTCGGGCAGCCCATCCTTTGCGGATGGCGACGCACCGGCTGGCGCGCTGATCCCGGCAAGCACGATGAGGAATGGCAGAACGCGCCTGCTCCGCAACGAGAGGGTCCGCCCACCCTCAAACATCGCCCCAAACTTCGCCTCAAACTTCAAATGTTTCATTTGAACCTCCCACGACCTTGAGGTTGCGCGCACCCGTCAAAGGTTCTTGCGATTGACGGATGCGCGCCTGCGGCAGAACGTTTGTTGCTCTTCTTTCCTGCCGCTGTTGAACAGGATGGCCGATTGTCGAAATCCGGAAACCCAGGCTCCCGGCAATCGCCGGTGAAAAGACATTGCGCAGGTCGATGATTACCGGGTCCCGCATGGTCTGCTTCATCCGGACGAGGTCGAGCTTGCGAATACTGTCCCATTCGGTCACGACCACGGCGGCGTCGGCCATGTTCAGGCAGTCATAGGGGTCGTCATGGAACTCGACGTCGCTGAGAAGGCGGCGGGCATTCTCCATCCCCGCCGGATCATAGGCGCGAATGCTGGCGCCAAAACGCTGCAAGGTCTCGACAAGTGGAATGGACGGTGCGTCGCGCATGTCGTCCGTGTCGGGCTTGAACGTCAGGCCGAGGATGGCAATCGTGCGGCCTTCGGCGCTGCCGCCAAGCGCATCCAGCACCTTCAGCGCCATGCGGCGCTTGCGCGCTTCATTGACCGTGACCGTTTCCTCGACCAGCCGCAGGGCCACCCCGTGGTCCTGGGCGGTGCGCAGAAGCGCAAGCGTATCCTTCGGAAAACAGGAGCCGCCATAACCCGGCCCCGCATTCAGGAAACTCGTCCCGATACGCTTGTCCAGCCCCATGCCGAGCGCCAGTTCGCTGACATCGCTGCCGACTTCCTCACACAGATCCGCCAGCTCGTTGATGAAGGTGATCTTGGTGGCGAGAAAGGCGTTGGCGGCATATTTGATGAGTTCCGCCGTCCGCCGCTGCGTGATGAGGATCGGCGTCTGCCGGGGTTCGAGCGGCGGAGCGTAAAGGGTGACCAGCATGGAGCGCGCGCGCTCATCCTCGACGCCGATCACGACGCGATCCGGCTCCAGAAAATCGCTAATGGCCACGCCCTCGCGCAGAAACTCCGGATTGGATGCGACGGAGAAGCTTCCCGGCCTTTTGACCGAACCGATGATCTTCTGCACCACATCGCCAGTGCCGACCGGAACGGTGGACTTGATCACCACGACGCTATGATCGTCGATCAGCGGCGCGAGTTCACGAGCGGCCATATAGACGAAGGACAGGTCGGCATCCCCGTGGCCAGCGCGCGCAGGCGTTCCCACGGCAATGAAGACAACCGACGCGCCCTTGACGGCCTCCGCCAGATCGGTCGTGAAACGGAGCCGCCCAAAGGCGAAGTTGCGTTCCACCAGCTCCTCCAGCCCCGGCTCGTAGATCGGCACGATGCCGCGTTCCAGCCGGACGATCTTCCGCTCGTCCTTGTCGACGCAGACGACTTCGTGTCCCCAGGCCGCGAAACACACGCCACTGACCAATCCGACATAGCCCGTACCGATGACAGCGATCTTCATAATCGTCGCGCCTCTTTCGCCTAGTTTACTGCGCTGGGCGCACCGGTGCGCCAGCGTGGGTTGAAGACTGTCCGGTGAACGTCGCGCCCGCCTCTGCCAGCCCCTGCAACCGAGAAGCGGTCGTCAAAGAGCGTGAAGCTTTTTGTGCCCCAGCTCAGAGCCTCGATGCCGTCGCGCCCGCGTTCGGCAGTGGTGAAGCCTGTCAACGCCACCAGCGCCGTGAAACTGCATGCCATTGCCGGCCGATAGAGGCGGTTCGTCATGCGCACCTGATTTTCCCGCGTGTGCTGGATGACGATCATCGCCATCAGGAACAGGTAGAAACACGCATTGATGATGGCGAAGATGAAGAAGCCTCGCGTCTGATCGGCACCGCTGACCACGAGGACAGGCAGAATGGACACACCGGAGATCAGCGCATAGGGCGCGATCACCCGCAGTGGCACCGGATCGACCTCGGATGAGCCTTTCGGCGTGACACGAAAATCGACAAAGGAACCGGTCAGCCAGTCACGGAAGGCTGCGAAGGTTCCAGCCAGAACCCAGGGCCAGCGTGCCAGCAGGAACAGCATCGCTTCCCAGCTGAAAATCCTGCCGTCGACAGGGCGGAACGTCTCGCTCGACCGCCACCAGAATGCCAGCGCCAAAATCACGAGCGATTGCGGCATGAAGTGCATCAGGAAAGCGGGATAGGTAACGCTGGCGAAATTATCACCATAAGCCAGAATGGCTATCGGCAGAACGAATGTCAGCGCCAGAAAGAAAGCATAGAGAGGATACCAAAGCTGCGAGAACAGAAACTGGATCTTCAGGCGCAGCGGCAAGCGACCGATCAGCTTCGGCGTATATTGCAACAGGATCATCACGAGGCTGCGCGACCACTGGAATTCCTGCGTCACAAGATCGGCAAAGGTGCGTGGACCGTCGCCATGGGCGATGGCATCCAGCGCATGAACGCCGCGCCAGCCATGCGCATTCATGAACAGGGTCGTGGAATGATCCTCGGCCAGTTCGGGTCCAAGGCCGCCGATTTCCTTCAGCGCTGCCGTGCGTACCGCATAATGAGAGCCGATGCAGACCGGGGCAAAGCCTCCGTTGTAACCGGCCTGCAGCGAGCCATGCATGCTGGCTTCCACATAGAGACGCCCGCGGGCCGACCAGCTTTCATGCGCATTGCGATCACAAATGCTTGGCGCGGAAACATAACCAACCGCGGGATCGGCGAAGGGCCGCAGAATGTTGAAGAGATAGCCCGGCTCAGGCACATGATCGGCATCGAGCTGCGACACGAAATCATAGCGCTCATAGCCATAGTGATCGTAGAAGAAGGCGAGATTGCCTTCCTTGCACCGGGTGCGGCGCGGCCAGCTTTGCCGATGATAATCGGCACGTCCCCTGCGCGTGGAAACGTACACGCCATGTTCCCGGCACCAGGCAAGCGTCGCGGGCGAAGGGTCCTCATCGGCAAGCCAGGTATCGTGCGGCACATCCTGCGCCAGCATGGCGCGCAAGGTTTCAGCCACCACCTCGAACGGCTCAGACGGCGCCTTGGTGACGACCATGGCAACGCGGCTTCCAGCAGGGATGCGAAGCGGGCCGGTGGGGCGCGCCGCGTGGAAGAAAATGGTGATGAAATAAAGCGGCAGGATCGTGATCCAGGCCAGGAGCGCCGTCACCAGAATATAACCCGCAAGGTGATTGGGCGTGGCGCTGATGAGCCACCATTGCCAGAAATAGGCGAGGGCGAGGGCCCAGAGGACAATGCCAACCACATACTCCACCCGCTTGCGGCCAGTGAAGATGGGCGTCAGCAAGGGTTCCGTTTCGCCTGTATCGCCACCAGTGACTGGGTGAAGCTCGCGCCGTGTCATGTCCGCATCTCCAGCCCAAAGAAGGGCGCAGCCGTGCGGATGATCGTATCGAGATCGGAATGGAGCGTGCGGAAGCCGAGCTTTGCCGCAGCCTCCGATGGATCGGCATAAAGCACGGGCGGGTCGCCCGCCCGGCGCGGCCGCATTTCGACGGGCACCCTGCGGCCGGTCAGCCGGTCTATCGCATCCACGATTTCCCTGATGGATGTTCCGCGCCCGGTTCCCAGATTGAGAACGAGGTTTCCACCGCCATTCAGAAGATGTTCGACCGCAAGCACATGCGCCCGCGCCAGATCGACGACATGAATATAGTCGCGGATGCAGGTGCCATCCGGCGTTTCGTAATCATCGCCGTAAACTTCGAGGCAATCCGCCTTTCCCGCCGCAGCCAGCATGGCGCGCGGTATCAGATGGGTTTCGGGATCGTGCCTTTCGCCCAGTTCGCCATCCAGATCGGCGCCGCAGGCGTTGAAATAGCGCAGTGCCGCATAGGGCAAGCCATAGGCTGCCGAATAGTCGGCCAGCATATGTTCGGCGATCAGCTTCGTGCGCCCATAGGGGTTGATGGGGCGCTGCATTTCACCCTCGCGGATCGGCAGCGCATTCGGAATGCCATAGGTGGCGCAGCTCGATGAAAAGATGACAGGGCGTCCGCCCGTCAGGCGGCTCGCCTCCAGAACGGACTGGATGCCGCCGACATTGTTGCGATAATATTTCGCGGGGTCCGTGACGGATTCCCCCACATAAGCCGAGGCCGCAAAGTGGATGATGGCTGCCGGATCAAAGCTCGTGATGGCAGCGACAAGCTGATCCTGGGAAAGCGTGTCGCCCTCGACAAACTCGCCCCAGCGAACGGAAGACCGGTGACCCGTCGACAGGTTGTCATAGACGACCGGCGAGAATCCGCTCTCATGCAGAAGCTTCGCCGTATGGCTTCCGATGAAGCCTGCACCGCCGGTGACGAGTATGGTCGGCCGTGTCATCTCGCCACCTCGAAAAGCTCGCCCGTCGGCCTGACAAGCTGGCGTTCGAAATAGGCGATCGTCTGCTTCAGCCCTTCGACAAGCGCTATCTGCGGTTCCCAGCCAAGCTCGCGCTTGGCGAGCATGATGTCGGGACGGCGCTGGCGCGGATCGTCGGTCGGCAGCGGACGATAGACGATCCGCGATGACGAACCGGTCAGTGCAATGATCTGCTCGGCGAGTTCACGCACGGTGAACTCTCCCGGATTGCCCAGATTGACGGGCTTGCGGACCTGGCTGTTCATCAGCCGGCTGAAGCCTTCGATCAGATCGTCGACATAGCAGAAGGAGCGGGTCTGCGAGCCGTCGCCATAGATGGTGATGTCTTCACGCTTGAGGGCCTGAACGATGAAGTTCGACACGACGCGCCCGTCGTCGGGCCGCATGCGCGGGCCATAGGTGTTGAAGATGCGCACGATGCGGATATCGACGCCATACTGCTTGTGAAAATCGTAGAACAGCGTTTCGGCGGAGCGCTTGCCTTCGTCGTAGCAGGACCGGGGACCGAAGGAATTGACATTGCCCCAATAGGCTTCCGGCTGCGGATGCGTCTGCGGATCGCCGTAGACTTCCGAAGTCGATGCCTGAAAAATCCGGGCCTGGTAATGTGCTGCAAGCTCAAGCAGGTTGAGCGAGCCGATGACGCTCGTCTTCATCGTATGCACCGGATCAGCCTGATAATGCGGCGGCGAAGCCGGGCATGCCAGATTGTAGATCTCGTCCACCGGCAGATCGATCGGGTTGACGATATCGTGGCGAACGAAGCTGAACGTGTCGTAACGCAGGAGATTGCGCAGGTTCTCAAGCCGTCCGGTCGAAAAATTATCGACGCAGACGACGAAGTTTCCTTCGTTCAGAAGACGTTCGCAAAGATGAGAGCCAAGAAACCCCGCGCCACCGGCGACAAGGATGCGCCGCGTCGACATGCGCGTGGCAGATATACCCGATGATCTGAAGTTTATACTCACGAGAACCTCCAACGCCAATTCTTCAACAAGCGATCCCGCAAAAACACAAAGCATCTTCATCAACACGCTTGAATAGAAACGTGCCGTTCGGTGATTTATGCTTGCTCTACCAGATGATTGAAGATAGCGGCGCTGGAGACCAGAGTCGTTAGCGTAGAATCCGGAAACTTATCCTTGCGTCCATTTTTGAAGATCCTTTATTGCTCTAGTTCCGCGCCTGCAACTGCGCGAAATGGGCAAGCATCCGGTCCGGATCGGCTTTGATGCCACTGAAGAGCTCGAATGCGCCGACCGCCTGAAACACAGCCATCCCGCCGCCGTCGAGCACGCGGCATCCGCGCTCCTTCGCAAGCCGAACCAGCGGCGTCTGCAATGGAAAATAGACGATATCGGAAACCCAGAGGTGAGGCTGTACCAGCGCGGGCGCGAGCGGCAGGCCGGGATGCGCATCCATGCCCGTTGGCGTCGCGTGGACCAGACCAGATGCCCCCGCCAGCGTTCCCGCGAGATCGGAACCTGCAATGAAACTGCATTGCGGCTGCACCGCAACGAGCCTGCCGATGACCGCATCGACCTTCGCGGCGTCGAGGTCGAAGATGTGCACTTCCAGCGCCCCCATCTCGGCGAGCGCGTAGGCAACGGCGACCCCGGCCCCACCCGCACCGAGCAGCACCACACGCGCAAGCGACGCACCCGGCAGGCCGCGACGAAACCCTTCCGCATAGCCCCACCAGTCGGTGTTGTGGCCGATGCGCCTGCCATCGGAAAACACCACCGTGTTGATCGATTGCAGGGCAAAAGCATGGGGCGAAAGTTCATCGACCAGCGCCACCGCCGCCTGCTTGCAGGGGTGGGTGATGTTGAGACCGGAAAAACCCGCAGCCTCCGCCTCCGCGACAAGCGCGGGCAGATCGCTGGCTGAACGCCCCTTCTCGGCAAGATCGATAATGTCGTAGCGATAGGCGAGACCCGCCGCCTCGCCTTCCCGCATATGCATCGCCGGTGAGAGCGAACGCTGGATATTCGCGCCGATCAGGCCCACATGAATACGGCGTTTCGTCACTTCACTTCTCAATTCCATTCTCCACAGGATCGGACGGCGCGCCGACCCCCGCTATTCCGGGCTTTTCAAAAGGGCGATGATCGTGTCGCTGATCAGGCGGCGATGCCGCGCCTTCACGTCTGAGGCCATGAGGTCGGTGCCGAAGATCGCGCCGAATGTGTGCCTGTTGGACACGCGGAAGAAGCACTGCGCGCTGATCAGCATGTGGAGGTCGAGCGCGGAAATGCGTCGCTGGAAAACGCCCTGCTCGCGCCCGCGTTCGAGGATTTTCTCGATCGTTTCCAGAATGGTCACATTCTGGCGCGACAGGACATCGGAGCGCTCCATGTGTTCGGCGCGGTGAATGTTTTCCACCGCGACCAGCCGCACGAAATCCGGATTGGCGTCGTCATGGTCAAAAGTGCTTTCCACCAGACTGCGCATGGCGGATTCCGGGTCCTGATCGTCGAGCGACAGCGAGCTTTCCAGCGCACGTATCTTTCCATAGGCGCGTTCCAGCACGGCGAGATAAAGCCCCTCCTTGCTGCCGAAATAATAATAGATCATGCGCTTGGACGTGCGGGTCTGCGCCGCGATCTCGTCCACGCGGGCGCCGGAAAACCCCGATGCCACGAACTCCCGCCCCGCAACGTCGAGAATATTTTCCCGCGTTGCATCCGGGTCGTTCTTGCGCGTCTGCGCCTTGGCGAGCGCCTTTGCCATGGTTTCCTCTCCCCCAGCGATCAAAGTGCCGCTGCACTTTTCGGCATGCCCGCCGGGCGCATGTAGCGCCGCAGCGCCGCAATGCGGAAGATCGCATTGGCCGCGCCATACCCCTTGTAGCCCTGCCTTTGCACGACTTCGAAAAAGAAGCCCTGATCGTCGGTCGGGCTATAGAGCTGGAAATATTCGCCGCTCTCGTCGCGGTCATAAAGCACGTTCGCAGCCTTGAGCCGGTCGGTGAATTCCGGGTCGAGACCGAGCCGCGCTTCCAGATCGTCGTAATAATTCGGCGAGATTTCCAGCGTGTGAAAGCCGTTGTCGCGCAGGGCCGCAGCCGTCGCGAAGATATCGTCCGTGGCGAAGGCCAGATGCTGGATGCCCGAGCCGAAGGTTTCGGCGATGAAGCGACCGGCCAGTGTGCGACGGTTTTCCGCGCCGTTGAGCGTGATGCGCAGCGTTCCCTCATCGTTTTCCACCACCTGGCTGCGAACGACGCCGCCCGGATCGACGATATCGACCATGGGCGATTTCCGCGATTCCGTGAGCGAGGTATAGAAGAGGAGCCAGGTCAGAAGCTCATCGAACTTCATCGTCTGGGCAACATGATCGATGCGGGTGAGGCCGACACCGGCACCCGTTTCATTGCCTGCAACCGGCTCGAACTCGATATCGAAGATGCGGGCCAGATCGGTCTTTTCGTCAAGAAAATAGACCAGCCCGCCGCCAACGCCACGAATGGCGGGCATGGCGATTTCGCCCGGATCGAGCGGTTGTTCAAAATTCTCCGCACCCATGGCAACGGCGCGCGCATGGGCTTGCGCCGCATCGTCCACGACGAGCCCCATTGCATAGGCTGCGGTGCCGTGAACGGCATAGGCCGAGCTTGCAAAGCCGCGCGTATCGGTATTGATGACGAGATTGATGTCACCCTGCCGGTAGAGCGCCACTTCTTTCGTACGATGCCTGCCAGCGAGCCTGAAGCCCAGCGCGCCGACAGCGGCCACCAGTCGCTCTGCATCTTCGGCATGGGTGGCAAACTCGACAAAGCCGACCCGGTGCACCTTTGCGCGGGGCGGCATGGCGGGGACCGTCAGCCTGTTGTCCGGCTCGACCCGGCGAACCTGATCGCCAAGATAGATCAGCGAACGGCGTCCGTCGGCAGCGATCATGGCGGGCGATCCGCCACGGAACTGGTCGTTGAAGATTTCCAGCGAGAAATAGCCGTCATAGCCGGTCGCGGCCACCGCGCGCATGAAATCCAGCACCGGCAGGTCGCCCTCGCCCGGCATGTTGCGATAATGGCGGCTCCAGTAAAGCAGGTCCATGTCGATCAGAGGCGCATCCGCCATCTGGATAATGAAAAGCTTGTCCTTCGGAATGGAGCGGATCGAATTCACGTCGATCTTGCGCGCCAGCGTGTGAAAACTGTCGAGGATCAGCCCGACATTGGGATGGTCGGCGCGGCGCACGATCTCCCATGCATCGCGGTGGTCGCTGATATGGCGGCCCCAGGCGAGCGCCTCGTAACCGACGCGCAGATTGCGCCGCGCCGCCCGCTCGCCAAGCTCGCGAAAATCATCCGCGGCGCGGTCAATGCCGCCAATGGCAGCTGGCGACACGTTGGAGCAGACCAGAACGAGATCGGTGCCCAGCTCCTGCATCAGGTCGAACTTGCGTTCGGCGCGGTCGAAAGTGCGGCTGCGTAGAGGTTCGGGCATGCCTTCAAAATCGCGGAAAGGCTGGAAAAGCGTGATCTCCAGCCCCAGGTCGCGCGCCATCTGGCCCACCTGACGGGGGCTTTCGTCAAAGGTGAGAAAATCATTCTCGAAAATCTCCACCCCGTCGAAACCGGCCTTGGCGATGGCTCCCAGTTTCTGCTGGAGATCGCCGCTGATGGAGACGGTTGCTATCGAAGTCTTCATGTCACGCTCCTGTCTCCGGCCTGACCGGAGTTTCCTGCCAGTCCCGGGCAAACCCGCCCGGAACCGTTTCATTCAGTATCGGCCTGCACCGTACTGTTTTAATTTCCGCCGCGAACCTTCTTCAATTCGGCAAACAGCTCATTGACGGTTTCCGCACCGATTTCGGCACTGAACTTGTCGATGATCGGCTTTACCGCATCGCGCAGGCGCGCGGTTTCTTCCGGCGTCAGTTCGGTCACCTGCATGCCCGTCTTCTTGATCTCGTCGAGTGCGGTTGCATCCTGCTCACGCGAAACCTTGCGCTGATAATCGCGCGCCTCGACCGCCGCCTGTTCGATCACCGCCTTTTCCTCATCGTTGAGGCGATCCCAGAACTTCTTGCTGATCATCACGATCTGCGGATTGTACTGGTGGCGCGTCAGCGTCAGATATTTCTGCACTTCATAGAACTTGGCATTGATGATGTTGGCATTTGGATTTTCCTGCCCGTCGACAGTGCCGGTTTCAAGCGCCGTGTAAAGCTCGGTATAGGGCAGCGGCACCGCATTGGCGCCAAGCGTATTGAACAGGGCGACAGGAACCGGCGATTGCAGGGTGCGGATCTTCAGCCCGGCAATATCCTCCAGTTTCGCGACCGGATGGCGGTTGTTGGTCAGGTTGCGGAAACCGAGTTCCCAATAGGCAAGCCCGACCAGCCCCGTATCGGGCAGGCGCTTCAGGAGGTTGGTGCCGAACGGGCCATCCATGACCTTGTCGGCTTCCTCGCCGCTGTTGAACAGGAATGGCAGATCGACAGCCTCGAATGCCTTGACGGTGCTGGACAGGATGCCCGCATTCATTACCGTCATTTCCACCACGCCGCCCTGCAAGCCGGAAAGCGTCTGCGGATCGCTGCCCAGCACACCGCCGGGAAACAGTTTCACATTGATCTGCCCGCCGCTCTTTTCCTTCACCAGCTCGGCAAATTTCTCCATGCCCGTGACCTGCGGATGGCCCTTGCTGTTGGCGGCGGCAAACTTGATGGTCTGCGAACGGATTTCGGCCATGGCCGTGGTCGTCATCAGGGCCAGCGGCAGAACCATGCCCAATGCCATTGTCTTCAGTATTTTCTTCATGTCTTCCTCCCACTCGTTATTTCAATGTCTTCAGGGCCGCATCACGCGGCCCCCGTTCTTGATTCAATGAAACCAGCCCATCGGCACCGTCACCAGCTGCGGAAACAGCACCATCAGGAAAAGCACCACCAGCTGCGCGATCAGGAACGGCAGCACGCCCGTCATCACCTTTTCGAATGGCAGGCGCGCGACGCCGCACACCACATTCAGCACCGTGCCGACAGGCGGGGTGATGAGGCCGATGGAATTGTTGATGATGAACAGCACGCCGAAATAGACCGGATCGATGCCTGCCTCCTTGATGATCGGCATCAACACCGGCGTCAGGATCAGGATCGTCGGGGTCATGTCCATCGCCATGCCGACGAGAACAACCATCAGCATGATGGCAAGCAGCAGAAGCGTCTGGTTATCCATCAGGGGTCGCACCAGATCGGCGAGTTCCCCCGGCACATCGGCAACGGTTATCATCCAGGCCGAAACGCTGGCGCTGGCAACGAGGAACATCACCACGGCGGTCGTCTTCGCAGCGTCCACCATGGCCGGATAGAGCCGGGAAAGCGGCAGTTCCCGATAGATCACGGTTGCCACGAACAGCGAATAGACGGCGGCGACCACGCCCGCTTCCGTCGGCGTGAACACGCCGAAGCGAAGGCCGACAATGATGATGACCGGCAGCATCAGGGCCCAGATACTGTCGAGGAAAGCCCGCATCCGCGCACCGGGCGCGGCCTTCTTCGGCAGGTCGAACTGTTCGCGGCGGGCAAGGATGAACCATGTCACGCACAGCGCCACGGCAATCATCAGGCCGGGAAAAATACCCGCCAGAAACAGCTTGGTGATCGAAACGCCGCCGATCACGCCAAACAGGATGAAGCCGATGGATGGCGGGATGATCGGCGCGATGATCGAAGCCGAGGCGATCAGCCCGGCGGCGCGGCCCGGCTCATGTCCGGCATTGCGCATCATCGGAAACAGCAATGCGCCGAGCGCCGCCGCGTCAGCGACCGCCGAACCCGAAAGGCTTGCAATCACGCAGGCCGCGAAGATCGCGACGAAGCCGAGACCGCCGCGCACATGGCCCACCATGACCAGCGCCAGATTGACGATGCGGCGCGAAAGGCCGCCCGCATTCATGATTTCCCCCGCAAGCAGGAAGAACGGGACGGCCATCAGCGGAAAACTGTCCGCGCCGTTCAGCACGTTCTGCGCCACGATCTGAGCGTCGAACAGATCCATATACATCATCAGCGCCGCGCCGCTGATGATGAGCGCGAAGGCCACCGGAACGCCGAGCGCCATCGGAACCAGAAGGGCGGCAAGAAAGATGAGCAAGGTCATTGTCAGCGCGCCCTATTTGCGATCTTCATCGGTCGGGACGGGTGTGACATGCTCCTCGCTGTCCGTCACGAAATGCGTGCTGGCGACATCGATGCGCCCGGTCGCGATGCCGAAGCCGTTCCACGCGATGATGAGGAGCGCGGGCACGGCAAAGGCCAGCCCCGCGCCGTAAAACCAGCCCATCGACATGCCCGTCGCAGGGGCCAGCGTCGGGATATTGATGAGGGTCTGCGTCCAGCTTCCCGAAAGAACCAGCCAGGTCGCGCCGAACATCATGATGTGGCCTGCGACCAGCGCAATGCGCGCGCCCGCAGGCGACAAGCGGCGTACCAAAGAATCCACGCCCAGATGCGCATGGTCGCGCATGGCGACGACCGCGCCCAGAAAGGTAAGCCAGACGAAGAAGATGCGCGACAGCTCTTCCGAAACCGTTATGCCCTGATTGAAGGCGTAGCGCAGCACCACATTGCCGAACACGAGCACCACCATGCAGCCAAGTAGGCAGGCAATGGCGAACCGCGCCGCCGTAAAATAGAAATCGACTAAAGCTTTCACGTTCCTCCCCTCGGCCTCCTTCGGCCCTCCTCTGGGCGCATCGCTTGCGGACCGCTGTCCCTTTTCGGGTTTCGAGAGAAAGCAGCACCGCATCCTTGCAGGATGCCCATGCATCCGGCGGCGACTATACTTTCCCGCTGTCCGCGCCGGCCATCGCAACTAAAGGCGTGTCAGAAATCCGTCCGGTTCCCGGCAGTGCCCTGTCGCAAGCTGCAATCCGCTCCTCCTCGGTCCTCCACCTCGGTCCTCCACCTCGGAACGGAATGCATGATCGGCTGCGCTGTTTTCTAAAATGTACTAACTGGTTAGGATGTCAACGGGTTCTGTTTGAACAAACGCATGAAAACCCTTCATTGCGCGGCTGTCACGAATGTTCCATCTGGTTCAAAATTGCAGGTTTTGGAGCGCAACGCAGGCTGGAGCGGTTCCGGTTAAAAAGGAATTGCCGGAACCGCTTCAAGCATTTGTTTTGACGCGCATCTTTTCCGAAAACCGTTTCACACGTTTCGGAATGCGCTCCAATGGAGAAAATCAGCCGCCGTTCACCAGAGCCAGGATCAGCTGGTGGACGTTGCCACCATTGCCCATCTCCACCCGGTCGAAGGCGCGGCCTTGCGCGCGCTGCACATCGACCATATCGGTGATTTCCTTGATCAGCACCTTGCGGATCTTCTGGCATTTCGGGTCGTTAGGAACCGACAGGCCCACGGTCCGGCGCACGATCTCGCGCGTCATGTCCTTGGCGTGGTCGCCATGCACAAGCTCATGCCTGCGGATGCCTTCATAGAAGGTTTCCCAATGTTCCTTCACCGGCGAGGTCAGTTTCTGCGCGGGCTTCGGCAGCGTATAGGTGATCTTCAGTTTGGGCGTGGCCGACAGGATCGTGCAGGCATTGTTGGAGCGGTCGAACTGCCGGTCCCAGGTCAGCACATAGCTGGTATGGGCGATGACGCGGGTTTTGCCGCCGCCGATCTTCGGGCCGCGCTCGCCGATGGATTCATAAAGTTCCGGGCCGGTTTTCCCGGCGATGGCATAGAACTTGATTTCCTCGACGGGCTTCCAGTTGTCTTCGGCAAGCGCGGGTGCCGCCACCAGAATTCCAGATAATGCGAGTGCTGCCGCTTTTCTCACGCTTGCCCCGTTGCATCGATTTGCCGGATGATTTGCGCGCAAGCTACAATATCGGCAGGCGATGCGTAAGCGGTCCTGCAGCAAAAAGCCCGCCCCGGTCTCCCGGCGCGGGCCTTTTCGGATCACGATATCGATCTTACTTTTCGATGGTGCGGTTCCAGCGGCTGTTGAGCTGCTGGCGGCCTTCGTTGACGGCGTCCCAGTCGAGCGTCTTGGCGGTCTTCATGTAACCGTTGAAGGCGTCGAGCTTGGCCTGTGCTTCCGGCGAGCCGGCCTTGGCCTTCTGGTTCGACGGGATGACGTTGCCATGGTCGAGCGCCTTGCTCTGCGCATCGGCGGAAAGCAGATAATGCGCAAGCTTCTGGCTCAGCTCCGGCTCGCTGTTGCCTGCGAGCACGCATTCGGTCACGGCGAGGACCACGGAACCTTCCTTGGGCTGCGCATATTCAACCGGAATGCCCTTGTCCTTCAGGTTGTTGACGCCGGTTGGCGTCAGCGGGAAGATCGCCGCTTCGCCGGTCTGCACCATTTCCGAAATCTTGGCCGAGGACGGGATGAATTCCAGAACGTTCTTGCCGATCATGTCGGGGAACTTCTCGAAGCCCGGCTCGAGGTTCTTGTCGTCGCCACCCTGAATGCGGTTGAACATCAGGAAGGCATGCAGGCCGAAAGTCGAGGCAGAAGCCGACTGGAACACAACGGCATTCGCATATTTTTCGTCGGCGAAATCCATCCACGAAGTCGGGGCGGCCCAGCCCTTTTCGTCGAAAAGCTTCTTGTTATAGGCAATGCCGGTCATGCCCATATCGACGCCGATGGCCATGTCGTCCTTGAGGCGCGCGGCAGGCTGGATGTCGGCCAGAACCGGATCGTCGGAGATTTTCTGGCACAGGCCTGCATTGATCGCGCGCACCATGACGCCGTCGTCGAGCAGCATGACATGCATCTGCGGATTGTCTTTCTGCGCGGTCGCCTTGGCGAGAATATCCGCCGAGGTGCCCGGCACGACAACGACCTTGACGTCATTGGCCTTTTCAAATTCCGGCAGGACATGCTCGGTATAGGCCTTCTCCATATTGCCGCCATTCATGCCGATATAGAGCGTCTTGGTTTCAGCCGATGCGGCCGAAGCGAAGGCTGCCGACAGGCCGAGCGCCAACAGGCCGGTTTTGGTGATGTACTTCATGCTACTCCCCTTTGTGGTTTGAGTTCATATCGAACCGGTCGATGCGGAAGGCATCGATCGGCGTTTCCGTCTCGCCCTTTACGGCGAGATCGCAAAGAATGGCGCCCACAGCCGGGCCGGTCTGGAAACCGGCGCCGCAAAAGCCGAAGGCGTGAAAGAGATTGTCGACCCGGCTGCTTGGCCCGATGACCGGATTGTCGTCCGGCATTTCCGATTCAGTGCCAGACCAGAAGCGGATAACCTGGGCATTTTTCAGATGCGGGAACAGTTCGATGGCACGCAGCATCACGGATGAGGCGGCATTGACCGAAGGGCGCGAGAAGTCCGGGTTTTCAAGCGGCGCGCCGCGCCCACCGCCCATGACATAGTTGCCGCGCGTGACCTGACGGCCATAGAAACCGCCGCCCTCTTCGCCAAGGCTCATCGGCAGGCGAAACGGCATCGGCTCGGTAACGACCATCGAGGGATAGATGCGCTGGAGCGGCACCGGCTCGCCGAAAGAGGCTGCGAACCGGTCCGACCAGGCACCGGCGCAGTTGAACAGGAGGCGCGAGCGGATTTCGATCGTGTCAGTCGGTGAGCCACCGCCTGCCAGAATGGCAAAGCCGTCGCCGGTCTCTCGCGCTTCGATGACCGGCGTGTTTTCCAGCACCTTTGCCCCCGCCGCCAATGCCGCGCGGGCAAAGGCAGGCGCAACCAGACGCGGATTGGCATGGCCATCCTCCGCGCAGAGCGAGGCGCCCGCCACATCGCCCGGCAACCAGGGAAAACGTTCGCGGATCGCATTGCCGCCGATCAGCTCGACATCGAGCCCGAGCGGCCTGACCTTCGCGGCATAGGCTTCAAGGCTTGCGAAATGCGCTTCCGTGCGGGCAAGCTTCAAATGGCCGCTGCGGACATATTCGCCGTCGATGCCGATGAGTTCCGGCAGGCGCGCCCACAATTCATGCGACCGTTGTGCAAGCGGCAATTGTTCCGGGGCGCGGCCCTGCCTGCGCACGCCGCCATAATTGACGCCGCTTGCCTGCGCACCGCAAAAACCCTTGTCGAGCAGGATGACCGACAGGCCGGCCCGGCGCATGAAAAGCGCTGCCGAGCCGCCGACGATCCCGCCACCGATAATGACCGCATCGGCCTGAAGACGCCTTGTCATGACGAAGCGCCCTCCCCGGCTCGAGCGCCGAACCCGAGCGGGATCGGCTTGACCGGCGCCTGAGCGCGGATGCGGCCTGCTTCGGCAGGCGTCTTGTCCTGCACCGACGCCAGAAGTTCCGCCGCCGCTGCCGTGCACATGCGGCCTTGGCAACGGCCCATGCCGACGCGGGTGAGTGCCTTCAGCCGGTTGATCTCGCGCACATCACCCTGACGGATCGCGGCCTGCGCGTCGCGCAGCGCGATTTCCTCGCAACGGCAGAGCGTGACGTCGCCAGCAATCGTGTCGAACCAGTCACGCGGGAACGGAAAGGCTTTTTCGACGATCAGGCGTTCGCGATAGATATGATCAAGCTTTGCGAGAAGAGCGCGTTCAGCACCTTCGTCAAACGGCAGGCCCCGATCACGCAGCAAGGCGATTGCGGCCAGTTGCCCGCGAATTTCGGCTGCATCTGCACCGGCAATGCCTGCACCGTCGCCCGCCACATAGACGCCGATGCGGCTCGTGCGGCCAAGCCTGTCGGCAGCCGGGAGCCATGCGCGGTCGCGTTCTTCAAAGCGGAAATCGCAACCGGCGAGATCGGCAAGCTGGGTTTCGGGACGCAAGGCAAAACCATAAGCCAGCGCATCGCACTCAACCTCGCGCACACGCCCGGCCGAGCGAAAGCGAATGCCATCGACATGCCCCTCGCCCAGCACCTCGTCGGGCCGCACATTGTAATGGATCGGCACGCCGCCAAGCTTCAGGCGCAGGCCGTAATAAGCGCCGAGCGCCACGATGCGCGGGGCATAAAATGCCAGATGCGCCAGATGGAATTTGGATGCGAGAGGCGCTGTGTCCAGCACCGCCACAACCTTCGCCCCGGCATGATGATATTGCCAGGCCACCAGATAAAGCAGCGGGCCCGACCCCATGAACACCACGCGTTCACCGACCGTGCAGCCTTGCGCCTTGAGCGCCGTCTGCGATGCGCCGAGCGTATAGACGCCGGGCCTGGTCCAGCCTTTGAACGGCAGCACCCGGTCGGTCGCGCCGGTGGCCAGAATGAGATGGCTGTAGGGCAACTGGCCGTGAACGCCATCGGTCAGCAGGTCGAGCCGGTCGGTTTCCCCGCGCGAAATATTCCAGACCAGCGTTTCCGGGCGATAGTCGATTGCGCCGCGCAATGCGTCGAAGCTCTTGTGCAGCGCTTCCGCCTTATGCGCTTCGGAACCATAGCGGCTGCGATAGCTGCGCCCGTCATCGAGCGGCGGGCGGCGATAGATCTGCCCGCCGGAACGGAACCCCTCGTCGAGCACGATGGGCCGGAGACCCGCCCGGACCAGCGTTTCGGCGGCGCGAACACCCGCCGGACCTGCGCCAACGATAACCGGATCGAGCACCGCGCTCATTTCGCAGGCTCCGTGACAAAGGCCATGCCGTCTTCCAGAAGCGTGGTACAGGCGCGAAGCCTGTAACCTTCGTCCGTCATGACGTGGCAATCCTGACATGCGCCGATGAGGCAGAAGCCCGCGCGCGGCTCGCCAGTGAACTCGGTATGACGCAACTTGCCCTGCACCGACAGAATGGCGGTCAGCACGGTATCGCCGCGACGACCCTCGAAGCGCACGCCGTCGAGCGAGAAGCTGACCGGCTGTTCGGCCAGCCGATACCGTCTGCGGAACTGAGCCGCCGAAGAAGAAACCGGGATCGTCATGGTCTGCCTGCTCAGCCCTTGCCCACCAGCAGCCGGTCGAGACCGAACATGCGATCGATGATAATCATGGTTGCGGTGGCGACGAGGATCATCAGGGCTGAAACCGCGGCCATCATCGGGTCGATGGATTCGCTGGCATACATATACATGCGCACCGGCAGCGTGACCGTGGATGGCGAGGTGACGAAGATCGACATGGTGAGTTCGTCGAACGAGTTGATGAAGGCAAGCAGCCAGCCGCCGGACAGGCCCGGCAGAAGCAACGGCAGGGTGACGCGGCGGAACACCGTCCATTCGCCTGCACCGAGGGTGCGGGCCGCGTTTTCCGCATTGCGGTCCATGCTGCCGAGCGAAGCGAGGATCAGGCGCAGCGCATAGGGCGTGACGACGATGGAATGCGCCGCGACCAGCCAGACGAAGGAGCCGGTAAAGCCCATCAGCGAGAACAGGCGCAGGAACGCGACGCCCAGAACCAGATGGGGAATGATGAGCGGCGACAGGAAAAGCGCGTTCAGCGCATCGCGGCCACGGAAATTATACTGCGCGATCGCCAGTCCCGAAGGCACGGCCAGAAGCGTGGAAATCGTTGCCGAGAAAAAGGCGAGCTGCACGCTGTTATAGAAGGAGGCCATGAAATCATTATGCGCGAACACGGCCTCGAACCAGCGCAGCGACAGGCCCGCATTGGGGCCGCTCCACGGCATGGTCAGCGTGTTTTCCGGCGTGAAGGCCACAAGGCACACCACTATCATCGGCGCCAGCATGAAGATGACGATCAGCGTGTGGAAGAAAAGGGCGAAAGGACCGTTCTTCGTCATGGCTCTATCCCAGCTTCTTCTTGGCCTGCCCTTCGAGCAGGCGGTTATAGGCGATCATGATCACCAGATTGGCGACCAGAACGATAATGGCGATGGCGGCGCCAAGCGGCCAGTTCAGTTCGATCAGGAACTCGTCATAGACGACGGTTGCCGCCATCTTGAGACGACGCCCGCCAAGGAGGCCCGGAATGGCAAAGGAGCTGGCCGAAAGCGCAAACACGATGAGGCTGCCCGACAGGATGCCAAGGACTGCCTGCGGAAACACCACGCGGCGAAGCGCCGTCAGGCGCGATGCGCCGAGCGTCAGCGCTGCGGCTTCCACCGCCGGATCGAGCTTTTGCAGCACGGTCCAGACAGGAATCACCATGAATGGCAGCATGATGTGCACCAGGCCGATGACAATCGCCGTTTCGCTGTAGAGGATTTGCGTCGTCGGCAGGCCCACCATGTCGAGCGCGCTGTTCACGAGGCCATTGCGGCCCAGCAGCATGCTCCAGCCGAATGTGCGCACCACGACCGAAACCAGAAGCGGGCCGATGATGACCAGCAGGAAGATCGAGCGCCATGGCTTGCGCATGTTGGAGAGAATATAGGCTTCCGGCACGCCGACCAGCACCGTGATGACGGTTGTGATCAGCGCCAGCTTCAGCGTGCGCCAGAAGATCGAGAGATAATAGGGGTCTTTCAGGACCTGCACATAATTGGCAAGCGTGTAGACGTTCTCGATGCCCTTGTCATAGCTGTAGCTGTTGAAGGACAGCAGCACGGTAAGGCCGAGCGGCAGCAGCACCAGCGCGAAGAACAGAAGCGTCGACGGCCCGACCAGAAAAAGCGGCGTCAGATCGCGCTGCCCCTTGGGCGCGGCGGATACATCCTGTGAGGTGACGGCCGACATGCTCAGTTCACCCCTGCGGTGAGGATGCGGCAATCCTCGTGGTTCCAGCTGAGGCCGACCGATGTGCCTTCGGATGGCGGTGGGTTGCCGAGGTTGGGAAGCGCCACCGAAAGCTGGCCGGCAGGCGTCGTCACGCCGAGCAGCCACTGCGCGCCCATGAAGTAGCGTGTCGTCACTTCACCGGCGATATGTCCCTCGCCCGCAGCAACGAGCTGCACCTTTTCAGGGCGGATGAAGACGGAAAGCTCGCCAGAGACCTGCTTGCCGTTGGCGGGGAAGCGGATCGCGGTTTCGGCCAGCGCGATCATGTCACCCTCGGCGCGTGCCTTGAGGAAGTTCGACTTGCCGACGAAATTGGAAATGAAGTGGTTATGCGGATGCTCATAGAGCTTGTAGGGCGCGTCGACCTGCGTGATGACGCCCTTTTCCATGACCACGATGCGGTCGCTGATCGACAGCGCTTCGGCCTGGTCATGCGTCACCATGATGGTGGTGATGCCGACTGTGCGCTGGATGCGGCGCAGCTCGAACTGCATTTCCTCGCGCAGCTGCGCATCGAGATTGGATAGCGGCTCGTCGAGCAGCAGGACCGGCGGATTGATGACCAGCGCGCGGGCAATCGCCACGCGCTGGCGCTGGCCACCCGACATTTCGCGCGGATAACGGTCGGCAAGCGCGCCCAGATGCACCAGCTCCAGCACGTCGCGCACGCGCTTTTCGCGTTCCGCCTTCGGCACATTGCGCATTTCGAGGCCGAAGCTCACATTCTGCGCCACGGTCATATGCGGAAACAGCGCATAGCTCTGGAAGACGACGCCAAGCTCGCGTTTGGCGGGGGCAAGGCGCGTGATCTCGCGCCCGTCGAGCGTGATCGCGCCCGCCGTCGGCGTCACCAGGCCGGCGATCATCTGCAAGGTCGTGGTCTTGCCGCAGCCGGAAGGGCCGAGAAGCGAAATGAACTCGCCCTTTTCAATCGCCAAGTTGAAATTGTCGACAGCCGCGAACTTGCCGTAGTGGCGGGAAATTCCGGACAGGGTCAAAAAGCTCATTGCATCTCCCTCTCGGCATGACTTCCGCGGAATATGCGGGGGAGCGGAAGCGCCGTGATGTTGTCTCACGTCGCCTCTTCGTCGGGCTGGCTGGCGGGAGCGGCTTGACCGCGCTTGAAGCGCTGATCCGGCTTGTCCGTTTGAACGCATGACCGTCCGGCCGCTTACGCAGCCGCAGCGTTCCCCTTGATTACAAGCAAAACCGCCGATCCGCTTGCGGGCACTTCTCCAGTGCCTTGCCGGACCTTCCCATTGGCGACGGTTTTAAATGGCGGAAAAATCCGCAGGAATGCAAATTATAATTTTCAAATCCGGAAGAAATTATATATTTCTTTCAAAATGCAGAATTTGGAAGCAATTTTATGGATGATATATCTGAGAATCCGAAATCCGGCGCCGCGCTTAACTCAAGTCTGGTGAAGGCGATCCATATCCTGAAAGGTCTGGCCGCCAGCACGGATGACGGCGTGCGGCTCATCGATCTGGCGCGCGACCTCGAACTCAGCCAGCCATCGACGCACCGCCTGCTGAAGACGCTGATTGCCGAAAACCTTGTCGAGCAGCTTCCCGACAAGAAGGCCTATCGCCTGTCGCTGGAGTTTTTTGCGATGGCGGCGCAGGCGCGCCAGCGTGACGGTATATTGAGCATTGCCCGCCCCTCGCTCTTGCGCCTTTCGACCACGTTCAACGATACGGTCTTCCTGCTGGTGCGCAGCAATTTCGACGCGGTCTGCCTCGACCGCGTGGAAGGGCCGTTTCCGATCCGCTCCTTTACCGGCGATATTGGCGGCAAGGTGCCGCTCGGCATCGGTCAGGGGAGCCTTGCCATCCTCGCCTTCCTGCCGGAAGAAGAGCGCGAGGCGATCATCCGCTTCAACATGCCCCGCATTCTGGACAAGTCGGCTGTGGACGAGGTCGATTTGCGCATCATGATCGCGGAAGTGCGCGAAACGGGCGCATCCACTTTCAATTTCAACATGATCGACGGCATGGCGGGCCTTGGCGTCCCCATCCTCAACCGCGACGGCGAGGCGGTGGCAGCACTCAGCATCGGCACGCTTGCCGCGCGCCTGACCGAGAAGCGGCAGGAGACGGTGACCGAACTTCTGCGCAAGGAAGCGGCCATCATCTCGCAACGGCTCAATCCGTTCGACCCGACCCTGCGGCACCCAAATCAGGCTTTGTTGAAATAAACGAAAGCTTTATGAGCATTGTGCGCAACAGACCGGCTTTGTCCACAGCGGGCAAAAAGTTTGGCGATTGACTCGCAACCGCCGTCAGCGTTTGATCGCTGGCAGGTGTGGAGGTTCTGTGGGCGGAGGGCAAAATATCCAAAGCAGAAAATCCATCTCCATAACGCTACAATATTGGAGTTCTGTTGTGATCAAATCCACCAGACGGGGAATAATCCACCTTGCCTTTGCCCTTGCCGCATCGACGGCGATGGGCACCTTCGCCACCACGGCGGCTCAGGCACAGGACAAGATCCTGCTCATCATCAATGGCGCGCTTGGCGACAAGTCGTTCTTCGACAGCGCCGCCAAGGGCATGAAGATGATCAAGGACAAATATGGCGACGACGTCGAGACCAAGATTCTCGAAATCGGCGACGATCCGACCAAGTGGGAGCCGGTGTTCCTCGATGCGTCCGAACAGGACTGGGACCTGATCATCGGCGGCACCTACCAGATGTCGGAAACCGTCGGCTCGGTCGCCCAGCAATATCCGGACAAGAAATACATCCTCTACGATGCGAGCGTGCCTTATGAAGAAGGCGGCTATGACAATGTCTATTCTATCCAGTACAAGCAGAACGAAGGTTCCTATCTCGGCGGCATGCTGGCGGCGTCTCTGCTGAAGGAAGGCAAGCTCGGCGATACCGGCAAGAACCTCGGCTTCCTCGGCGGCATGGACATTCCGGTCATCAACGACTTCCTCGTCGGCTATATCGCCGGCGCGCAGGCCATCCAGCCCGATGCCAAGATCGCCATCTCCTATGCCGGTTCCTTCATGGATGCCGCAAAGGGCAAGGAGCTCGGCCTCGCGCAATATCGTTCCGGCGTTTCGCTCGGCTTCGTCGTCGCCTCGCAGACCGGCCTCGGCCAGCTTTCCGCTGCCAAGGAAACCGGCAAATATGTTCTCGGCGTCGATTCCGATCAGGAAGCGATCTTCAAGGACAGCGATCCGGCCATCGCCAAGCAGGTCGTCAGTTCCGTCCTGAAGAATGTCGATGTCAGCCTGCTGCAAGCCTATGAACGCTTCAAGGCCGGCGACCTGCCGTTCGGCAAGGCGGAAGCGCTCGGCCTCAAGGAAGGCGCTGTCGGCATCGTGCAGGATGGCAACATGGCTTCCATGGCCACGCAGGAAATGAAGGACGCCATCAAGAAGGCTTCCGACGAGATTTCCGAGGGCAAGATCACGGTTCCGACCGCATTCGGCATGAGCACCGAGGATCTCAACGCGATCCGCAACAAGGTTCGTCCCTGACCGTGGAAAATCCAGCTGAAAATAATGAAGGCGGCGATGCTATCGTCGCCTTCCGCCCAATCGTCGCCTTCCGCGATGTGAGCAAGGTCTATCCGAACGGCACGCAGGCGCTTCGCGACGTGTCGTTTTCGATCCGCGCAGGCTCCATCCACGCCATTTGCGGCGAGAACGGTGCCGGCAAATCCACGCTCATGAAAATCCTGTTCGGCATCGAAAATGCCACGGCGGGCGAAATCGTCGTCGATGGACAGCATATTGCATCCTGGTCGCCGGAAGATGCCGCGGCCAAGGGCATCGGCATGGTTCACCAGCATTTCTCGCTCGTGCCGACCCTGACGGTCACTGAAAATATCATTCTTGGCCATGAGCCGGTGAAGGCCGGGCTGATCGACCGCGCGGGTGCGCGCAAAATGGTCGAAGCGCTGATGCAGCAATACGACCTGCACGCCGACCCGGATGCGATCACCGGCGCGCTTTCCGTCGCCGCCCAGCAGAAGGTCGAAATCCTCAAGGCGCTGGCCCGCCGCACAAGGCTCCTGATCCTCGACGAGCCGACCGCCGTTCTCTCTCCGCCGGAGATCGAGGAACTGATGCGCAAGCTGAAATCGCTGCGCGACGAAGGCATTACCATCCTCTTCATTTCCCACAAGCTGAACGAAGTGCGCGAACTGGCCGAAAACGTGACGGTGCTGCGCGCCGGTGCCGTCGCCGGGACCGAAAAGCTCGCCGACGTGCCGGACGATGCCATCATGCAGATGGTGATGGGCCACGCGGTCGACATACCGCAACGCGCCCACAAGCATGGCGCGATGAAAACCGTTCTCGACATGAAGGACGTCACGACCAGGGCAGCCGATCCGGCTGACCGCATCAAGGATGTGAGCCTGACCATCGGCGCGGGCGAGATCGTCGGCGTTGCCGGTGTCGATGGGAGCGGCCAGCGTGGCCTCGTTTCCGTGCTGTCCGGCCTTGCTGAAGCGGCAAGCGGCGCGATCAGCCTCAACGGCAAGGACATGCTGCGCGCCGACACGGCAAGCTGGCGGAGGCAGGGCCTTGCCTATCTGCCAGCCGACCGCTTTTCGCAGGGCGGCGCGCCCGGCCTGTCTCTCGCCGAAAACGCGATAGCCGGAGCCGGATCGATTACCGCCGACAGGCAGATTTTCCGGGGACCGTTCCTGCGCTGGAACGCCATCAAGGCCCGCGTCAGCGGCATGATAAGGCAATATTCGGTGCGGGCGGGCGCGATTACCGAACGGCTCGATTCCCTTTCCGGCGGCAATGCGCAGAAGCTGATCGCCGCGCGCGAGCTTGCCACCAATCCGAAATTCCTGATCGCCGACCAGCCGACGCGCGGCATCGATGTCTCGGCGGCAGCCTTCCTGCATCGCCGCATCGACGAAGTGGCGCAGGGCGGCTGCGCCGTGCTGCTCGTCAGCGCCGATCTCGATGAATTGCTGCGCTTGAGCGACCGCATCGTCGTGCTCTTCAACGGACGCATCGTTGCCGTTCTGCAAAACGGACCAGACATCACACCGGCTGCTCTTGGTCCTTATATCCTGGGGACACGAGCATGATCCCAAAAAGTGTAAAACGGTTTTTGGATAAGATCATGCTCAAACAGAAAGCTGCCGCCTGATGCGCAGATTCATATCCTATCTCATTCCATTCTTCCTGACCGTGCTGGTGATCGGCGTCATCATGGCGGTGCTGCTAGTGCCGCTGGCGCTGATGCAGGACAATCCGGCGGCGATCCTCAAAACCTTCTTCCTCGGACCGTTCGGCAGCATTCGCCATATGGGCAATGTGGTGGAGGCGGCAACGCCGATCATGCTGACCGGCCTTGCGATCACCATCCTGTTCCGCTCCGGCCTGTTCAATCTCGGCGCGGAAAGCGGCTTCTTCCTCGGTGCGCTTGGTGCTGTGGCGGGTGCTGTCCTGCTTCCTTCGCTCGGCTGGTTCTCGCTGCCGGTGGCCATCCTCTGCGGCGCGGTCGCAGGCAGTTTCGCCTGCACCATCCCGGCGGCGCTGCGGCTGCGGTTCGGCGCCTCGGAAATGGTGACGTCGCTCGTCCTCAACTATGCCTTCCTGTTTCTCGGCCTCTTCGTCCTCAACTATGTCATCCGCGATCCGGCAGCGGGCGGGATGATGTCGCTCAAGATACCCCCGGACGCCAAGCTCGACCGCCTGCTTGCCGGGACGCGCCTCAACAGCGGCTCGATCATCGCGGTTCTTGCCTGCATCGCTGGCGGCATCTGGCTTTACTGGACGCGCTCTGGCCTCAATATCCGTATTGCGGGCTCAAGCCCCGGCTTTGCAAATCACCTCGGCCTGCCGCTGAAACGCATCGTCATGCGGGCGCAGATCGTCGGCGGACTGGTGGCCGGCATGGCCGGAGCGCTGGAAGTGCTGGGCCTTCATGCCCGCTTCGCCTGGCTGGACCTGCCCGGCTATGGCTGGACCGGCCTCGTCGTCGCCATCCTGGCGCGCGAAAACCCGTTCCTGCTCATTCCGTCGGCACTTTTCCTCGGCTTCGTGCAGGTGGGCGGCGATCTTCTGGCCCGCAACATGAACATCCCGACCGAAGTGGTGGGGCTGGTGACCGCGGCGATCATGGTGGGCGCGACGGCAAGCGTCATTCACAATCATCCGACCGTCTTGCGGCTGATCCGCAATCTTCGCAATCGCGATGCAGACCAGGCCGCAGTGCAGCCGGGAGTACAGGCATGAGCACCGTTCTTGCACAGATTTTCGACCCGCATTTCATCGGCACGATCCTGCGTGTGGCGACACCATTGCTGCTGGCCGCTCTGGGCGTGATGATTTCCGACCGGGCGGGCGTGCTCAATATCGGCATGGAAGGCATGATGCTGGTCGCGGCCCTCATCGCCGTTCTGGCCAGCGCCGCAACGGGAAGCCCGGCCATCGGCCTGCTGGCGGCGCTTGTCGTGGGCGCGCTTCTGGGCTGGCTCATGTCGCTTTCGGTCAACCGGCTCGGCACCGATCTCATCATGACCGGTATCGCGCTCAACATCGCGGCTGCGGCGGCAACGACGCTCGGGCTTTATCTCGCGACAGGCGACAAGGGCATGTCCGGCGCGCTGAAAAGCGGGGCCCTGCCAAGCCTTCCCGTGCCCTTCATCGGCAATATCCATGTGCTCACCTTCGCGGCCCTTCTGGCCGTCCCGGCGGTCAGTCTCCTCATGATGCGCACGCGCTTCGGCCTGCATCTGCGCGCCACCGGCGTCGATCCGAAATCGGCGCGCGCCGCAGGCATCCAGACCGGCCGCGTGCAGATGATGGCGCTCGTCCTGTCCGGCCTCTTCGGCGGTGCCGCCGGTGCCTATCTGTCGCTTGGTTATGTCACCTGGTTTGCCCAGAACATGACCGCCGGTCGCGGCTTCATCGCCATTGCGGCGGAAGTCATGGGACAGGGGACCGCATGGGGAACGCTCGTGGCGAGCCTGGTCCTGGCGGCGGCGGAAGGTTTTGCCATCACGCTGCAAAGTCTTGGCCTGCCTTTCGAACTGATGCAGATGATCCCTTATCTCGTCCCGGTCGTCGTGCTGACGGTCCATGCGGCGCGGCGCCAGCGCCGCGCCCGCCTGCTGAAGAAATCCTGATAATGAACATCGAAACGAGAATGACATGAAAGCTTGGGAACTGACCCGAGACCTGCTGCGCGACACGAAACCGGTGGTACGCACGGCGGAGGAACAGACCTGGGATGCGAGCGCCGTCATGAAGGCGCAGGACGATCTCATGGCCATGTTCTGGAAAAGCAATGTGCCGGGATCGGCTGCGCCTGAATGCCTGATGGCGGGTGCGCTGCAATCGCTGGAAAACAAGGGCTTTGTCCTTGCGCGTTATGAAGAACTGCTTCGCGACGGGCTCGCCGCACTTGAACGCGGCGACTTCGAGACGCTCTATCGCATCGACATGCGCCTGCGCGTCCTGATGCGCGCCGCACGTCCCGATCCAAACCATCCGTCGCAAAAAACCGTGCGCTATGGCACGTGGGACGAGTTCGACGCCGCCGTTCAATGGCCCGACGATGTGCTCTATGCCATCCAGTCCGATGATTTCCGCGACCGCACCGCCGCCGCCTGGATGGCGCAGCTTGTCGGTGCGGCGGCTGGCACGGCGCTCGAAGGCTATACGGCGGAAAACATCGCCGAGGTCTTCGGTCCGATCCGCGATTATGTGCGTGAGCCCAACACCTATAATGACGACATCACCTTCGAGATCGCCTTTCTGGAAGCCTTCGGCGACAAGGGTTCTGCCGTGACCAGCGCCGACATTGCCGAGCGCTGGACTTCGCTGATCCCGCTTGGCTGGTCGGCGGAGGCGATCGCGCTTTCCAACATGCGGCGCGGCCTCACCGCGCCTGAAACCGGGACGTCCGACAATCCGTTCGATGAGTGGATCGGCGCACAGATGCGCGGCACGATCTGCGGCATGGTCGTACCGGGCCGCGCCCGCGAAGCTGCCCGCCTCGCATGGATGGATGCGGAAATCTCCCATGCCGGAAACGGAATATTGGGCGAAGTTTTCAACGCCGTCATGGCGGCGCGCGCCTTTGCTGTTTCCGACACGCGCGAACTGCTCGTTTCGACGGCAGCACTTTTCCCGGTCGAGACCGAATATGGTGCGGTTCTGGCCTTCGCGCTCGATGCCTGCCGCTCCGCCGGCAACTGGCAGGATGCATGGGCGAAATGCGATGCGGAATATGCCGAATATAACTGGATTCACGTCTATCCGAATGCAGCCGCACAGGTCATCGCGCTCTGGTTCGGCGAAGGCGACTTCGACCTTACGCTCGAAATCGTCTGCGGCATCGGCCATGACGTCGACTGCAATGCGGCGCAGATTCTCAGCATGATCGCCATCCAGCACGGCTCCGGCATCATCGCCGAACGGTGGTCGAAGCCGCTTCTGGCCGACGACATCGTCACCTATATGCGCCGCCCGGCGAAAATCTCCTTCGACGCACTTGTCGACCAGACGGTCGATGCGGCGCGCAACGCAGTTTAAATCTTTTTACGCTTTTCCGGACGCAAAACCGCTTCACATTTTTGCTGGAAAAGCTTTAACGCAGAAAGACCCATCATGGCCCGTAAAATCATTATCGATACCGATCCCGGTCAGGACGATGCAGTCGCCATTCTTCTGGCTCTGGCAAGCCCGGAACTCGACATTCTCGGCATTACCGCAGTGGCTGGCAACGGCCCGCTAGCGCGCACCGAAGTCAACGCCCGCACCATCTGCGAAGTGGCGAAGAAGCCGGACACAAAAGTGTTCGCAGGCTCCATCCGTCCTCTGGTGCGCCCGCTCGTGACGGCTGAAAACGTGCATGGCAAGACCGGTCTCGACGGTTATGACCTGCCCGCCCCGACCATGCCGCTGCAGGCACAGCATGGCGTCGACTTCATTATCGAAACGCTGATGAAGGAAGAGCCCGGCACCGTCACGCTTTGCCCGCTCGGACCGCTCACCAACATCGCGTCCGCACTCATCCGCGAGCCGAAGATTGCCGGGCGCGTCAAGGAAATCGTGCTGATGGGCGGCGGTTATTTCGAAGGCGGCAACATCACGCCGTCGGCGGAATTCAACATCTATGTCGACCCGCATGCCGCATCGGTAGTGTTCAAATCCGGCATAAAAATCACCATGATGCCGCTCGACGTCACCCATAAGGTGCTGACCACCGAGAAGCGCATCGCCGCCATTCGCGGCATCGGCACCCATGTCGGCGAGGTGGTCGCCGCATGGCTTGAATTCTTCGAACGCTATGACGAAGCCAAGTACGGCACCGATGGCGGGCCGCTGCATGACCCCAATGTCATCGCCTATCTCATCAAGCCGGAACTTTATTCCGGACGTGAGTGCAATGTGGAAATCGAGATCAATTCGGAACTGACCATCGGTGAGACGGTCGTGGACTGGTGGGAAGTAACCGACCGTCCGAAGAACGCGCTCTTCATCAAGGATGTGGATGCAGACGGCTTCTTCAAACTGCTGACCGAGCGTCTCGCAACGCTTTGATTTTTTCAGGACACGATCCCGAAAACCGGAAGTCCACCTTTCGGGATCGTGTCTCAAATCACAATTTTGCCACAAATAAGCCGCGAGTGCCTTAATTTCGTTGTTTCTTCGCCATGTTTTAAGTGGTGTTTTCGAGCATTTTTTCGCTCAAATCGCGTGAAAGCGGCGCAAATCGCCGCCAATCTTCGCTTCGTCACAATTTGCGAAAGCCGGTTCAGGTCTGGCTTTGCAGAAGCGCTGCCACTTCCGCAGCGGTCGGCGCGGCGCTTCCCGCACCCGGTCTCGTGACCGCAACCGCACCCGCCGCCGAACCATATCGCACGCAATCGTGCAGGGAACGGTCCTGCGAATAGGCGACCGCGAAACCGCCATTGAAACTGTCGCCAGCGGCGACCGTATCCACCACATCGACCTTGAACGGCGCGAAATGTTTCACCTCGTCCGCTGTCACCAGCAGCGCGCCACGGCTTCCAAGCTTGACGATGACCATCTTCGGCCCGCGCTCCAGAAGATTTCGGGCTGCGGCTTCCGCCGAAGCCAGATCGGTCGGCTCGATGCCGGTGATTTCGGCGGCTTCCGTCTCGTTGGGCGAGATGATGTCGCTGAGCGCAATCAGATCGGCCATGCGGCCTGCATCGCCGACCGGGGCCGGATCTAGCAGAACGCTGCCGCCTGCCGCACGCGCGGCCTTCGCCACGGCCAGATTGGCTTCATGCGGAACCTCGCGCTGCAGCAGCGTGATCTTCGCCCTGGCAATATCGGCTGCATAGGCATCGATGTCTGCAGCCGACCAGCGCGCATTGGCTCCGGCACAGACCGCGATCGTGTTCTGTCCGGCTTCCTCGACCTGAATGATCGCCATGCCCGTATCGACACCGTCGATCACGCGCACGCTTTCGGTATTGAGGCCGAATTCCTGCATCTGCTTCACGGCCAGTTCGCCAAAGGCATCATTGCCGACAGCGCCGACGAAGCGAATGTCACCGCCAAGCTTTGCGACCGCAACCGCCTGGTTGGCGCCCTTGCCGCCGAGGCCGATGCCATAGCCCGATGCATTCACGGTCTGTCCCGGACGCGGCAGCGCGGCCATCCGCGCGCTGACATCCACATTCACACTGCCGAAAATAAAAATCTTCAACGGTTTTCTCCATAGCTTTGTCGCGGCACCTTAACCGGGCCGAAACAAAACTTCCACGCCGGGCTTGTCGCCATGCACAGAGAGAAAAGGGGCTCGCGCACCCAAGCCCTGTTCGTCAATGCGGCTCCGCCCCTGATTGCAGTTCCCGCTTCAGCAGTTTTTCGAGCCAGTCGGCAAAGACCTGAAGCCGACGGGAAAGATGCTGGCGGTGTGAATATAGAAACGTCATTCGCATCGGCGCGGCGCGCATATCGGCCATTACCTCGATCAGTTCGCCGGCTTCCAGATGGCGTCTGACGTCGTAGGCCGGAATCTGGATGAGGCCGAGACCGGCAAGACAACAGGCGATATAGGCTTCGGCGCTGTTGACGGTGACGCGGCCGCGCACCGGAATCGATCGCGTTGCGCCAGCTTCGCTCCACTCCCACGGCTCGACGCGCCCGCTCGACGGCGAGGCATAGTTGATGGCCCAATGGGCGGAAAGGTCATGAGGCGTTTCGGGAATACCGTACCGCTCAAGATAGGCGGGGCTCGCAACGTTGATCAGCGGAAGCTCGCCGAGCGATCGGGCGATCAGCCCGGAATCCGTCAATGGTCCCACGCGCAGAACGCAATCGACACTCTCTTCGACAAGATTGACGGCGCGATCAGTCACTCCCAGATGTATATCGATTTCCGGATAGGCATCCAGAAACTCGGGCAGGGCTGGCGCGATGATCAGACGTCCGATGCGGCCGGGAACGTCGATCCGCAACGTGCCGGATGGCGTCGCGGTATTCCGAAACAGATTTTCCGCTTCCTCCATATCCGCAATCAGACTCAGGCATCGTTCATAGAAGGCGGCGCCATCCTGCGTCGTCGACACGCTTCTGGTGGTCCGGTGGAGGAGCCTCGCCCCGAGGCGCCCCTCCAGCTCGAGAACCGCCGCCGAAACAGAGGAACGCGGCACGCCGAGCGTATCGGCGGCGCGCGTAAAACTCGAACATTCGACGACACGGGCGAAGATACGAAAGAGGTCGATGCGATCCAAGATAATCTGCCTCCATTGTCCGTCAAACCTGACAGGTGTTGTCAGAATGACGGTCTTTATAGCGCTATCCTAGACGATACTCTTCGGATTTGAAAGCGGCTGCATGGCGCAGCCGCATCGGAAAAGAAGGTTGAAGCCATGACGGACCACAGCATCAAGGGCAAAACGGTTATCATCGCCGGTGGCGCCAAGAACCTCGGCGGATTGATCGCGCGCGATCTTGCGGAACACGGGGCAAAGGCGATCGCAATTCATTATAACAGCGCAGCGTCCAAAGCGGACGCGGACGCCACTGTCGCCGCCGTGAAGGCCGCAGGCGCGCAAGCGGTTTCCTTCCAGGCCGATCTCACCACCGCCGGTGCGATGGAGAAACTGTTCGCCGATACGGTTGCCGCCATCGGACGTCCCGACATTGCCATCAACACGGTGGGCAAGGTTTTGAAGAAGCCGATCGTCGAAGTTTCGGAAGCCGAATATGACGAGATGACCGCCGTCAATTCCAAGTCGGCCTTCTTCTTCCTGAAAGAAGCAGGGAAGCATGTCAACGACAATGGCAGGATCTGCACACTGGTAACCTCGCTGCTGGGCGCCTACACGCCGTTCTATGCAGCCTATGCAGGCACCAAGGCCCCGGTAGAGCATTTCACGCGCGCGGCTTCCAAGGAATTCGGCGAACGCGGCATTTCAGTAACCGCCATTGGTCCCGGCCCGATGGACACGCCATTCTTCTATCCGGCGGAAGGCGAGGACGCGGTGGCCTACCACCGGACTGCGGCGGCACTCTCCGGCTTCTCCAAGACCGGCCTCACCGATATCGAGGACATCGTTCCCTATATCCGCTTCATGGTTTCGGAGGGCTGGTGGATGACCGGGCAGACCATCCTCGTCAATGGCGGCTATACGACCAAGTAGAGCATTTCCAGCAAAAGTGTGGAGCGGTTTTGCGCGGGATAATGCGTGAGAACGATAAGACAGAGCATTTCCAGCAAAAGTGCGGAGCGGTTTTGCGCAGGATAATGCGTGAAACAATGAGATGGAGCATTTCCAGCGATTCAATCCCAACTGGAAATGCTCCAGGGTCAATGGCGGCCTGCCGATGCAGGGACAGGCCGCCATACGGCTCGCTGAAAATCGAGGAAGGCCTATTCGGCCTTCAGGAATTCGCCCACTTCCAGCAGGACGAACTCATTGTCATCCACCTTGTCGAGCGCGCGGCCTGCCGAGAACGGCAGATTGTTGTCATTGCCGACGACGATATGCGTTTCGTCCACGCGGTCCACATTCTCGATGGTCAGGAACGGCATGTCGTAAATGCCCTCGCGTCCACCCTGACGGCGCTTGTTTTCCGGGTCGGCAATGGCGAGCAGGTCGATATAGCCGATCTTGCGCACGTCCTTGCCGACATTGCTGTCGTCGAAAGCGATCTTGTAGATGCGCTTCACCTTCGACGGCACATCGAAACAATCTGCCTGCGGCTTCTTCGGATCGGCGCAGGCCTTGTCCGCCGTGCCGACGCCATTATCGCGCTCGATGACCAGCGCCGTGGTTTCATCCAGCATGTTGAAATCGCCGATGGCTTCGCCGCCTTCGGCCAGCGGATAGAGCCAGGACCGGCCCGTCCACTTCTTGTCGGCGACGCTGAACTCGATGACGCGCAGGCCCGTCTTGCCGCTCTCGGTCTTTTCCGGCGCACCGTCGACGAAAAGCGGGCCTTCCAGAAGCCCATAAAGCTTCGTACCGTCCTTCGACATGGCAAGACCTTCGAAGCCGCCGGAACGCTTCAGATTATAGGCCGGGAGCTTGAGGCTCGGATTGGCGGGCAGAGCGAGCTTCGGATTGTCAGGCGAGACAATTTCCTTCTCGCCGACGAAAGTCGGGAACACATCGGTGAGTTTGCCGTCCGTGTCGAATTTCAACAGGAACGGACCGAATTCCTCGCCGACCCAGAAACCGTCCGCCACCGGCTGGATGGATTCCACGTCGAAATCCGCGCCCGTCAGATAGCGCTTTTCCGCGCCTTCCATGACGATGGGAAACGGAGCCTTCCTGTCTGGATCGCTCAGGAACACGGTCTTTACGCGCTCCACCGTTCCCTTGTCCCAGTCGAACTTGACATTGTGCAGCATCAGCATGGCATCCGGCGAATTGAGTTTTGAGCCGAAACCATTGTCGGACAGCGACCAGAAGCTGCCGTCTTCCATGGTCTTGATGCCGGAAAAGCCCTGCACCGGCTGGCCGTCGAACGGCACCGAAAGGCCGGTCTTGCGCACGCCGTCCTTGCCTTCAACCGTGCCGATGCCCTCGGCGCGCTTGCGGTCGGCGGTGGTGAACTTGCCGGATGTCTTCAGGTGTTCTGCCGCATCCTCCGGCGCAGCGATGATGGTGTTCGCCGGCAGGATGGCATGGGCCTTGAGCGTTGCGGGAAAAGCCTTTTCTTCAGCGGAGGCCGGAAACGCCAATGCGACGGCACCGGCAAGCATGGTAGAGGCGACAAGACGCGCTATCATGATAAGTCCCCGTTGGATTGGAAATACAGGGATGGAATTAGGCTGGCTTTGTATCGCTGGCTTGACGCTTCCATGAAGCTTTGACGAAGGTCCCCGGCTTTCACCGGGGGCCACCGTCTCATCAGGTCATTTTACCAGGGCGCTGAGATGCTAACGCATCACGCCCTGAAAATGCCCAGTCGCCGCACGGGCTTAACCAAAACTCGATGAGTTTGACTCATCGAGTTTTGGTATTACACCGCGATCTTGCCGCCGCCCTGTTTGGTGATGGCCACCACGGCAGGCCGCACCGGCATATCGTCCTTGAAGTCCGGCCAGCGGGTGGACAGATCCTCATAATAGGACGGACGGCCATGACCGTCCCAGTCCTCGCCGCCATCGCCCGGATGCTGCACGGCGACAAAGGCCGTTTCATCGTCCGGTGCGAACAGCGGACCGCACATTTCCGCGCCCACCGGCACGCGGTAGAACAGTTTCGAGGTTGCGCGCGCATCGCCTTCCGTGTCGACGGCCCAAAGCCCGTCGGTGCGGCCTGTATCCTTGTTGCTGTTGCCATCGGTTGCGACCCACAGCCGACCGGCGCTGTCGACGGCGGCATTGTCCGGCATGCCGAACCAGCCATTGCGCGTCGTATCGGTGGAGAAGCTGGCGCCAACTTCGGCAACGGAAGGATCGCCGCATTTCAGCAGCACTTCCCACTTGCCGGTCGTGGCGGCAAAATCCTGCCCGTCTTCCTCGATCTCGATGATATGGCCGAAGGCGTTCTTGGCGCGCGGATTGGCGGCATCCACCTGATCGTCCTTGCGCTTGGTATTGTTGGTGAGCATGACATAGACGCGGCCATTGACCGGGTTCGGCTGCACGTCTTCCGGGCGGTCCATCTTGGTGGCGCCGAGAAGATCGCCAGCGCGGCGGGTTTCGATCAGCACATCGGCCTGGCTCTTGAAACCGTTCTGTTCGGTGAGCGGACCCTGTCCGAACACCAGCGGCATCCACTCCACCTTGCCGTCCTCATGGAACTTCGCCACGTGCAGCGTGCCTTCATCCAGCAGGTCCATATTGGCGGCGCGGTCATCAGGGTTGAACTTGCCCGCCGTCACGAACTTGTAGACATAATCGAAGCGTTCGTCGTCGCCCAGATAGAAGACCACGCGCCCATCCTTGCTGACGATGGATTCCGCTCCCTCGTGCTTGAAACGGCCAAGCGCGGTGCGCTTCTTCGGCATGGAGTTCGGATCGGACACATCCACCTCGACGATCCAGCCGAAACGGTTCGGCTCGTTCGGTTCCTTGGAAACGTCGAAACGGTCGTAGAAACGGCCCCATTCATACGAGCCTTCGGGAATGCCCATGCGCTTGTAATTGGCCGCTTCCGCGTGGCCTTCCGGCAGTTCACCAATGAAATAACCGTGGATGTTTTCCTCGGCCATGATGTAGGTGCCCCATGGGGTGACGCCGCCCGCACAATTGTTGATCGTGCCGAAGACCTTGGTGCCGGATGGATCGGCATTAGTCTTGACGCGATCATGACCCGCGACCGGCCCGCTCAGCACCATCTCGGTATTGGAGGTGATACGGCGGTTCTTCGCGCCGTCGAGCACCGGCTGCCATTTGCCGTCCTGCTTGCGGATCTCGACAATCGTGCCGCCATGGGCGGCCATTTCGATATCCACCTGCTCCTTGGAAAGCGGAGCCTGCTCCACCTTGCCATCGACGATCTTGACGAGACCGGGGAACATCAGGTGCGGATTGGTATATTCGTGGTTGACGACCAGCAGCCCGTGTTCGGGCGAACCGTCGATGGCGATATAGCCGACATAATCATTATTGTAGCCGAACTGGCGGGCCTGCGCCTCGGCGGACTGTTTCGCCGGGTCGAATTCCGGCGCATCAGCGAAAAGCCTGTCTCCCCAGCGCAGAAGCACATCGGCATCATAGCCTTCCGCGACATGATGATGGGCGTCCACACCGGCCTCGACTTCCTTGAACGAAAAGGCCGAACCGGATGCGGCGCGCGCATCGCCAGCACTCATGAGGGCGAGCGGGCTGACCGTTGCCGCAATGGCCGAGACGGCGAGCGATCCACGCAGAAAGCCACGGCGGGAAAAGCGGCGGCTGATGATTTCGCCCATGGTGGGGTTATCGGACGGATTGCGCGGATCGGCATCGGCTTCTTCCAACTGGCTGGTCTTGAACAGACTTTGCTGGGAAAGATTGTCTGACATTGCTGGCTCCCTATCGAACAGTGAAGCTGCAAATTAGAAGCAGTTCATGACAGACGGACGACATTGTCCCAGTCCTTGGTCCCAGTCCTTGGCCACAGTCCTTGCCTTCCCGTGATGCCGGGCTGCCAAGAAAACCTGTCAGGAATAATTCTGCGGACCAGTAGAATAATTTTGCTGGCGAAAGCGCTTTCCGATAAAACCGTCCCGATTTCGTCCTTTGAGGGGTTGACGATGACCGACATGACGGCCGCACGGCGCAATATTATTATCCTGACGATTGCACAGGCGCTTGGCGCCTCCAGCCCGCCCATCGTGATTTCGCTGGGTGGCCTGGTCGGCCAGAAACTGTCTTCCGATCCCGCCCTCGTCACGCTGCCCGTCAGCCTGTTCAATCTCGGCCTTGCGCTGGGCACGCTGCCAGCGGCCTTCTTCATGCGCCAGTTCGGACGCCGCAATGCCTATATGCTCGGCGCGCTTGTCGGCGCCTCGGCGGGCGTGATCGCAGCCGCAGGCATTTTTGCGGCATCCTTCCTCATCTTCTGTCTCGGCACGCTCACCGCCGGTTTTTATGCCGCCTATGTCCAGAGCTACCGCTTTGCCGCCACCGATGCGGCGACCGGCGACATGAAGGCCCGCGCCATCTCATGGGTGATGGTCGGCGGGCTCGTTGCGGCCATCGTCGGGCCGCAGCTCGTCATCTGGACACGCGATACCATTCCGGATGCGATGTTCGCGGGCAGTTTCCTCAGCCAGGCGGTTCTGGGCCTGCTCGCCCTCCCCGTCCTCTTCATGCTGCGTGCGCCTAAGATCCGCAAAGACCCGAACGTGGTCCATGATACAGGCCGTCCTCTCGGCGAAATTCTCCGCTCGCCGCGCTTCATGCTTTCCGTGGCCGCCGGCGTCTGTTCCTATGCACTGATGACATTCGTGATGACGGCTGCGCCCATCGCCATGGTCGGCCATGGCCATTCCGTCGATCATGCAGCCCTCGGCATCCAGTGGCACGTGCTTGCCATGTTCGCCCCGAGCTTCTTCACCGGAAGGCTCATCACCCGTTTCGGCAAGGAAAAGATAACCGCGCTGGGGCTGGTGTTGATCGCCTTTTCCGCCATCATTGCGCTCGGCGGCTTCGATGTCGGCCATTTCTGGGGAGCGCTGATCTTCCTCGGCATCGGCTGGAATTTCGGTTTCATCGGCGCGACCGCCATGGTGACCGACTGCCACACGCCGGCTGAACGCGGCAAGGCACAGGGCGCCAATGATTTCATCATGTTCGGCACCGTGGCCTGTGCTTCCTTCTTTGCCGGCTCGCTCCTGCATTCCTCCGGCTGGGAAACCATCAACTGGCTCGTTTTCCCGATCGTCGCCCTCGTTCTGGTGCCGCTCATCCTGCGCCTGAAGCCGAAAGAGGCTGTCGCAGAAGCCTGATCGGTCAAAAGCCCCGCTCTTTCATCCAGAGCCTGCCGCCTTCGGACACTGCGTCATAGACAGCGCCACCGAGGGCGGCGCCTATATCCGTATGCAAGCCTGCGTAGGATGCCCCGTCTCCCCGCTCACCAGGCGGCGCGGAAACCGCGATGCAATCCGTGCCGGTCCCTGTCGAGACCCTGCCGCCGACATCGAGCCCAAGTTCCATGATGGCTGCGGTGCGGGCCTCGGCGGCAATCGACATTGCCTCCAAATGGGCCGCGACCGACAAGGGCCTGTCGATATGAACCAGAAGATTGATGGTTCCGGCGGGCATAATCATCTGCGCGCGTTCCCCCACCCTCCCCGCATTGGTCAGGCCGACAGTGGCAAGGCAGGCGGCATGTGCCTCGCCGGAGCGCCGTGTTGCGACATGATGCTTCTCCACGTTGCGCGACGTCATCATCTGCACCGCTTCGCCATAGCCGGCTTCCGCCAGTTTCGCCTCAAGCAAACGCACCGGGTCCACATCCAGTGTCAGATCGTCATTGCGCACTTCCAGCCAGGCGACGGAGCGCGCCCGGACGAAACCCGGACGGGTCAGCGACCAGCTCAGAATGTCTTGCGGTTCGCGAAACTCAGCCGCGAGGACCGGGCGGAAACAATGGATCGTGAAAGGCAGCATGAGCAATCTATCGCAGATCAGCGTGAAGTGCGCGACCAGCGCCTTGTCGCCATTTGCCATCATCCACAGGACCGCCGCAGGGGCAACATAACCGGCGCGGCGATAAAGCACGGCTTCGTGACTTGGCCACCGTTGCGCAAGGCGATATGGATCGCGGAATATTGTTTCGCGCGTCTTGAAACGGACAAGCGGTTTGCTCTGGATTGCGTCATGATCAACGATCTCACCGATGAGATATTCTGGATATTCACCATCGGGTGCTGCATCCTTTTCATCATGCGCCTTCTGTCGCCTCCCCCACGTCACAAGACTGACCAGGCGCAGGACCTCAACACATTGCGCCCTCGCCGCCGTTCGCGTCGTCGTCGCTTTCAGGCACTGGACTGAGTTTTCTTCCCCGCCCATGCTTTCCGGCGCGTTTTATAGCGGTAGCCCGACGGCCCTGATCGACGCCTCCACAAGCGGCGCTGACAATTCTCAAGCAATGTTCAAAGCCAACAGCCCATGAACCTCCAAGGCGGGTTGGAAGCCTTCCCGGCCTCTTTTACGGTTCCTTGATCTTGTTAAACTTCATGAACGATACGAAACCTAAAAGGCAGTTCAGTTTTGTCATGCTGACTGGACTTTTTATGGTTAACGAACCTGTCCATTGAGCGCGGCCATCAGCATTGGCCTTATCGAGAAAGAGCCATTGGCAGCCTTTTCCGTCAAAATGCGCAGATAGCCTCCAGCAGACTGAATTTGCTCAAAGCGCTGCAGGATATAGGCAATCACGATCGACGCATTATGGGGTCCAAGAACCTTCTTTGCGAGATCATAGAGCTTTCCATCGATCCCGAGGAAGGAGCGTACTTTCTCTGCCGTATTGGCGAGATCCTGCCAATGCCGAATGGAACTGACCGCATAGGCCGTGATCTCCGGACAGGAGCGAAGCACCATGTCGAGCGAAACCGTGGGTTCTGTTGGAGCGCTGGTGATTTCATTTACGCGCTGGTCGATAAATTCAGCCGTTGCCTTTTCAAAATGGGAATCTGGATTCGATTCAATTTGCTGCCGCTCATTTTGAGATTCATTGCCGCGCAAATTCTGAACATTTTCATGAATTTTCAATGCGTTATCGATTTCCGTACGAATTGCCTGCAAGGATTCGACCAAAGCTGCCAGCTCTTCCTGCTCCGCACGGCGCGGAATGCTGTCGACGATCAGGCGAAAGCGGTGACGGATGTCCTGCCAGTTACCGGCAAGCTGTTCCTCGGCGGCGAATTCGACAAGCTTGGTGATATCGCGGCGCAGCAAGGTCAGCTGCTCGCGCATTTCACGCAATGCAGTCTTTCCCGCCCTCACCTGTTCCGCAGCTGTTTCCAGTTCACAGGCACGGGCCAGAAGCGGCGCCAGTGAAAAGCCGAAAGCAATCTGCACGTCTCCGCCCTTGGCGCGACGCGCATAACGCTTGCCATTCGGGCTGTCCTGCCGAAGGATGAAACCGGCATCGACCAGCGCAGCCAGATGACGTCGCAAGGTCGCATCCGCCATGCCATGGGCGCGCAATGCCAGTTGCTTGTTGGAGGGAAACACGATCAGGCTGCTCTGCGTATTCAGTTCCGTTTCCGGATAGAATGACAGGAGCGCCGAAAGAACCGCCAGAGAGCGATCATTCAGGCCGAACAGCGTCTTTGCCTCACACAGCCAGCGATGCAGCTGCCACTTGTCGGCAACCGTTCCAGGCGCAATTTGCCGTGTGTTCTGTTGACTTGCCAGCAAGGCAAGCGTCATCCTTCGACTGCCAAACGGCGTCGAGGCCAATTGAATCTCCATTTTCTTTCACCTTCCACAAGGCAAAAGAAATCCACCCGCCGAAATGACGCTAATAGCACTTGACAGTGATTCGTGGATTTGCGATTCTCTAGCTGCTAAACCAATGAGAAGGGCTTCCACACGGCGACGTTTGGGGGCCTTTTTCTTTTGCTGTCTCGTTCCTTTTCCTGAACAGTTTCGACGCAAACACTCTTACAAATTCAACTGAGCATGTCCTAATCCGAACCGGTTCCCGTTCCCGTTCCCGTTTCCGGTTTTCGGGAAGACATGCCTTACACAATCAGACCGCAGCAAAGCCGCTGGTCAGTACGCTACTCACTTCTCCTCGTTGCGGAACGACGCATAAAGCTCATCCAGATTGCGAGAAAGCCATTCGGCAAAACGCGGCCCGTTGGCGGCACTGAGCGCCAATGTGGCCGACTTGCCATTCTGTTTGATAACCGCGCTGACGGACTTGTCAGAAGCCGTCCAGCTGGTTCCGGGCCGCAGAGCCGCCTTGGTGACGGGTTTCTTCTGCTTTCCGCCTTTCAGATAGCCATAGAGCTGCTCGAAACGATCGACAGACGACGCCTTTTCAAAGGCCGAAGTCGCCAGAAGTTCTTCCGCAGCATCCTTCTTGCCCGGTATTTCGATCAGCTTGCGCAATTCCAGCCAGCGATCACGCCCGATACCCTTGGCCGGACCCACGGCCAGGAGAATATGCTCCGGAATGGCCTTCGGAATGGTCAGCATCTTCGACAGGGTCTGGTAATCTACCGTCAACGCCGCCTGTATGGCTTCACGTTCGAAGCCCAGCGCCTCAAGACGCGCCGCAAAGAAGACACGCTCGATGAAGCTCAGATTGGCGCGGGCGGAGTTTTCCTGGCCCTGGCTCAGAATATGTTCCAGATCGGCGAGGGGCTTGATGACCGCCTTGACCTTGATACCAAGTTCCCGGGCAACCCGCGCACGGCGGTGGCCGAAGACGATCATATAGCGGCCGCTGGTCTCTGGATGCGGACGCACGAGGATAGGACTGTCCTGCCCACGCTCGCGAATGGCTTCCAGAAGTTCGCGATATTCCTCGTCATCCGTTTCAGGCAGGCGATCCGCCACGAAAGAGACATCCAGCTGTGCGGGATCAAGCTCGACAATGGTTTCGCCATCGAGCTTCTGGGCCGCCTGCTTTGCCAGTTCGTCAATCGATGCGGAAAGGGATTTGGCGGCACCGAACCGGCGCGATACGTTTTCGACCGGCTGAGAGGCCTGTTCAGCCGCCGGTTGGTCCCGCATAACGCTTTCAAATATGTTCTTTCGTGCCATTCCTGTATCCTCAAACCGGTCAGAGACCTGATTTTATTCAATATTCGCCGCTTTAGACGGCAGTCTAACGCCCCCATGCCTCATGAACGAGGCCGCGAATTTCCGAATTGACCGCTTCCATGGCTTCCATGGCGCGATCATAGGTACCGCGATTCATCGATGAACGCTCAACCTCGTAAAGCGTCTGCTTGGTAAGACCGGCATCGGAGATAGCCGTCGATTTCAACATCTGGTGCTTGAGCATATGCGAAGCGAGCATGCTTTGCATGAAGCCGACCATCTGCGCCTGCGGCACGTCGGTCGGTTCGTAACGGGTGATCAGATAGCGGAACCAGTCGAGCTGCACCGCGCCGCCGGCCTGACGGACCGTCTTGAGAATATCGCCGAGCATCAGCAGGAACTGCGACATGGACATCAGGTCGAGCATTTGCGGATGAACGGTAATCAGCACCGAAGTCGCTGCGGAAAGCGCCGTCAGCGTCAGATAGCCAAGTTGGGGAGGGCAATCGATGACCACGACGTCATAATCGCTGTCGACATCGGCGAGAGCTTGCGCGATGCGGTTCCAGAATGTCTTGCCCTCGCCGCCATTCTGCATGGCGAGCGGCGTGTCATATTCATATTCCTGCAGCTCGAGCATGGCGGGAATGATGTCGAGGCCGGGGAAGTTCGTCCGCCGGATAACCTCACGGATGGGTTTCCTTTCGGAATCGTAACGAATGGCTTCATAAAGCGACGGAAACTCGTCGAGTTCCGGCTGGATGCCGTGCAGGGCGGAAAGCGAAGCCTGCGGATCGAGATCGATGGCCAGCACGCGATGGCCGGTCAGCGCCATATGCTGCGCCAGATGCGCAGCCGTCGTCGTCTTCCCGGAACCGCCCTTGAAGTTGACGACGCCGATGACCTGAAGCTTTTCATTGCCGCGACGATGCGGAACGTAGCGCTTCACTTCGGCGCGGCCGTTCTGGTCGAGCCACTGGCGCAGTTCCTGAATCTGCTCGCCACTATAGGCGCGGCGGCCACCTGTTAGAATGGTCGGCTCGACACCCTTGCCTTCAAGATGTAATTTCTTGAGATTGCTGGGAGAGACACCGAGGAAATAGGCAGCCTCGGCCATCGAAAACTGGCGCAGCATGTTCTTGCGCGCATCCGGCGGAAAGTTTTCGTGACGCAGCAGATTGAGCTTGCGAGAAATCTCGCGCCCTTGCGATAATATCATGTCGTCAAACGACAAGGCTGATGCCGGATTTGCGATATTCATTTGCTTGGTGTCCCTAGTGACGGCATTGGAACTGATACCGCCTAAATACCGTCATTATGTCCGATTCTTATTCTATCGCAAGGGGCAGCCGAATTAACAAAGAGTTAGCGCCGGTATTAAAATTAAGCGAAATTTTATCGATTCGCTGCCGGTTCTGCTATCCTTTTGTTTTTATGATCTTTTATCGGTTTTAGACGGCGGTCTATAAACCGGAACCCTGAACCAGCCTGGAATTTCAATCGAGAAGAGTCCTGTTTCCACACCGGAGCGACATCGCTTTATAGGGGACAAAGCTTGTTCGGCCGATTCTCTGCTAAGTTCCGGCGCCGTGATCATTGCGAAGCCGAAATGATACAAAGCGGCGCGGGGAACTGCCCATTTCGGCGTGTCAAAAGACGCGTGTTAAGGTCGTCTGAGGCCGAGGGGAGGCCGTGGCGTCTCCACTGGTCGGCACCACCTTCATTCTCCGTCGTAGATACGATCGTTCAAGACGGTCTGCGGTGGTCCGCTTGTTAACTGGGCCGCGAATAGCGGTAACCGATATTGGTCCGGGCTGCTGCGGCCAGCGTCGGGAAACGAAGGACTGAAATCCAATATTGAATAATAACCCCTGTGCAGTTCCTCCGATCAATCCAGACGGTGAGGCTGCGTTGCGCGGAAGGTGAAGGGGGCGTTCAGCATGCACCGGTTTTGAGCCGGGTTCACTTCTATGAAGTTCTGCCGCTGGGGCCACGCGCTGTTCTCCGGAAGAGGGGAGCGAGTGGTTTCACCCTTACTGCTTGTCCCGCTTCGTGCTTTCAGGGGGTGGATTTCTTAACCAAATCAGGCTAGCTTGGACAGTATCAGTCAGGTCCTGCCGACCTCCGAAGATTGAGCGCGCAGCGCCGCCTCCCAATCCCTATCGAAAGCCCCCTTGCGATCGTCGCTCGAACAAAACCTAAGGGGGTTTTAGGTTTAATACGGCTTCAAAAGGCGATAATTTTCAGCGGGATATAGAGCGGGATATGAGGTCTCCGAGGCGTGCTTTTTCATGCGCTGGTAAGCCTCTGAAGAACTCTGACAACTGTGCGATAAGCCTGATTGTTTACAGGGTGGCGGTCCTTGAACCGGACCATTCCGCGAGCGGTTCGCTAACACTGTTCGCAAAGCGAAACCGCCGGAATCCTTTTCCGCTCGGAGGCAGATTGTTCAAAGGTGCTGAACTGAGTGGGTTCCGCCTGCTTCGCTACCTTCATTCACGTCGCTTGCTTTATTCTCGTCCGTGTTTTCCCACCAGTCGCCGAGGGCATCGATGAGCGGCACCAGTCTTTCGCCCGCTGGCGTCAGGTCGTACTCGACACGAAGCGGATAACCGCCGAACTCGGTGCGCCGGACAATGCCGGCCTCTTCGAGCTTGCGCAGTTCCAGTGTGAGCATCTTGTGCGAGATCGTGGGATTATCCCGGCGAAGATCGCTGAACCGTTTTGTCCCTTCCTGAAGATAATAAATGAGCAGGGTCGGCCAGCGGCCGCTCAGGACCTGCATGACTTCTTCGATCGGGCAGCGGGAAACAAGGTCTTTCATCGGCAGCTCCTGGTTACAAAAAGGTGCGTAATTTACTTGGCGGAGCGATGTTTTATGGTCCGGCTTCGCTGCGCAGCGTGATCAGAAGACATCACGGAGAACACCAAACATGGAACCGATCCTTATATATGGCTTCCCGGCCGGAAGCTCCATGGGACTTGTCGCAGCTCTGGAATGGCTGGGCAAGCCTTACAGGCTGTGCCGGGTCGACATGCTGACCGAGATGCGGGAGCCTGCTTACAAGCGGATCAACCGCCGGGTCGAGACGCCCGCCTTCGTCACGGATGAGGGGCGGGTCGTGACCGAAAACATGGCTATCGCCGCCTGGTTGGAGGCGCGCGACACCGAGCGGCGGATCAGCTTCGATCCGTTGTCGCGCGAAGCCGACCGGATGCATCAGCTGATGGGGTTCATCAACACCGGCTTTACCGGCATGTTCGGCCCGCTTTGGGCTGCGATGGAAATGCAGTCGCCTGACCCTGCGATGAAATCGGCGCTGACCCGATGGGGTGGCGAACGCGTCATCGAGCGGCACGACCGGCTTGAAGAAATGATCGGTGCCACCCTTTTTCTGGTCGCCGACCGTCCGACGCTGGCGGACGCCCTGCTGGTTGGGGTTGCCCGCTGGCTGGACTTTCACCAGGTGGCAGACGCCGCACGCTGGCCGAAGCTTGCCGCCGTGAGAAGCCGTATCGAAGCCGATCCCGCTGTCATCCATGCAATGGCGCTGGAAAGGGGCGAGGCCTTGCCGGGCAACGGAGCCTTTCAGGGCCATGTCGGTCTGGAAGAACTGATCGAACAGTTTGGCGCGAAATAGCGATCACGATGCGCAGCGACCCCCAGCAACGGCAGCTGCGCATCACCCGGCAGCAGCGGGCGCTTCTCATGGAACCGGGAGTTGGCGGCTGATTGCTGCCATTCCTGTTTTTGAATGACGCCCACTGGAGTAGACGATATTATCCGGATATAGATCGGCCGGTTTTGATAATTTGCGATAGACAAGTCTCCGTTGAAGAGGAATTCTGGCGTTCTTTGGCAGCAGACAACGCAAACAACTTCGAAACGGCCATGACATCGATATTCAACGTCAGCCTATCCGGCAAATCCTGGAATGATGAGCAATAACAGGCCGCGACAAGACCCAGCCCTGTTGCGCCGCCTGCTCAGGGCCAAAGACAGGCTGGATGCCGCCTCGCATGAGCCCTGGCCGGTGCGCCGGCTGGCGCAGGTGAGCGGTGTCTCGGAGGCTCATTTCGCCCGCGCGTTCAAGATCGCATTTGGCGTGCCGCCGCACCGCTATCTCCTCTCGCGGCGCATCGAGCGCGCGAAGGCATTACTGCGTGACACCGACAAACCGGTGATCGAAATCGCGTTTATCACAGGTTGGGCAAGCCTCGGAACGTTCGGGCGCGTTTTCCGCGATATCACGGGCGAAAACCCCTCCGACCTTCGTGCCCGCGAGCGGGCGGGTTCGCACAGGCTGGAGCACGTGCCACATTGCTTTGTCAGTGCAGCGTATCGCCCGGACCTCACAATAGCAGTTTCGGAGAAGCGGCGCCAAGATAAGGCTGATACACAGAACCCATGACAACAGGAGAGCAGTCATGGAGAGAGCAGTGATGGACCAGGGAGTAGGGGTGGCGGGCATTTACGTGCGTGACCAGGATGAGGCCATTGATTTCTATGTAGGAAAACTTGGGTTTGCCGTTCACACCGACGTCAAGAACGGAGACTACCGCTGGCTGACAGTGCAGCACCCGGACCAGCCTCACTTCCAGCTTGGGCTGTTCCGGCCCCAGCCGCCCACTGTAGATGAGACGACCGCGCGATTGCTTGACGAGGTCGTCGCGAAGGGCGCGATGCCGCCGCTGGTGATGGTGGTCAAGGACTGCCACGCTACGCATGAGGCATTCGCGGCAAAAGGCGTCGAATTCATTCAGGAACCGATCAGCCGCTTCGGCAGCGTCGATGCGAGTTTCCGCGATCCCTCCGGCAATGGCTGGAAATTGGTTGAGGCGCGGTGAGGCTGCCTGACCTTGGTCATTTACGGGCATTTGCTGGATTTAATCCGGTGTAGACCGATGCCCTGCGGACCAAGGTGAGCGCGGCACAGGCGTAGCTGGCCGACAACCCGATTGTCGGCCGAACCAAAAACTCATCCAATGCTTAAGTGCCCAACCGGTACGCTGGTCACGAGAGAATGACAGGGATATTGGCTTCCTCGAGTATGCGGGCCAAAATCGGGGCTGGCGTTTCATTCGTTACCAGGGCGCTTACGTCGCGAACCGAACCAAGCTTCACCATGGCGCGCCTGCCGAACTTTGAGCTGTCGACTGCGAGCAATTTGTGTGCAGCTTGTCCAAGCGCTGCGGAAACGACGGCGACTTCGGTATGGTCGTCATCGCATAGATCGCCGTCATCATCGATGCCGCTCACCGAGATGATTGCATAGTCGAATTTGAAACGCCGAATGAATTCCGGTGTGTCTTCCTGAAACATTCCCCCATCGATAGGGCGCACGAAGCCGCCGGGAACAGCGAGCGTGAAATCCGTCTTCTCGCTGATGATGGCGGCGGATCGCAAGCTGTACGTGACGAGGTGCAGCCGCTCCCTGCTGACGAGCGCATTGGCAATCGCTTCACATGTTGTGCCGGTATCGAGGAAAACGGTGGCGCCATCGGGAATGAGCGCGACGACAGCTTCGGCAATTCGCACCTTCTCGTCGGCCCGATCATGTCTGCGCTGACGGTAGGTCACGGGATCGAGCGGCGTCAGTTGCGACACGCCGCCATGCAGTTTCCGGACTTTGCCCCGATGTTCCAGGTCCGCAATGTCGCGCCGCGCCGTCTGGGTGGTGACATGGAACCGTTCTGCGATCTCTTCAAGAGAAACATAATGGCTGTTTTCAATCCATTGCAACAATGCCTGCTGCCGGATTTCCTTCTTCTTGCCACCGGGACCGGAAAGTTCGCTCATGGTAGTCGTTATGTCCTTATGCGCCTGATCACTCTGATCCATCTCTCATTTCCAGGTTGAATGAGGCGAGGAAATCGTGGGGTTAAAATAGCAATATCTGGGTGAATCGATTAGCGAATAAAAATGTAATATTAATGACATTTACTATTAAGGACCGCATGTTTTGGAGTCCTCGCATCCCGGACAGGAGTAAAATGTAATAAAAGTGACATTGAACTCTGTCATTTCAGCATCGATTGAAGTTGGATGATCAATCCGGCTGTCACGTTGATGAAATGGAAGCACCTTCCAGGAAAAGGACCGAGGGATGGTAACGGGGACGACCAAACGCAACGGAAAACTTTTGGCTCTGACTGCGCAGCTTTTATGCGGTGTCGCAGTCGCAGGAATTGCTGCCGCTCCGGCGCGCGCAGCCGATAGCTATGACATTCGCGTCATGACGCTCAATATCTGGAACAAGTTCAAACAGAACCCGGAATTGACAGCGGACTTTATGGCAGCCGCCAATTTCGACGTGCTCGGGATGCAGGAAGTCAACGGTAGTACTTATGTCACGCGCATACCGGATTTCCTTCAAACCGCGGGTCGCGGCACTTACGGTAATGTGCAGGTCGGCGATGTCGGTATCATCTCCCGTTTGCCGGGCAAATTCGGCACGATCAATCTGGGCGGAAATACGCAAGGTCGCTATGTCAGCTATACTCAGCTGGACGCCCAGGGCTCCCGTCCGCAGACACTCGTCGGTACGGTTCATCTCGATTATGCAGATGGATCGACCGGTCGCGTGAATGAAGCCAAAGCCCTCAACACGTGGGCAAAAGGAGCCATCCAGCCGATCATGGTCATGGGCGACTTCAATGCGGGGGATGTTTCCGAGCGCGGCCTTCATCACATCGATGCGCAGATCAGACTGATGCAGCAATCTGACGGCAACACCTTTTATCGCGATCTGACGCGGCAATATGTTCTCAACGCCGATCAGCAGACGATGCGTTCGGTCATTCAGGAAGCATATGTCGGACAGGACATCGACACCCTGTCGTGGAAGCAATGGGGCGACGCTCTTTCCGCCGCCTACAAGGCCGGGAAGAATGTCGGGCTGCAAGACGAAACCTATGCGGTAGCCAACAACACGCCGGTTACGATGAATGTGCTCAAGAAGCAGTACATGCTGCTCCAGACGGATGCGGTCCGCGAAGACTTCAAGCCGCATGATCTCAACGATGGCAGCACCACATGGCCGTCGGCAGGCGAGGACGCAACCAATACCTGGGCGAGCTGGGATCGTGCCAAGATTGATCATTTCCTCGTCTCGCGGCCATTCGGAAAATGGTATGAGATTGTGGATGATCCCAATGATCCCTACACGGGAGTGATCAAGGACGTAAAAGTCACCCGGCCGGGCCGCCAGCCGGAAGCAATCTCCGACCATGAACCCGTTGCGCATGATTTTCGATGGGTTGGCCCGCAGCTCCAGACTTACTCGGAAAATGAAACCAGCAAGACGCGTCTCGTTTGGGGCGCCAATGCTTACGGCTTCGCGGAAAAGAACAAGGAATTTGTTCTAACCCGAAACAATCAACGCAGAGATCTCTATCTGGGCCAGATTTCGGATGCCAATGGCAAACCGATTCTGACCGATCTGACGCTTGACGAAAAGAAGACATTGCTGAACTGCGACAGCACGGATGGGCGCTTCCAGCAGGCCATCAAGGACTATTGCATCGACGATCATTCCTTTATCGGCGAAACGGCTGTCACCGACGGCGGGACGATCCTCGTCAGCGAAGATGCGGCTCTTGGCAATGCCGATGCTCGCCTGCGTCTCATTGATGGCGGTCTGCGTATAACGGGCAGCGACATGAAAACGCTGGATCGTATCGTGTCCCTTGAGGGACTTGGATGGATCGACATCGCGGAGGCAGACAACCGCGTGACGCTGCTGCAGCAAGCCACCGGGGAGGGCGCGCTGCTCAAGCGCGGAGCCGGTACGCTCGTTCTGGGCCAGGCAAACAGCTATACGGGCGGAACCTTGGTGGAAGGCGGAGTGCTTCAGGCTGGCGTGGACGGGGCGTTCGTCGACAATACGGCCTTCTCGGTGAATGGTGGCAAGCTCGATCTCAACAGTTTCAGTGTGAGCATGTCGTCGCTGATGGGCGAGGGCGGGACATTGAGCCTTGGCTCGGCAGCTCTGACCGTAGACCAGTCCGCCAATACCCGTTTCGACGGCAATATTGATGGTACTGGCAGTCTCACGAAGTCCGGCACTGGTGTTCTGGTCCTGAATGGTGCCAACACCTATACAGGCGGCACGACTGTGAAAGAAGGTGGGCTGGTCATTGGCGATGCATCCCATTCAGGTGCATTCCTTGTCGGGACAGCCAGCGTTGAAAACGGCGCATATCTGGCTGGCGCAGGCTCAGTTGGAGGCCTTTATGCCGGCGCTGGCAGTATCATCGCACCGGGCAATTCTATCGGCACGCTGAAGGTCGATGGCAATCTGGCCTTTGATGCGGGAGCCACTTACGTTGCGGAAATTGATGCTTCCGGTAAAAGCGACCGCATCGATGTGAGCGGAACGGCGACGCTTGGTGGCGCGAAGGTCTATATAGAAAAAGCCGCCGGCACCTATATGCCCGGCAAGAGCTACACCATTTTAAGTGCTGAAGGCGGCATTCTGGGTACGTTTGGCGATTTGAGCCAGAACATGCCTTTCGTCGATCTTGGCCTGGCCTATGATCCCAACGCAGTCTACCTCAACATCGCACGCAACGACGTCGACTTCGCTGCTACGGCAAAGACAGGCAATCAGAAATCGGTGGCCGTGGCCGTCGAGGGTCTTGGTGCTGGTAATGCGGTCTACGATACGGTTGTCATGCAGGACAGTGAAGAGGATGCGCGTCGCGCATTCGACGCGCTTTCGGGGGAAATCCATGCTTCGACGCGAACTGCGATCATCAATGACAGCTCGATCATTCGCAATGCCGTCATGGAACGCGTTGACGCGGCGTTTGGCGGTAGTGGGCAGAGTGCTGCCTCATCATCCGTCGCAACAGACATGGTTTCATCGCAGGTTTCGGCACCGCGCGCCGCAATCTGGGGGCAGGCACTTGGCCAATGGAGTGAAACCGGGGCGGATGGAAATGCTGGCAAGCTGAAGCAATCAACCGGCGGCTTTGTTGCAGGCTATGACGCGGAAATCGTCGAGAATTGGAGGCTGGGCGCTCTCGCGGGCTATAGCCGCACCAGTTTCGATGTGAATGATCGCAACTCGTCTGGCCACAGTGACAACTATCATCTGGGAATCTACGGCGGCACCCAGTGGAGCGCGACCACGCTCAAGGGAGGTCTTGCCTATAGCTGGCACAAGATCGAAACTGATCGCCTTGTCGCTTTCCCGGGCTTTTCAGAAAGTCTTGATGCCGATTACAGCGCAGACACCTTTCAGGCATTCGGCGAACTCTCGCATCATTTTGATGTGAACGGAACGGCGATTGAGCCATTTGCAAATGTTGCGGTGGTACGCCTGCAAACCGGGCGGTTCGATGAACATGGCGGGAATTCCGCGCTCCGGATTGGAAAAGAAACGACGACAACCACGTTTACCACAATTGGTCTTCGGGCTTCTGCCCCAGTCGTATTCGGCAGCATGAATGCAAGGCTTAGCGGTACGGCTGGCTGGCAGCACGCCTATGGCGATACCGTTCCGACGACAGCAGCCTCATTCGATACCGGAACGGTATTTGACGTGGCCGGTGCGCCAATTGCGAAGGAAACCGCGATTATCAAGGCTGGCTTTGATATTGATCTCGGCAATCAGACGACGCTGGGTCTTGAATATACAGGTCAGTATGGTGCGAGCTTCAATCAAAACGCGGGCAAGGCCCGGCTTAGCGTAAAGTTCTAAGTTTATTCAGCACTGTTTCTACCGCCAAGGACATTAACTTGGCGGTAGAAGCCTCTGGCCGTGTCCAATGGAGTTCGGCTTCATGCAACGAGCGCATGATCGGATAGAGGAAATGCAGCATAGATTGCGGCGGTTCAAAGCTCTGTCACATTGCTGAGAGGGGAGCCTATGCTGCCGTTGAAACCGCGATAGCGCTGGTGGCTGCGGGCGAGGTGCGCCTGCATCGCCTCGCGAGCGGCCTCCGCATTCCCGGCACTGATAGCTTCGCAGATTGCACGATGTTCAGTCACGCTATTGCGGATATAGTCGGGTGTAATCAACGAAGGATTGAGATCGCTAGAAAATGCTGGCTGGGGGAGGATCTTCAGGCTCATGACGCTGAAAAACTCGATAAAGGCCTGATTGTTGGTCGCCTCGGCAATCGAACGGTGAAAGATGTAATCCAACTCATCGAGCGCGGCCTCATCGTCCACGGACGCCTCGAATTTTTTGAGCGCTTCCCACATATTGGCCTCCTGCGCCCAGGAGCGCCGCTGCGCGGCCAATCCCGCAGCATGAACCTCAAAGGCCATGCGCAATTCCAGCAGATCCATGAAGGGCAGCGACAACCTTGCCAAAGGTTCAAGCGGCGAAACATCGTCGCCTGAAAAACGCAGCCTTTCGAAATCGCGGATGAAAACTCCGACGCCGTGCTTCACTTCCAGCAGGCCATCAGAGCGAAGTTCTGCAATGGCTTCACGGATGACCGTGCGGCTGACGCCAAGCGTCTCGCCAAGCTCCACCAGCGTAGGCAGCTTGTCCCCGGTTTTAAAATCCCCATCGCGAATGAAGGCCCTAAGATTATCAATCGTCCGTGCGGTAAGCGTCTTCAATGTCCGTCAGTTCCAGTTGGCCGATCAGGTTGTCTGTCATTGATACGATGGCCTGAACAGAATTACAAGATAATATCACTCATATAGAGATATTATCTTATCGGGTTAATATGCAGAATTGTGCCCCTGGGTGTAACCTCTCTTTCGCAGAATGGTATTACTAATTTTCGGCGATGAGGGTCATGGGGCGCAAATTTTCACCATGATTTTTTTGACGGATAATATGCGTATGGCACGGTCGAGTGCTGTTAGATTATTGGAAGTATTATGTTAAATGGCGATCTCGCCGCTGGCTTCGCATCATGTCGTTCCCAAAAATATCCATCTTGACAAGTGATAATATTTTAGCAAACCTATCATCATAACAAAGGGCCAAGTCATAATATCACTTGACGAAACTCTGAGGTTGTCGGTCGGAACGGCGCGTTGGCACCAAGTGCGAGGGCCCAATCCTCCAGCCTCATGGACCGGGTGATAGAACACGTGCTCTCAAATGGTCTTGAACGGACGTATGCGCCCGCCGGTCATATGTGCGTTCCGGCGAGAATAAGGGGAAACAGAATGGGACTGGTTTCAGCCAGACTGAAGGAACTGGGTCTTATCCTGCCTGAAGTGGGGGCGCCGAGTGGCGCCTATGTACCATACAGGCTGAGTGGTCATACGTTGTATATCTCTGGTCAGGTGCCGCGTGTCGATGGCGTTGACTGCTATCTGGGATTGGTTGGCAGCACCATGAATGTCGAGGAGGCTTACCAGGCAGCGCGCGTCTGTGCGCTCAATCTGCTGGCGCGGGCGGCGGCCGCCCTCGATGGCGATCTCGATCGCATTTCCGCCTGTCTGCAACTGCGGGGCTTTGTGAACGCCGTGCCTGATTTCAAGGATCATCCGGCAGTGATCGATGGTGCTTCCGATCTTCTGATCGCGGTGCTTGGGGAGAAGGGGCATCATGCCCGCACAGCCCTTGGCGCAGGTTCCCTGCCGCGCGGTTTTGCCGTCGAGGTGGACGCCATCTTTGAAGTCCAGCCTTGAGCGCCAACTTCCTTTTGCAAATATAGACGAAGCGAGAATGAGATGTCTGACAAAGCCATCACGATGAATGGGGTCAACAAATGGTATGGCCAGCTCCATGTTCTCAAGGATATCAATTTGGAGGTCGACCGCGGTGAGCATATCGTGCTGTGCGGTCCATCCGGATCGGGCAAGTCGACACTGATCCGCTGCATCAATTATCTGGAAGAAATCCAGGACGGTATCATCGATGTAAATGGCACCCGTCTGGGACATACTGGCGCCAATGTCGATCATATTCGCCGCGATGTCGGCATGGTATTCCAGCAGTTCAACTTGTTTCCGCACATGACAGTGCTGGAAAATTGCATGCTGGCGCCGCGCCGCGTGCACAAGAACTCGCTTCCCGAAGCCCGGGAAAAGGCGATGCATTTCCTGAAGCGCGTTCATATCGCCGAGCAGGCCGAAAAATACCCGGCGCAACTCTCCGGCGGTCAGCAGCAACGCGTCGCCATTGCGCGGGCACTCTGCATGGGTCCGAAGATCATGCTGTTCGATGAGCCGACTTCCGCGCTCGATCCTGAAATGGTCAAGGAAGTGCTGGACACAATGATCAGTCTCGCTGACGACGGTATCACCATGATCTGTGTGACCCATGAGATGGGCTTTGCCCGCGCGGTCGCTCATCGCGTCATCTTCATGGATCGCGGCGAGATCATCGAAAGCGCGCCGCCAGCCGAATTCTTCGGCAATCCGAGACACGAGCGCGCCAAGGCGTTTCTAGGCCAGATTCTGAACCACTAAAAAACAAAGGGGAACCGGCCGCGAGCGGGAGAATAATTTGATGCAATACACATTCGACATGGGACCGGTCCTGGCAGCCTGGCCCGCGCTCCTCAACGGTGCGATCCAGACGCTGAAGATTTCATCCATTTCCATGGTCCTCGGCCTCGCGCTGGGCATCGTCTTCATGCTGATGCGGATGAGTTCGGTGCGGGTGATTTCGCTCACGGCCTTCGGCTATATCGAACTGATCCGCAACACACCGTTTCTGGTGCAATTATTCTTCATCTTCTTCGGCATGCCTTCGCTGGGCGTGACCCTTTCCGCTGAACAGGCGGCCATTCTCGCCATGACGCTCAATTGCGCGGCATATGCGGCAGAAATCGTGCGCGGCGGCGTGGAATCGATCAAGGCGGGCCAAATCGAAGCTGGCAAGGCGCTCGGGCTTCATACCTTCGACATCTACCGGTTCATCATCTTCCGCCCGGCCATACGCGCTGTATATCCCGCGCTTTGCAGCCAGTTCATCCTCATGATGCTCAATTCAAGCCTTGTCGCGTCGATCTCCGCGGAAGAACTGACCTATGTCGGACAGATGATAGATTCGGAAACCTTCCGCAGCTTTGAAATCTATTTCGTGCTCGGCGTCATCTACCTGGCCTTGTCGCAATTCTTCTCGATCGTTCTGCAAATCATCGGCAGGACCTATTTTTCCTACCCGTCGAAGTGAGGTCCCAAGATGATCCGCAGTTTTGGTTTCTCCGAATTTCTCTTCATTCTCGACGGCGCTAAATGGACCGTCATTCTCTCCCTCCTTGCCTTCACTTTCGGGGGGATGGGCGGGCTGGTCGTAGCACTGGGACGCACATCCGCGAAAAGATGGCTGCGCTATCTGATGGCGACCTATATCCAGATTTTCCAGGGTACACCGCTGCTGATCCAGCTGTTCTTCGTTTATTTCGGCCTGCCCATCCTGGGTATCCGCGTCGACATCTGGGTGGCGCTGATCATTGGCCTGTCGCTGCATGCCAGTGCTTTTCTGGGAGAGATCTGGCGCGGCAGCATCCAGGCTGTTTCCACCGGACAGGACGAGGCTGCCCGTGCGCTCGGTATCGGTTATTTCCATCGCATGAAGGATGTCGTGCTGCCGCAAGCCTTTCGCATTGGCCTTCCGGCGACGATCGGCTTTCTGGTCAATCTGATCAAGGGAACGGCGCTGGCAGCACTGCTCGGACTGACTGAACTCACCCGTTCAGGACAGTTGATGGCCAACATCACTTTTGAGCCGATGAAGGTCTACGGCACCGTGGGGCTCATCTATTTCATCATCTGTGTGCCACTCACTTACTACAGCGCCCGGATCGAAAAGCGGCTGAACGCCACACGCTAGTCAACGATAAAACAAACCAGAGGTAAGAACATGATCAACGCAGTTTTCAAGAGTTCCGCGATCGCACTCAGCCTTGCAACCAGCCTCGTCGCATCGGCCTTGTCCATTGGTGCGGCTGAAGCGGCAAGCCCGGAGGAAATCAAGGCCAAGGGCGTGGCCGTCATCGGCGTGCAGATGGATCAGTTTCCATGGGGCTTCATCGATGAGAACGGCAAGAATGGTGGCTTTGACATCGATGTGGCCAATCTTATTGCCGAGGAACTGGGAGTGGAGGTCAAGTTCGAGCGCGTGACAGGACAGAACCGCATTCCGCTGCTGACCAACGGCATGGTCGATTTTCTGGTGCCCTCGATGACGATCACGCCCGAGCGCGCAAAGGTTATCCAGTTCGTGCTTCCCTATTCGGCCAATGACATCACGGTCTGGGGGAAGAAGGACGCCGAAATCAACAGCAACGAGGATCTCGCCAAATACACGATCGGCGTCAATCGCGGCAGCGCTTTCGAGCCGATCCTCAAGAAGGCAGCCCCTGCGGGAACAAAAATCAAGGGCTTTGACGACGACGCCGCCACCGTGCAGGCGCTTCTGTCGGGCCAGGTTGATGCGATCCTCGGAAGTCTCACCTACGGCCTTGTGATCGAGAGCACAGGTAATGGTGACAAATATGTTCGCAAATACAAGGCAGCGGACAATATCCAGGCCATGGCAGTGCGCAAGGGCGATCAGGCCATGCTCGATTTTCTCAATGATTTCGTGACGCGCCACAATGCAGATGGTTCGCTGGATACGCTTTATAAGAAGTGGATCGGCGTCGACCGTCCGAAGCTGCCAACCACGCTTGAAGGGGTGGATTTCATCGGCAAGCAATAACGCCAGCACATAAGGTTCCCCGGTGCGGGTGAAACGCACCGGAACATCCAAAGTCTCCAGTATCCAATGACATGAACCCGCAAGGCCTTTTGCGGGAACCGGTAAACACGTGCCTGAACCAAGCCGTGACAGCACGCAACGTACTCGTCCCTTTCCGGGATATCTTTCTGGGAGTTAAGCAGAAAATGACGATAGATGGCAAACTGATCAGGGTGGGTGTCGATATCGGCGGAACCTTCACCGACGTGGCAATGGAAGTGGGTTCCACCCTCCATTCAACCAAGGTGCTGACGGATTATGCATTTCCCGAAAATGCCATCATCAAAGGCATTCGGGAAGTGGCTGAAAATGCTGGAGTGAAGCTTGATCAGATCGACACTGTCATTCACGGAACGACGCTTGCCACCAATGCACTGATTGAGCGACGCGGTGCGAAAACCGCACTCGTGACAACCAGGGGCTTTCGCGATGTGATTGAAATGCGCACGGAAAGCCGTTTCGAGCAATATGATCTCGATATCGTGCTGCCCGCGCCGCTTGTTGCGCGTAACGACCGGCTGGTTGTTAACGAACGCATCGGCGCCCGTGGCGAGGTTTTGAAGCCGCTCGATGAAAAGGAAGTCGATGCGCTTTGCGACCGCATCATCGCGGAAGGCTACGAAAGTGTGGCCGTCGGTTTCATCCATTCCTATCTCAATGGTGAGCATGAGCGCCGTTTCCGCGAGCGTCTTCTCGCCAGAAAGCCCGGTCTTTCCGTATCGATTTCCTCCGAAGTCTCGCCGCAGATGCGCGAATTCCAGCGTTTCAACACTGTCTGCGCCAATGCCTACGTCAAGCCGCTGATGGCATCTTACCTCAACCGGCTTGTCGGACGTCTTCGCGAAGAGGGCCTTGTTGCGCCTGTCTTCATGATTCATTCGGGCGGCGGTATCATCAGCATTGAAAGCGCCATCGAATTTCCTGTTCGCCTGCTCGAATCCGGCCCCGCCGGTGGCGCGATCTTCGCGGCCCACATTGCCGCCAATCACAAGCTCGATCAGGTCGTCTCCTATGATATGGGCGGCACGACCGCAAAAATCTGCCTCATCGAGCAGCAGATGCCCAAAACCTCCAAAACCTTTGAAGTGGCGCGTACCTATCGCTTCAAGAAGGGAAGCGGCATGCCGATCTCCATTCCAGTGATCGAAATGGTGGAGATCGGTGCGGGCGGCGGCTCGATTGCAACCGTCGATTCCATGCGCCAGATCCGCGTCGGACCGCACAGCGCGGGATCGGAACCCGGCCCTGCCTGCTATGATCGCGGCGGCACCCATCCAACCGTTACCGACGCCGATGTCATTCTGGGCCGCCTCGACCCCGATACATTTGCGGGCGGCACGATGCAACTCTCACGCTCTGCGTCGGAAAAAGCCATGGATGCCGATATCGGCTCCAAGCTTGGTTCCGACATTGCCACTTCCGCCTATGGTCTGAGCGAAGTGGTAGATGAAAACATGAGCAATGCCGCACGCATGCATGCGGTTGAAAACGGCAAGGAACTGTCGGAATTCACCATGATCGCCTTCGGCGGTGCCGCTCCAGTTCACGCAGCGCGCCTGTGTGAAAAACTCGGCGTGACCGATCTTCTCATTCCCCCCGGAGCCGGTGTTGGTTCGGCCATCGGTTTCCTGCGTGCGCCCTTCGGCTTTGAATCGGTACGCAGTGCATACAGCCGCCTGAGCCGCTTTGAAGGCAAAGCCATCAATGCGGTCATCAAGGAACTGGTGGAGGAAGCAACCTCCTTCGTTCGATCAGGCGCGCCTGACGCAGACCCGACGCTCGAATGCACCGCTTACATGCGCTATGCCGGACAAGGCTGGGAAGTGCCGGTTACGATTGAAGTCCGCGATTACAGCGATGCGGACGCGGTGCTGTTCCGCACGCTTTTTGACGAATGCTACGAGCGGTTCTTCGGCCGCGTGATCGATGATCTCGATGTCGAGATCGTCAGCTGGTCCTTGCGCGCAAGCGCAGACGCCGCTGCCCCGACCCCCGCAAAGCCGGTCCAGAAACAGGAGCAGGCCGCCATATCCGCCACGCGTCAGGTGTTCGACGTTCTCGAAGAACGCTTCCTGGAAGCTTCGATCGTCGAGCGCGAAGCCATGAAGCCGGGCGAGTGGATTGCCGGTCCCGCCATCATCACGGAACGCGAAACCTCGACCGTTGTGACCTCCAGCCGCGAAGCGATCATGCAGGCCGATGGATGCCTGCTGCTACGCGCCAAGGCTGCCTAGAGCGGTTCCTGTTCTGACAGAATCCCCGGAACCGCTCTAACTATTTGTTTTATCGCATTATCCAACGCAAAACCGTTTCACGCTTTTGCTGGAAATGCTCCAAGGAGCCGTCTCACATGACAAAGAAACCCATTTCCGATGTTCATATGCAGATCATGTGGAACCGCCTGATTTCCGTTGTCGAGGAACAGGCCGTCACTCTGATCCGTACCGCCTTCAGCACCAGCGTGCGTGAATCCGGCGACCTTTCTGCAGGTGTCTTCAACCGCGCAGGCCTCATGATCGCGCAGGCTGTGACCGGTACGCCCGGCCACGTCAATGCCATGGCGGAAGCGGTCGGCCACTTCATCAACGACATAGGTCGCGAAAACATCTACGAGGGCGATGTCTATATCACCAACGACCCATGGAAAGGCACGGGCCACCTGCATGACTTCACGGTCGTGTCGCCGAGCTTCCGCAAGGGTGAGTTGACTGGCTTCTTTGCCTGTACGGCCCATGTGGTCGATGTTGGCGGACGCGGCTTCGGCCCGGATGCGAACGAAGTTTATGAAGAAGGCATTTTCGTGCCGATCATGAAATTTGCCGAGCGCGGTGTGGTCAACAAGGACCTCGTCAATATACTGCGAAACAATGTGCGCGAAAGCCATCAGGTCGTCGGCGACGTCTATTCGCTCGCAGCCTGCAATGAAATCGGTCATCGCCGCCTGATGGACATGATGGATGAATTCCAGCTCGATGATCTGGAAGGCCTGGCCGATTTCATCTTCAAGCGCAGCTATGATGCGACGCTTGAACGCCTGGCCAGCCTGCCGCACGGCACCTACTCCAACGTGATGCGCGTGGACGGTTACGGCGATCCAATCGACATTGCCGTGCGGATAGACGTGCATGCCGATCATATCCTTGCGGATTTCGCCGGTACATCGGCACCGAGCCCCAAGGGCATCAACTGTCCGTTGATCTATTCTGCCGCCTATGCCTGCTATGGCCTGAAATGCTCGCTCGCCCCGGAAATTCCCAACAACCATGCCTCATTGCTGCCGTTCAAGGTGACTGCGCCGAAAGACTGCATCCTGAATGCGCAGCGTCCGGCTCCCGTTTCAGTGCGCCACGTGTTGGGCCATCTGGTGCCCGATGCAGTGCTCGGTGCCGTCCACAAGATGCTGCCGGGAAAAGTGCCCGCCGAAGGTTCCGGCGCGCTTTGGAACCTGCATGTCAGCGCACGCCCGCTCACCGGCAAGGATGCGCCGAGGGACGGAGGCCACCGTGCGGAAGTGCTGTTGTTCAACAGCGGGGGCACCGGCGCGCGGTCGCATCTGGACGGGTTGAACGCCACGGCCTTTCCAAGCGGCGTGCATTCGATGTCGATTGAAGCAACCGAGCATGTCGGGCCGGTCATTTTCTGGCGCAAGGAACTGCGCGATGGTTCGGGTGGTGCCGGTCAGTTCCGCGGTGGCCTTGGTCAGGTGGTGGAAATCGCTCCAACCGAAGGACACGAGATTTACTTCAACGCAATGTTCGACCGCATCAAGCACCCACCGCGCGGCCGCGAAGGGGGAGAGAACGGAGCCGCCGGGGCGGTCCTTCTCGACGATGGCACGGTGTTGAACGCCAAGGGACGCCAGCATGTACCTGCCGGTCGCACGCTCATCCTTCAACTGCCCGGAGGTGGCGGTTATGGCTCCCACGACAAGCGTGATGCGGAAGCCGTCAAACGCGACCGGGATTTTGATTATGTGGTGAATGGATAGTCCTGAACGTCATCGGAAGCCGCCCCATGAGGGCGGCTTCTTTCATCTGACCAATAAAAGAGTATTCCCATGCAGTATGAAAATCGCCGATCATCGGGCATCAAGGCGTCTCCCAGCATGGCCGTCTCCATGGCCGCCAGGAAACTGCGCGCCGAGGGCCGGGACATTGTGGATCTTTCTCTAGGGGAACCTGATTTTGAACCGCCCACCCACGTTCTGGATGCCGCCCATGCGGCGGTGAAAGCCGGCGGCGTGCGTTATGGTGCGGCCGCTGGCACGGAATCGCTTCGCAAGGCCATCATTGTCAAGTTCAGTCGCGACAACCAGCTTGAATTCAGCATCGATGAACTGACCGTGGCCAACGGTGCCAAGCAGATATTGTTCGACACGTTTCTGGCAACGCTGGAAGAAGGGGATGAAGTGATCATCCCCACGCCATGCTGGGTATCCTATGCTGATATTGTCGCGTTGCATGGCGGCAAGCCGGTCTTCGTGCCTTGCGGACCGGAAACTGGTTTCAAACTGACCGCGAGCCGGCTTGCAGCGGCAATCACGCCCAAATCCCGCTGGCTGATGCTCAATTCCCCATCCAATCCGACAGGCGCCATTTATAGCGAAGATGAATATGCGCAACTGGCCCATATTCTCGAAAAGCACGAGCGCATTCTCATTCTCTCCGATGAAATCTATGAGCATGTCCTGTTAAGCGAGGTGCCTTTCATCTCTTTCGGGACCGCATGTCCGCAGCTTCGCGAACGCACTCTCATTGTCAACGGTGTCTCCAAAACCTATGCCATGACGGGCTGGCGCGTCGGCTATGCCGCAGGACCCAAAGCACTTGTTGCCGCGATCAACAAGATGCAATCGCAAAGCGTGACCTCCGTATGCTCTATCGCGCAGGCGGCGGCACAGGCAGCCCTTGACGGTGATCAGGCCTTTGTTGCGCAGGCCGCAGAAATCTTCAGCCGCCGCGCCGATCTGGTGGCCGGCCATCTGGCGCAAATTACGGATATCGATTTCCTCAAGCCCGACGGCGCCTTTTATGCTTTCATCGGCGTCGAAAAGCTTTTCGGCCGCAAAACCGGTGCGGGCAATGTTCTTCAAACCGATACGGACGTAGCGAAATATCTGCTTGAGGAATTTGGCGTTTCCAGTGTGCCCGGTATTGCCTTTGGAGCCCCGGGCTTCATCCGCCTGTCGATTGCGGCTTCGGAAGAAGAACTGGTCAAAGCCTGCACGCGTCTCAGGGAAATGGTCGCTTCCCTGATGTGAGGCATCAAAAAAGCCGCAGCCAAGAGCTGCGGCTTCTGTCTTCAAGTCAAGGTTTCAGGCGGCCTGCTTGCGGGCATGATTGCCGATCAGAGCTTCAAGCATGCCTTCTTCTTCCCTGGTCAGATCGGAAAGAGGGGCACGAACCGGACCGGCAGCAAAGCCCTGCAGGCGAACGCCGGCTTTGACTGCGGCAACAGCATAGCCCTTACGACGGCTGCGGATCGCCATAAACGGGTAGAAGAACTCATTGAGGATGCGCTCGCAGCTTGCGCGTTCGCCTGCTCGCAATGCCTTGTAGAATTCCACCGCCAGGCCCGGAACAAAGTTGAAAACCGCCGAGGAATACGTGGTGAAGCCCGCGCCAAGATAAGCTTCGGCGAAGAGTTCCGCCGTTGGCATGCCGCCGAGATAGGTCAGCCGGTCGCCCATCTTTGCGGTAATCTGGCGAACCAGACCGATGTCGCCGACGCCATCCTTGAAACCGACGAGGTTAGGGCAGGCATCGCAAAGGCGGGCCAGCGTGTCAGCCTGAAGAACCGAATTGTCACGGTTATAGACCATGACGCCGATACCGATTGACTGACAGACGCGCTTGACATGCTCATAGAGCCCTTCCTGCGGGGCATCGATCAGATAATGGGGCAGAAGCAGGATTCCGTCGGCACCGGCTTTTTCTGCTGATTTCGCAATCTCGATGGCTACCTCGGTGCCATAGCCGCAACCAGAAACGATGGCCGTATTGCTGCCGCCCGCAGCCTCTTTGGCGGCTGAGACGATTGCCGGAATTTCGTCGGGTCGCAAGGAGAAAAACTCACCCGTACCTCCTGCTGCGAACAGCACGGGCGCGTCGAAACCCGAAAGCCATTCGACATGCGCCTTATAGCTTTCAGGCGCAAAATTCCCTTCCACATCAAAATGCGTGACCGGAAACGAGAGCAGGCCAGCGCCCAGTTTCTGTTTGATTAGTTGCGGTTCCATGTGTCGATCCCTTCTGGAAAACTACACATAGGACCTACCCGATTCAGATGATAAGTGTCAACAACTTATATTATAAGTTATGGCGCTCTCTGCAGAATGGCCCGATAGCGGGTCTGGCTGCCCTTCAAATGCCGGCGCATGGCATCACGCGCACCGTTCTCGTCACCGTTGAATATGGCCTCTATGATCTGCGCGTGTTCCCTATGCAAATGGGCGATATAATCACCGGGACTGGTGTCTGCACCCGACTGAAGTGCTGCACGGGGAATGACGCCACTGCCGATCATTGCCAGAAACTCGCGGAAGCGCGGATTGTTGGCGGCATCTGCAATGGCAAGATGCAGGGCAAAATCTGCCTCGCTCGTGGATTGACCGGATTCGAGGCAGGCCAGAACCTGCCTGTGACAATTGATGATGGCTTCTTCCTGTTGCGGCGAACGACGCAAGGCGGCAAGTCCCGCAGCCTCGACTTCCACTCCGGTGCGTAGTTCCAGGAGTTCTATGACGGAAGAAACGCGCTCATAGTCAAGGTTTTGGAAGGGAACTGTTTCAGGCGGCTGCGGCTCGAGCACAAAGACACCCGCACCTTGCCTTGCTTCCACCAGCCGGTCGGCCCGCAAGGCTGCGATTGCTTCGCGAATGACCGTGCGACTGACGCCAAAGGATTCAGTAAGCCGTGCTTCGCTCGGCAACTTCGTCCCGGGCGTTATTTCGCCCGACTGTATGGATCGCCGCAGCTGTTCACTCACTTTGGCGACAAGATTTCCAGTTGAACGGGATGTGTCCTTGTCTTTGTTCGTCACCGCAAACTTTCCTTGGTTGTGCTTCAATCGTGTAGCAATTCTGATTATGCAGAACAAGACTGCATATGAAAGTCGTATGACGTATTGACCGCCATCTTCAAATACATATTATGGTTTCATTAACTCATCAGAAATGGAAATGACAATGATTTTCAAGCCGCACGGATGCCATCTGATCGCCGGTGAATGGGTGGCGGGGGAGGCGACATTCGCCTCGACACCTGCGACGGGTTCATCGCATGAATTTGCGGTCGGCACGCCTGCTCTTGTGGCGCGCGCCTGCGAAGCGGCGGAAGATGCTTTCTGGACTTATGGTTACACAAGCCGCGAAGAGCGCGCTCAGTTCCTTGAGGCCATCGCCGACGAAATCGAAGCGCGCGCTGCCGCCATCACGGAAATCGGCACGCAGGAAACCGGCCTGCCGGCGGGCCGACTTGAAGGCGAGCGTGGGCGCACCACCGGCCAGCTCCGCCTTTTTGCCACCCATATCCGCAAGGGTGACTATCTGGATCGCCGCGTTGACGAGGCCCTGCCGGACCGAAAGCCAGCGCCACGCCCGGAAATCCGGCTGATGCAGCGTCCGATTGGCCCGGTTGCCGTTTTCGGCGCATCCAATTTTCCCCTCGCTTTCTCTACCGCCGGCGGTGACACGGCAGCCGCCCTTGCCGCAGGCTGCCCGGTCGTCGTGAAAGGCCACTCCGCCCATCCCGGGACCGGCGAGATCGTCGCCGAGGCCATTCATGCCGCCCTCATCAAGACCGGCATGCCCAAGGGCGTGTTCAGTCTCATTCAGGGTGGTGACCGCAAGGTCGGTGAAGCGCTGGTCACGCATCCGCTGATCAAGGCTGTCGGCTTTACCGGCTCGCTTGGCGGTGGCCGCGCTCTGTTCAATCTTTGCGCACAGCGCCCGGAACCGATTCCTTTCTTCGGCGAGCTTGGCTCGGTCAATCCGATGTTCCTGCTGCCGGAAGCCATGAAGACCCGCGCGCCGTCGCTGGGCGAAGGCTGGGCCGCGTCCTTGACCATGGGTGCCGGTCAGTTCTGCACCAATCCGGGCATCGCCGTGGTTATCGACGGATCGGACGCCGACAGCTTTGTGCAATCCACCCGCAGCGCTTTGGAAAAGGTCGCGCCGCAGGTCATGCTGACCGATGGCATTGCCAAGGCTTATCAGGATGGCAAAGCGCATTTCGACAGCCGCAACTCCGTCAAGCCTGTGCTGACGACGGAAAGCAAGGGCCGCGAAGCCTCGCCCAATCTCTATGAGACGACGGGGGACGCCTTCCTCGGCGATCACACCATCGGCGAGGAAGTGTTCGGCCCGCTCGGCGTTGTGGTCCGCGTCAAGTCGGTCGACGACATGGTGCATCTGGCCAAGGGTTTTGAAGGCCAGCTGACGGCAACCTTGCATATGGACAAGGACGATGCCGCTTCAGCCCGCAAGCTTCTGCCGGTTCTGGAACGCAAGGCCGGACGCGTTCTGGCCAACGGTTTCCCGACCGGTGTGGAAGTGGTCGATTCGATGGTGCATGGCGGGCCTTATCCGGCCAGCACGAATTTCGGCGCAACCAGCGTTGGAACCATGTCCATCCGCCGCTTTCTGCGCCCCGTCAGTTATCAGAACATTCCGGCTGATGTGCTGCCGGCAGATTTCGAGTGAAGCTTCCTTATCATTGTTGAAACCACATGCATCAGGCCGTATCGGCCTGATGCTTCCTCTTGTGGAATTATTCGCGGCCGGAACCGAGGGCATGTATGGAAAGAATATCGAACTTCGTTTCGCATCGATCCGGTTTCCAACGCTCTTCAGCCGATGGCTGGCGAGATTTTCAGTGCTCGAAGCGCATTGAGAATGACAGCGACATCGATCACCTCCTGTAGCAACGCACCCTGAACGGGTGACAGATAGCCGAACGCTGCTGCAATCATGGCGATCACTGAAAGGCCGATGCCTGCCACAACGCTTTCGACGGCGATGCGCCTTGATCGCTTCGCGATCTCTATGCCGGTCCGCAGCCTGCCTATTCTGTCGACGAGAAGAACGATGTCGGCGGCTTCGGCAGAGGCAGCCGCTCCCCTTGCACCCATCGCAACGCCGACATCCGCCGCGGCGAGCGCAGGTGCGTCGTTCACGCCGTCGCCGACCATCATCACGGGGCCATACTTGCGCTCGCTGAGAACGGTCAGCACCTTTTGATCGGGTGAAAGTTCGCAGTAGATGGCATCGAGCCCCAAACCCTTGGTGACGCGTCTGGCCACCGCAGCGCGATCGCCCGTCGCCAGCACAATGCGCCTCACACCATCCTTGCGTAAACCTTTTAGCGTAGAGGCCACATCGCCGCGCAAAGGGTCGGCCATGACTATATAGCCCGCAACAGCGCCGTCTATTGCGACTGCCACCAGCGCTGCTCCCGCTTCAGTGCCGGGAATTTCGACCAGCTTTGCGCCGGCTTGTCTTGCAACGAAGCTGTGCCCGCCGACGATGACACTTCTGCCATCGACCCGGCCAGCCACGCCGTCCCCCGCCAGTTCGCTAACGTCGGTCGGCAATACAAGATCTATACCGCGTTCCTGAGCGGCCAGTACAAGCGCCTGTGCCATCGGGTGTTTCGACACCTGGTCAAGGGAAGCAGCGAGCCGCAATATCTCGTCTTCACCGAATCCCGGCTCAAGGTGGATCGAGGTGATTTGCGGACGGCCATCAGTCAGCGTTCCGGTCTTGTCCAGCACCAGCGTAACGATGCGAGCCATATTCTCCAGCGGACCAGCACCCTTCACCAGCACCCCGAAATGAGCGGAACGCGATAGCCCGGCAACAAGCGCGACGGGCACCGCCAGAATGAGCGGGCATGGGGTGGCAACGACGAGAACGGCGACCGACCTTATCGGATCGCCCGTGAACCACCACGCTGCGAAGGCGATTACGATGGTTACGATCAGAAAACCGATAGACCACTGATCCGCCAGTCTCGACATCGGGGCTTTGGAAGCCTGTGCCTCTTCCACGAGGCGCACGATGCCCGCATAGGTGCTGTCCTTCGCTTCGTGTCTGGCAACGATATCGAAGGCATCGCCGGCATTGACCGATCCGCTCAGCACATCGGCCCCCTGGGCTAGCGAGATCGGAAGTGCTTCTCCCGTCAGTGCCGAGGTGTTTACGAAGGCCCTGTTGGAAGCGATACGCCCGTCGACGGGGATAACATCTCCCTGACGGATCAGGAGCCGGTCGCCCGGACGAACCGTGTCAACGGCAACATCCTCGAGACGATCATCAATATAACGCATTGTGGTTCGGGGCGCGCGGGACAGCAAGGCATGCATCTCACGGCGTGCCCGCCCTTCGGCAAAGCTCTCAAGGAAAGCTCCGCCGGTATACATGAGCGCGACAATCGAGGCCGCCAGCATTTCCCCAAATGCCAGAGCGGCCGACATGGACATCGCCGCGACGATATCCAGCCCGAACTCCCCTCGCCATAAACTCCTGAGAATTTCGGCGAGCAAAGTCGCCAGTACAGGCAGGGTGGCGATAGCCCAGATCAGCCGTGCACCGTAGGAGTAACCCGAAAAGTAAAAGCCCAGCCCGAGCACAAGTCCGCAGACGGCAAAGACCAGAAGGATTGTCTTCGATCGATCTTTCCCTGAAAACCGCATCTCCAAAGTCTCCCCAAGGACAGAAGGACCGATTGTAAAGCATTTTGGCGGTCTTGACGCTGACTATGATCAATCCTGTTCTTACACTCGCTGAAGCTTGGCAGAGATCATCAGGCCAAGCTGGCCGATGCTATCGTGATGCCCTTGCTCCGTCCCAAGTCAGTATCTGAATGCGGTCAGACAATCTGAAGGCCCATGATCGCCATTGTGGGACACTATGCGTTCGCCTGAGCCGCCTAGCTTAAGCCCACGTTCCCTGCGCTCGCGAGCAATATTTCTCTATTACGACGCGACTGAATTCTTTTCCATTTCGGCAGGAAAGACGCTTCGCGCTACCGTCGATGTCCTTGGCATTTCTCGGTGCTCGCGGCATAGCTGCGCCCAGAGTTGGGGCGCGCTTCAAGCCGGATGAATTGTTGCAACGGATGTCCAGGATGGTCATGCTGTGTTGACCGGGCGAAATGACGATGTTTATTATCGGAAAATTTGAACGCACAATAAGAGACGATAATGAAAATCTTCATCGCCGGTCTGGATACCGAAACGAACACTTTTTCGCCAATGCAGACAGGTTTCCAAGCTTTCACTGAAAACCTGATTGCTTATGGAGATGCCACTTCGAAGCCACTCAATTGCTGCTCATCGCAATTGTCTGTCTGGCGGGATGCCGCAGAAAGGAAAGGTTGGAGTGTCGTCGAAAGTCTTTGCGCAGTGGCCGAGCCTGGCGGCAGAACCACCCGCGCCGTTTACGAACATTTCCGCAAAACAATTCTTGATGATCTTCAGGCGGCAATGCCGGTGGACGCAGTCATGCTTGCGCTTCATGGTGCCTGCGTTGCGGACGGTTATGATGACGTCGAAGGAGACCTCATCTCCCATATACGTGGCCTTGTGGGCGCTCATGTTCCGATAGCTGTCGAGCTGGATCTGCATTGTCATATTACTGAGCGCATGATCGACAATGCAACGATGATCGTAACTTACAAGGAATATCCACACACCGATATTGAGATCGTAGCCCGTCAGCTCTTTGCGATACTGGAACGAACGCTCACGGGTGAAATCGAACCTGTCATGGCGGTCTATGACTGCCGCCTCATCAGCATCTTTCATCCGCACCGGCAACCGTTGCGCGGAGTTGTGGACCGGATGAAGGCGATGGAAGGGAACGACGGCGTACTGGCTGTCTCCTTCGGCCATGGTTTTCCATGGGGTGACGTTGCGGATGTGGGCGCGAAGATGCTCGTTGTCACCGACCAGGATCGGCAGAAGGCTGCTCACATCGCCGAAAGCTTCGGTCGAGAGATATACAGTGCACGGGAGCAAATGCGTGGCGCATACTTGTCCGTCGATGAGGCGCTGGACCGTGCATTGGAAGCGAAAAATGGTCCCGTTGTCTTGGCCGATGTTTCAGACAATGCTGGCGGGGGCGCCCCGGGCGATTCCACTTTTATTCTGCGGCGCATTATTGAACGCGGAATTGAAGACGTCGCCTCTTGTCTTTACTGGGACCCGATCGCCGTGCGGATGTGCCGGGAAGCGGGAGAAGGCGCCTCTCTCGCGTTGAGGATTGGGGGCAAGGTCGGCGAAGTGTCGGGTGCGCCGCTGGATCTCACGGTCACGGTCCGGCGGATTGCTTCGGACATTACGCAACGGTTTGGCCCCACGCCGCTGGGCATCGGCGAGGCCGTCTGGGTCAGCGCGGGGAGTATCGATATCGTGTTGAATACCATCCGCACGCAGACATTTCACCCCGAATGCATGACAGGGCTCGGACTTGATCCCTCGAAAAAGAAGATTGTCGTGGTGAAATCGAGCAACCATTTCCGGGCTGGTTTCGAACCTATTGCGGGCGAGATACTCTATGTTGGCGCTCCCGGTGCGCTACAACCACGTTTCGAAGATTTGCCTTTCACAAAACTGGAAAAACCATACTGGCCGAGAGTTGCGGATCCGCTGGCTCAGTAGGGCATCATGTTGCTTTACGGCGAGATGTAAATTACGCGCTCATGTCAGTGACGCGATATACCTCTTGAAAACAGAGTTGATCGGGATGCCACTCGAATTTGAGATCAAGCGAATGGAAAACTTCGGATGAATGATGCGAAATCCAGCCTCGGCGACATCCTGAGAGACATCCGAAGCCGCAACCATTGGACCCTGGCTGAAGTAAGCGCGATGACCGGGCTTGCAGTATCGACCCTTTCGAAGGTTGAGAACAACCAGATGCAGCTTACATATGACCGGCTTATCCAGCTTGCTCAGGGCATTGGTGTCGATATTGCAGAGCTTTTTGGCGCTGTGGCCACCCCGGATGAACTTTCAAATGTGATGGGCCGGCGTACATTCACAAAGTCCGGCGACGGCCGTTCGATCATCACGCAGAACTACGACTATCTCTATATTTGCACGGAGATCTACAAGAAGGCGATGGTCCCGATCCTCGCTGTGGCGCACGCTCGAACACTTGAGGAATTTGGGCCGCTCATCCGGCACAAGGGCGAGGAATTCATCTATGTGCTTGAGGGTGAACTGGAACTCCACTCAGAAATTTATGCACCTCTTCGTCTCAAGAAAGGCGATTCCGCCTATTTTGATGCGATGACTGGACACGGTTATCTAAGCGTGAGCGAAGAGCCCGCCCAGATCCTGTGTGTCTGTTCAACGCCGGAAACGGAACTGGTTTCTACGCTGGTCAATACGCAAACCATCAAATTCAAAGCGGATTGACGTCTTCGATAAGGCTTGAATCTCATCGGCATCTTAGGGAAATTATTTTCTTATAAGAAAATAATTTGATTGCCTCTCCGGGCTGTGCAAATCTGGTTCCATGACTTTCGGGTACAGTGGAACAAACTGGCAGGCACGGGGCTTGCAGTCAGATTGCCGGAGATAACTTTGACTGAACCAGCAGTGGCAATTGAAACATTCAACCGTCCTTATCCCGTCGACATTCAGACACCTTACGTGGAAATCGACGAAGACCGGCTGATACGCAACCTGAAGGAGATGCAGCAAAAGGCGGACAAAGCCGGGGTGCGGCTGCGGCCTCACATCAAGACCCACAAGAGCCTCATGATTGCCAACCGCCAGCTTCAGCTTGGCGCAATTGGCGTCACTGCTTCCAAGCCGGATGAAGCGCTGGTCTTTGTCGAGGGCGGCATTCCCTCCGTAACCCTCGCTTATCCCATCGTGAGACCGGATTCGATCGGTCGCCTGATACGCAGTGCGCAGATTCGAGATACCGAGCTTATGTTTATCGCCGCTCACGAGATCGGCATTCAGGCGATTGGGGCTGCCGCAGAAGCACATGATGTAAAGCTTGGCGTTTTTCTGAAAGTCGATGTCGGTCTCGGGCGCGTCGGCGTCAAGCCGCAGGACCCCGCCGCCGTTGTGCTGGCTCAAAAGATAGCACAACACCCTTATCTTGCATTCGCAGGCCTTTTTTCCCATGCAGGCCATGCCTATGGCAGCAAGTCCGCCGAAGAACTGGCAAATATTGCCAATGCGGAAGCGCAGGCCCTCCTCCACCTCGCAGAACAGTTGAAGGAGGTGGGCGTCGAAGTCCCCGCAATATCCGTGGGGTCGACACCGACTTGCCTCGGCGCGCCTATTCCGTCCGGGATAACGGAGATACGGCCGGGAAACTACGCCTTCCTTGACCGGACCGCGCTTCGCCTTGGCATAGCATCGGGTGATAACATCGCGCTTTCCATCATTGCCACCGTTGTTGCCCACAACGACCATCATTTCATTATCGATGCAGGTTCCAAATCCCTTTCATCCGACCTTGGTGCACACGGCTCTGGTGGCGGCGGCTTTGGGCTGGCCGTCAGTGTGTGGGGTGACACGTCAGAGATGTGGGAAATTGAACGCCTTTCTGAAGAACATGGGTTCGTTCGTTTCAGTGACACCCCGCCCCCTGTCGGCAGTCGTGTTCGCATATTTCCCAATCATTCCTGTGCAGTTATCGCCCAATTCGACCAGGTCGCCCTGCGACAACCGGACGGAAGAACACGAACCTTGTCGACCGAGGCCCGAGGCCATCAGACCTGATGCGGTGACGCCTGCGCTTTGGCTTTATCTGGAATTAAGGAAAGAGGACTGAACATGACGAAAGAAGTTGAATGGGCACGTATGACCGCACCGGACCTGCGCGAGATTGCAGGCAAGCCGGGTGCCCTTGCTATTCTGCCTGTGGGATCGCTTGAGCAGCACGGCCCTCATCTGCCGGTCATTACTGACACGACGAGCGCTTCGGCAGCCGCCATCCGCGCCGCGCGTCTCGTAGCTGAGGAGATTCCCGTCGCTGTCCTCCCCGGCCAATGGCTTGGCATGAGCGAACACCACCTGCCGTTTGGCGGCACTATCACGCTTGATTACGATACTTTCAGCCGTGTCATCCGATGCATAGCCAGATCATTGAAAACACTTGGGTTTTCACGTCTCCTGATTGTCAATGGACATGGCGGCAATATCGATCCGCTTTCGGTCGCTGTCCGCGAACTGGCTGTTGAATTTGCGATGCCAATCGTGGCCACCACACCGTGGATGCTGGCAGGCGACGAAGCACGAAAAATCTTCGAGGTAGATAATGGACCCCATCATGCCTGTGAGGGGGAAGCTTCCGTCATGCTTGCCATTGTCGGTGATGCCGTGAGGACGGACAAGTTCGGACAGGCATTCGGCAATCAGCAGCATCCTGTCGACGTACCGGCAGACGTTTCGCGCTTCTATTCCTTTGCCGAGCGTGCGCCGGTTACCGGAACATGGGGAGATCCGCGCAGCGCCACGGCCGAAAAGGGAGAGCGTTTCCTCGATCTTCATGCAAGGGAACTCGTGAAACTGATCCGTAATGATGTGCTCTGGACCAAACCGGATTCCGTTTGGACACCTGGACGCGGCCTCGCGACAACAGAAGGGCGAGCCGACTAACTTGCTGGGCAAACGGCAACTCGAAAAGAAAACACGATTGTGGGAACAAAAATGAAAATGAAGTCGAAAACAACACGCAAAACTCTGCTGTCACTGTTGGCGGCGGCAGCATTGTCCAGCGTAGCGCTAGCCCCGGCAATGGCAAAGACGCTGGTCTATTGTTCCGAGGGCGCACCGGAAGGCTTCGATGCCGCGCTCTACACGACAAACAGCACATGGGACGCTTCTGCCGAAACGATCTACGACCGGCTGACTGAGTTCGAAAGCGGCACGACCAACGTCGTTCCCGGCCTCGCAGAAAGCTGGACCATCTCTGACGACAATCTCGAATATACGTTGAAGTTGCGGCAGGGGGTGAAGTTCCATTCGACCGACAGCTTCACGCCAACCCGTGAATTCAACGCGGACGACGTTCTGTTCACCTATAATCGCCAGCTCGACAAGCAGCACCCGTGGAACAATTATTTCGTCGGCGCAGGTTGGGAAATGTTCAACGCCATGGACATGCCGGTGATTATAAAGAAAGTGGTCAAAGTCGATGACCATACCGTCAAGTTCGTTCTCAACCAGCCGGATGCATCCCTTCTGGCGAAGCTCGCCCTTAACTTCGGCTCGATCATGTCGGCAGAATATGCCGAGCAATTGGCGAAGGCCGGGCAGCGCGAGGATCTCGACCGCAAGCCGGTGGGCACTGGTCCGTTTCGTTTTGTGGATTATCAGACCAATGCAGCAATCCGTTTTGCTGCCAATGCAGACTATTGGGGCGGTGCGCCCAAAGTTGACAACCTGATCTTCGTGATCACGACGGACCCCGCCACCCGTATGCAGAAGCTTCAGGCAGGTGAGTGCCATATCGCAGCCTATCCCGCGCCGGCGGATGTCGCACGGCTGAAAGCCGATCCAAACCTTACTGTTATGGAACAGCCGGGACTGAACGTGGCTTATCTCGCCATGAACACGCTGGACGCTCCATTCGACAAGGTGGAAGTACGCCGCGCCCTGAACATGGCCATTGACAGAAAGGCAATTGTGGAAGCTGTCTATCAGGGCATGGGACAGGTTGCTCAAAGCGTCCTGCCACCCAGTATGTGGGGCTATAATGGTGATATAAAGGGGTATAGCTACGACCCTGATGGAGCAAAGAAGCTCCTCGACGATGCGGGCGTCAAAGACCTCAAGATGAAAATCTGGGCGATGCCGGTCAGCCGGCCTTATATGCCAAATGCGCGGCGTGCGGCTGAGCTTATGCAGGCGGATCTCGCCAAGATCGGCGTCGGTGTGGAGATCGTCTCCTACGAATGGGGTGAATATCTCAAGAAGGCTCGTGACAAGGATCGTGACGGGGCGGTGGTGCTCGGAGGCACCAGCGATAATGGTGACCCTGACAATCTGCTCAGCTATTTCTTCAGTTGCTCCGGCGTCGGTGGAAGCAACAACGCCAATTGGTGCTACAAGCCGCTGGAAGATATTCTGCAGAAGGCGAGAGTGAGCTCTAACAAGGATGAGCGAACCAGGCTCTATCAGGAGGCACAGGCAATCGCCATCTATCAAGCCCCATGGGTTCCACTTGCGCATTCAACGGTCGTATTGCCGATGTCCAAGAACGTGAAGAATTACGTTATGGAGCCACTCGGGTCGCACCGCTTCGAGAAGGTCGACATCGCGGAATAAACAATGCACCACTTGCCGACGCTGGCTTTACAGCGTCGGCAACAATTGGATTCTGCTATTTATTGGCTGCGCAGACGTTCAAGCATGCAGGCGATCACTCGGTTTGCACAAAAAGCACAGTTCTGTATGCACGGGTGCCGTTGTTCCGGCAAAAAGCACTGCTCCTGAATATGGCATCACAATGTCGCTGCCGTCGGCGCGTTTCCCGATGACTTCCCCTTTTTCAACTTTTTCGCCAGCCGCAAACTGCTTCAGCAAGTGATCATCTTCGTGATCGGCCAGAATAGCATCGCTGATTTCAAGCACCGATGACGGGTGCACCATGGCTGGCTGTGCGGAGATCAGGCCGAGCGACGCCATTCCGTTGACGACACAATCATAACCGACTTGTGGTCCGTTGGGATCGAGATGCTGACCGCATTCGACAGTCACGCCGTAGCCCCCCGCAAACCGCATATATTCAGTGGTGCCGATGGCATGCAGGGACGACAGTCCTTCGGTGACGCCCGCTTCACGTTTCTGCTCAAGTGCCTTTTCGTGCGCTGGAAGCCAACCATGGATAATGATTGGAAGGCCAAGCGCCTTGGCGAGCTTTTCTTCCGCCTCCTGATGCGCGAAAGGTTCGAGCGTTCCGTTGTTGTTGCGTGGCCCCATGAGAGCAAGCGGTGGACCTTCTGAACTGAAGGAATGAAGATCGATCAGCACGTCGTGGGCGCGCAGCAACGGACAGATGACATTGGCCACGCGGTCTTCGTTATCCTGGGGGATAGCGGCTTCGGAAAGATTGCGGTTGAAATTGCGATCGCCGAAGCGGGTATCGTTACGAAAGGCAAGTCCATTCACAACCGGCACAAAGGTCACCGTGCCGCATTCCAGGCCCCTTTGTCCGGTGCGGAACTCGTGGATCAGGCGTGTGATGGCGTGGGGGCCGCATGGTTCGTTACCATGGACAGAACCGGTCACAATAAGGCGCGGACCGGGCTTCAGGCCATGGAATGTAACTGTCTCTATAGCGGTGGGCGGGGTTGTCACCCGGGGTTCGAGGGTCATTTGCGCCCCGTCGACCGATGCGATATCGATAACCATTCCGGGGCGCACCCGGCGCGCCAGTTCCGTCAGATGTTCGTGGGCAACGACGACACAGCCAGATGTACCGCTGAAATCGGGGCGGGCCGCATGTATGAAAATTGCAGAACCGCCGCGTGCATCGGGCAGGGCATCATTCCATCCGACAGGGATAATCAGATCGAAGAGCCGCTCACCCCGACGGGAGGCTTGGGTTTCATCAGTTTCAAAAACCAGCTGGTTGTAAAAGGGACTGTCTGGATCTTCCACCCAGCGGTAGTTTTCGGGCTTGGGCAAAAAGGGGAAATCGAAACTGCGTGGTTCATCACCAAAAACCGCAGGATCGTAAAAGCCATAACGCAAAGGATAGCGACCGCGGGGTGTTTTTCCATCACCTTCGCGCTTCAGGTGCGGCTCCACCAACCCATTGCGGCCTACCGCGCATTTGACAGTCCACTCGTCAATAGTAAGCAGGCCGATATGCGGGTTCTGCTGGTCTTGGCCGGTACGAACGACAATTGTAGGCTGTTCAAGCGTTCCGACCAAAAATGGATTCTGACTCATGATCTTAGCCTTGTTTTAACAAGTGACAACGGGCTCGGTGGAAGGAACTGCCGGCGAGTTGGTGAAAACGGGAATATCGCCAGAGCGGCAAAAGAATGGCAATGGACAACGAGGATGGAAGGCACAACCTTGCGGAGGGTCGACAGGCGAGGGAGCCTCGCATCTCATGCGGTGCTTGCTGACAGTTGGAGCCAGAAGATCAGGTATCGAAGCGATCAATGGTTGAGTGCGTCAACTGTTCCTGTCGCCAACAGCCCTTCAGCCCATCCGGAAAGGCCTGATCTTCTCTGAAGACAAGAGAAATCATCCAGTTTGCGGATGACTGCCTTATCATAGCCAACCTGTTTCAAGAATGCTGCGCAGCGGCGTTTACGAAGGCGTCAAATAGCCGGCTGCCGGGATGCTCGGCAGTACCAAATAATTCAGGATGCCACTGTACTCCCATCGCAAATGATTGTGAGGGAATTTCAATCGCTTCGATTACGCCGTCGGATCCGCGAGCGGTGACAGTTACCTCCTTGGAAATATCAACAAGTGCTTCGCGATGGAACGTATTCACGTTAAATTTGTCCACCTGCAATATTCCAGCCATTTTTGTTCCCGCCGAAACAGCAACTTCATGCAGAAGATCAGCTTGATCGTGATTGATTGCATTCGGCAGGCTCGCGTGGACGTCCGAAACCATCCGACAGCCGTTCAGACAACCCAGCATCTGCATCCCATTACAGATGCCCAGTACAGGCTTATCCCTGGCAAGAAATCCCTTCATCAGGGCGACTTCCACTTCAAGACGATCAGAAAATGGGAAAGCAGACCGATCCCCTTCCACGTACCAGGAATCGGGAAATTTTATTCGAGCACCGATGCTTAAGAAGCCGTCGAATTCCTGGGTAACCCGATCCACTATATCTGAGAGGTAGGGTATGCCGTATGGAACGCCGCCAGCCCGGTGTATGGCTGCAAAATAATGTTTCGAAATGTCGTACCGATCTCCACCGGCACTGGTGTTTTCTCCCATTATTACTGCAATGGCGGGCTTGGGATTCCCGCTTTTACGTTGATTGTTCAATTTCAGCACCATCATGTTGTTATCGGGATTAAAGCCGCGCAAACTTTATATTGCCTTCGCGGTAGTCGGGGATGCCAAGTTAGGACATTCTCTCTGATAGAGCTCGGTTATTTTCTGTCTTGTCCGGATCAAACGGGATGCTGGGCCATCCAACAGATATTCGGCCGCCTGTGGGCGGCTATTGTAATTGGAGGACATCGATGCTCCGTAAGCTCCTGCGTCGTGAAACACCAGATAGTCACCGACATGAGCCGGTGGCAATTCTCTCATTTCCACGGTGCCATCTTGTTGTTGTGTAAAAACATCTCCTGATTCACACAGGGGCCCGGCAATGACAGTCGGGCGCGAAGCTTCAGTCTTCCGGGCCCTACTATTAGCCGACAAAACTGAAATATGGTGATAACTGCCGTAGAGAGCCGGACGCATCAGGTCGTTGAAGCCCGCATCGACCAGAGTGAAATGATTGTCGCCCATCTGTTTGGTGGCACGCACCTCCGCCACGAGAACCGCCGACTGTGCTACCAGAAAACGACCGGGCTCAATCTCAAGACGCACCGAATGGCCTAGTTTTTTCTCTGCCTGCCGGCGGGTCTGGTCCCAAAGATTGAAATAGTGTGCGACGTCGATGTCCTGGTCCCCATTCTTGTAGGGCACAGAAAGACCCCCACCAGCAGATATCGCCTCAAAATCGTGGTCCACCGATGAAATTATATCGGTCATGGCTTGGCAGACGCGCTCAAGGTGGCGATAGTCGACGCCTGAACCGATATGAAGGTGGAAGCCTACCAGATGGAGACGGTAACGCTCTAACAAGGTAATCGCTTGGGCAAGTTGTCCATGCCAGATGCCGTGTTTGCTGTTTTCTCCGCCGGTGTTGGTCTTCTTGCTGTGACCGTGCCCGAAGCCTGGATTGATACGCAGCCACACACGATGACCAGGTGATCTTTCGCCCAATTGGTGCAGCATGTCCAAAGAGCCTGCATTGACTTCAATCTTCTCCCGCACAACATAATCGAGGGTATCACGGTCAAAAAGATCGGCAGTGAAAACGATGCCCGCGGCGCCGGTGGCTGTAGCGGCTGCTGAAAATCCCGCCTGTTGCGCTCGTTTTATTTCACCGTGAGATACCGCATCAACGTGCACGCCAGCCTCGCGCATGAGCGACAGAATATTGACGTTGGAACATGCCTTCTGCGCAAATCTGACAATATCGAAAGGGGCAAGACGATCAATCTGCCGACGAATTACATCAGCATTATAGATCCATAACGGCGTCGCATATTGGGCAGCCAGCTCGCACAACGTGTCTTGAGGGAATTCACTCTTCATTTTATCACTTTCAGATGGAATATCAGATACGGTCGGTGAGAGTGACCGAGTGAGACAGCGCTTTTCGCTCGCCTTCACCGATGGAGGTTGGATGCGATGTACCCGTCGAAGGTTACGTCTACCGGGCCCGTCAGCATGAAAGTCTCGCCATCAAAAACTTCGACTTCAAGCTGACCACCGGGCGCATAGACTGTAACCTTGTCGCTCGATATGAGACCGGCCCGTCTTGCGGCGAGGACAGCGGCACACGCGCCGCTGCCGCAGGCTTGCGTGAGGATGCCTGGACGTTCATAGACGACGAGCCGGATCGAATCTGGGCCGGTAACTTCGGCCACGCCGATATTTGCCTGCTCGGGAAGATAGCCACTTTTTTGAACGGGATCGGCAAGCGCGGCAATGTCGAGCCCACCCAGGTTTTGAACAAAATAAACGAGGTGGGGATTGCCAATATTGATTGCGATTGGGCTAACCAGCGGTCCGCTCTCCAATTGGGCACCCGCAGATTCGAGGGAACCCGCCAGAGGAATTTCGGGCCAGTCCCATTTGGCGTTACCAATACTGAGGCTAACCTTGTGATCGCCGGCCCGTTTCGCCCGGATCGGCCCACCGAGTGTCTCGATGACAGCTTCGTCTCGCTCTGTCTCTTCCATAATCAACCAGGCTGCGCAACGGGTAGCGTTCAGACATGTTTCCGCTTCTTGTCCATCAATATTGTAGATGCGAAGCCGAACGGAAGCCTCAGGTGATTCAGGCGCTTCGAAAACCAGTAGCTGATCGCCGCCGATACCGACGTGGCGGTTGCAGACCCACTGGATATAGTCGGAAGATTTCCGAAATGGGGTACTGCGACCGTCAATGACGACGAAGTCGTTGCCAAGCCCGTTGCATTTGATGAAGTATTGTTTGCCTTCGTCTGACCGTGGAATAGCGAGCCGGAACGACGTCATTGTATCTACTTCACTCTTTCCATTTATTGGAGGAACGATCCGTCGTCTTCTTGACCACCGACAGGTTGTTTTGCGACCGTCCAGTGTCCCCATTTTTCGGTAAGGCTAACAGAGCATGACATGCCGTCAAATTCCTATTAATCATGATAATAGTCATTTATGATATGTTGTGAAAATCGTCGTGGAGGGGGACCATGCAACTGACGCACCGGCAGTTGGAAATATTTCAGTCATTGATGCAGACTCTCAATGTGACCGAAACTGCCAAGCAATTGAACTCGTCCCAGCCAACAATCAGCCGTGAGTTGAAAGCGCTCGAAGCTGACCTTGGTTTTACGCTTTTTCAACGCGAAAAACGTCGTCTTGAGATGACGCCACAGGCGGTAGCGCTCAATGTGATTGTGCAACGCTCATTTGTCAGCCTCGCCGAGATTGCCCGGACAGCACGTGCCATCCGCGGCGAAAGGCTCCAACGCGTGACTGTGGCGTGTCTGCCAGCATTCGCCCACGCGCTTATGCCACAGGTGGTTCACAACTTTCGCAGCATCTATCCCGATGCTTCTCTCAAAATTCATTCGCTGGAGGAAACCGCATTAACACGTGATCTCCTCAGCAAGTTTTTCGATCTTGGAGTCGTCGAAGGTAACGTCGCAGGCAACACGAACTCCATTATCAATCTCTACGCAGGGGATTTGCTGTGCATCATGCCGCGCAATCACACCCTGGCACAACACGACGTGCTTGAGATGGCTCATTTCGATCGTCATGATCTCATCTATTATTCCGAAGAAGATTCCTATCGCCGCCAGATCGACGCGCAGTTCGATGCAGCAGGCATTGCGCGTAATCTGGTCGTAGAAACAACGACGGCAACCTCGATCGGCACAATGGTTGCCGCCGGAATTGGGGTCTCGATTATTAATCCACTAAGTGCGCTGGCTTTCGAAAGCGCGGGGGTTGTTCTCCGGCCGCTCGCCCAACCCATCCCTTATTACCTGAATATATGGCAACCGGACCCTTTGCGTAGAAGCCAGCTAGGAGAGCGTTTCATCGAGACCATCGTTAACACGATGAATTCAACTGTTGACGCCCTTATCGCGCGAAATCTGTGCGCTCCACGGTCGAATTGAACAACAGCGGAAAACATATCCTGCTTGAATGAAACTATCATCAAACGATATTTTCCAAGTTTTGTTCATGAAGATATAGTCTACACCCGGCTTGCATCGTATAGGAGACCTGTATCTAAGATGAAAATTGGAATAGGTGGCTTTCAGCACGAGACCAATACTTTCGCACCCGGTACAACAGGTTGGGCCGAGTTCAACACGCCCGGAGGGTGGCCTCCACTGACATTGGGAGCCGCTATCCCCGAAGTCACGAGGGGACGCAATCTGCCTATTGCGGGCATGATAGACGAGGCAATTTCACAGAACGTCGAATTCCACCCGCTTGTCTGGTGTCAGGCCGAGCCGGGTGGAACCGTCGAGCGGCTGGCATATGAGCAAGTGGTCGCCCTTTTTCTTGATGCGATTGCATCGAAAGGGCCTTTCGACGGACTATTACTGGATCTCCATGGAGCGATGGTCGTCGAAGACATAGGAGATGGAGAAGGCGACTTCTTGCGTCGTATCCGCGAGGCTGTCGGGCCTGAAGCCCCTATCGCCTGTAGTCTCGACCTTCACGCCAATATCAGCCCGGAAATGGTAGGCCACAGTGATTTCATGTCCGCCTACCGCACTTATCCTCACGTCGACATGAGAGAAACAGGACGGCGGACAGCACAGGTTTTATTCAACATGTGCAGAAGTGGCACGCGTTTTGCCAAGGCGCTGGTTCAAACGCCCTACCTCATTCCCATTCCATCTCAATGTACATTGGCTGAGCCGACATCCTCGATTTATACCCGGCTGGAGCAAATCGAGCGCGAGCATCGTTTGCATCTCAGTTTTGCGCCTGGGTTTCCGCCCTCCGATACCTTGGATTGCGGTCCGGCGATAGTTGGATACGGCAGGGAAGAAGCCCCCGATCTCGACCGGCATATGCAGTCGCTTGCCGATTGCATCCTGAAGGCAGAAACAGACTACGCCAGAGACCGCGTATTCAATGAAGGAGAAGGTGTCAGTCTGGCGCTGGAAGTGGCGCGTTCAACGACAAGGCCGGTAATTCTCGTCGATACACAAGACAATCCCGGCGCCGGTGGTACGGGTGACAGCACCGGCCTGATCCGCCAACTCTTGGAGCAGAGGGCAGGAGATGCAATCGTCGCTTTTGTTTTCGATCCCCAAGCCGCAGAGATTGCACACCGGCAGGGGACTGGTGCCCGGTTCAAGACGGAAATTGGCGGGCGTTCAGGGCCGGATGGCATTACGCCACTCAAAGCAGAGTTCGAGGTCCTTGCTCTGGGAAACGGAAAATTCAATGGAACTGGTGAATTCTATGCGGGGAGCGCAATTGACATTGGTTTGACGGCTTTGCTCCGAATTTCCGGTACCGGTGTTTCTGTAATCGTGGGCAGCAGGCGGTCGCAGGCAGGAACACAGGCCATATTCTTTCATCTCGGCATAGATCCAAAAAGGGTAGGAATCATCACCCTTAAAAGCTCGGTACACTTCAGGGCAGACTTCCAGTCGATAGCCGAGCGAATTATTGTGATAAAGAGTGCGGGATTTAATACGGCCGATCCATCTGAACTACCGTATCGTAAAATCCGGCCCGACCGGCGTCTTTGTCCCGAACCATCGTCCATAATCTCAACACCGTAAGGATTAATCCATAACACCTGAAATGAACCAGTTCTCGGTGTTATGAAAATCGATCAGTTCCGGTTAAATCGGAATCGCGGAAATGCTCTTGCGGTGAAATTTGCATTCACCGAACCACATATTTTGCCAAGTTATCGTATCGCCGTCTTGAGACAGCACAAGCTGAGCTACCTTATCGTCTTTGCCCCACCAGCGTTCCGGAGCCTTCAGCGAACGCAAGGGATATGTACCGGCAGTATCGGCTTCCATGAGGCAATATTGGTAGTCCGGCAAGAGCTCAAGCGAAGTCGTCAAACAGCCGTTGCGGGCTTCGATCCGCAAAGCACCCATCGGTCCGCCTTCAAAAACGCCGGCAATGGAAGCATCAACTGGAGCCGGCTTCATATTGCGCCAAATGGATTTGCGATATTGTGATTGCCTTCCCGCCAAGGAAGAAACCGCTTGCCCATAAATTGTCGCAACCGCTTCTGCCTCACCACGATCGAGCGCCACGGCAAGATCGGCAGCTGCATTGCGGAAATCTTCAATCTCTGTGCCGCTTGCATTGATGGAAATGAAGATTCCGAACCCGCTATCGGGCACCAGACGAGTGAGAGAAAGTACACCGCCAATAGCGCCGGTATGATCCACAACAGTTAAATCGTTACCGCTGCCTATGCGCCAACCGAGGCCGTAGCCAAGGAAAGTGTTCTCCGGGGTGGTTCGGGAATGAATGCGCTTTAGTTCTGCAAGCCTGGCCGCTGGCAGAACCGCGGCGCCATTTGGATGAGCGTTCAGATTGAACAACAACCACTGGGCGGCGTCATTGGGGCTTTGTGAAACCGACCCCGCTCCGATGAGGTTGGAAAGCTTTTCCAAGGCGACAGGTAGCATTGCATCGCCATTTCGCACATGCGGTCGAGCGAAACGCGGATCGGTTTCCAGATCGGGCCGATCAGCGGATGCCGTGGTCATTCCAAGGGGCTCGAATATATATGCCGCTGACGCATCGGCAAATGTCTTGTCGCTCACCCGGTTACATACTTCGGCAGCGACGGTGAAATGGAGATTTGAATAGGAATATCGATCGCGAAAAGGGGCGATCATTGGAACACCCCCAGCGCCGTTGACCACTTCTTCAAAAGACAGGATGGAGCCGTACTCTACAGCGGTTGCCTGGCCTATGCCCGTCCGATTGGAACACAGGTCCCGCAACGTTACCTGTTCGGAAATAACCTGGGGACCAAATGCAAATTTCGGCCATATCTCCTGGATCGGCCGATCCCAGTCCAGCTTTCCTTGTTCCGACAGGACCGCGCATAAAGTGGTCGTAAAAGCCTTTGAACAGGATGCAACGGCAAACAGGCTATCCGCCGTGACGTTGCGCTCGGTGCCCGCCTCCAGAACGCCGATGCCGCCCGTATAGAGAACCTTTCCCTGGCGAACGATGGACAGTCCTATGCCGGGAATACTAAGCGGCCCGCTTTGTTCGCGCAAAAACGTTAGCAGGCGATCAACGAGAGTATCATCGGAGATGCGGGTCATAGGTATCCAATCCGTTCAAAGCCGATCGAAGCTCGATCATGTTTTTAAATGGCCAGTGAAGCTGCGGCGCAGTGCAAAATCTTTCCAGTCTTGAAGCTCGTCAAGCTTCCGCGGGCACTTCGCTAAGCTTGACGCCTGGAAAATGGCAAGCGGCATGATGCAGACCGACATCCCCGGAAAGTACTGGTTCGTCGGTTCGGCAAATATCCCGTGCGCAGGGGCATCGAGTGTTGAAACGGCAGCCCTTGGGCAGGTTCATCGGGCTGGGTATTTCACCCTTCAAAAGCGGGCGGGCCCTGTTGCGCTGGTGCGGATCAGCACGGGGCACGGCGGAAATCAGGAACTGCGTATAAGGGTGCTGCGGATTGTTGAAGATTTCTTCCGTCGTACCCACTTCAACCAGACGCCCAAGAAACATGACACCGACACGGTCGGCGAATTGTCGTACGACACTCAGGTCATGCGTAATAAATAAGTATGTAAGCTGTAGTTGTTCTTGCAAGTCTCGAAGGAGATTAAGAACCTGGGCCTGGATCGAGACATCCAAGGCAGAAACAGCTTCATCGCAGACAATGAATTCCGGATTGTTGGCGAGCGCACGTGCAATACCGATGCGTTGGCGCTGCCCCCCGCTGAACTGGTGCGGATAGTGATTGATCAGATGCGGACGCAGACCGACCATATTGAGGAGCTCTTTACAACGCGTCTCAATTTGCTGGCTGGTACCGAAATTGTGCGCGCGCAACGGCTCGGCCAGAATATCCCTCACCCGCATTCGCGGGTTCAATGATGCGTAAGGGTCCTGAAACACAATCTGGATCTGTTTGCGCAGTTCGCGCATTCGTGCTTCGTCAAGCGCATAAATATCCTGGCCTTTAAAGCTTACCGTACCGCTACTGCGCTCCAGAAGCCGCAAGATGACGCGTCCAAGAGTAGACTTGCCGCAACCGGATTCTCCGACCAGTGCGAAGGTCTCCCGCTCATAGATTTCCAGCGAAACGTCATCGACTGCGCGAACCACTTTCTCGTCAAACGAAAACAATCCCTTGCCGAGCCGGAAGTGCTTGCTCAGTTTTTCGGTGGAAATGAGAACCTTGTTCATAGAGAGGCTCCTGCTTTGTCATGCAGCCAGCAGCGTGCTTTGTGCCCATTCTCCAATAGGTTCAGATCAGGCGCCTTAAAGCTGCAAACGGACATGGCATCACTGCAACGGGGATTGAAACGGCAGCCACCAGGAAGTCTGGCCAGATTGGGCACCATACCGTTGATGCTCTTCAGACGCGTACCGTCCGGCTTCTCGTTGGCCTTCGGTATCGAGGCCAGCAGGCCACGGGTGTAAGGATGAGATGCACGATCGAAAACATCGTATACATTGGCCTGCTCGATGATCTGACCCGCATACATCACATTCACTTCGTCACACATTTCGGCGATGATGCCCAGATCATGAGTGATCATGATGATGGCAGTGCCGACGCGGTCGCGCAGTTCCATGATGAGACGCAGTATCTGCGCCTGCGTCGTGACGTCCAACGCTGTTGTCGGCTCATCAGCAATCAGCAATTTGGGTTCACAGATCAATCCCATGGCTATCATTGCCCGCTGGCGTAGGCCGCCCGATAATTCATGCGGGTAGGCGTCCAGGCGGGCTTTCGCTTCGGGAATGCCAACCATCTCAAACATTTGCCGGACTTTGTCGCGAACGTCGCGTTTAGAAAAATTGCCATGAATCTGCAGCGGTTCACCCACTTGCTGCGCCATGGTTATGACCGGGTTGAACGAAGTCATCGGCTCTTGGAAGACCATCGACATGTCGCGGCCTCGTTTCGAGCGGAGTTGATCTTTGGTGAGGGTTGTCAATTCCACGCCATCCAGCATGATACTGTCAGCGCTAACGGTCGCGGGGGGTGATGGAACCAGCCCCATCAGGGACAAAGCCGTCATGCTTTTGCCGGAGCCGGACTCTCCCACCAAACCGACAATCCGGCCCTGCCCGACATCAAAAGATACATTGTCGAGGATGCGGACTGTTCCGCGATGTGACTTGAATTCAGTGCGCAGGTTGCGCACTCTCAACAGAGGCCTTTGATCGGTCATATCAGCCGCCTTAATCTTTCATGTAAGGATCGAGAGCGTCACGCATCCCATCGCCGATGAAGTTGAATGCCAGCACCGTGATCAAAATTGCCACGCCGGGCATGATGGCAACGAGAGGAGCAGCAAAGAGATATTCCTTTCCCTTGGCAACGAGCAGGCCCCAACTTGCTTCAGGGGGCTGCACACCAACGCCAAGGAAACTGAGACTCGATTCCCACATGATCGCTTCAGGAATGCTGAGCGAGAACAGAACGATCAGCGTAGGCACTACATTGGGAAACAGATGCCGGAACATGATCGTTGTCTTCTTCGATCCGTTGGCGCGAGCGGCCTCGATAAACTCCTTTTCTTTCAATGCCAGCGTCTGGGAACGTACAACTCGGGCTACACTTGCCCAGCCGACCAGGCTGAGAGCTATGAAGATGTTGAACAAATTCGCGCCAAGTGTGTACATCACCACCATTGCCAGCAATAGCGACGGAAAGGCGATCATCATGTCGGCAAGGCGCATGATCGTAAAATCGATCCGTCCGCCATAATAGCCGCTGACGATGCCCATGATGGCGCCGATTATCAACGATATGAAGCTCGGAACGATGCCGACCACAAGCGAAATGCGCGCACCGTAAAGTATGCGTGTTAAAACGTCCCGTCCAAAATTATCAGTGCCGAGCCAGTGTGTGAGCGATGGCGACAGGAATTGCTCGTTCATATCGACGCGATATGGATCATGAGGACTTATATAAGGTGCAAATACTGCCGTCAGCACCAGAACGACGATAATAATCAAGCCCGTCATTGCCATTCGATTGCGACGAAATATTCGAACTGTGTCGCGCAGAAAGCTGGCGCTCTCCGTTTCTTCGACATAGGCGTCGTTTGCCTGAGCGAGTTCGGTCATTTCGCCCCTCCCTTCATCTGATGGCGAATACGGGGGTCAAGAACGGAATAAAGTATGTCAGCAACCAGATTGCCGATCAGTACCAGTACAGTGGCAAACAGAACCGACCCCTGAAGTAGAGGCATATCGCGCGCCTGAATTGCGTTAACTGATATGCGGCCAATACCCGGAATGCCGAAAATCGCTTCCGTAATGACTGCGCCAGACAACAGTCCGGCAACTTGGATTGCCATGATTGTCACAACGGGAATAAGAGCATTTTTAACGGCATGGCGAAGGATGACGAAAATCTCGCGCAGGCCCTTTGCGCGCGCTGTTCTCACATAGTCGTTTCGCATGACTTCCAGCAGGCTTGACCGCGTCAAACGCGCGATAACGCCTGCCGAACTCCAGCCCAGCACAATAGCTGGCAGAATGACATATTTGAAGCCGTAGAAGCCCGATACCGGAAGCCATTTCAACTGCATGGCAAAAATATACTGCAACAGGAGCGCGGACCAGAAAACCGGCATCGAAACGCCCAGCAGCGAGAAACCCATGAAAAAATGATCGAGCGCTGAATCGCGCTTTACGGCTGACAGGATGCCGACCGGAATGCCAATCATCCATGATACGAGGGCCGCACAGGCCGCCAGATAAAGCGTGTTGGGAAACGCTTGAAGGATCAGGGTCGTGACATCGCGATTGAGCTTTATGGAAACACCCAGGTCGCCTTGAACCGCAGCGAACAGAAACCGGAAGTAACGAGTGATCAGTGGATCATCAAGATGCATCTGAGCTCGCACGCGCTCTATAACTTCAGCGCTGGCATGCTCTTTCATCAGCAAGGCGATTGGATCGCCTGGAATGATATTCATCATGATGAAGAGCAGTACGGTCACGCCGATCAAGACGGGAATGGAGACCGCAATACGCTTAATCAGAAAGGTCAGCATTGCGTGGAGGCTTTCATCTGTATGGCTAAGATAACGCCGCACGAGCATTATCTTCGGCTGACATGAATTGACGAGCTGGAGCTGGCTCATCAATTCATGCTGGGATGGAGCTGTAAGAATGGAAGTATGACCGAGGAGTAGGCATGACTCCTCGGCCAGTATGATTAGTCTTCAACTTCCATCTTATAGTAGCTCATGCTTGTCCATCCGTTCCATGGGACCACAAAATTCTTCACCCGCGGCTGTACGACAAACAGATGGTTGAGACTATACATTGGAACCCACGCAGCATCCGTCTGGACAATACGCTCGGCGAGCTTTGCATACAGTTCGCAGCGCTCGTCGGGGTTGGTCATGCTCCGGGCTTTTTCGATGCCGTCGAAAACTTCTTGATCTTCGTTATTGAAACCACGCACCGAAGTGCCGGTCTTGCTAAAGAAGGTGTAGAAGAAGTTATCCGGATCATTGAAATCGGCAGACCAGACCTGGGAATAATTGTTGATGGTGCCGCCTTTGCGCATGGCGAAATATGCCGATTCATCAACGACTTTGATTTCAGTGTTAAAACCGGCTTCTTTCAACTGCGCCTGAACGAGCTGATTCAGGTCAACCCACTTTGACGACCAGCTGCTCACTTGAGAAAAGGCAATGTCCACCCCGTCTGGATAACCTGCTTCGGCCAGCAGTTCCTTGGCCTTTTTGGGGTTATATTCAATCGGCGTGGCCGGCTTGTAACAGGTGAGACCGCTTGGAAGAACACCATTCTCGAGCTGTCCTTCACCATAGAACATCTTGTCTAGTATTTCCTGACGGTTAATACCCATCTGGAAAGCTTTTCTCACCCGCACATCGTCAAAGGGCTTAATCTTCTGGTTGATGTGGTAATAATCCAAGCCGGCAATCGGACCCTTTCGAATCTGGTCCTTCCATTTTTCGTTCTTCATAAAATATGGAACTTGCGTGATAGCTGAGTCCGTATCGAAAACGTCTATCTCGCCAGATTCGAACAACATACGCATGGTTTCCGCGTCGGGAACAACACGGATGAGAACGCCATCCAACTTGGAACGGCCTTTGAAATAATTCTCATTGGCTTCCATCATCTGGCTGTCGTTCAGATTATACTCTTTCAAAATGAACGGGCCGGTACCGTTAACAGTCTCAGGCGACAGACCATATTTGTCACCGAGTGGCTCGGTAAATTTGCGATTATAGATTGATGCCTGTGGACTGGCGAGCAGTGCAATGAAAGCCGAATAAGGTTGGACCAGAACAATCTTGACTGTATATTTATCAACAGCCTGCAAACCTGAGACGGACTGCGCTGAGCCATCAAGCCGTTCTTTCGCCCCTTCGACGAAGTCCAGGATATCGGTGTTCAACGCTTTGGTTGCAGGATTCAGCATGCGGTCATAGGTGAACACGACATCGTCGGCTGTCAGTTCCTCGCCATTATGGAACATAACGCCTTTGCGCAAATGCAAAGTGTAGGTTTTCCCGTCTTCAGAGACTTCCCAGCTTTCAGCAAGCGATGGAACGATTTCCGACTGCCCGGGAGCTACCGTTTCTGCTTCCACCAGCCGGTCATATACATTCAGCGGAATTGTATAGTCATTCGTCGTCATCTGGACGTCTATGGTCCGAGGATCGTCAGAATTCGCCAAACGTAGTATCTGATCAGCGAGTGCTGGTGACATCAAAGTCAAATTGACCAATCCGGTGGCCACTAGCAATCTAGCTCTTGTAAGCATTCTATCCCCTTTTATACATTCAACCCGAATATTCGGTTGTGTTTTGTTTTTCAGGCTTTGTGGTTCATTTCCAATGTAGACTTAAATATATTGGAAAAAATAATCATAATATCCAATAATATTTGAGTTTATTTAATTCTCCTGCGTCGAATTTACTTCATTTGCAATTGAAGGCGCGACGTCGCCGACCGAAGATAGATCGATGGCCACAAATTGAAGCAACCCTTGCATCTCCTTGAGAGCACATGGCGTTGAATACAGCTGCCCTGTGCTCCGGTTTACGTAGCCAGGTATCGCTAATCACTGGTCGCAACTCTCATTTCCCCATTTTTAGTGAAAAGCATGCGGTAGGTGGGTACAAATGTAAAATCCCAAATGGGTATGGTGTTATTCAAACCTGATATGAATCTACTAACTAAGAGACGGCCTATCTCCAAGAAAGATATGTTAGAAACAGCAGTGGATGGTTAGCCTTAAGCATTCTGTTCTCAGGCTCAGCGGACCCCGTTAAATTACAGAGTATCCGCGAGCCGTTCGAGCAGGAATGAGGGAGTTCAATCCCTGAGGAAAAACTCTTCGCGCTCAATAAGGGTTCAATATGAAGCATGACGATCGGCGTTCCCACTGTGGAAGTCGCGCCTGATATCGGCTGGCGCTGCAAGTCTTACATTGCGTTGATTGGCAACCTTATGAAACAGCCGGCGGAGTACAGCCCGCTTGGCAGGCTGAGGGTAGCAGCGCCGCCAAGCTTGCACTTAAGATTGGCGCACGTAATGCGTTGGACTGATCTGGTTCATTGGTAGATGAATTGGCACAAAATCCGGCGCCCTTACGGCACTCGGAATTTCATCCGACATAGGTTCGCGGCCGATTGGACGCCGTGCGGGGTCGGCAACAGGAACGGTCGAAAGCAGCTTCTTGGTATACGGGTGCTGAGGATTGTTAAAGACCGAGCGGCGATCTCCGATTTCCACGATCTCGCCCAGATACATGACTGCAACCCGATGTGCGATGCGTTCGACGACAGCCATATCATGGCTGATAAACAAGATTGCGATACCGATATCCCGTTGAAGGTCCATCAGCAGATTGATGACTTGCGCCTGAATTGTCACGTCAAGTGAAGCAACAGCTTCGTCCGCGATGATCAGGCGCGGATTGAGCGCCAGTGCGCGAGCAATACAGATACGCTGGCGCTGACCACCGGAAAAGGCGTGCGGGTAGCGGTCAAGGTGGTCAGCCGGGAGGTTGACCCTGGCGAGCAGATCAACAGCCCGTTCCCGCAGTTGTTTTGTTCGTCCTGCCCGATGGACACGCATGGGATCAATCAAGGCCTGTTCTATAGTCATGCGCGGGTTGAGCGATGAGAACGGATCCTGAAATACCATCTGTGCTTCGCGACGAAATCGTGTGAGCGCCGCTTTGGATGCGCCGATGAGTTCGGTTCCATCATACCGGATCGAACCGGACTGCGGTTTGTCCAGTTGCATGATGCTCCGTGCCACCGTGGACTTGCCGCAACCGGATTCGCCCACCAGCGCCAAGGTTTCGCCGGGGAAGATATCAAAGGAAACACTCTCGACCGCATGGACACGGCCGGTAGTACGTCCCAAAAGGCCGCCCTTGAGCTCAAAGCGTGTAATGAGGTTACGAACTTCAACAAGAGGAGCTTTAGCAATATTTTGCATGGCAGCATCATTCATTGCGCCACCTCCGTCAGAACCAGATCTGGCTCGTAAACAAGGAGAGGAAATTTTTCAGGTCCGTCCTTATCTGCCATGCTGCCAAGCCGCGGGACAGCCGAGATCAATGCTTGTGTATACCGATGCCGCGGATTGTTGAATATCTCGTCGACAGGTCCGGTCTCAACTATCTCCCCCTTGAGCATCACACACACGCGATCCGCGATTTCTGCAACAACGCCCATGTCGTGGGTGATGAACAGAACTGCCATACCGATTTCCCGTTGCAGCGCTCGCACCAGATCCAGTATTTGAGCCTGGATAGTAACGTCCAGCGCCGTCGTGGGCTCGTCGAGGATCATCAACGACGGCCGACATGCCAGAGCCATCGCGATCATCACCCGTTGGCGCATACCGCCAGAAAGTTGATGCGGATATTGGTCCAGCCGCCGCTCGGCATCGGGCACACGGACAAGTTTTAGAACATTTAGCGCTATCTGCCTTGCATCATTTGGCGTTTTTTTCTGGTGCCTGATAACGGCTTCCGCAATCTGATCCCCGACGGTGAAGACGGGGTTCAGGCTAGACATAGGATCCTGAAAGACGATTGAGAGTTCAAAGCCGCGCAGCCCCTCGACACGCCTTTCGGAAAGTTTTACCAGATCTGCAATCGAACCGTCCTTCAGCCGCATCAGGATTTGGCCATCAGTAATCCTCGCACCATCAAATTCAGTCAGGCGCATTACCGTCATCGCCGTCACGGATTTCCCCGAGCCGGATTCTCCCACCAGCGCGAGGGTTTCTCCATGCCCGATCTGAAACGATACTTTGCGCACGGCGCGCACGGGCTTTGCAGCGTTCGGGGCGAAACACACTTCGAGATTTTCAACGGACAGGATGATGTTGTCGGGAAGGGCTAAACTACTTGTCGATATCCTGGTCAAACTGGTTCCCCTTGCGATTGGCCCGCTTTTTGGGAACATCTAATGCTTTGTCCAAAGCTCGTGTCAACATACCGTCTTCGTAACAAATGGCTTGCCGCGGGGACAAACAGCTGGCGGGAAGAGACCAACCATGCCTATTCAATCAAAAAATCCGGCCGAGAGTGCTTCTGAAAAAGGTTATGCAAACTTTGCATTACCCTCTCTGTTTTCGCATGGACATTCTCAGCGCAGCTTAAGTGCGGGATCGATTAGGCTGCGCGCGCGGCTCTGGTTTTCTGCGAGATATTTCCAGAATGCCTCTGCATCCCGGTCTTTCGCGCCAGCGCGCCGGAAGATTCGAATTTCTATCTCCAAGGACATTTGCTGGCCGCCGATTTGAGTCAATTCGTTCTGGCTGATCGATTTCTGCACACATATCTGGGGCAACCACGCGATCCCTTGACCGGCGATAGCCATTTGTTTGAGGCCCTCCGCAAGCGAGGATTGATACACGGTGCTGAGGTTGAGCGGACGTCGCCAGCGTGACTGGATGAGAGAAATGAGCTTTCCCAGATAGCCGTCATTCCATGAATAGGAAAGGTAAGGAATTCTTTCGCCCTCAACCGTGTCCAGATCGTAAAGAGGTTTGCCTGCTGCATCAGTTCCCGAGACGAGGATGAGACGATCTTTTCCAATCTGCAAAGATTCGAACGGCCCCGCTTCGAGAACGGGTGGCCCATCAGGGTGGTCATAAGTAATCGCGAAGTTACATTTTCCAGAAGACAGGTGTTCAATACATTCGAGAAAATCACCCGTGTGCATACTGCAGCGAACAGGGGAACTCGGAAATCCGGAACCGCTGATCCAGTTCGGGAAGAAGTAGATCGCCAGTGTGTGCAGGGCGGCGAATGTAAGAAGCTGCGAATTGGCGCCCGCAACATTGTGGCAATCGGTGCGAAGACGGTACATGTCTCTAACGAGTTCCTGACAGCGCGGTACGAACATGTTACCAGCACTTGTCAAATGCACCGGATAGGTACTTCGATCAAGAAGATCTGCGCCGACCCATGACTCCAGCGACCTGATGCGCCGACTGAACGCTGGCTGCGAAATATTTCGCGATGCAGCAGCCGTGGAGAAATTCCGCGTCGCAACAATTTCCAGGAAGTCCTCGAGCCAAGCTAGCTCCATAACGACCTCATGCGTTATTTGCATAATTCATTCTAACTACGCATTGGACACCGATGCAAGTGTGCTCCTAGCTTAAATTCAAAAGAAGACTGCAAGACCAAATAGGGGAACATATCCATGAAACGTGCTTTGGCTCTGGCCCTTTCCTGTGGCCTTGGCCTGGCGGTGGCGCCTGCTGTCGCGCAGACCAAGAATCCAGGAACATTTGTCTTTCTTTGGACTGACGATATTCAGTCCTTCGATCCGGCCTATATTGCAAATACGCCCAGTTCCTACGGCGTGCTGAACGTCTATAGTCGCCTTCTCAATTATAACGGTTCACAGATTTCGGAATTTGTGCCCGCCCTTTCCAGCGAGGTGCCGACGCTGGAAAACGGACTTATAAAACAGGGCAGTGACGGATCGATCAGCTATACGTTTCCCATCCGCAAGGACGTCCACGCTCACAAAGTAGGGATTAAGGGTAGCGACGGTAAGATAACCTGGCAAAACTACGACGGTTTGGCGGGTGACCAGAAGGCGAAGATAGAACCTGGATATGGCCAGATCACACCTGAAGACGTGCGATACTCGCTGTTGCGGGCTATTCTCATGGGTCAATCATGGATGTCGAACGCCATCACCGAGGTGGTAACAGCCGGGAAATATCCGGATGTCACGAAGTGGGTCGAGACCGAGGCAAATGTCAAGGATATCAAAGACGCCGATCCTCAAGCCCTCCGCAATGTTTATGACCAGCTTGCATCACAAATTACCGTCGAAGGGGACAATGTCGTCCTGAAACTTCCGAAATCCTTCCCGGCTACGCTCGGTGTTCTGGCTCTCCCTTTCGGTGCTTCCATTGTTGACAAGGAATGGGTTGCTTCGGTCGGCGGGTGGGATGGCAATGGTGATACGTGGATAAAATATTATCGTCCCGAGCTTGGCGACGACCCGTTGTTTGCCCAGGAAAACGGTACCGGGCCTTTCATGCTCGAAGAATGGGATCGTACTGATCGCCGCATCACGCTCAAGCGGTTCGATAATTACTTCATGGGACCAGCAAAGCTCGAGCGCGTGGTCATGCGCACGGTGCCGGAATGGACGACACGACGCCTGCAACTCCTTTCGGGGGACGCCGATTTCGTCACGGCTCCCGTTGAATTTCTTGATGAACTCGGCAAGACCGAGGGTGTCAAGGTTGTTGACGGACTGCCTAAGGTTTTCAGTCGCGGACTTTATTTTGCGTGGCCTTTGGATGACGCGGACAATCCCGCACTCGGCAGCGGCAAGCTTGACGGAAACGGTATTCCGCCGGATTTCTTCGCCGACATTGATGTGCGCAAAGGTTTCAACTACGCACAGAACTATGATGCGCTTATCAAACAGGTTCTTCTGAACAAGACCGTCCAGTCGCGTGGCCCGACCGTGCGCGGCATCATGGGCTATCGTGACGATTCTCCTATCTATAGCTACGATCCGAAGAAGGCCGCAGAACATTTCAAGAAGGCTTTCGGCGGCAAGCTCTGGGAAACAGGCTTTACCTTCACGGCCTATGTACAGGAAGGCACGCCGCAGGGTACAGCCGCATTGTCTGCACTGCAGCAGGGTTTGCAGCGCATCAATCCCAAGTTCAAGATGAAGATCCAGTCGCTGCCTTGGGCATCGATTTCGGACAAGCTCAATAATCGCGAAAAGCCGGCGTCTCCGCTGACCTATATGGGCTGGGGCCCAGACTATTCCGATCCAGGTGGTCCGCTCGGTGCAGCAACTTACTATCTTTCACCAACAGGTCTCGTTGGCGGCATGCTCGGCGATGGTTATCGGGGGCTGATGGCCGAAAAATTCAAACCCTTGCTGGACGAGGCTTGGGCTTCCTCTGACCCTGCCGTTCGCGAACCAATCTATGCAAAACTGCAGACGATGTCTCACGACTACGCAACCACCCAGTTCCTCTGGGAAGATTTCGGCTACATCGTTACCCGGAGTAATATCGACGGTTACGTACATAACATGATCCTCTACGGTGCCTGGGATTTTTACCCGGTGACCAAGGCTGACTGAGCCCTTGCTGAAACGTGCCGGGCGATACGATCGCCCGGCTCTTTTCCCCAACTCCAAGCGAAACGGATTCTGGTGTGCTGAATTACGCTTTGAGGCGGTTGCTGACGCTTCCCGTCGTCCTTTTTGCCTTGTCATTGATGCTCTTCGCGCTGCAGATGTCGCTATCGCCAACACAACGGCTGGCGGCTTACGCTCCTTCGCCTGACTTTCTCAAAGGGGGACAGGAGAGCATCCGGCGCATGATCGAACAATACGGGCTTAACGATCCCTTCCACGTTCAATACGGCAGATGGATCGGTAATATCATGACCGGCAATCTCGGTTGGTCCGAGACTGCACGTCAACCTGTATCCCATGCGCTGACGTCTCTTTTGCCTGCAACACTGGAGCTGGTTCTACTGGCCTTCATTCCAAGTTTTCTGCTTGCGATCTATCTGGGCTCGCGTGCGGGCATTTATCTCAACAAATGGCCGGATCACCTTATCCGTATATTCACCATTCTGGGGTGGTCGTTTCCTGTCTACGTCTTTGGACTGTTGATGCTGCTGATTTTTTATTCCGCGCTTGACTGGTTTCCGCCGGGAAGGCTCAGCCAATGGGCGCAAGCGACTGTCATGTCCCCGGATTTCACCAGATATACCGGCGCCAATACCATTGATGCGATCCTCAATGGCAATCTTCAGATATTCTGGGATTCCCTTCGTCACCTTGCAGCCCCTGTCATTACGTTGACCTATGTCAATCTCGCCAGCATGACCCGTGTGATGCGAACCTCGATGCTGGAGACCCTCCGTCAGGATTATGTGCGTACTGCACGAGCCAAGGGTATGCCTAAACGCGTTGTGGAACTGCGCCATGCCCGCCGCAATGCGCTTCTACCCGTTACCACAATTGCTGGCATGGAGCTGGCGACGATGATGGGCGGCGTCGTTATCACGGAAACCATCTTCGATTATGCCGGGCTTGGTCAGTTCGCCGCCAAGTCTGCCGCCAATCTGGATTTTCCGGCAATTCTCGGCTTCAGCCTCTATTTCGCGATCGTGCTTGTACTAATGAACCTGATCGTTGACCTGATTTATCCGTTACTCGATCCAAGGGTGAAGACACGATGAAATTGCTGCGATATCTGCTGCGTAATCCTGTCTCGCTCATTGGAGTCCTGATTTTGCTGGCCTTTGTGCTGGTGGCAATATTCGCGCCGGTACTGGCGCCGCCGCAGGAATTCCAGATGTCGGTCTATGACACGCCGCGAGCCGGCTTTCTGGCGACACCGCAACCGCCCTCCGCCGAAGCGATCTTCGGGACCACGGAAGGTCAGTATGACATCTATTATGCAGTCATATGGGGCACCCGTACGGCCTTCAAGATCGGCCTCGGTGTGGTCGCCATTTCCGTGTTGATCGGAACATTGATCGGTTCTGTCGCCGCCTATTACGGCGGTGCAGTCGATGAGATTCTGATGCGCATTGTCGACGTATTCATGGCTGTTCCATTCCTGATTGCAGCCATGGTCCTGACCGCCCTTCTTGGAAAGGGCATCGGTCCGATTACGATCGCGCTGACAACTTTTGGCTGGATGGGATACGCCCGCGTCATCCGCAGCGAAATCCTGCGTATTCGTGAGATGGATTATGTCCATGCCGCCCGAAGCTATGGAGCCGGAGATCTTCGTCTTATTGCGTTGCACATTCTGCCCAACGCCTTTTTTCCCGTCCTTGTTCTGGCCACCATGGCGACGGGCTCAATGGTACTTTCGGCTTCAGCGCTCAGTTTCCTTGGTGTCGGCACTGAGGAAGGCTATGCAGACTGGGGGCAATTCATCGCGTATTCGCGAAACTGGATCGTGGGTCAGCCGGGAAACCCTTTCCAATACTGGTACACGCTGGTCTTTCCCGGCGCTGCAATCTTTCTCTTTGTTTTGTCATGGAACCTTGTCGGCGACGCGCTGCGAGATGTTCTTGATCCTCGCCACTCAAGCTGAACCTCGGGAGTATTGTTGTGTCCAAGCTTTCAAATCAATCAATTGAACTCTTCGAAAGCCTTATCCGCCATGAGGTGGAAGACAAGACCATACCTTCAATTTCCTATGCACTTGTTGATCGGGACGGATTGCTGGCGGAAGGGCATATTCAGCATCCCGAACGACATTTCGAGATGAATGCTCGAACATGTTTCCGTATCGGTTCGATTACCAAAACCTTCACTTCGGTCGCGATTATGCAATTGGTCGAGAAGGGCCTTTTAGACCTCGACGTGGATGTTTCTGAATATCTTCCAGGTTTTCAGCCTATCAATCCGTTCGTCGGTCGTGAAAGTGGGCCTTTCGGCTCCCATATCAGCCTTCGCAAGTTGATGAGTCATACCGCCGGTATCGTCCGGGAACCCAAAAGCGGCCATTATCTTGACGCCCATCGCCCTCCGCTTGCAGATACAGTGGCCGAGCTTGCAACTTCAACACTCAAACAGGACCCCAGCGCCGGAACCATGCATTATTCCAACGCCGGAATTGCGGTAGTTGGACTGGTTATCGAGAAGGTAACACGCAAGAGCTATGCAGACTATATAACTGACAATATCCTCAAGCCTCTCGGTATGTATGACACCTCCTCGGGTATGGCAGAGGGTATTCGCGAACGTCTCGCGCCTGCTGAGATGTGGACTATAGACGGGGATAGTCCCGCGCCGGTCTTCAGCCTCGGTGGTTCTCCTGCTGGAAACATTTTCTCAACTAACCGTGACATGGCAAGCTACGCGAGATGTCTTCTGCGCGGTGGTTTTACGCCCAATGGTCATTCCGTTATCAGCCCTGCTTCATTGCGGGAGATGTGGACGCCGATTGGAAGGCGACCAACCGGCCACGACCGAACCCAGAACGGCTATGGACTGTGTTTTGGTGTTGGCGACATGGATGGCTGGACTTCAGTTGGACATGGCGGAGCGGTTTATGGTTATGCATCCCAGATGACCTTGCTCCCCCGTGCTGGATTTGGCGTTCTTATCTTTGCCACACTGGATTTTGCCAATCAGATTGCCTCGCGCCTGGCTGGCGATGGTTTGCGTATTGCATTGTCGGAAAATGGTATGGGCAAGCGCCCGCACGGCGTCCAGGTGCCGCCCGCTATAACTGACGAGCAGTTTGCCACCCTTCCAGGCCTTTACCGTCAGGTTGAAAGTGGTGAAGTTATCGAGGTAAAGGAAAAGGCAGGCAAACTCTATCTCATGGGAGAGGGTGTGCCTCTGCAAATTCGTCCGAAGTCCAAGAACCATTTTGTCATTGACGGTCGCATCTACGGTCGTGGAGCAGACTATCCTCATATGGATGTCTCGTTTCCCGAACCCGGCAAACTCGATTGGAAAGGTCAGGAGTGGCTGAAAGCCGATAGCCTTCCTACAGAGCAAGTTCCAACGGAAATAGCCTCTCATCTGGGCAGATACGGGCCAGACTTTAACATCACATACCTGACTTATAGCCACGGCCAACTCAAATGCCTGATCGAGTATTTCTGCACGCATACTTGCGAACCTGTCGATGGCAACCGGTACCGCATGCGCGGGTTGCTTTATGAAGAAGAAATACTGGAGCTGGGCGCAACTGACGAGGCCGGGCGAACCGGTATACGGGTCGGACCGATGTTTCTGGAACGTCGGGAAGCCGGAAAGGCCGCCTGAAAGAGGGCTCGCGGCCAGCCAAGTTAGTCTCAGAATATTAACGCACCTTCGGGCGCACGTATGCGGATAAGGAGCGAAGTCATGAAAATATTCATAAGCGCGGATATCGAAGGTACGGCTGGTATCACCAACTGGGACGAGGCGCGAAAAGGGCATGCTGACTACGAAGAGTTTCGCGAATATATGACAGACGAACTGGTCGCCGCCTGCGAGGGTGCACGGGCAGCAGGTGCGAAGGAGATCGTGGTAAAAGATGCACACTCTACCGCGCGTAATCTGATCCTCTCGAAACTTCCCGACTATGTTCGCATCGTCCGGGGCTGGAGCGGGCACCCCGACGCCATGATGTTTGGTATTGACCGCAGTTTCAGTGCGGCGCTGTACACCGGTTATCACAACAAGGCTGGCACCGATACCAATCCGCTAGCTCACACGTTGACTGGCACTGTTTCGCGAATGCTGATCAACGGCGAAGTTGCTTCTGAATTCACGCTGAACGCCCTCTGTGCGGCACGCTATGGCGTACCTTCGACGTTTCTTTCGGGGGATTCGGGAATGTGTAGCGAAGCGCATGAATTCGTGTCTGGTATTCGCACGGTCGCCACCAGCGAAGGACATGGCCCCGCAACCTCCTCTTTGTCACCGCAGGCTGCCGTTAAAGCAATTCGCGACGGCGTTGAGCGGTCGTTATCGCGCGACCTGTCCAAATGCCTTCCAAAACTCGCAAACACGTTCGAGCTCATTGTGGAATACACAAACCCAATCGAAGCCTATCGAGGCAGTTGGTATCCGGGGATCGAACATCCGGCCCCCCGCACACTGCTTTTCAGAGCTAATGACTTTTTCGATATTCAGCGTGCAATTCGATTTGTCGTCTGATTATGCTGAAATTTTGCAACTGTGTCTGAGTTGGGCTTTGATGCGTCGATTTATTGAGGTTCGTGTTGAGATTGTAACGAGCGTCGCACATGGTCTTGACTGTAAAGAAGTATGGTACTCGCAATCGAGCGCCATAATTCGATCTATCAGGACCAACAGGGAAGGCGAACGACACAGTGACTGCCACATTGTGTGATCTTGCCCGCTGAAAAATGCCAAGCTGAAGCGTTTCGCTGCGATTTTACGAGAAGCCATTAAAACTCATTATACCAGATTGAGGCTTTTCATCACTTTGCGCAGGGTTGAAACGCTTTGATAGCCCGCTTCCACGCTCGCCATGGCCAATGGGACACCTTCAGCCTGACGACGCATGACATGGGAAGCACGCAGGCGCTGACGCCATTCAATAAAGCTCATCCCAGTTTCCTGGCGAAACTTGCGCGTCATCGTCCGGCGGCTCATGCCCACCTCTTCAGCCCAGTCATCGATGGTAAGGTCCAGACCCGGATTTCCAAGAAGATTCCTGCACAGCTTTCGGAGCTGCTTTTCTGTCGGAAGCGGTACCGTCAAAGGCTGCCTGCCCGCGCAGCGGATTTCGTCCAAGATGAGAGCGGAAAGATGCCTGCCACGTCCGTTTTCGTCATAGAGCAGGGGCTCCTTGGCAAGCGCCTGTATGCTGGCGTCGAGCAAGGCGGAAACTTTGAGGACCCGCGTCTCCTCCCATAAGTCGCGTGAAATGTTCTCTTCAACATAGACCGAATACATTTCCGTTTCGCCGAACGTTTCCACCGCATGCGGCAGATCTGGTCTCAATAACACCGCGTAACCGCTTGGAAGCATGAACGCGCCCTCTTCGGTCAGCGCCGTCATGTAACCGGTATTCCCGTAGAGCAATTGACCGCGCCGATGACTGTGCCAGCCAAAATTCATGCCGGTTTTATATTCACGCCGCATGACCGCCAGAGGCCGCGGTAAATTCTGATAGTCGATGGCGTGTTTCGGTCGCATGCAGATTTCCGTTTGGCCCAATTTGACTGAAATTGTCATATTTAGCGGAAATTGCAGAATTTTGACCCAATTGCAACGGAGTTTGGCCTGACTCCATCAAGGTTGCTGAAATATATTCAGCTGCGTAACGCGTTCATTGATAAGCACAAATTAGAATTATTCTGAAATTCGAGTTTGCGCAACGCCAAAATCATCGCATAACCCGCAGCCACGATCAGCCAGCGGGAGAAAGTGCCGTCGGCTGGCCGGGCGGCAAGGAGAGCCGAATTGAATACGAGTGGTGCTGCGCGCAAACAGGGCACAACGAACCCACGCCGGACGAGCGTCAAGTCTCTGCTGGAAACCGTAATTTTGGGTGGTGCGGCTTCCATCGCAATCGCATCGCCATCCGCAGCGCAGGAGACCGGAATCCTCAAGCTCGACACGATCGAGATACAGACGTCGGATGGGAAAGGTCCGCGTGCTCCTGTAGAAGGTTATGTTGCCGAGCATAGCCGTGCCGCAACCAAAAGTGACGTGCCGATCCGGGAAGTCCCCCAGTCTATTTCGGTTGTGACCCGTGACAACATGAACGACCGCGCGGTGCAGTCGGTCAGCGAAGCTATGCTCTATAGCGCCAATGTGAACGCACAGCGTTATGGTGCCGATGTTCGTTCGGACTATTTTACGGTGCGCGGCTTTCCGGCCGATCTTTATCTGGATGGCCTGCGCATTCCCCAGATTGCCAGCCAATCTGGCGGCTATTCCGGCTTCGTCGTCGAACCTTATTCTTTGGAAAGCGTGGAAATCCTGCGCGGCCCGAGTTCCGCCCTGTTCGGTCAGAGCAATGTGGGCGGCATCGTCAATATGGTCAGCAAGCAGCCGCAGGCCGAAGCTTCGCGCGAGATTTATCTGCGCGGTGGAAGCTTTGAACGTAAGGAATTCGGTGCCGATATTACAGGGCCTATCAACAACGATCCGCGCTTCACCTATCGTCTGAACGGAATTTTCCGCGATAGCAACACATCCTATGATCTGGGCAAGAATGATCGTATTGCAATCAACCCCAGTTTCGCCTGGCGGCCGGATGCTGATACCAGTCTCGTGGTTTCCGGCGGCTATCTGAAGGATGATATGGGACAGGCCGGCGTCATAATCCCGGCCTATGGCAGCGTGTTGCCAAACCCGACCGGACAGACGATCTCACGCGACTTTTCCGATGGAGATCCGCGCAATGCGATCTACAAGAAAGAGATCGGTTATGCGGGCTACGATTTCGAGCACCGTTTCAACGACACGTTCACTCTGCGCCAGAATTTTCGCTACTCGCATATGAAGACGGATTATCGCAATCTGTTCACAGGCGTCATCCCGACAAAGGGCTGGGACGGGCATACGATTCCCCGCACCAACTATCTGGCCCAGCCCGAACTGGATGCGATTGCCTTCGATACGCAACTGGAGTCGCGTTTCGATACGGGACTGGTGGCTCATACGCTTCTTGTGGGCTTCGATCAGCAATGGCAACGTCTCGACAATTATACTGCCTCGGCAAGCGGCCCCACGCAGGATCTTTTCAATCCGACCTATGGCCAGCCTCTCGCGGAGCTGTCGCCGACAACGCGGCTTTTGCAGAAGCAGTACCAGACCGGCATTTATGTTCAGGACCAGATCGAAGTCGGCAAATTGCGTGTCACGCTGGGCGGCCGCAAGGATTTCGTCAGCATCCGTTCCGAACAGACCGCACTCGCATCAGGGAAGACCACGGATTACGAACAGGATCCGGACAAGTTCACAGGCCGCGTGGGGGTGGCTTACCTGTTCGATTCAGGCCTCGTTCCATATGCCTTGTACTCGACTTCGTTCCTCCCGACATTGACACTCGCCGACACGCCGCTCAAACCTACTACCGGCACCTTGAAGGAAGTGGGCGTGAAATATGCACCGGAGGGAGAGGATTACACCGTCACACTTTCGGCTTTCGAGGCTGAGCAGCAGAATGTCGTGAACCGCATCTCCGGGGTTTATTACCAGACGGACGAAGTGCGGGTTCGCGGGATCGAGCTTGAAGGAACTGCACGTCTCTGGGACAGGCTGAACCTCACCGCTGCATTGAGCTTCCAGGACCCCGAAGTCAGCGAAAGCCAGAATCCTGACCAGATCGGCAAATTGCCTTATACCGTGCCGAAGAACCAGCAATCCTTGTTCCTGAGCTACGACATGCCGTTGCCGGGCAATATCGAAGGCAACCTTGTCGTCGGTGGCGGTGTGCGTCGCATCGGAAAGACGGCGGGCGACACGCTCAACACCTTCTATGTGCCGTCCTATACACTGGTGGACGCGTTTCTGCGTTACGACATCGGCAATTATCGTTTGCAGGTCAATGCTTTCAATCTCGGCGACAAGAAATATGTTGCCGGCTGCAATTCCACCAGCCAGTGCTATTATGGTCAGGGTCGTTCCATCGTCGCGACGACGAGCGTTCGATGGTAACAGTTTTTTCTCGGCGTGATATTCTTGTAGGGGCGGCCTTGGCTGCCCTTACATCTGTCGCCCGCGCAGAGTCCTCGAAAGTTGTAACGCTGGAATGGGCTGCAACTGAAACTCTCCTTTCGCTCGGCATTGTTCCTGTCGGGGCTGCCGATCTGGCTGGGTATCGCCAGTGGGTGAACATTGGGAACGATAAGCTTTCCAGTGCGGTCGATGTCGGCGGGCGTCAGCAGCCAAGCCTTGAGGCCTTGATGCGTCTCAAGCCCGATCTCATTGTCACATCCGCATTGCGCCATGGCGCCATTGCAGATCGCCTGAACGAAATTTCGCCAACCTTGCTGCTCGACGAAGGTTCCGAAAAGTCCGACTTCTACGACAACATCAAAGCCGGGCTTGTGGCTTCGGGCAAAGCGGTGGGGCGAGAGCCGGAAGCACGTGAGGAATGGGTCTCTTTTGAAGAGCGTCTTTCCTCAGCGCGGTCGAAGCGCTTGCCGCAGGAAACCAGGATTGTCATTGCGCAGCCACTGCCGGGCGTCGCCCGTCTGCGCATCTTTACATCCAATTCCGCCGCGATGACGACGCTGTCAAAAGCCGGATTTTCCACGGCTGTCGATCTTGGCAGCCAGTCCTTCGGTTTCACCACGCTGGGGCTGGAAGATCTCGCCGTGCTCGATGCTGACACGCATCTCTGTCTTCTTGGCGATGAGCCTTCGCGGGAACTGACGGAAAGCGCCCTTTGGCCGGTCCTGCCAATGGTGGCGAGCAATCAGGTGCACGCAATAGGTCCTGATATCTGGCCTTTCGGGTCCACACGGTCGATGTTGCGTCTGCTGGATCGCGTGGAAAGCGCGCTCCCCGCCTGACCCAAACGCGATGAGCATTATCTTACGCAAAACCATTCTTGCGGGCGATGGTCCGGCATTCCGGGCCGGATACAAGCAGAGGTTATCGCGATTCACGGCGCATCAGCAGAATGAATAACGGCGCTCCGATGAAGGCGGTGACAATCCCTGCGGGAATTTCCTGCGGCGCTATCAGGGTTCTTCCAAACATATCCGCGAAGGCGGTGAGGATTGCTCCGATAAGCGCCGTAACAGGCACGAGCTGGCGATAGCGGGCGCCGCTGCACAACCGCGCGGCATGCGGAGCGATCAATCCCACGAAGCCTATTGCGCCAACCGTCGCCACAGCACCCGCCACCGCGAGCGAGGCCAAAAGCATCGTCCATATTCGGGCGGACATTGTGTTGAGACCAATGGATTCCGCTTCGTCCCGCCCCATTGCCAGAATATCGAACCACCGTGCGAGTATCATCATCAAGGGGATGAGGACGAGCCAGGGAGCAAGTGCCGTGACATCCTGCCAGTTGCGGCCGTGCGTGGACCCCGCCAGCCAGGAAAGCGCCTCGGCGACCTGCAATTTGGCTTCAATGACGATGATTGTGCTGACCGCCGCGAGACTGGCGGCGACCGCAATGCCGGTCAGCGCGGTGCGCTCGGGCGACATCCGGATCGAAAGAAGCGAAATGCACAGGACGACCAGGCCTGCACCGAGCAAGGCGAGAAGCGCGAATAACGGGCTGCCGGGCACGACCCCGATCAAAAGTCCGGCAAGACCGGCAAGCGCAGTCCCTTGCGACAGGCCCAAGGTTTCCGGACCCGAAAGCGGATTGCGGGTGACGAGTTGAAGCAGCAGGCCAGCGCATGCAAGCAATGCTCCCGCCCCCATGGCGATCAACACGCGCGGCATGCGCAGGGCGTAGACGGTATTCCAATCGGTTTGCCAACCGGCCACTCCGTCACCGAAGAGCAGGCCGAGCAGGAAAGCCGCCACCATCAATCCGGCGAGAACGGGATAGAGCACTGTTTTCCGCTGAAACAAAACCTTATGCGAAACGACGTTTGCGCGCGTACGCGTCTCCCCTTTGATCCTGCGAAGAACCAGAATCAGGACGGGGGCAGCGAAACAGGCGACGAAAACTCCAGCGGGGATGATCGTGCCATGGCTGCTCAACAGCTGTGCCGCAACATCGGCAGCCAGAAGTGCGACAGCCCCCAAAAGCGCGGCTGCCGGCAGAAGAAGACCGTGTTTGTGAAAACCAACAGCCCGCAGGAAATTCGGGACGGCGAGGCCAATGAAGCCAATCGGTCCCGCGATGGAAACCGCCGCGCCGGAAAGGACGACCGTAGCCAGCAAACCGATGATGGCCGGCGCTTTCCCAAGGCCGAGACCCGAGGCCATGTCGTTACCGAGCGCCATAACATCGAATTGTCGCCCCAGGAGTGCAAGCAGCAATATTCCGGCTAGTATTGCTGGCGCCAGCGAAGCAACCCTGGTCCAGCCGGATTGCTCCAGAAGACCGGAAGACCACAAAAGAATGCCCGATGCCCGATCGTCGGCCATAAGCACAATCGCTGATGAAAGAGCCGAGAAGGCGAGGGAGATTGCCACCCCTGCAAGCGCAAGCCGAACCGGCTGCGCGCGCAATCCGCCTCCCACCAGAAGACAGAGACCTCCGCCGATAGCTCCGCCGAGGATCGTTGCGAGAAAGCCCGGAAATGCGAATGGAAGCAATAGACTGGCAATAATGAGGGCCAGCTGGGCACCGCTGGTGACAGCCAGTATGTCGGGTGCGGCCAAGGGGTTGCGCAGCACCGTCTGCATGATCACGCCCGTGGCTGCAAGGGCGGCCCCGACAAGAACAGCGGCAAGAGCCCGGGGCAGGCGGATGGTTTCAATGATGATCTGCGCCAGCGACTGGGGCCGCGACGGCGCTTGCAAAACGTCGGACAGCGTGACGTTACCACTGCCGACAAGGAGTTCGGCGATAATCAGCCCCAGCAGTAGCACCGACGCCAGTAAAAACAGGCCGAACACATGGGTTCGGGGCTTGGCAGCTTCCGCGACGGCGTCCCGTGACCTCATCTCGCGGCCTGATTTTGATCATCGACAATCCAGCGCGGCAGACAGAAGGAGATCGGCAGCACAGGGTGGGCGATAACGTCCATGTCGAATTCAAAGGCTTCCTTGAGATGCTGTCTCGTCAGGACGCTTTGCGGGTCGCCGGAAGCCATAAGCCGCCCCTTGCGCATTAGAATGACATCGTCAGCCAGCTCAATTACCTGATTGAGATCGTGAAGTACGGCTATGATGGTGAGATTACGCTCTCGGTTGAGCTTTTTCAGAAGAGTTAGAAGCTCGGACTGATGCCGTATATCGAGAAAGTTCGTCGGCTCATCAAGGAAGAGTACGGAAGGGTTCTGCGCAAGAGCAAGGGCAACCCAGGCCCGTTGCCGTTCGCCGCCCGACAATGAAGCGACCTGCCGGTGCCGAAGGTTTTCCAGTCCGACCTGTGTGATCGATTGTGCGATGATGGCCCGGTCGGCCTGCCCCAGGCGCGAGAGCAGCCCCCGATGAGGATGGCGACCATTTTCAACGAGTTCCTCGACCGTAAGGCCTGCCGGAACTTCAGGCATCTGCCCAAGTACTGCGACCTTTCTGGCAAGTTCGTGGCGGCGCATGCCACTGATGTTCCGTCCTTCGAAAAGCACGGTGCCCTGCGAGGCTTTTTGCAAGCGTGCCATGCAACGCAACAATGTGCTTTTGCCGGAACCATTGGCGCCGCATATCGCAGTTATCCGACCGGCGCTGACAGAGACATTAACGGATGTCAGCGCAGGCGAACCGTCATAGTCGACGGATAAATCGTTGACCTGAATGACTGCCGGCTTCGTCTCCATTCTCGAATTCTGTTCCGGCAAGGTTCACGCGGCTTTCATTGAAACTAGGACGATCTGAAATAATAACTTTTCTCAACAGAGGCAAGCGGGTTCCTGATCGCGCAGAAATGGTCAAGTCAAGCTGTTAAACAATATCTCCTCGCAACCGCGCCTGGGCGAACGAACCCGCCGCGTAGAGACGGTTGCTAGGGCGGTTCCTGTTCTGACAGAATCGCCGGAACCGCTCTAACTATTTGTTTTATCGCATTATCCAACGCAAAACCGTTTCACACTTTTGCTGGAAATGCTCTATGGAAAGCGGTAGATTGTAGCCGCTAATTGGCCCAGCAATAGCCGAAAGCGCAGCCGGAAATGGTTACTTTCTGGGATACTGCGAAGGGGTTTTCATTCTCAAGCGCGATGCGGATCAACCGAGACCGGTCACGTGGACGGAACATGTTCTGGAACTCCGCGGGCAGGGCATCGGCAACGGTCAATATAGTTTCGATTTTACCCTTGGCAGACTGTGCTCCACCGGAAACATTCACCGTCATGCCTTTGCGGACATTGAACAGATATTCATCCGGCAGGTATGCGAGAATATAGGATTCTCCGCCATTGATCTGCATAAGCTCGTCACTGAACTTCACCACCTGGCCCGGGAGAGGCACCTTGGCGCCCACGGTTCCTGCCATGCTGGCACGCAGGAAACCCTGATCATAAATCCCATTCAGTTTGTCCATCGCCTGACGATAGATGGCACGCGATTGCTGAAGGAGCTTCAGTTCGTTTTCCGTAGCTGCCTTTTCGCTTTGCAGTTGGGCAACACGTTCAGCGGCTTGCAGGCTGTTGCGAAGCGCGTCGTCCTTGGCAAGCGAAGACACGATGCCTTTCCCTGAAACAGTATCGAACTGGCTCGAAGTGCCTTTCGTTTCGCGTGCGGTGCGCTCTGCCAGAGGAAATACAGCAGTGATGGAGCCGAGTTTGCCTTGAAGCTGCCCCTCACGGATAGCGAGATCGCTGTCCCGGAAGGCGATATTGGCGAGTTCCTGAATCATCTCGAATGACTCAATGCGCGCAAGCTGCGTACCGGCTTGCACTTCATCACCTTCCTGGACAAAAACCTCTGTCACCTTGCCTGGATAGTTGGCGCTAACCAGATAGCGCTCTTTCAGGACAGTGCCATCGATAGACAGGACGAACATGTTGCCGATGAGGTAATAAGCGAGCGAACCTAGAAAAACGAAGACCAGGCCGAGATAGATCATACGCCCGAGTTTTCCGGAGGACGAGCGCTTCTGAGCATCGAGAACATCGATGCGAGTTTGTTTGCGTAGACGTTTCACTTGATTTTCCGTTTTTACCAGGGACGTTGCATGCGGACTTTCACCGGTGTGTAATTGTCACGGTGAGAGCCGGAGAACACCCATTCGTCAATATAGGCAATGAGTCTGACGGGGCGCATGACATAAGTCATGAACAGGGAATAACCCGGCAGGAACAAGAGGTTGCGCAGGAAAACATGCCGACCCGTACACCAGGCGGAAGCAGCCAGAATGAGCACATCGATTGCCAGCAGACCGATCTGCATTGCGATCAGGATTGCTGGTGTGAAGGCTCCATACTGGATGAACAGCCAGACCAGATAGACCGGGAAGATAAAAGCTCCCACGACGTTGAAGAGCAGGAAATCCCACTGATGGACGGCCTCGGTGATCCGGAATGCGGGCGATAGCGGGTTCATCAGCTGAACGTGCTTGCGATAGCGAATCCAGATCGCGTCGCGTTCCCACCGCAGGCGTTGCCGTATGTACTGATAAACAGTCGTAGGCACATCGGTATAACACACCGCCTCGGGGGCGTATTCGATCCGCCAGCCCTTCAGGCGAAGTCTGATTGTCGTATCCAGGTCTTCCCCGCCGCCAACATCAAAGCCACGGATGTCGTCCAGAGCCTTGCGCCGGAAAGCACTGAAGGCGCCTGACGCGCAGACGACCTGATTGACCGCGCTGGCAATGCGCTTGCCGACTGCAATAGATTGCAGGTATTCGATTTCCTGAAACTGGCTGATAACACTCGCATCGCTGTTGCGAGGAGCGATATCCCCACAGACGGCGCCCACTGCAGGATCGGAAAACGGCCTCAGCAGATATTCGAATGCGTATCGGTCGAACGAACAGTCACAGTCGACATTGATTATGATATCGCCCGAAGCGTAGGCGCATGCTAGATTGATGCCGCTGGACTTGCCGCCGCGCAGACTGGTGGATAGCACTTTCGTTGCCAGTCCCTGTTTGACGAGGGATTGAGCGACCTCGACCATGCGGTCAGTAGAACCGTCGCTGACGATGACGATCTCAAAGTTCTGTATAGACTGCTCGTGCAGAGAGCGGACGCAAGCCTCAAGCGCATCTTCCTCGTTATGCCCCACGAGAATGACACTGACGCTGGGATGCTCGCTGGCCGTGCCGTCTTCTTCGATCAGCGCCTCGGCATCCGGCGAACGCATGACCATTCCCGCCACGAGAAATGGCAGGATGTAGCGTGGAAATTCGAAGATCAACGTGTACCAGAAGACCGACATGATACTAAGGGTCGTCTGGCTCAGCAGAAATGCGAAGCCCAGTTCCAGCGTGTTCACGGTCAGCCTCTTCCGAGACGTTGTTTCACCGTCAACACGGGAGACAGCTTGACACGTAGGACTTCCTCGCTGCTTCGCACGGTGTCCTGCAACTCCCGCTCAAGGACCGCATCAAAGCGTTCTGCCAGAAGATAGGCCATATCACCATCTACAAAGAGCGAAGCGGCAACGCCCAAACGGTTACGCAGATTCTCGAAAAAGAGATCCCGGGACTTGTCGAATGTGGGGCGGCCATTGACCGAGATTACCTGTTCGCCATCGGCGAACCGAATTTCTGCCAGGGCTGCATTCGCACCCGCGGATGCATTGATGCGGTCGATCTCTCTTTGCAGCGGAACTGGTAGAGAAGAGACGGTCACGGAAAGCCTGCCCTCCAGAAATGCCGCACCGGCGTCCGTCAGGAGATAGCTGTGGAGATCCACTTGCTGGATTGCTTCACCATCCGTACGGGCATTGCAATCCAGACAGACGAACCCGACTTCGACTTCCGACGATGTAGCTTCACATGTGTTGCAAGTATACGCTTCGCCCGGGCGATCGTAGTCTTTCCCGTAGTTGCGAAGCTGGCGCTGGCATTTGGGGCAGACCAGCGACATTCCCTGCCGGAATTGCTCTTGCGGCAATATGGTCGCACAATGGAAATGATGAATGAGCGGACTTTCGCGCAGATCGGCCGAGCGGCAGGATGGGCATTCCTCGCGGACGGACAGACGACGCGAGTGGCAGTTTGGACACTCGTGCAGCCGATCGAAGAAACGCCGTTTCAGGAACCCGCGCAACACAAGGCTTTCGGCAAGCGGGACGATCTTCCCGGCCGAGTAGAATCCCGGATAGCAGACGGCTTCCGGTGCCAGCGGATAGCGCATTGCTCGCAGCTCTTTGTTCGAAACGTACATGTGCGCCAGCAATTGGATCTCGGGATCCACCGACTGACGGAACTGCAGGGTCAGTGCGTCCCCCTGCTGACGAAACTTGAGGATGCGCCGGGCGGTTTCTGTCCACGTCCGGGGCTCTTGCAGGTCGAAATGCGCGTCAGCAAAATCGCCGGCACGCCCCTTGAGGTCTATGAGCGGGGACTGAAGTGAGCCGACAAAATCGCGAATGTTGTGCAGAGGCGACGAACGCCGCTCGTCGGCGAACAGAATGGCATCGACATGCCCGTCTGCGTCCGTGTCAAATAGCAGGCCGAATATCTCGTCCAGATGTGCAGGCATACGTGGAAACCAACGGGCGGTAGGTTTCCACGTCAGGCCATTGTCCTGCCAGACGGCGCGGATCTGGTTGGCAAGTTGCTCGGGGGTGGCGAACCCGCCATGTGCCAGACGTTCGTGGCCATTCGTAGGAAGAGTCATTCTGAGCTCGTAGTGATTAACGTGATGCGATTGACCGGGCCTCAGAGAGGCTCCAGTTCTGTGACGGCTATTGGGACATCCAAGATGAACCGAGCCTGAACATGTTCCTGAAATGCGTTGTTCCCCCCTTTTAGGGGGAGAAATCGCAGACCTCATATAAACAGCAATCGGAAAAAGCAATGGGGTGAATGTGGCGATTATGCAACTTTTAGTGGACCGCGTTTATCCACGGTAACGATCCGCTTCAGATAACGTCCAAATTGAATGAGAACGTGAGATGAGAACGTCTCGATAGACAATTCTCTAAAGTCCCCGGGACCAACCGTCACCGGATTGGAACGACCGCGAAAACCTCATTGCCTTCACTGAACTCCTGCTCTCCTCAGAAACCTAGCGCCTTGCGTTCGTAATAAGAGTGATTGAACGGGCTGCCGCCGTCACAAGAGGCGCATATTTCTCTTCTGCTTCCTCTGGCGTATAGCGGCTGCGAGATACAGCAATATTGATTGCGCCATAGGGATGGCCCCGAGCGTCCAGAATAGGCGATGCGAAGGAAAGATCGCCGTGGAAATATTCCTCAAATGCAGTTGCATAGCCCTTGGCTGCGGCTTGCTTGAGCTTTGCATTCAACTCGTCGCGATTCCATGTGGTGTGGGGTGTGTAGGGATGCAAATGAGAGCGATCCAGCACTGCGTTCGCTTCATCTTCCGACAGGGCCGAGAGGATAGCAATGCCGGGTGCCGTGCAGTAAGCCGGTAGACGCATGCCGGTGACGACATCGTTGTTCAATACATGGCGGCTCATGAATCGCTGGACGAAAACGATGTCGGTCTCGTCCAGAACGGTCAGGTTTACCGTCTCTTCCGTGGTTTTGCTCAGGTGAAGAAGATAAGGCGTACCCCGTTCGACGAGCACACTGGCGCGGCTGTAATGGTAGCCGAAGTCCAGCGTCTTTACGCCCAGTTCAAAACGCTTCGTTTCGCTGCTCTTGGTCAGATAGCCCAGTTTGGTGAGTGTATAAGTGAACCGCTGCGCCGCTGAAATATCCAGCCCGGTCTCTTCCGCGATCTGAGACAGGCTGAGAGTTGGCCTGCTGCCATCAAAGGCCCGCAAAACACGAAATGCTTTTTCGACGGATTGCACGAGCAGTGGATCGCGATCACTGCCCACGCTTTCATTGACTGATTTCACTGACTTTTCCGCTTTGCGTACCATCAAAAACTCGCCTGAGATAATCGTCGTTTAATAGCAGAATTATCAAGAATCTGAAAAGATGCTTGACATTATAATACAATAAAATCACCATAACATAATAGTTATTGCAATGCAATAAAAGATTTGTAAGCGCATAACCCCAAAGGGAGAACACAATGGATCGCTTTATCCTGACTGAGCGTCGAGGCGAGGTCGGCATCATCACGCTCAACCGTCCCCACATCCTCAATGCGTGGCACAGCGCGATGCGCCGCCAGCTCATCGAGGCTTTCGATGTGTTTGAAGGCGACGCCGATATCCGTGCGATCATTCTGACCGGGGGCGGCGACCGTGCGTTCAGCGCAGGTCAGGATCTCAATGAAACCCGGACGTTCGATGCCGAGCGCGGCAAGGAATGGGTTGGCGAATGGGAGCGTCTTTATGATCGCATGCGTTCGCTCTCCAAACCACTGATCGCGGCGCTCAACGGTGTCGCTGCCGGGTCTGCCTTTCAGGTAGCGCTTCTCTGTGATTTCCGTATCGGCCATCCGGCCGTCCGCATGGGCCAACCGGAGATCAATTCCGGCATCGCCAGCACCACCGGCCCGTGGATCATGCGCGAGATCATCGGTCTTGCCCGCACCATCGACCTCACGCTGAGCGGGCGCCTGATGGATTCCGAGGAATGCCACGCCATCGGAATCATAAATCGCATTGTCGATCAGTCCAAGGTCCTGGATGAAGCTGTCGCGCTCGGACGGGAACTCGGCGCCAAGCCGCCGGTAGCCATGCGTCTCAACAAGCAGCGTTTCCGCGAAATGACGGAAGCAGGCTTCCGCGACTGTCTGGCTGCGGGATCGCGCATTCAGAAGGAAGCCTATGCATCGGGTGAACCGGCTCGCATGATGGAGCAGTTTCTCGCCGAGCGTGCGGCCCGCAAAGCTTCCTGACCAACCAATGTCCGTCCGTCCCAAAAAGGGGCGGACGGTTTGATATCGCATACCGAATGACATGCCGGAGGGAAAACAATGAAAAATGGGAAGACGATTACAATTCATCGCCGGAATCTACTGAAGCTCGGAGGCGGGCTCGGCATAGCACTTGCTACCCCGGCCATTCTTACGCGTCGGGCTTCAGCCGCGGAGCCACTGACGGTAGCCGATCCGGGTGGACCTTACAGCCCCGGCTATCGCAAGGCATTCTATGATCCCTTTGAGAAGGCGACAGGGATCAAGGTGGTCAATGTAGCGCGCGATGCCGAACCTACGGCGCAATTTCGCGCCATGGTCGAGACCGGTTCCTATAGCTGGGATGTCTGCACGCTGACGCTATCAGCACGCGATATTCTCCAGAAGCGTAATCTGCTCGAGCCGATCGGTATTGTCGCCGCCGATGCTCCGGGCCTGATGCCGGATTCGCTGACCGAAGTCTGGCTCGGTGTAGATGTCTATTCAACGATCATGGCCTATCGCACCGACCGATTTGACGATGCGGCAGCGCCAAAATCCTGGGCGGACTTCTGGAACGTCGAAAAGTTTCCGGGCCGCCGGTCGTTGCGCAAGAACCCAATCGATACGCTGGAACAGGCATTGCTCGCCGATGGCGTTCCGCTCGACAAGCTCTACCCGCTCGATATTGAGCGCGCCTATGCCAGCCTCGAAAAGATCAAGCCGCATGTGGATGTATGGTGGACGGGCGGCGCCCAGTCGAGCCAGCTTATCCAGAGCGGCGAAGTGGACATGATCGCCTTGTGGAACGCACGTGCGCAAGCCGTCATCGATGGGGGCGCTCCGGTGAAAATCGGCTGGAACCAGGGCCTTTATTCCATCGAAGGTTGGGGTATCCCCAAAGGATCGCCGCGTGCCGATATCGCCCGTCAGTTCGTCAAGTTCTGCACCGATCCGAAACAGCAGGCGCTGTTCACGGAGTTTCTCGCTTACGGCCCGACCAACCTGAAGGCCTACGAGCATATTCCGGCGGAACGGGCATCGTCGTTGCCGACCTTCGAAGCCAATCTGAAACAGATGAGCATCGCCAGCGAAGACTGGTGGAGCGCCAATCGTTCGGAAATGACCGAGCGCTTCAATGCCTGGATACTTGGCTGAGCTGCACTTGAGCAAAGCTGAACCTGGGCGACCCATGCGGTCGGACTGACTACGCAATATGAAAAACAAAAGATGGAGCAGCGGCCGGCGAGGTCGCTGGCTCCGGGTTTAAGGGGAACGACATGCTTGCCAAACCCGAACACGCTCTTGAGCCGAAACTTCTCGTTGACGGACTATCCAAGCGCTATGGCGAAACCATCGCGCTCAAACCGACAAATATTGCGGTGAAGCCGGGCGAGTTCTTGACGCTTCTTGGACCCTCGGGGTCCGGTAAGACGACGCTCCTTCAGATGATCAGCGGTCTCGTTCTGCCGAGTGAAGGCCGACTCTTCATCGATGGCAGGGACGAAACGGATACGCCGGTGCATAAGCGCGATATCGGCCTTGTTTTCCAGCATTACGCGTTGTTTCCGCATCTTACTGTCGAGGAAAACATCGCCTTTCCGCTAAAGATGCGGGGTCAGAAGTCTGCTGACGTCAAGGCTCAGGTGCAGCGCACGCTGGATATGGTGCAGCTTGGTCATCTTGCCTCGCGATTCCCGCGTGAGCTTTCGGGCGGCCAGCAACAGCGCGTGGCTCTCGCCCGCTGCTTTGTCTACCAGCCGTCCATCATTCTCATGGATGAACCGCTGGGAGCGCTCGACAAGAAACTGCGCGAGCATATGCAATTCGAAATCAAGCAATTGCATCGCCAGACAGGTGCCACCATCGTTTATGTGACCCATGATCAGGAGGAGGCACTTGCTCTCTCGGATCGCATTTGCCTGATGAACCACGCAATGGTCGAACAGATTGCGCCGCCGCAAGAAATCTATTCCCGTCCCACGACAACCTTTGCCGCAGACTTCATCGGGATCTCCAACATATTTCGCGGCAATATCGAAACCGGCAGTGACGGTCGCCCGCACCTTTCGACCAAAAATGCGAAGCTTCTTCTCGATAAGGCATGTGACATTCACGATGGCGAGATGGCGCTGGTGGTGCGGCCTGAACATATGGAACTCGGCGATGCCGGCGCAAATCGCGTTCGCGGCCGGGTAGCGGAAGTGGTCTATGCAGGTTCTGAAACGCGCGTATTGGTGGATGCAGCCGAAGCGCGCCTTCTGACTGTACGGGTGCTGCCGGGTCGGCCTATCCCAGCGCTCGGCGAAAATGTTACCCTGAGCTGGCAGCCGGAAGCGGCTGTTCTGGTGACGCCATGAGTGTTGCTGCAGTTTCTCAGGCGGGTACGACACGTGCTCGCTTCCGTTTCGGTCCGCTTTGGCTGGTCGCGCCGGGACTTGTCTTCCTGATCATTTTCTTTCTGGTGCCTGTCGCGCGGCTGATGGGCTTGAGCTTCGAAAACGCGGACACCGGTGCGATTACGGGAGCGCATTACACGCGAATTTTCGACACGGATGTATATTTTCGTGTTTTGCTTATCACGTTTCGCATTGCGGCCCTGACCACGATGTTCTCGCTTCTGTTCGGCTATCCGCTCGCCTATTGGCTGTCGCGCCTGCCGGAGCGCAAGCGCGGCATGATGATTTTGCTGGTGATGGTGCCGTTCTGGACGAGTTATCTCGTTAAGAGTTTTGCGTGGGTTATTCTTCTTGGACGCACCGGGGTTATCAATCAGCTTGGTCTCGGTTCGGGCGTGATAGGCTCGCCGTTGGAAATGTTACACAATGAGTTCGGCGTCATGATAGGCATGGTTCATGCCATGCTGCCGCTTGCCGTATTGACCATGCTGCCAGTCATGAGCGGGATCGACCGCAGGCTCACACAGGCTTCGGGCACGCTGGGGGCGGATTCGGCCAAGAGTTTCTGGCTGGTTTATTTCCCGTTGTCCCTGCCGGGCGCGGCTGCGGCCGGTCTCCTCACCTTTATTTCTTCCCTCGGCTTCTTCATTGTTCCCGCCCTTTTGGGCGGACGCCAGCAGACCATGCTCGCGCAGTTGATTATCGTCCAGGTGCAGGAAATCCTGAACTGGGCCTTCGCGGGGGCGCTGGCTGCCATGATGCTGGTCGCGGCCCTTGTCACATGCTGGGTCTATGATCGCGTCTTCGGCCTTTCAAGCCTTTCAGGTGATACGGGAGCTGCACACAAAGGCAAGAATGGTATTCTGCGAAATATCGGCTTGCGTATTCTGGAAATCAGTGCACTTGCGTCCAGCCGCATTGCCATGGCTGTCCGCACTTTGCTCGGACAAGCCATCACGAAGCGTCTATTGGGAATTTACTGCTTTCTGTCCTGCGCGTTTCTGATGCTGCCGACGCTGATCGTGATCCCGATTGCTTTCACCAGTTCGCAGTTTCTGGAATTTCCGCCTCCCGGTTTCAGTCTCGACTGGTTTCGAGCCTATTTCACCTCCGACCTCTGGTTATCCGCAACCGTGCGGTCGTTCGGTGTGGCTTTTGCAACGGCAATCCTCGCGACAGTCATCGGCGGCTTTGCTGCGCTGGCGCTGGCTCGCTCGCGGTCCCGTTGGGCCGGGCTGATATTCGCATTCTTCCTCGCTCCCATGATCGTTCCACGTATCGTTATCGCGGTCGGCCTGTTTTATCTGTTCGCCCAGATCGGCCTTGTGGCCACGAATACCGGTCTCGTGATCGGTCATACGGTACTGGCCTTGCCCTTTGCCTTCGTTGCGATTGCGGCAATCCTGAAAAATTATGACTGGCGTCTTGATCAGGCCGCGGCAACGCTCGGCGCGAACAAGGTACAGGCGTTGCGTTTCGTGACCGTTCCGCTCATCCGTAGCGGTCTGACCGCGGCATTTCTCTTCGCCTTCATTACCTCCTTCGATGAACTGACGGTGGCGATCTTTGTCAGCGGCGGCATAAAGACCACTCTGCCCAAACAGATGTGGGACGACATGATCCTCCAGCTCAATCCGACGCTCGCAGCGGTATCAGTCGTCGTATTCCTCATCGTCACAACACTTCTTCTGGCGGCGGAAAAACTCCGCCGCTCCTCCTGACCAAACAGAGTGCCTCCCATGACTATGAAATTTGAAGGCTTCCTTGGAAGCTTCCTGACCAAGGCTGCGCAAAAGCCGGACCAGAACTTTGCACTTTTCAATGGCCAGCCGATCACGTTTGCCGCCATTGACCGTCAATCGGCGGCGCTTGCATCGCATTTCAACGCTCGTGGACTGAAGCGCGGTGATCGGGCCGCCGTGATGATGCGTAACTCAGAACTTTCGTTGACAGTGTTGTTCGCCCTTGCCCGCGCAGGCATCGTGTGGGTGCCGGTTAATGCGCAGCAGCGCGGCGAGGGGCTGCGCTATATTCTGGAACATTGTGAACCTGGCGTGGTCATCTGCGACCCGGATGCGCAGGAAACGATCCGCGAATGCGGTGCGGAATTACCAGCGCATGCCTTTATCCTGACTTCCGGGGAAGGATCGTTACAGGATATTGTCGCTCAGGATGCGTGGGGCCCAGCCGAAGAATTGCCGGTGGCGGACGACCTCTTCGCAATCATGTATACGTCCGGCACTACCGGGCGGCCAAAGGGGGTACTTGTTACCCACGGCATGATGCGTCTTGCTGGAGAAGCGGTACGGCAACTGACTTTGGTGCGTCCGGGCGACGTATTTTTTGTCTGGGAGCCGCTTTATCACATCGGTGGTGCGCAGCTTATTGTTCTGCCGACGCTGGAAGACGTCACACTCGCGATGGTCGACCGGTTCAGCGCCAGCCGCTTTTGGGCACAGGTCCGCGAATATGGAGCAACGCATATCCATTATCTGGGCGGCATTCTGCAAATTTTGCTGAAGCAGCCGGAGCGCGCTTCTGATCGAGATCACCCCGTGCGCATCGCCTGGGGCGGCGGGTGCCCGAAAGAAGTCTGGCCGCTTTTCCGCGACCGCTTCGGGGTGGAAATGCGCGAATGCTACGGCATGACTGAAGCCTCCAGCATCACCACCTGCAACGATAACGGAACAGTCGGTGCTGTCGGCAAGCCAATGCCGTGGTTCACGGTCGAGCTTCTCGACGAAACAGGAAAGCCGGTGGCTGACGGTGAGAAAGGTGAGATCGTTGTGCGGTCTTCCATCGAAGGCGCGTTGTTCCAGGGATATCTGCACAACCCTGAAGCGACTGCAAAGACATTGCGCAACGGCGCGCTTCATACCGGCGATTCCGGTTCGTTCGATGCGGATGGCAATCTCTGGTTCCATGGTCGACTGACCGACAGCGTGCGCTGCAAGGGCGAGAACGTTTCGGCATGGGAAGTCGAACATGTCGCCGGAGCCTATCCATCGGTGGAGGATTGCGCGATTGTCGGCGTTGCCGCCGAAATCGGCGAGCAGGACATAAAGCTGTTCGTCAAGCCGAAATCCGGCTGCGAAGTTGATCCGGGGGCGCTTTCGGAATGGCTGACGAGCCGTCTCGCGGCCTATCAGAACCCTCGTTACATTGCGGTGGTCGAGGAGTTCGAACGCACACCGAGCCAACGCATCATGAAGCACAAATTGTCAAGGGACCTTGGCGATTGCTGGGACCGATATGCGGCCGCGGGTCGGTAGCCAAATCGCAAGCGGCTCATCATAAGAGCGGGAAAACGCTGAAAAGTTGGCTTTCGCGGATTTCGCGAAGGCCATGACATTTGATCATGGACGATCAAGAAGTCTTCGCAGCCTCGTGTTCGAGGGCTGCCGTTGTTGCAAAAGCAACACTGTGTTCCTTCCCCTGAGGCTGGTGCTTCGACCCAAACTCATCATACTGAAGCATAGCGCGTATGAAGAAAAACAAGGAGGCCCGCGTGAAGGGGAATAATGTATTTGCGATGCGCCATATCTGGTTGCACGCGTTTGTACTGGCAATCATCTGTATTTCCGAACTGATCGGTATACGGAAAATATCCATCGGCATCGGTGCCGTAATCTTTCTGCCGATGCTCTATGCCTTTGCTCTCGGTGTCATCCTGAATCCAAATATCTTGAAGGCGACGGGGAAAGTTCTGAAGTCTGACTCGGTCAAGCTGTCAGGCACAATGATCACCATTGCTATCATGCCGTTCATCGCCAAGTTCGGAACGACGGTCGGTCCTCAGATCGAGAATATTATTGCTGCCGGACCTGCTCTCGTTTTGCAGGAGATTGGCAATCTGGGAACGATTGCCGTCGCCTTTCCTATCGCCGTTTTCCTGCTGCGCATGGGACGGGAGACCATCGGCGCAACCTATTCGATTGACCGGGAGCCTAACTTGGCCCTGATTGCTGACAAATATGGTCTGGACAGTCCGGAAGGTGCGGGCGTGATGGGAGTCTACGCTACCGGAACTCTGATTGGCACGTTCGTTTTTGCCTTGATGCCGCCGCTCGTCAACAGTCTGGGGCTTTTTGATTTTCGTGCGCTGGCCATGTCGTGCGGTGTCGGTTCGGGCAGCATGCTTGCGGCCTGCACGGGCGGTCTGGTCAGCGTCTTGCCGGAACAGAAGGATCTCATTCTGGCGCTGGCTGCCGCCAGCAACATCCTCACCTATGCGACGGGACTATATGTCGGCCTGTTTGTGGCGCTGCCGCTCACGGAATGGCTCTATAAAAAGTGCCGCCCCGAAGAATATCGCGACGCGGCGTAAGGGAGAGACTGATGACTTCAAAATCAGTGAAAAATACGATCGACCATCTGACCCTGTCTGTCGAGACGACTGACGAACGCAAGATCGATATTGTAGAAAATGCCTTGCTTCTGGTTATTGCCTGCTTTCTCGGATTAGTCGCGAACTGGGTCGGCACGGGCGTGACACCTGCACAGGCGCTGCCGGGCATGGCGGTGCTTTACGCTGCATCCATCGGCGGCTTGATATTGGCCCGTTATATGCCTTTCTATCTGCCGAGCGTTGCCTGGGTTTCCCTCATTGCCATTGTCATCACCATTCCCGGCGTCCCCGGATCGGAGTTTGTTCTGGCGAAAGTGGGGGAACTGAACTTTCTCGCGCTGGCAACACCCGCGCTGGCCTATGGCGGTCTGGCGTTGACGCGCAACGAATTCGAGATTGCTCGCCGTTCCGGCTGGAAGATCGTCGTTGTCGCTATCTGCGTGATGATCGGCACTTACCTTGGTTCGGTAATCATCGCAGATCTGACGTTGCGCATTACGGGTTAAATGCATCATGGCAGGCTCGATCCGCGGGCCTGCCATGAATAATATAGGGGAATTGCTCGCATGGCTGTTTTTCTCAGTGAAGCCGATATAGCGGAAGCAACGGGATGGCGGCATGATCTGCACCGGCATCCCGAACTTGCTTTCGAGGAAAAACGCACAGCCGCCTTCATAGCGGAAAAGCTCCAACTCTGGGGGTTTAGCGTCCGGTCCGGCTTTGCGGGAACGGGCGTGATCGGCAGCCTGACGCGCGGTACGTCGAAACGCGCTATCGGCATCCGAGCGGATATGGATGCCTTGCCGATCATCGAAAAGAGCGGTGTCGGCTATGAATCGGAGAGACCCGGCAAAATGCATGCCTGTGGTCATGACGGACATGTAGCCATGGCTCTTGCTGCCGCAAAGGTGGTCAGCAAACTTGAATTTGACGGAACCGTACGCTTCATTTTCCAACCGGCCGAGGAAAACGAAGGCGGCGGTCGCGAAATGGTGCGTGGGGGACTGTTTACGGACTTTCCAGTCGATGCGGTTTACGGCTTGCACAACTGGCCGGCGCTCGATGTAGGGACCTGCGTAGCTCGTGACGATGCGATGATGGCAGCATTCGGGACGTTCGAGATCGAACTGATCGGCAAGGGAGCGCACGGGGCGATGCCGCATGAGGGCGCAGACCCGGTGGTCGCCGCCGCGCAATTGGTCACGGCATTGCAGACTATTGCCAGCCGCAATGTTTCGCCGCTGGAATCCGCGGTTGTTTCCGTCACGCAGATGCATGGCGGTGACGCCTGGAATGTCATTCCGGAAAGCATGGTGATCCGCGGAACCACCCGCTGGTTCTTGCCCGATGTCGGGGAGACGATTATCCGCCGGATGCAGGAGCTCGCTGCTTCAATCGCAAGTGGTTTTGGTTGTACGGCACGCGTCGATTACGAAAAACGTTATCCTTCAACGATCAATACAGCAGACAATGCCCGCAGAATCCGTGAACTCGCTGTGTCACCCGACCTTGGCCTCGAGGTTCTTGATGTGGCCCCGAGCATGGCAGCCGAAGATTTCGCTTTCATGCTGCAGGAGAAACCGGGTTGTTACTTCTGGCTCGGTAGCCGTCGTGACGGACGCAATCCGGGTCTGCATTCACCATATTATGATTTCAATGACGCCCTTCTGCCGATAGGTGCCAACTTCTGGATCAAACTGGTTGCAAGCGAACTGGCGTCAGGCTGATGGCTGCTCGGCCTCGTTCCCATCTTCCCTTGATCCCGGACACCAATCAAGCAACATAGTGCCATGGAAACGCTCGATGCGAAAGAATTGCGAATGTTCATGGCGGTTGTTCGGATCGGGTCGATTCGAGGTGCCGCCGAGCATGTGAACGTTGCGCCTTCTGTCGTGAGCCGTCAGATTGCCGAAACAGAGCGCAAGATCGGTTTGACCTTGTTTGAACGAAACGCACGCGGCATGGCTTTGACAGAAGCTGGCGAGCTGGTCCTGGAGCATAGCAGGCGTGTTCTGGAAGAACACAGTCTCCTGAGGGAGCAACTGGGCTTTCTTAAAGGTGTGCAGCAAAGGCGGGTCCGCATCCTGTGCGGCGAAGGGTTTCTCGCTGACATTCTGCAACATGGACTTGGTTCCTTTGTCAGGATCTATCCGGACGTGCAGTACGATCTACAGCTGGGCGGCACGGAAAGCGTGCTGGACGGGATTGCCAACGGAGACGCCGATATTGGCATCGCCTATAATCCGCTGACGGATGCCCGGGTTCGGTCGCTTGCCATTTCCAAACAGCCGCTCTGCGTGGTCGCACCGCCAGGCCATCCGGTATTGGCAAAGGACCGGCTGGAACTCGCTGACTGCGCAGGTTTGCCCAATGCGTTGCTAGGGCCAGGCCATGGCATTACACAACTTGTCACGCGGGTCGCAGCTGATCGTGGATTTGCAATTTCACCCCTGGTCGAAACGACATCGATCGATGTCTTGAGGCGGTTCGTGATTGCAGGGCTTGGCATATCTTTTCTGCCCCGGTTCGCCGTATCCACGGAACTGGCTCGCGAGGCCGTCGCCATACGCGAACTGTCCGACCCGCTTCTGGCTGAAGCGAGTGCACATCTGATGGTGCGTGCGCGGCGCCGACTGCCGCTATCGGTAGAACGGTTGAGCGGGTTTCTCGCCAACAACATGGCAGCGTTTCGATAGGTCTTGCGTGTTGCTGTTGCGCATGACGGGACGCAGCGTTGTCTGCAAACCGGCTATGCGACCGCGCGCTTTGGTGCGAGCTTTTCTCCATTCGAAACGCGATCTGCCGCACGGGGGTCGAGGAGCAATGGAGATTAGGAATGGCGCAACAGGAACTCCCGGTGATCGGTGTGGTCGGCCTCGGCAGCATGGGGCTCGGCATGGCGCAAACCCTGGCGGCAAAGGGGTTCGCTACGCTGGGATTCGATTTGTCGCCGGAGCGTAAGGCATTGGCCCAGAAGGTGAATGTGACGCCCGCAGATACGCTCGACAAACTGTTCGAGAACGCTGATTTTCTGGTTTTCTCACTTCCAACTGCGCGTGATGTCGAGACGGTTGTCAATGCGCATATCCACCAGTTGGGTGCTGGGCGCAGCCGCGTCGTCATTATCGATACATCAACATCCGAACCGGATGTCAGCCGCGCGCTTGCCCAGAAGCTCGATGCGCTTGGTCATGGCTTCCTCGACGCCCCTGTGAGCGGCGGCCCGGCCGGGGCTGCGTCGGGTAAACTGACAATGATGATCGGTGGCAGCGATGCGGATCTGGCACTGGCTCAGCCCGTTATCGAAACCATGGCCGCCAAGGCATTGCATGTGGGACCGAGCGGCGCGGGCAATGTTGCAAAACTCGTCAACAATCTGCTTGCAGCAGCCCACATGGTGACCACCAGCGAAGGCCTGAAGCTGGCGCTTGCCGCTGGAATAAGCCCCGAATCCGCACTCCGTGTTCTGAATGCAGCTTCAGGAAAATCCATGATCAGCGAGGTTCACTTTCCGACTTGGATAATGAACGACCGTTTCGACAGTGGTTTCACGATGGGCTTGATGCGCAAGGATGTGCGCTTGGCGCAGGAACTGGCCGAACGCACCGGGGCAGATATCCCCCTGACATCCGTCGTGGCGAAGCTCTGGGCTGGCTCGAACCATCTTGAGGATCGCGACGACTTCACCCGCATGGGTGCTTTCCAACCTGACTCGTCCAAGTAAAGGCCAGAATAATGACGCACCCAATTGACCCCAAAGCGCAAGCCGCGCGCATTGCCGAAATTTTCCAGAGCTTCTTCCCGAAGAGTGAGATCGGCAGCTTCGTGAATGGAGAAATCGTTGTCGGAAGCGGTGACGAACAGAAACTGACCGATCCGGCGACCGGCAAGGTATTCGCGTCCTTCAGGGATGCCGACCAGTCGATTGTCGATGCGGCAATGGACGCTGCCGCCCGCGCTCAAAAGGAATGGATGGCCCTGACAGCGTCCGCCCGGGGCCGCGTGATGAACGAGATTGCCCGGCGCATTCGCGAACATGCTCCTTTGATCGCTGAAATCGAAAGCCGTTCTGCCGGTCGCCCCATTCGCGATATTCGGGGTGAAGCAGTGCGTGTCGCCGAGATGTTCGAATATTACGCCGGCTGGTGCGACAAGCTCTATGGCGATGTCATCCCGGTGCCGAGCAGCCATCTCAACTATACGCGCCATGAACCCATCGGCGTCGTTACACAGATTACGCCGTGGAATGCGCCTCTGTTCACCGGCGGGTGGCAGATAGCACCGGCAATTTGTGCGGGGAACGGTGTCGTCATCAAGCCATCCGAGTTGACGCCGCTCTCCACGCTTATTCTCGGCCTCATGTGTGAACTGGGTGGCGCGCCGCGTGGTCTGGTGAATGTGATTGCCGGGCAGGGCCCGACCGCCGGACAGGCTGCGGTTTCCCATCCAACTACAGGCCTGGTCGTTTTCGTCGGTTCGGCACAGGCCGGTTCAGCGATCGCGGCAACGGCGGCGAAGAACGTTGTTCCGTGTATTCTCGAACTGGGCGGGAAATCCGGCAATATCGTCTTCGCGGACGCCAATATTGACCGTGCACTGATCGGTGCGCAATCGGCCATTTTCAGTGGGGCAGGCCAGAGTTGTGTCTCCGGTTCACGCTTGCTGGTTCACCGTTCCATTCATCAGGAATTTGTGGAGCGTTACGCCGCTGCCGCAAACCGTATCGTCGTAGGCGACCCTTATGACGACAATTCACATATCGGTCCGATCAACAATGCGCGGCAATGGTCGAAGATCGACCAGATGGTCCGGGACGGCGTGACGGATGGGGCGGTGCTCGCGGCGGGAGGCGGAAAGCCGACGGCCCTGGAGGAAACCGGAGGCTACTATTATGCGCCGACAATCCTCGATCATGTCGATCCGGCAATGACGATTGCCAGGGAGGAAGTGTTCGGTCCGGTTGTGGCCGTCATGTCTTTCGATGACGAAGCGGAAGCAATTGCGCTCACCAATGACAACGCCTACGGACTCGCAGGCGCTGTCTGGACGGAGAATGTCGCGCGAGCTCACCGTGTTGCAGCCAGTGTTCGGGCCGGAACCTTCTGGATCAACGGTTACAAGACCATTTCCGTCATGTCGCCGTTCGGCGGTTTCGGTCGCAGCGGCTACGGTCGCTCGAGCGGTAAGGATGCGTTGATGGCTTATACGCAGGCGAAGAGTATCTGGGTGGAAACAGCCGAAAACCCGGCTGCAACCTTCGGTTACTCGCCAGAAGCCTGAATTGGTCGAATGGCAGCAAGATGTTGCAAATCTTGCTGCCGCAACCTCCCGATCGAAACGAACCCGTGACGTTGTGATCAGCCCCAATTTCAGAATTCGCAAAGGCGGGTGCTTACCGCCGGATATCGGGCAACGAGGGCAGGTTTATAGGTTCACGAAAGGTGCGGTGCAGTTGCCCCCAGCCCGGGTCATGCATATGGCTTTGCAAGCCCGCTCTCGCCACCAGCGCAAGCGCTTCCGCTTCACCGAAGGCCAGCGCTTCATGCATATTGGCGGTGAGCACCTTGCCATCCTCCATGAGGATTTTTCCGTCCACGATCACGGTATCCACGTCGCTTCCCAGCGCCTGATGGATCAGACGGTGAACCGGCATCCAGTTGGGTGTCAGATGAGGCTTGCGCATATCGATAATGGCGATATCGGCCTTTTTGCCTTTTTCGAGAGACCCGATCTCGTGATCCATGCCGATTGCACGCGCCGCGTCGATGGTGATCATTTCGAAGACTTTGCCCGGCGGGAGGATATAGCGATCGTGATTGTGCAGGATATGCTGCGTCGACTGGGCGATGCGTGCGATTTGCAGCATGTCAAAATGGCGGCTGGGAGCCGCGCCGTCCGAAGTGATGGCGACAGGAACGCCTCGGGCCATCATCTGCATGATCGGTGTCGAACGGCCAGGCGGAGCGTGGGTGACATGCGTGCCTGTCTCGGCAAGGATGTCAATCTCTTCATATGAAATACCCCAGCAATGCTGGAGGTGCACGTCGGGGCCGAGAAGCCCATTCTCCTTGTCCTGCCAGGCCATGCGGATTTGTCCGGCAAAAGCGTCGGAATGGATACGCACACCCCATTTGCGCGCGGTTTCACGAATGCGCCTTGCCTGCATCCGGTCATCCTTGGTCAATGTTACGGCGAAATCCGGCGTCGACGCGTTCGACGGTTCAACCGACGGGACGATGGTGAAGGGCGTCAGAAAGACCTTTATGCGTCCATCGGCGGTTCCGTTCAGGCTTTCGATCACGGCCTCGGCACCATCCATCATTTCCTCGAAAGAAACGCTGTGTCGCTCCGGTTCGCCTCTATCCCAACGTGTAACCGATTGCGGCCATGGCAGGCCCCCGGGGCCGACGCAGATGATCTCCCGTAAACCGAGTTCTGAATAGGCGCGAGCATGATTGATTGCGAAGGCCGGATCATCGCTGCGCGGCATGGAGGTGATGACGCTGGCGGATGTCGTTACACCGGCGCACAATCTTTCGAGGCCAGAGACCAGACCATCAGCGTACCAATAATCGCGCGTGACATAGTGATAGTAGGTTGGAGTGACGATCCGCATCCACAGCGAGTTGGTGTCAGCACCGATGCTGCGGATCAAGGCATGCCCAGCATGCCCGTGAGCGTCGACCAGTCCGGGGATGATCAGTTTGCCGGTGCAGTCCATTATTTTTTTACTGGCATGCCGGACATGGAGTTCTTCTGCCGTGCCGATATCGACGATCCTGTCCTTTTCGATCGCCAGACCACCGTCCTCAATGATCCGCCGCGTGCTGTCGACCGTTACGATTGTCCCGTGGAGCAGCAGAAATCCATCCATTCACTTTCCCCTCGTTGTCCGTTTCCCTGCGCGTTTGCCGCATTGAAAACCGCTTTTTAGTGTCGATGTTCTAAAGCATAATTGGCAACAATATCGTTGACAATAATGAAACGGATTATGATACTGCTTAAAAATTCGGACGAACGAATTTGATCGTTACTCATGAAGGGAAGAGCATGACGCGTCTAAACAGATTTCTCATATCGGCGCTGACCGCAGCGGCTGTCGCTGCTCCACTCGCGGTTTCATCGGCGGGTGCGGCTACATTGCGCTGGGGCAGCCGCGCGGACATCTACTCCCTTGATCCGGATTCAGTTCCTTCGACTTCCAATCTCGCGTTCTTGAACCATATTTACGAAGGACTGATCCGCTACGGTCCGAATTTCGAGATTGAACCGGCGCTTGCGACGGAATGGAAGCTCGTCGACAACAAGTACTGGCGCTTTACCTTGCGCAAGGGCGTGAAGTTTCACAACGGTGCGGACTTCACGGCTGACGATGTTGTCGCATCGATGAACCGTGTTTCAGATCCGACCTCGCCGCTGCGTGGAAATATTCCGCTCTATGTCGGCGTGAAGAAAGTGGACGACTTCACAGTAGATATCGAAGTTTCGTCGCCAACCGCATTGTTCCTGAACGACATGACCAACGTCTTCATGTTCAATGCAAAATGGCTCAAGGACAACAATGCCGAAAAGCCGACCGATATCGCCTCCAAAACCGAAAATTATGCCACCCACAATACCAATGGCACCGGTCCATTCAAGCTGGACAGCCGCGTTCCGGATTCGAAAACGGTTCTCGTGGTCAACGATCAGTGGTGGGATGAGAAAAAGCATAATCTCGACCGCATCGAGTATGTCCCGATCTCCTCTGCTGCGACCCGCGTTGCTGCATTGCTTTCCAACGAAATAGATCTGGTTGACTCCGCTCCTATTCAGGATCTTCCAAGGCTGGAATCTTCACCGGGTATCAAGGTGAGCAAGCGTACCGAACTGCGCACGGTCTTCATAGGTTTCAACGGCAAGGAAAAACTTGAGGATGGGCGTCCAAACCCGTTCCTCGACGTTCGCGTCCGCCAGGCAGTCGAAGCGAGCATCGACCGCGATCTTATCAACAAGAAGATCATGCGCGGTCTGGCGCGGCCTTCCGGTTCGCTCATAGCACCGGAAATCGCGGGTTATGCCAAATCCCTCGACGTCTATCAGCCCGCAGATCCCAAGCTTGCACAAAAGCTGCTGGAAGAAGCAGGCCAGAAGGGGTTGACCTTCACCTATCTGTGCATGAATGACGAGAGCATCAACGAGGAAGATATTTGCTCTGGCATTGCAAACATGCTGAAGCGTTCCGGCTTCGAGCCGACCATCGATATGGGTCCGCGTGCCGTGCAACAGCCCAAGCGTACGAACGGCAAAGCTGATATGTTCAATCTGAGTTGGGCCAACGAGCCGACCCTCGATGCCTATTCGTTGCTTTCCCAGGTTCTCTCGACACGCAGCGGTTCCACCGGTGTTTCCAATTATGGTGGATGGTCCTATCCAGAACTTGACGAACTGGTGAAAAAGGCGGCTCAGGAGCCGGACACCGCCAAACGTCTGGCGCTGGAGGAGGAAGCGCTGAAGTTCGCCAAGGAGAAGGCCATCCTGATCCCGCTTCACCAGCAGCCTATCGCCTGGGGAATGCTCGACAAGGTCCAAAACGTGGATTTCCGTGCCGACAACAAGCCGCGTCACTGGCACACCATGATGGCTGAGTAAGGTTAGTCACCAGATAATTGGAAAAATGGAGCGTTTCATCTCGATGAGACGCTCTTTTAGTATCCGGACGACCGTGACATCGGAAGATGCAGGCGAGCAGAAGCGTCAACATCGCTGCCTTTCGTCCCGACACATTTATATGACGCCCAGCATCGGCCCGGCTACGGCATTTGGTGGTAGGCGGTTCTGATAAAGACAGCTTGGAACGCTGCCCCCATCGGCGATCTTTGTCGACATATCAGCCGCGCAAATATAATTATATTGTCAACAATCACGTTGACAACTTTTGACTAATAGCCATACTGTCCCTCGTGGCCAAGAAGCAAGCCGGAAAGGCAGGCCCGTGTTGGAGGGAGGAAAATCACAATCAATGCGAAGCGTGCCATAGGGGTGCGAAGTCACCATGCGAGCCATGGTTGCGGCTATCCATGAAAATAGACCTCGAAAAGAGGCGCAAATTTCCAGAAGCGGAGCAAATCAATGTTGAAAAAACTGGGCCTTGCGGCGACCGTGCTGGCGAGCCTGACCCTGTCAGGCCACGCGGAGACGCTGAAATGGGGGGCATCGCGCGATATCTACTCGCTCGATCCATACTCCTATGGTGACAGCTATACCTTGTCTTTCCTCAATCATGTTTATGAAGGTTTGGTGCGTTACGATGCCGAACTGAAAATCGAGCCTGCACTTGCCGAATCCTGGGAAAATGTTTCGGATACGGTGTGGCGTTTTCACCTGCGCAAAGGCGTAAAGTTTCATGACGGTGCCGAGTTCAACGCAGATGACGTCCTCGCTTCATTGAAACGCGTGAGTGATCCAGTCTCGCCATTGCGTGGAAATCTTCCTGCCTACAAGTCCTCCAAGAAGGTAGACGACCATACGGTCGATATCGAGTTGAGCGGGCCTTACCCGCTGCTGCTCAACGACCTTACCAACATTCATATCTTCGATGCCGGCTGGTTGAAGAACAACAATTCGGAAAAGCCGACGGATGTCGGCGCGAAAATTGAAGGATATGCCACCTACAACACCAATGGCACCGGCCCGTTCAAGCTTGAAAGCCGCGTGCCGGATTCCAAAACCATCCTTGTGAAGAACGCGGACTGGTGGGACAAGTCGCAGTCGAACATCGATCGGATTGAGTTCACACCCATTACCTCGGCGGCGACCCGTGTGGCGGCCCTTCTCTCTGGTGAAATCAACTTTACGGAGAACGCGCCGTCGCAGGATCTTCCGCGTTTGCAGGCCCAGCCGGACCTCAATGTGCTCGAGCGTACGGACTTGCGCACGGTGATGGTTGGCTTCAATCGAAAATCGAAGCTTGCCAATGGTTCGGAGAACAAGTTCAACGATCTGCGTGTGCGCCAGGCTTTTGCCCATGCGCTTGACCGTGACCTGATCCAGAAGCGCATCATGCGGGGCAAGTCGCGCACGGCAGGTGCCGTAGTCGCGCCGGAAATTCCGGGCTATACGCCGGAATTGGACACCACGCTCAAATATGACCCAGAGCTCTCGAAGAAGCTTCTGGCAGAGGCCGACGCCACTGAATTTCCATTCACGCTGGTGTGCACGACGGATGCTTATGTGAATGAGGAGGAGCTGTGTCAGGGCCTGGTGAATATGCTGAGCAGGGGCGGATTCAAGCCCCAGCTCGACATCGCCCCGACCGCAGCGCAGGCGCCCAAACGCACAGGCGGCAAGGCCGACGTCTATCTAATCGGCTGGGCGACTGAGCCGATGCTCGACAGTTATTCCATTCTTCTACAGATGATCGAGACCAAGACAGCCAATGCCGGTGTCTTCAACTGGGGTGGCTGGAGCTATCCGGATATCGACAAGCTTATCGTGCAGGCATCGACCGAGATGGATCGAACCAAGCGTCTGGCATTGCAGACCGAAGCCTTAAAGATGGTGAAGGAGGAAATCGTAATGCTGCCTTTGCACCAGCAACCGATGGCATGGGTCATGTCGAAGAAGATCGACAAGATCGTGCAACTGCCGGACAACAAACCGCGTCATTGGCTGACGCACTTTGCAAAATAATACAATCATGAGGCCGCAGGGGACCGGCGTCCCCCGCGGCGCCCTGTTCTTACCGAGGGAATTCCATGCTGGTTTTTATCATTAAGCGCCTGGCAAACGCTGTCATGGTGATGTTGGCCGTCGCTTTGCTTGCCTTTTTGATTTTTCGGCTGGCTGGCGACCCTGTCGAGATGATGGCTAACGAGCAGATGACGCAGGCCGATCGTGATAATCTGCGCGAGCGACTTGGCCTTAACGATGGTCTTATGACGCAATACACCCGTTTTGTGGTCAATGCGGCGCAGGGCAATTTCGGCATTTCCTATCGAAATGGGCAGGATGTATTGAACCTCATTGGTGAACGCTTTCCTGCAACACTTGAGCTTGTGCTCGTTGCCACCCTGATCTCGCTGCTGGTCGGCCAGCCCCTGGGTGTGCTGACCGCGATCAAACGAGGCAAATGGTATACGGAGGGCCTCCAATTTCTCTCCATTGTCGGCGTTTCGCTGCCGAGCTTCGTGGTCGGTATTCTGCTGATCCTCGTTTTTTCAGTGTCGCTTGGATGGCTTCCGGCATTTGGGCGCGGTGATGTGGTTCAGCTCGGCTGGTGGTCTACAGGGCTGCTGTATCCTTCGGGCCGCGCCGCTATCCTGCTGCCATCCATTGCGCTTTCGCTTTATCAAGTGACTCTCGTCATGCGGCTTGTGCGTGCCGAAATGCTGGAAGTGCTGCGTTCTGATTATGTGAAATTCGCCCGCGCTCGCGGCATTCCACGTTGGCGCATCTATTTCAGGCATGCGCTGCGCAATTGTCTCATGCCGGTGGTGACGATGACCGCCATGAATGTCGGGTCGTTGATTGCCTTCGCCCTCATCACCGAGACAGTGTTCCAGTGGCCGGGCATGGGCATGTTGTTCATTCAGGCCGTCACCTTCCTCGATATTCCGGTGATGGCGGCGTATCTCTGCATCATTTCCTTCATCTTCGTCGTGCTCAACACGCTGGTGGATATTGCCTACGCGGTAATCGATCCCCGCTTGCGCACTGCTCGCTGATTAACGGGAGTCCATATCCATGAGCACCCAAACGTCACAAATTACTCCCGTCATGCGACAGTCGCTTTTCCAGCGTATCCGTAAAAGCGATCTTTGGTGGTCTTTTACGCGTAGCAAGACGGCCATGTTCAGCGCCGCTCTTCTGGCAATCCTGATCCTCACGGCTCTTTTCGCACCGCTGATTGCGCCGCAGAACCCCTATGATGGCGCCGCGCTTGATATGTGGAAGGCCGAATTGCCACCGGTATGGGAGGAGGGCGGCGAATGGCCATATCTTCTCGGCACCGATACCCAGGGTCGAGATATGCTGTCTGCCATTCTTTACGGCACGCGCATTTCCATCGTCATAGGCATCGCTTCGGTGGTTCTCTCGCTCTTGATCGGTATGAGTGCGGGGCTGGTCTCGGGGTATTTCGGCGGCTTTATCGACAATCTGCTAATGCGGTTCGGCGATATCACCCTGTCGATCCCGACCATCCTTGTCGCCATTCTGGTATCCACGGTCGTGCGTCAGATGCTGCCGGTCGGCCTGCGTGAAATTGGCGCTTCTGGGGTTCTTATTCTGGCGATCGCCCTTTCGGCGTGGGTTCAATATGCCCGCACAGTGCGCGCGCAGGCCATTGTCGAGACCGGCAAGGATTACGTATCGGCGGCGCGATTGATCGGCGTTCCGGCACGGCGCATCATGGCCAAGCACATTCTTCCCAACACACTTACGCCGATAATGGTTGCGGCGACGCTCAATTTCGGCATGGCAATCCTTACAGAAGCAACGCTTTCGTTCCTCGGCATCGGCATGCCGCCCAGCCAGCCGTCGCTCGGAACGCTGATCCGTATCGGCAATCAGTTCCTGTTTTCCGGCTCCTGGTGGATCGTGCTCTTCCCCGTCATTCAGCTCTGTCTGCTGGTGGTCGCTGTCAACATGCTCGGCGACTGGCTGCGTGATGCTCTTAATCCGAAATTGAGGTAAGTCTTATGAACAATCTTTTGCTCCGCAACGTCCGGCCGATGGCAGGCGAAACCTGCGATATCCTCATCAGGGACGGAAAGATTGCCGGTTTCGGGCGGTTCGAGGCTGAACCAGGAATGGCTGTGGAAGACGGCGGCAGTGCTATCGTCGCGCCGGGGCTGATCGATGCACATACGCATCTCGACAAGACTACATGGGGCATGCCCTGGCATGTCAACAATCGTGCAGCTATTCTGCGCGAGCGTATTGATTTTGAACGCGAGCATCGGCTGGAAATCGGCCTTGATCCGCATCGCCAGTCAATGCGCCACGCCATTGGGCTTGTTGCCCACGGCAGCACGCATATTCGCAGTCACGTCGACATCGATCCGACACATGGCCTGTCATTGGTCGAAGGTGTCTGGGAAACGCGGGAAAAGCTCAAGGGCATTATCGATATCGAAATCGTCGCCTTCCCCCAGTCGGGGCTGATGGTCATGCCCGGCACGAAAGAACTGCTAGATGAGGCCCTCCGCCAGGGTTGCGAAGTCCTCGGCGGGATCGATCCGTGCGGCATCGACCGCGACCCGAAGGGTCAGCTCGATATTTTGTTTGCTCTCGCAACCAGGCATGGGGTGCCTATCGACATCCATCTCCACGAAACGGGGGACCTAGGCGCCTTCACGATGGAACTCATTTTCGAGCGTATTCGCGCCAACGGCATGGAAGGCAGGGTTGCGATCAGCCACGCTTTTGCGCTCGGCATGAACGACTATCTGCGTGTGAATCAGTTGATCGAACAGCTCGCTATCCTCGATGTTGCCATCCTGACCACGGGTGCGCCTTCGGCCACTGTGCCCTCAATCAAGCGGCTCAAGGAAGCAGGAGTGCGCATTGGCGGCGGTTGCGACGGTATCCGTGACACCTGGGGTCCTTGGGGGCAGCCCGACATGCTTGATCGCGCGAAGATCATCGGCATGAAAAATGGTGTGCGTTCGGATCACGATCTGGAGCATGTCCTGCATATCGTCTCTCAGGGCGGTGCAGATGTCATGCGTCTTGAGAACTACGGACTGGATGTTGGCTGCAACGCCGACCTTACCCTTCTGACCGGTGAGACGCTGGCTCATGCGGTGGTAGATGTTGCTCCGCGTCCGCTGGTCGTCAAGGGAGGTCGCGTGACGGCCCGTCAGGGTGTGGCCCTGGTGGAGATGCCGTAATGGACAAGACACTGGAGACCCTTCCGCTTGGCCGGAGACCGGAAGGACGCACGCTTATAACCGCCAGCTGGGTGGTCGGACACAAGGACGGCGGCCACCGGCTTCTGAAGAACGGCGAAGTCGTCTTCGAGAACGGCGAGATTCTATTCGTCGGACATGACTTTGAGGGCGAAGTGGCCCGTCGCATCGACTTCGGCAACGCATTGATCAGCCCTGGATTGATCGATCTTGATGCGCTTTCAGATCTCGACACGACCATCCTAGGCATCGACCACCATCCTGGCTGGGCGAAGGGTCGCGTTTGGCCGCGCTCCTATGTCGAAGCAGGTCCGTACGAAATGTACACGCAGGAGGAACTGGCCTTCCAGAAGCGGTTCGCTTTCGGCCAGCTATTGTTGAACGGTATCACCACTGCCGCTCCGATTGCCTCGCTGTTTTACCGCGAATGGGGAGAAACGGTCGCCGAGTTCGATGCTGCTGCCGACGCTGCAGGTGAGCTCGGCCTGCGTGTCTATCTCAGTCCTGCCTACCGTTCAGGCGGGATGGTGCTGGAAGCACCGGGCCATATGGTACCTGTCTTCGACGAGGAGCGCGGCTTCCAAGGGTTGAGGGACGCGATTGCCTATATCGAGCGCCAGAATGGTCGCTACGGCGATCTGGTGCGCGGCATGCTGGCCCCGGATCGTGTGGAGACTTCGACACTCGGGCTTATCCAGCGTACCGACGCTGCAGCACGCGACCTTGGCTGCAAATTCCGTCTGCATATGGCGCAGGGCGCGATGGAGGTCGATACGGTGCGTATGCTGCACGGTTCGACTGCCCCGGTCTGGCTCGCCAGGAATGGCCTGCTGAGTGATCGTCTGATCGCGCCACATGCCACCAATGCCACCGATGAAGACCTTGGTCTCTATGCCGAATACGGTGTTTCCATCGTCCATTGCCCGCTGGTCTCCGGCCGCGGCGGGTCAATTCTTAGATCGTTCTCCGATTGCCGCAGGCGCGGGATCAACATCGCCATGGGCACCGATACGACGCCTCCGGACATGTTGATGAATTTGCTGGCCGGCCTCATCACGGGTCGCATTGCCGATGGCGCGCCGGATTGCTTGCGCGCAGCCGATCTGTACGACGCCGCGACGATCGGGGGCGCACGGGCGCTCGGTCGTGGGGATCTTGGTCATCTCTCGCCGGGTGCGCGGGCAGATATAGCCGTCTTCCGTCTCGACGATACGTTCATGGCACCATCCATCGATCCGATTACGACAATCGTTACCGGTGGTTCAGGCAAGATCACACAGGCCGTCTTTGTCGATGGGCGGGTCTCCATGGTCGACCGCCGACTGGCCGGGTTCGACATGCAGAAGGCGCGGGATCAGGCGCAAGTCCAGTACGATGGCCTTGTCGATAAATATCCACAGCGGAGCTGGAACAACCCTCCGGTCGCCAAGATATTCCCGCCTAGCTATCCGATAGAAGGGCCGACAGAGGGAAAAGCAAATGGGTGACACACAAGAGCCTGTCATTGACGTCCGCAACCTCCGCGTGGATTTTCCGGGCCGTCGCGGTACTGTAACCGCGCTGTCGGATGTCAGCCTGTCGATCCGTCCAGGTGAGATTCTGGGCGTGGTAGGCGAATCCGGTGCGGGAAAGTCCATGACCGGTCTCGCCATACAGGGACTGCTTGAACGACCCGGTCACATCGCTGGCGGTGAGGTCTGGCTCGGCAAGCGGCGCATCGATACGCTCGATGATCGCGCCATGGAAAAAATTCGCGGACGTGAAATCGGCGCGATCTTTCAGGACCCACTCACGTCGCTCAATCCGCTGTTCACCGTAGGCGCGCAGCTCGTGGAAACCATTCGACGGCATCTCGGTCTCGGCAAGGCCGAAGCGCGTGCCCGCGCTGTGCAACTGTTGCGCGATGTGGGTATTCCGTCACCCGAAGAACGGGTTAACCAGTATCCTCACCAGTTTTCGGGCGGCATGCGGCAGCGAGTGGTGATCGCGCTCGCGCTCGCGGCATCGCCGAAACTGGTCATCGCTGATGAGCCCACAACCGCATTGGATGTGTCGATCCAGGCGCAGATCATTTCGCTCCTGCGCAAGCTGTGCAAGGAAAAACAGACCGCCGTCATGCTCGTAACCCACGATATGGGTGTGATTGCGGAAGCTGCGGACCGAATTGCAGTGATGTACGCTGGACGGTTGATTGAAATCGGGCCGGTGGAGCAGGTTTTGCACCAGCCGCGTCATCCCTACACGCAAGGACTGATGGCTTCGATCCCTTCGCTTGGCGCGCGGGTCGAGAAGCTCAACCAGATCGATGGCTCCATGCCGCGCCTCGATGCGATCCCCGATGGCTGTGCCTTCAATCCGCGCTGCAAGGCAGCGGGACCGCGCTGTCTGCGTGAGCGCCCGGACCTCATTTTTTCCGATCAGACCGCTAGTGCATGCTGGCTAAATGCAGGAGGCACCGCATGACGAAACCCTTGGAGAGAACTCCGGCCCTGACTGTCGATCGGCTCGTCAAAACTTTTGATGTGTCCGCTCCCTGGCTGAACCGTGTGGTGGAGCGCAAGCCCAAACAATATCTGCAGGCCGTGAATGATATCAGCTTTACGGTGCCGGCGGGCGGTTGTCTCAGTATTGTAGGCGAAAGCGGCTGCGGGAAGTCCACGGTGGCGCGGCTGGTCACTGGTCTGCACCATGCGACGAGCGGTGAGATGCGCTTTGCGCCGGGCAAAAGCGGTACCCCCTTGTCAGCCCAGATGATTTTCCAGGACCCATACGCCTCACTCAATCCACGCTGGCGAGTGAAGAACATCATTGCAGAACCGCTGCGCGAGCTGAAGTTGCGCAACAGCGCTGCCGAAGTGACAGAACGTGTGGAAGAACTTCTTCGTATTGTGGGGCTCTCTCCATCGGATGGGGAGAAGTTCCCGCACGAATTTTCGGGTGGACAGCGCCAGCGTATTTCAATTGCCCGCGCCCTGGCGAGCGAGCCGGAGTTTCTTGTCTGCGACGAACCCACCTCGGCGCTCGACGTATCGGTTCAGGCACAGGTTTTGAACCTGATGCGCCGACTGCAGGACGAACTGGGCCTGACTTATCTGTTCATCAGCCATGACATGAGCGTCGTTCGCCATATGTCAGATCGTATCGCGGTGATGTATCTGGGACGTATAGTCGAAGAAGGGGATACAGAAGAGCTTTTTGCCTACCCGCGTCATCCCTACACGCAGCTTCTGCTGCAAACGATCCCCAATATCGAAGCGCCCAATCGCAATCGCGAACCGGCAAGTGGCGAAGTGCCGAGCCCGCTCAAGCCGCCCTCCGGCTGCACCTTTCATCCGCGCTGCCCATTCGCAATCGAGCGTTGTTCCAAGGAAGTACCGGCGATGCAGCTATTGCCAAATCGTACTCGCGTCGCCTGTCACCTGGTCGAGATAGAGGATTGAGAAGCCGACATCCGGCTTCCATCGCTTCAAGCCAAGGCTGCTCGCAGATCATGGGAAAGATCCCGTATCTCGCTCAAGTCCAGTTCGGATTCCACATGTTCCAGATGATGCGCCATAAGATGCACGGCCTTCTGCGCTTCCTTTGCCGAAATCGCTTCAACGATCTCGGCATGCTCATCAGGCCCGCAATTGAACCGGGCAGTATTTCGATAGACCGCTGTGATGAGCGAACTGCGCGCAATAAGGTCCCGCATCGTTGTGAACAGGAAATCGGAGCCGGTCAGTTCCGCCAGCAAAAGGTGGAAGCCGCCCGAAAGTTTAATAATGTCCGTGGTGCTGTCTTTCGCGTTTGCAACACGCTCCAGATTCACGTGCTCGCGAAGCCTTTTCACGCTGTCCTTCGGGGTCAATGTGCAGAGCCGCTCCACGATGCAACGCTCGACGGCTTGCCGAACAAAGAAAACGTCCCGCGCCTCTTCTACAGACGGCTTGCTGACGAAGGCCCCGCGATTGGGAATGATGGTCACAAGGCCATCGCGTTCAAGGACTGTCAGCGCCTGGCGGACACGGGCGCGACTGACGTGAAAGATCGAGGCCAATTGTTCTTCTTTGAGCTGTACGCCAGGACGCAATCGCCGTTCAGCGATCGAAAGCCAAACCCTTTCAACTATCTGCTCGACCGGCATTGCGGCTGGTGCGTTCATCTGTGGTTCTCCTTGTTGACGCAGACAAGCGCCAAACGCGTGAAAAAGTCAACTCGGGCATTTAATTGCTTGCAGTATTGTCGACAATATGAAAGATGATTGTAGATGATAGTATCACCTTTTGGGTCACCAATGGAATTTGATTTCGAAGCCATCGAACCGCAAAGCCGCTATAGGCTGCTGACGAATTTCATCGGCCCCCGTCCTATTGCGCTGGTGACGACCCGATCTGAGGCGGGACATAACAACGCTGCGCCGATGAGTTTTTTCAACGTGTTTTCACACGACCCGGCTATCGTTGTACTGGGTATTCAACCCCGTCTGACGGGCGAGCAGAAGGACACAATGGTCAACATACGTCGTTCCGGCGCGTTCGCCATCAGCATGGTCGACATGGCCCTTTCCCGGCAAATGTTGATTTGCGGACTTGGCTTCGACAGCGAGGTCGACGAACTTGACGTTGCAGGATTGACCCCCGTTGAGTGCCGCAAGATTGATGTCGCTTACCCTCAGGAGGCGCCATGCGTCTTTGAATGTCGGGTCGAACGCCTGATCGATTATCCGCGACGCACTCTGGTCCTGGGCGAGGTGGTGCAGATGCACGTCCGTCGCAATTGTCTTGATGCCGAGGGCCATTATGTGGACCCGGAGTTCTATCAACCCATAGCCCGGCTTCACGCGGACAACTATGTGACTTCAGATCGCCAGTCCGTTTTGAAAGCCCCGCCTATCGGCGATTTCAAGAAGCCGAAACAGTAGGTTAAAAAGCTTAGGCAACGAGAATACCATTATGCATATTCGTCTCATCAATCCTAACTCCACAGATTCCATGACAGCGCAAGCGCTCGAAAGCGCCTTGCTGGTCAAGCATGATCGTACCCTTATTTCCTCCGCAAATCCGACGGATACACCGGTAAGTATCGAAGGTTATGCGGATGAGGCGATGGCCATACCCGGAATGCTGGCGGAAATCCGAAAGGGTGAAGCTCTGGGGGTGGACGCTTATGTTATAGCTTGCTTTGACGATCCCGGTTTGCATGCCGCGCGGGAAGTGGCGAAGGGGCCTGTCATCGGCATTTGTCAGGCTGCCGTTCAGGTGGCGATGACCATCAGCCGCCGTTTTTCCGTGATAACGACGCTTCCGCGGTCGGTGGCTATCATCGAGGATCTAGTGAGTGAATACGGCGCCGACCGTCACTGCCGGAAGGTGCGAGCAATCGATCTTCCGGTGCTGGCTCTGGAGGACGACTCGTATAAAGCTGAACAGTTGCTGCTGAAAGAAATTGAGCGCGCCAAGGCAGAGGACGGTGCAGAAGCGATCGTGCTGGGTTGCGCAGGAATGTCGTCATTGTGCGAACGCCTCAAGGAGGCGAGCGGTATACCTGTTATTGATGGCGTGACGGCTGCCGTCAAAATGGCCGAAGCGCTGGTGGGTGCCAGATTCGCAACCTCCAAGGCGAACAGCTACGACTATCCCCGTGTCAAAAACGAGCGCGGGTGCAGGGTTTCGGCTCAAAAGGGGTGAGCCTCAATAATTGTTGACAATATTGTCCTCTTTGCTTGCTGTGATGGTTGACTTTCTGCTTTGCATCAAGCTTCGTGAACAGAAGAGGGAGCAAAGTCATGGCTGAGTGGAGGGGGGTGTCGACGCAGCAGATTGTCGAGAAAGTCTGGTTGTCCATAGCGGAGCGGCGTCTTCGTCCCGGCGTGCAGCTCAAGGAAGAGAAGATGGCGGAGATTTTCGATGTCAGCCGCGCTCGTATCCGGCAAGCGCTTGCTTCACTCAAACGGGAGGGCCTTGTTGATATTCTGCCTAATCGCGGCGCGTTCGTCTGCAAGCCTACTGTCGGGGAAGCCCGGGATGTTTTCTTTGTAAGGCGCACGGTCGAACGTTGCGTCGTGGAGCGGCTGTGCCGGTCAGCAACGCAAACCGATTTCGGGCGCCTCAGCGATCACGTTGACAAGGAGCGGATCGCCAATGCGGGAAATATCACGACCGACATCATCAAGCTCTCCGGTGGCTTTCATCTTCTTCTGGCCGAACTGGCATCTTCGGATTTCCTGTTCACTATGATGCGTGACCTTGTGTCCCGCACATCGCTTATCACTGCGGTCTATCGCAAAGCTGATTATTTCAATTGCGGACCAGACGAACACGCCGAGATCGTTGATGCGATATTGCAGAAGAATGTGGCGAGAGCCGTTCGTCTGATGGCGCATCACCTCGATCATGTGGAACGCCAACTCGATCTTCGCGAAGTCAATGACTATTCGGATGATTTAAGTTCCGTCTTTGCCTAGGTGACCTCTGAAGCCGGAGAACCCGGCCGGGCATCTGCCGGATTACCGATGATAACGCGTTCATAATCTGGATGACGTAAAGAAACTCACATCAGATATTGTTTGTGCCTGCGTGACTGACGATTTTTTGCCGCTACGAGCAGTCAGATCATGCCGACCCCCGCCTGCATTTCGTCGGCGTGGATATGATCTGGCCACCGATCCGCCGGTACAGCTCGAAATCGACTGCAACTATTTTCGGTTCATCGAATTCACATGGAGCAGTGGAATGCGCGACGCGGTATATTGGTGCAAATACTGATTGGCTAGGGTGTGGAGATAGTCTTCGGGGTGCCCGGTGATACGAACGTACGTTGAAGACGATCAAGGACATTTGTCGCGCCACGCGGCTTGTGCCCTAGGCTGTAGTGACGATTTAACTATCGCAGCCATATGGCTATGGCTGCGATGTGACGAAGCCCCTGAAGTTGGCCAGCAGCTTGTCGTAACGAGTGGCAACGCGACGGAACTGCTTGAGCTTTGCAAAGAAGCGTTCGACGAGGTTTCGTTCTTTATAAATGCGCCAGTTGCATGGGTGTGGTCGCCGCCGCTCGGGCCGTGGCGGGATGACTGGAATAGCGCCGGCATCCAGAATGGTGTCGTGGAAATGCTCGGCATCATAGGCCCTGTCGGCGATGACATAGCCGGGGTTGAGACCAGCGAGCAATTCTTTGCCATAGATCACGTCACCGCGGTGTCCTGGCGCAAGCACAAAGCGCACCGGCAAGCCTAAAGCATCGACGGCAGCATGGATCTTGGTGCCTAACCCGCCGCGTGAGCGGCCAAGGCCTTGGGCGTCCGCTCCCCCCTTTTTCGCCTCGCGCCAGCGGCTTGAGGTTGGGCACGGATGGACGTGGAATCGATAGAGACCCAATCAAGGTCCGCTTCTCGCGCCAGCGCCTCGAACAAGCTTTCCAGAACACCCATCTCGATCCAGCGGTAATAGCGTCGCTTGACGGTCTGGTGATCGCCATAATGCTCAGGCAGATCGCGCCAGCGCCCGCCGGAGCGGGCCATCCAGATCAGCGCTTCGATAAATCGGCGGTTGTTGGAACGCGGACCCCGCCGCCCTTTGCGTCCTCCTGGAACGAACGGCTCGATTCGAGACCATTGTTCGGCACTCAGCCTATCAATATCCATGACCAACCTCCAAAAGTCAGCCTTGAATCTGATTTGCTCCCAGTTGGGAATCCCAAATCCTTAAATCGTCACTACAGCCTAGAGCGTTTCATCTTTTGACGGAATCATACCCGGCACTTTCGAGATAGTTTTGGCATTCGGCGGGCTGAATGGTTTCGACCAGCCTGCCGATATGACGCCATGTGTCGTCGATGGTGCGCTTTTGTGCATTTCTCATCCAGTGTTTAATCTTGGAGAAGGCCTGTTCGATCGGATTAAGGTCCGGCGAATAGGGTGGCAGGAACCAGAGCCTCGCACCGGCTGCTTTGATCAATTGTCGGATGGCTGCCGATTTGTGGCTGCCGAGATTATCCATGACGACAATGTCGCCTGGCTTGAGCACCGGCACCAACTGTTGCTCGACATAGGCGCAGAAGCACTGGCCGTTCATCGGTCCGTCGAAGACACAGGTGCTGTAAGCCGATCGTTTCTCAAGGCACCCAGGAATGTCAGCGTGCGCCAGTGGCCATGCGGCGCGAATGCCCGCAGTCGCTTGCCTTTTGGACCCCAGCCCCTGATCGGCGACATGTTGGTCTTGATCCAGGTCTCGTCAATGAAGACCAGCCGTTTCGGGATCGAGATGATTTTGCAGGGCCTTCCATCGCTGTCTTCTGTGAGCAACGTCGGCACGCGCCTGCTCAAGGGCGAACAGCGTTTTTTTTGAAGCGCAGCCCTTCGCTGCGAATGAATTCCCAGATCGTATTGTGCGAGACGGAAATACCGCGCTCGGACAGCTCCGCCTTCAGGCCATGCAACGTCAGGTGCGGGTTCTCGGCGAGCCGTTGCACAATGATATCACGATGCGGTTCGAGTATCCGCTTGCGATGGCCGCCCATCTTGCCGGGATGAACCGATCCGGTCGCACGATGGCGCTGCGACCATTTCACGACTGAAGACGGGGCAATTTCAAACCGCGCCGCCACGCAACGAACGCTTTCGCCGTCCAGGACGGCGGCAACAACACGTTCGCGAAGGTCATTCGATATCGGTGCGGTCATCGGATGCTGGCCTCCATCCAGCCAGCATCAATGAATCAGAACAAAACTGATTTGGGAACCGCTCTCGATTCAGAAAAAAACATAAATGCTCTAGGGAGCGGACGCGTCTGTACAGAACAACCGCTGCCGACCGAGATAAGCGGCCTTAGGGCCTGACCAAGGATGGCGCGGGCACGACGGTGTTTGCCGGCATGTTCTCATGCGGGTAACTTGCAGCTTGAAAGGCGCCGACGGACCAATAAGTTACGAAACGTCACCAGCTCAGCATCAGAGTATAGATCACAAAGCGGCCAGTATGGCCGATGGCAATTTGTTGCGCTCCGGTGCTGGGTACCCAAAGTACACTTCGCTTCGGTACTCGAAAATGGTCATTCTCGCAAATACATATCGTTTTTTTGATTCAGGCTCTAAATGGTTATCCGTGGTGGTTATGTTCTCACTGTCGTTGGTGCTAGCATACCTAAGGAAAGCCAAGTCGATTGCCTTAGCGAACGATATCGCCACAGCAAATCTATCCGGTCCGCTCACCAGAATGGGCAGACCGGACGCTATTCAGGGCTCAGCTGACCAGCCCCGCGACCGCCAGGAGAGTGGTGAGCGACGAAGGCTCGGACGAGAACACGTCGTAGACACACGGCGCTGCGAAGGTTGCAATCGTCAGAAAGCCGACAATGAGGATACGCATTGGATGCTCCTGTGGTGAGTGCACTGTTCAGGCGACCTTCAGTTCAACATTGATATTGCCGCGAGTTGCCTTGGAGTAAGGGCAATTCTGGTGGGCGTCGGTGACGAGTTCGCGAGCCAGTTCCCGATCCAGACCCGGCAGGCTGATGGTCAGGCGGGCCTGTAGGAAATACGCCCCGTCCGTGGTTCCGAGATCGACTTCCGCATCAACGGTCGTTTCAGCGGGCAGCTTCAGTTTCCGCTTACCGGCAGCCAGACCCATCGCCCCGATGAAGCAAGCCGACCAGGCAGCTGCAAAGAGTTGCTCCGGATTGGTGCCTGGCTGTGGCGTACCGGGAGGCGAGAGCTTCACGTCGAGCTGGGCGTCGTCGCTGCGTGCGAAACCGTCACGTCCACCTGTGGTGCGGGTCTTGCCGGTGTAGAGAACCTTGTCAATCTGTGCCATCGAACACTCCTTTGGTTTGTCGCTGCTGCGACGTTGTTGATGGAGAGATGTTTGAAGGATCGACGTCTCCGGAATGTTTCAGAATTTGCCCGAAATGTATCGCAATGTAATCGCGCGCTCGGGCGACATGTTTTCATACACAGTTTTACGTCCGGGAGGGCAGGACTACTTCCGCCACCAGTCCTCCCTCCGGTCGGTTGCGCAGCGCAATCGAACCGCCGATCGTGGCGACAAGTTGCTGAGCGATCGCGAGCCCAAGACCCGTGCCCCCGGTTTCCCGGTTGCGAGATTGCTCCAGCCGGAAGAAGGGTTGCATGGCAGCTTCCAGCTTGTCGTCTGGTATTCCCGGACCGTGGTCGAGAACCGAAATGACAATCCCGCCATCTCTCCATTCGACGCTCAATTCAGCCTCTCCTCCATATTTCAGTGCGTTGTCGATCAGATTGGTCAGGATGCGGCGCAGCGCATGCGGTTTTGTCGATGCTGTTCCCCGAACGATACCCAGAACGGTAACCGGCTTTCCGGTGTCCTGATAATCGTAGGCAATGCTATCGATAAAAGAGGATAGGTCGATACGGGAAGTCTTCTCACCATTGCTATGCGAGCTGCGGGCATAGGCAATGCCATCCTGGACCAGCCTTTCGATCTCAGCAAGGTCATTGGCCAGCTTGTCCTTCTCTGGTGAATCATCCGTCATATCGGCGCGCAGCCGCATCCGCGTGATAGGCGTTTGAAGGTCGTGAGAAATTGCCGCCAGGATTTGCACCCGCTCCTCCAGATAGTGGACAATACGCTCGCGCATAGCATTGAAGGCCCGCGCTGCATGGGCAACCTCGCGTGGGCCGGCTTCGCTAATCGCTGGCCCCGCCTTGTTTGGATCAAGCGTATCGGCGGCAGCGGCGAGGTAGGCCAGTGGCCGGGTCGTTTGTCGGACCGCGTAAAAGGCACACAGAAGGAGTAGGAGCATTTGCAAGGCGAAGACGTAGGGCAGCCATTTTGCTAAGGGCATGATCGGGCGGGGGGTCACGTCTATGGTGAGCGGGTCTCCGTCGCTGAGTGTCAGATGGATCTGAAGCCGCCTCACATCACCAGGGATAGATTCAACCCGTAACGGAACCCGATGCCCGGCCGCTTCCTCGACACGTGCAGCGATTTCAGCTCCTGTGGGCGAATTATCGGGGACGCCTTTCAATCCTTCGCCCAACACAAATCTGTAATTGCCCCGGCTCAGCCAGTCGGTAAAATTTGCCCTTTCGTTTGCCGGAAGGCGATCGAGGACGGCGATGGAAGTGGCGACATCGCTCTCGAGCGTGCCGAGCATCACTGCCTTCGCAGACATATAGCGTTCCGCATAAAGGAGGCTGAACGAAAGGCCGTAGGCGACCGCGAGCCCGAGGAGAAGAATGACGAAGATACGGGCGCGCAGCGTGCTTGGCCACGGCACTATGCGGGCAATGCTGCCGAACGTCATGGCCGTGGCTCCGATATCTCTATCGGGACTGAAAACACGTAGCCTTCACTGCGTACTGTTTTGATATAGGTGGCGTCACGTGCATGGTCGCCCAGCCGCTGGCGCAGCCGGCTGACCAGAAGATCAATTGATCGGTCGAACAGTTCCGCATCGCGCCCCTGAGTAAGGTTCAGCAGCTGATCGCGGTTGAGCACGCGCTGGGGATGATCGATGAAGACACGTAACAGACGATATTCCGCGCCGCTGAGCGCAATTTCCGTGCCTTGCTCGTCGATAAGATGACGGCCGACGGTGTCCAGCCGCCAGCTTCCGAACCTCAGCACTTGTCCCGCCTCGCTGATCTGTAGGTTTGGCGGCAGCATGCGGGTGCGCCGCAGCACAGCCTTGATGCGTGCGAGAAGTTCACGCGCCGCGAAAGGCTTCACGATATAGTCGTCTGCACCCATTTCGAGACCGATGATCCGATCCATTTCGTCGCTGCGCGCTGTCAGCAGGAGAACCGGGACGCTTCTGTGTTTGCCGGAGCGCAGTTCGCGGCACAACACCAGTCCGTCATCGCCCGGCATCATTACGTCGAGAACAATCAGGTCGACAGCATTCGCCTCAAGGAATGTACGCATTTGGCGGCCATCGGCGGCAACCGACGTCCGCAGCCCGTTCTTCTTCAGATAAGACGACACCAGTTCTCGAATTTCACGATCATCGTCAACGATCAGAATGTGATCGACATGCTCCATGGACATCCCTCGAATCCTCGCGTGTTATCGCGGCGCGGTTTACTCTGTTTAAGCTTGGAACCGGCTGCCGAAAAGCGGTCATGCGTTTTCCGGCAACCAAAATGCTTCAGAATTTGGCAACGTCCAAAATCGCCTGAGCAAATGCTTGTGGCGCCTCCTGGGGCAGGTTGTGACCTATTCCGCCGCCAATGGTGCGATGTTCATATTTTCCAGTGAACTTCCTGGCATAAGCTGCCGGATCAGGATGCGGCGCGCCGTTGGCATCCCCCTCCATCGTGATCGTCGGCACGGAGATGAGAGGCGCGTTGGCGAGCTTTTGTTCGTAAGGGTCAAATTTCTTCTCGCCATCGGCAAGGCCCAACCGCCAGCGATAATTATGGATGGTGATCGCCACATGATCCGGATTGTCGAAGGCGGCTGCCGATCGCTCGAATGTCGCATCATCAAATTTCCAGGTTGGAGAGGCGGTTTGCCAGATCAAACGGGCGAACTCGCGCGTATTCGCCTGATAACCAAGACGGCCACGCTCGGTCGCGAAGTAAAACTGGTACCACCAGGAAAGTTCTGCCTTCGGCGGCAGCGGTTTCATGTTTGCTTCCTGGCTGCCGATCAGATAGCCGCTCACCGACACCATTGCCTGGCACCGTTCCGGCCAGAGCGCGGCCATGATGTTGACGGTGCGCGCGCCCCAGTCGTAGCCAGCGACAATCGCCTTGTCGATCTCGAGTGCATCCATCAGTGCTATCATGTCTACGGCGAGTGATGATTGCTGGCCGTTGCGTGGGGTTTCGCTCGACAGGAAATGCGTGGTTCCGTAGCCGCGAAGGTAAGGCACGATTACGCGATAACCGGCAGACGCCAATAAGGGCGCGACATCCACATAACTGTAAATGTCGTAAGGCCAGCCGTGGACTAGCAGAACAGCCGGACCGTCCTTAGGCCCCGCTTCCGCGTAGCCGATATTCAGGACGCCCGCCTTGACCTGCTTCAGCGTTTTGAAGGACATATGCCTGCCGGCCCCAGCGACCGGTTGCGGCGAGGCCCCGGCCGGTCGCGCGCTGGCCAGCGAGGTGATGCCGAATTCGACAGCAGCGACTGTCATGGCGGCGATGCCGAAGAAACGGCGGCGCTGATGATTGATTTCGTTGGACATGGCGTGGTTCCGATCCTTGTTGATTGCGATCGAAAATTGCCGCCCGCTTGTATCCCCGTTGTGTCCTGGCGACGGGCTATTGAATGCAAATGTAGCATCCTGTGGTCTGGATACATTTTGATACAATTCGATTTCCCGTCCGCAGGGCCCCTGCATGCAGTCTCGTGCCGGGCGTTTTCTACACTTCGATACACTTTGCCATGTTCCCGGAAATACAGGGGATACGTCGCCTTGATCAGTTTGGCGCCGTTACTGGCCGTGCCTCATCGACGTCCAGATCCCCAAATTTCGGTTTTCGAGGTGACGATTATGACGCTTCTTGTTATTGCCTATCTCGGAGGAGCGCTGACTATCCTCAGCCCCTGCATCCTCCCCATCCTTCCCTTCGTCTTTGCCCGAGCCGGGCACCCCTTCATTCGCAGCACCTTGCCGATGCTGGGAGGCATGGCCGTCACGTTTGCGCTTGTGGCGACACTTGCCGCAGTAGGGGGCAGCTGGGCGATCCACGCCAATGATTATGGTCGCGCCGCCGCACTGCTGCTCCTTGCCGTCTTTGGCATAAGCCTGCTTTCGCCGCGTGTTGCGAGCGCGATCACCCGGCCGATCGTCGATTTTGGCAACCGGATTCTGAATGCTTCCGGCAAGTCCGGTTCCGCACCGACCCTTGCAAGCTCGCTGATACTCGGGATTGCGACCGGCCTGCTTTGGGCGCCATGCGCTGGCCCGATACTCGGCCTTGTGCTGACGGGTGCTGCGTTACAGGGCGCCAACCTTCAGACCACTTTCCTGCTTGCTGCCTATGCAGCAGGAGCGGCGACCTCGCTTGCTGTTGCCTTGCTCGTTGGCGGAAAGGTCTTTGCGGGAATGAAGCGTTCGCTCGGCGTCAGTGAGAAGATCCGCCAGATGCTCGGCCTTGCGGTGCTGGCCGGCGTCACCGTCATCGCGCTGGGGCTCGATACCGGCCTTCTGGCGCGGGTCTCCTATGCTAAAACCAGCGCCTTCGAACAGGTCGTGCTCGACCGCCTGATTTCGAAATCAAACGCCGGTAGGACATCGGGTTTCACCAGCAATGGTATGGCGACAACTGCCGCAGATACCGCAGGACCGTTCCGCAGCGACCTGCCGGTCGAAGGTCGTGCTCCCTCTCTGGATGGTGCTGTCGAGTGGCTAAATTCACCCCCGCTCACGAATGAACAACTGCGCGGCAAGGTCGTACTGGTGGATTTCTGGACCTATTCCTGCATCAATTGCATCCGCACTCTGCCCTACGTTCGCGCCTGGGCGGAAAAATACAAGGATCAGGGACTGGTCGTAATCGGTGTGCACGCTCCGGAATTTGCGTTCGAAAAGAAGATCGATAATGTCAAAAAGGCTGTCGCTGACTTCAAGATCGGCTATCCGGTTGCAATCGACAACAATTACAGGATCTGGCGTGCCTTCGAAAACAGCTATTGGCCCGCTCACTATCTGATTGATGCCAAAGGCCAGATTCGCCATCATCATTTCGGAGAAGGCAATTATAGCGGAACCGAGCAGGCGATTCAGGAGCTGTTGCGCGAAGCTGGCAGCGACAGGGCGGCGACAACTGCAGTAAAACCGACCGTCAAAGGCGCGGAAGCCAGCCCCGACCTGAAGAACATCCGCTCTGGCGAAACCTATCTTGGTTACGAGCGCGCCACCAATTTTGCGTCGCGGGAAAACCTGCGTGCCGATACTGGAGTCGCCTATTCGATCTCCAGACCGGGCCTCAACGAATGGGGCCTGTCCGGGAGCTGGACCGTCGGTGCGGAGCAAGCGAAGCTGGACCAGAAGGGCGGCAGCATCGTCTACCGTTTCAGCGCCCGTGACCTGCATCTGGTCCTCGGTCCGGATGCTTCCGAAAAAGCAGTTCGTTTTCAGGTGACAATCGACGGCCAGGCGCCTGGAGTCGATCACGGCGCCGATACGAACGCAGACGGCAACGGTGTTGTGACGTCGACCAGGCTTTATCAGCTCGTCCGGCAACCCGGTCAGGTGGAGCCCCGCGAGTTCGAAATCCGTTTCCTCGATGCCGGTGTTGAAGCCTATGCCTTTACCTTTGGCTGAAGCGAGCGGTGTGGTCAAACACCGGAAGAAGAATGTCATCGTAGACGCTGGAGGACACTGTGCAGGAAGAACCTGCACCGGGCAGACGGCAACGGCGTGCGCGCCGCGCAGGCGCCATTGTACAATACTCTACAAAACTGCCCGTATGCGGACATATTCAGGATACCTTGGACGACAATAAACCCAGCATCGCTCCTGCCAAAACGGCAAATGCAGGAATTCACGGAGGAGAACCAGCTTGACAAACAATTCAACAGCAAACGCGCGAACAGCTCAACGCACCGTCTTTGTCAACGAACTGACAAATGGCTTGCTCGATCCTGCAGCGCCCATGCTCGGCCCGGTCGCGGACGGAGGCGTGATCATCGCCAACACATCGCCGGGTTGCTGGGGGCCAATGATCACGCCTGAAATCCGCGGTGGTCATGAAGTCACCAGACCTGTCGCCGTGGAGGGGGCTGAGGTCGGAGACGCGATAGCAATCAGAATCCGGTCCCTCGTCGTCACATCCGCCGCCACGGCATCCGGGAACGACAAGGTCATGGAGGGTCGTTTCAACGGCGATCCCTTCTGTGCTGCCGTGTGCCCTGGCTGTGGAACACAATGGCCAGCGACACGTATCGAAGGCATTGGTCAAACCGCTGTCCGCTGCGAGACATGTGGAGCCGACGCTGCGCCATTCACTTCCACCCATGGCTACACGATTGCGTTCGACGATGAGCGCAGCGTGGGTCTCACCCTTGGTCGCGCTGAAGCAGAGAAAATGGCTGCTGACGCTGCCCGGCTCATGGCCCTGCCGGATGCCTCGATCCAGAATCCCATCCTGACCTTCGCGCCAGCCGATCTCGTTGCCGTCGCGACGCGACTGCGGCCTTTTCTTGGCCAACTCGGAACGACGCCCGGCAAGGCTATGCCCGACTCGCACAATGCAGGCGATTTCGGGTCGTTTCTGCTCAACGCTCCCCACGCTTATTCATTGACCGAGGAAGAGCTGATCGCAAACAAGACCGACGGCCATCTCGACGTCAACACGGTTCGCGAAGGCGCCGTCCTCATCTGCCCAGTCAAAGTTCCCGGCGGCGGCATCTATCTGGGAGATATGCACGCATTCCAGGGTGACGGGGAAATCGCCGGTCATACCGCAGACGTGGCAGGCACGGCCACTCTGGAAGTTCACGTTATCAAGGGACTGAGGCTTGACGGCCCGATTCTTTTCCCGGTCGCCGAGGATCTGCCCTATCTTGCACGTCCGCTCACTTCGAGTGAAAAACATGCGGTCAAGGCTCTGGCCGCCAGACACGGGGTCACGACGGTGGAAGAGGATGCGCCGGTCACCTTTATCGGAACCGGAGCCAACCTCAATCTCGCGACGGAGAACGGTTTGCAGCGTGCTGCCGAGGTCCTCGAGATGAGCGTGCCGGAAGTCATGAATCGCGCGACAGTGGCCGGAGCAATCGAGATCGGCCGCAATCCGGGGGTCGTTCGTGTGACCTTACGGGCTCCCCTCCATCTACTCGAAGCAAAAGGTCTGTGCGCCTTCCCGCGCAGCCTTTACGGCCTCTAGCCTACTTCCACTTACTCGCCGCGCCTTTCGCGCTGACATCCAATTCCCCCGATCCACCCTGTGCATCGGGCGGATTCCTGCGCGCCCTGGCCCGCCGGAAAGCTGGTACAAACAAGGAGATTTATCCGTGACAACATTGAAACGACCCGCCGCTTGGAAGTTGGCCGCCTCGGCAGCATTTCTGATCGCAGCCGGGCTTCCGATCGGCGCGCAGGCCGATATTGCGAAGCCCGTGAGGGTAGCTGAAACCCAGCTTCCGGCAGACACCTCCATCAGGCCATTTCATTTTCGCGCGTCCGATGAGGCTCTGGCCGATCTGCGTCGCCGCATCTCCGCCACCAAATGGCCGAGTCAGGAGCTTGTTGGCGACGACACGCAGGGCGGGCAGCTGGAAACGATGCGCAAGCTCGCGCAATATTGGTCGACCGATTACGACTGGCGGCGCGTCGAGGCGAGGCTCGAAAGCCTTCCCCAGTTCGTGACCAATATCGACGGCGTGGATATTCACTTCATCCATGTACGCTCCCGGCACAGGAATGCTCTGCCGATCATCGTCACGCATGGCTGGCCGGGTTCCATAGTCGAGCAGCTCAAGATCATCGATCCACTGACGAACCCCACCGCGCACGGCGGCACCGATGCAGACGCCTTCGACATCGTCATCCCGTCACTGCCGGGCTACGGCTTCTCCGGCAAGCCTACCGAACTGGGATGGGAACCGGCACGCATCGCCCGCGCCTGGACGGAACTGATGAAACGGCTCGGCTACACCAGTTATGTCGCTCAGGGCGGCGATTGGGGGGACGCTGTAACCGAACAAATGGCCGTGCAGGCACCGAAGGGCCTGCTGGGGATACACACCAATATGCCCGGTGCCGTTCCGGACGATATCCAGAAGTCGCTGGATGCGAACCGGCCGGCACCCGCCGGACTATCCGCGGAGGAAAAGCGCGCCTATGGGCAGCTGGATTTCTTCTACAAACACGGCCTTGCCTACGCGCAGGAAATGACGGCCCGTCCCCAGACGCTCTATGGCGTGGAGGATTCCCCAATTGGCCTCGCCTCGTGGATGCTCGATCACGACGCAAAAAGCTACCAGCTGATCGCACGCGTATTTGACGGACAGGAAGAAGGCCTGACGCGCGATGATGTGCTCGACAACATTACGCTCTACTGGCTGACCAACACCGCTGTGTCTTCGGCACGGCTCTATTGGGAAAACAAGTTCGCTTTCTTTGCACCGAAGGGGATCAAGATCCCGGTCGCCGTCAGCGCCTTCCCGGACGAGCTTTATCAGGCACCGGAAAGCTGGGCAAAACAGGCCTTTCCAAGTCTGATCTATTACAATCGCCCGGCAAAGGGTGGCCATTTCGCGGCCTGGGAACAGCCGCAACTCTTTTCCGAGGAGCTCCGGGCAGCGTTCAAAGGTCTCCGGTGAGCGAGCCGTTATAGAAATCGCACGCGTAGTATCCGTCAGGGGCACTCCTCCGGGGATGACCCCGATGGAAAATGTGACGACGGAGACTTTGAACGAAAAGAAAGGGCGCGGAGAATGTTCCGCGCCTTTTCTTGCCGATACGTAGAACGTTCCCGGAAGCCGATCGATCCACTTGCGGTTTCACGCTGTTGACGACCCCCCAATCACGCTCTGGCAAATATATGAAGATCACCTTGCAGCGGCCGCTTCTTCGATCAGGTCCACCACCATGTCGGGATGGGAAACCATCACGACATGCGATCCGCCATTGATAACGACCGTCTTGCGGGATGCGGCTCTCTCGGCCATCCAGCCCATTGCTTGCGGGGGAATGTTCTTGTCCGCATCCCCATAGATGAACCAGGATGGCCTGGATTTCCAGGCGGCTTCCGTGGCCTGTTCCGTCAAGCCTGCCTCGCTGAGCGGTCGTTGCGCAGCTGCCATGAGCAGGGCCTCTTCTTCCGGAACATCGGCAGCGAACTGCTGATGGAATTTATCCTGTTGAATGTAGAGATCCTTGCCGCCATTTTCGATCTCGACCGGCACCGCCAGGGCTGCTCCAAGCGTGCTGCCGGGGAACTTAACCGAGAGACCTGTCAGATTTTCACCCTTTTCAGGGGCAAAAGCGGCGACAAATACAAGCGACTTCACATTGTCGGATTGCGCAGCAGCCTGACTGATAACTGCGCCGCCATAGGAATGGCCAACCAGAACAACAGACGTCTTGAGACTGGCAAGGGTGCGCTTGACATAGTCCGCATCTGTCAAGAGGCTGCGCAGCGGATTGGCGATGGCGATAACCGGGTAGCCGTCCTTTTCAAGGCGGGCGACAACTCCGTTCCAGCTTGACGAGTCCGCAAACGCACCATGCACCAGCACGACAGTAGGTTTGTCCTCCTGGGCGATAGCATTTCCCGAAACGAGTGTGGCGGCTGCAATTGAAGCTGCGATGATCAGCTTACGCATTGTTGTTTCCTTAATGGCCTATGTGTTGTTTGGAGCTGAAGCTTGTAGAAATGGCGTTCGCCACCGGATGCGGCTGAAAGTCATGTCCAGCCGCATTCGGTGAAAGGTTGTCTGGCGCGCTTATTCGTAGCTGGACGGAGAGGCATCACCAAAACGATGCGCGGAGCCGTCATGATAAACGGCGGCATCCTTGCCGATGGAGGCAGGCGCACGGAAGTCCAGCTTTACCGAGACCGGGCTGTTGCCGGGAGCGCGTGCCGCCTTATCCTGAAAGGCAAGCGCCTCTGGCTGGCCAACATAAGGGTTCTCAGCAAATGATGCGCTGCTGCTCAGGGCGATGATGGCGGTGGCGGCTGCAAAAACGATCTTGTTCATGGCGATATCCTTCTTTGTTCTACCTAGCGAAATCTGCTGCCCTGCGTCATTGCGGGGCTCTGCGTCGCTTGATGACGAGAAGATGCATCGACCGATTATCCGGGATGTGTCCGCCAGCCCCCCATTTTGTATCGTTGTGTAAAAAGGGGCGCTCACCGTTTCGTGCTGTGGTGGCGAGCACCTTATGGTGGCTTCGAGGACCCGAGGTAGTTGGCGGGATTCGCTCAGGCTTAGCCCTGCGCGCGACCTATCAAGGAACTTAAATTACCACGTCGCGTTACTCAAAGGACGGAGATGCCAGTTTCCTGCCTTGCGCACCGTTGCGCGAACACTAGTTGGCGGGAATTTCACGGCGAGCCAGGCTTCAAATGTCTATCCGACACTATGAGGAAACGAACTATGGGAAAGGAAAAGCCCCGCGAAGACCTGTTCCGCGATGCGCACAAGGACATCTCCTACGAGCGCAGGCCAGCGCAGGCAGTCGGGAACGACGAGATCGCTCGCTCCGGCACCTTGAAGCGATGGGCGAAAGAACGCGGCTTGAACCATGCACAAAATCTGCTTGATCAGACGCTTCAGGAAAAACCCAGGACCGACTGCAATCTGATGAAGCTTGCGGGCGGTTCAGTCAACCAGCGTCCCACGGCAGCGTAATTATGGAAGGGTGCTGTTCGGCACCTTTTTCATGTGAACAGAGATCACGTAAAAGGAGGAGCCAGCCATGTCAGCCAGCGACAAAGCCGCATCTAAACGGAAGCCACGCCAGATTCATGACCAGACGCTTGAGGCTGGTCAGGGTGGTGAGCTTCATCAGGTTGCCGACGACAAGACACCGGTCATGACCACGGCCCAGGGCGGACCGATTTCAGATGACCTCAATACGCTCAAGATCGGTGCACGCGGTCCGACGCTTATCGAGGATTTCCATTTTCGGGAAAAGATATTTCACTTCGACCACGAACGTATTCCCGAGCGCGTCGTCCATGCCCGAGGCTATGGCGCGCATGGCTATTTCGAGACGACAGCATCACTTAGCGAATATACGCGCGCAGACATTTTCCAACGGGTTGGCGAGAAGACGCCGGTCTTTGTCCGTTTCTCCACGGTCGCCGGATCGAAGGGTTCGTTCGACCTCGCCCGGGACGTCCGGGGCTTCGCCGTCAAGATTTACACCAAGGAAGGCAACTGGGATATTGTCGGCAATAACATTCCAGTCTTCTTCATTCAGGACGCCATCCGATTCCCTGATATGGTACACGCCGTCAAGGAGGAGCCGGATCGGGCATTCCCGCAGGCCCAGTCGGCACATGACAATTTTTGGGACTTCATCAGCCTGACACCAGAATCCATGCACATGATCATGTGGATCATGTCGGACCGCGCCATACCGCGCTCGTTCCGTTTCATGGAAGGATTTGGCGTCCATACTTTCCGCTTCGTGAATGACAGGGATCAGTCGACCTTTGTCAAATTCATCTGGAAGCCGAAACTTGGCCTCCAATCCATCGTATGGAACGAAGCGGTCAAGATCAATGGCGCCGACCCCGATTTCCATCGGCGCGATCTCTGGAATGCCATCCAGGCGGGTGACTTTCCGGAATGGGAACTGTGCGTGCAACTCTTTGATCAGGATTTTGCCGACAGCTTCGACTTCGATGTGCTGGACCCGACCAAGCTGATCCCGGAAGAAATCATAAAGCCCATGCCGGTTGGGCGGCTGGTCCTCAACCGCATGCCGGACAATTTCTTCGCCGAGACTGAACAGGTCGCGTTCATGACGCAGAACGTTCCCCCCGGCATCGACTTCTCGAATGATCCGCTGCTTCAGGGGCGCAATTTCTCCTATCTCGACACGCAATTGAAACGGCTGGGTAGTCCCAATTTCACCCACATCCCCATCAATGCACCCAAGTGTCCATTTCACCATTTTCAGCAGGACGGACATATGGCGATGCGCAACCCTGTGGGGCGGGCAAACTATCAGCCAAATTCGTGGGGGGAGGGACCGAGGCCCGATCAAAAGCTCGGATTCCGATCATTTGCGGCGCAGGAAGATGGGCAGAAGGTTCGCCTTCGGGCGGAAAGCTTTGCCGATCATTACAGCCAGGCGCGCCAGTTCTACCTGAGCCAGACCGAGACGGAGCAGAAGCATATAGCGATGGCGCTGACCTTCGAACTGTCGAAGGTGGAAACGCCCAGGATCCGCGAGCGTATTGTGTCCCACCTGCTCAACATCGATGCCACCCTTGCGGAAACGGTCGCCGGCAAGCTTGGCATCCGCACGATGCCGCAGGCGGCAGATGTGATGGTGCCGGTGCGCGACGATCTTGCTCCGTCTCCGGCGCTGAGCATCATTGCAAACGGGCCCGGCAGCTTCAAGGGCCGGAAGATTGGTGTACTTGCCGCCAACGGCTCGAATGCCCAGGTGCTGGACGCAATCCGGCAGGCCACTGAACAGGAGGGCGCAACGTTGGAACTGGTCGCGCCTACGGTCGGAGGTTTCGAGGCGTCCAGCGGCGACTGGATGGAGGCCGATCATATGATCGATGGCGGTCCATCCGTCTTGTTCGACGCTGTCGCACTTGTACTGTCCGAGGAGGCAGCGGATCGATTGACCAGAGAAGCCGCGGCGCGGGATTTCGTTGCCGACGCCTTTGCCCATTGCAAGTTTATCGGGTTTACCGCAGGCGCGATGCCGCTACTGGCAAAGGCGGGCATTGAACCCGATATGGATGAGGGACTAATCTCGCTGGACAATGAAAAGGGAGCGTCGGAATTTGTTACATCCTGCCGCAAGCTCCGGTTGTGGGCGCGGGAAAATGCCGTCAAGCTTTGACATGCGGCACAAGACCGATGTGAAGAGGCCTTTCGAAGACAGATCACAAAGCGGTCCGGCCACAAGCCGGACCGTTTATCATGTCAGAACGTGAACCAAGTGCGCTGGTCCGGTCGGGACCTACGCGTTCTTCTTGCTGCTCCAACCTGTCGAGCGGGTGTCCTGGGCGATGGCTCTTTCTGGATGGGGATTGACCGCCCTACGCACGGGCCACTTCAATCAGCCGACTGCGACCTGAAAAGGGGCAGGGAAACGACCCTGCCCCAAAGCGGATATTATGCCTTTGCCGCTTCCACGAAGCGTGGATTGAAGGTCTGCGCAAACGAAATATCTGCATTCGCCAACTCTGGGTCGAGAGCCTTGAGCATTTCAAACAGGCTCTTGAAGCCGTCTTCCGCGATCAGACCCTTTTCAGAATACATGGCGCGGGACTTTTCGAAGCCGGTCTTGTACAGTTCCCGGTCACCCAGCAGATATTCCTCCGGCACGGCATCCGCCACTTCATCGGCAGAAGCCTTATGGATCCAGTTCAGCGATTTGACGAATGCATTGACGACACGCTGCGTTGTAACCGGATTGGCATCGATGAAGCTCTGTTGCGCATATACGGTCGCTGCGGGATTGGTGCCGCCGAAAAGCTGACGCGTGCCCTCTTCGGTGCGCGTGTCGAGAAGCAGTGTGATGTCGCCATCCACTTCTAGTCGCGTGATGACCGGATCGAGATGGACGAGAGCGGCAATTTCACCCTTCTTGATGGCTGCGACCGCACTTGCGCCACCGCCCACACCGATGATCGAAGCGGCGTCTTCGGCGAGACCGTTCTTGATGAGCGCATATTGCAGCAACAGCGACGTCGATGAACCTGGCGCCGTGACGCCGACATTTTGGCCCTTGAGATCGGCAATCGTCTTGATCTCACCGGCAAGGTCCTTGCGCACGCCGATGCAGATTCCCGGAAAACGGCCAAGCTCGCAGACGGCCTTGATGTCCTGTCCCTTGTTCTGCATGCGAATGGTGTGCTCATATGCGCCAGTGACCACATCGACCGAACCGCCGATCAGCGCCTGCAGGGACTTTGCGCCACCGCCGAAATCATTGATGGTGGCCTTGATGCCTTCTTCCTCGAAGAATCCCTTGCGCTCGGCAATGGTGAGGGGGAGGTAATAGAAGAGCGGCTTGCCGCCGACGCCGAACATCAGTTCCGGTTTTTCAGGTGCCGCGGATGCATCCTGCGCATAGGCGGGCAGGCGCGAGGCGATGCTCGCAAGCCCGAAGGCAGCGGCGCCCAGCAAGATATCTCTACGTGTTGTTCTCATGGTTTCCTCCTTGAATCCTTTTAACCATTGTGTCCGGCAGCTTTCGGGCGCCAGACCAGCAGGCGGGCTTCGATGATAGAGACGCCCCAGTCGATGACGAGCACGAAGGCCGTCAGCACCAGCATGCCGGCAAAGACGCCGGTAACGTCGAACACGCCTTCGGCCTGATGGATCAGGTAGCCAAGCCCCGCCGATGAACCGAGATATTCCCCCACGACCGCGCCGACGACGGCAAAGCCGACAGCCGTATGCAGGCTTGAGAACATCCACGACAGCGCGGATGGCAGATAGACGTTGCGCAAAAGCTGGCGCTCGTTCATGCCGAGCATACGGGCATTGGCGAGCACAGTCTGGTTCACTTCCTTCACGCCCTGATAGACGTTGAAGAAGACGATGAAGAAGACCAGCGATACGCCAAGTGCGACTTTGGACCAGATGCCGAGACCGAGCCACAGCGCGAAGATCGGCGCCAGCACGACACGCGGCAGCGAATTGGCGGCCTTCACGTAGGGGTCGAAGATCGCGGCGAGCAAAGGCTTGCGGGCAAACCAGAAGCCGATCAGCACACCGCCGATTGCGCCGATGGCAAAGGCCAGCATGGCTTCAAGCAGTGTGATGCCGAGATGATACCAGATCGTGCCTTCCGCAAACCATTTGGAGATGCGAACGGCCACATCGCCCGGCGTGGCAAAGAAAAACTTCGCTTTGGCCGGATTGCCCAGCAAGTGGGTTGCGGTGAAGAGGTGCCAGACCAGAATGACGGCCACCGCCACGCTGAGCTGCGCCAGAAACAGCATAGGCTTTTTCATTTCTTTTCCCCACTCGTCTGCTGATAGCCCTTGAGAACCTCTTCCTTGAGCGCACTCCATATTTCGCGATGAATTTCGTGGAACTTGTCGTCGAGGCGTATTTCGGAAATCTCGCGCGGGCGGGCGAGGGGAATTTTATACTCAGCCATGATGCGGGCACGCGGCCCGGCAGACATGATGACGACGCGATCCGCCAGCGCGATGGCCTCTTCCAGATCGTGGGTCACGAACATGACCGCCTTCTTGTCCTGCGACCACAGGTCGAGCAGAAGGTCGCCCATGATGACACGCGTCTGCGCATCGAGAGGGCCGAAGGGCTCGTCCATCAGCAGATATTTCGGATTGCGGATCAGCACCTGCGCAAGGCCGACGCGCTTGCGCTGTCCCCCCGACAGCATATGCGGATAGCGGTCACCAAAACTTGCAAGACCGACGCGGGCCAGCCACTCGCGAGCCTGTTCGCGGGCCTGTGCCTTTGGCGTGCCTGTGATTTCCAGCCCGATGGCAACATTGTCCAGCACGGTCTTCCAGGGCATGAGAGCGTCCTGCTGGAAGAGATAACCTGCCTTGCGATTGAGGCCTTGCAGCCGCTGGCCGCTGATCTCGACAGTGCCGCTGGCGGGTACTAGAAGCCCGGCAACGGCATTGAGCAATGTGGATTTTCCGCAACCGGTCGGGCCAACAATCGCCACGAATTCGTTTTCGGCAACTTCAAGATTGCTTTCGGCGACAGCATCGAAACGGCCACCATCGGCCAGTTTGAACGAAATCTGCACATCCTTGAGCGCAATTGCTGTCTTGCGTGTCTCTTCCACTTGAATAGGGCTTGGTTCGGCGCTCATCGCTAGTCACATCCCGTGAACTGACGATGTGCTCTGCCATAACGGCTCATATATCCGCTCCTCTTCGGGTAGCGCCTCATGAAAGGGGGAACGCACAAGATGCATAATCTTGTCCATCAAAAAGTGAGGCGCAAAAATTTGCGATAGAGTCTCTTCGTATAACGTCCCGGCAAGAACATGCAACGAAAAGCGCATGGTGCGTTTCAAACTATCGACAAAAAGAAGCTCAGGCGAAATATTGTTGCGATCAGCCGCGCCAGGTCAGGAAACGTTTCTCGATCTGCCCGATGATGAAATTGACAATCAGGCCCATCACCGACAGGATTGTGACCCCGGCAAACAGCTTTTCAAGGTCGTAGAGCGAGCCTGCTTCAAGGATATAGGAACCGACGCCGAACTGGGCGCCGAGCATTTCGGCTGCGACCAGCAGAATGATGCCGATGGAGATCGAGACCCGCAATCCGGACAGGATTGCAGGAAAGGCGCCCGGCAGGATGATCTTGCGGACGATGGACCACCAGCCGAGACCGAAACTCTGGCCCATGCGCACGAGCGACCGATCCACATTGTCGACTGCGCCGTAAGTGGCGACGACCGTTGGCGTAAAGGTGCCAAAAGCGATGAGCATGTATTTCGACATTTCGTCGATGCCGAACCAAATGACGAAAAGCGGCAGGAGCGCGATCTTGGGAATCGGGAAAAGGGCTGCGACGAGCGGTACCAGACCTGCCCGAACATAACTGAACAGGCCGATCATCACGCCGAGACCGACGCCGACTGCGATACCGAGGCTGGCGCCGATGACAAGTCGCCTTAGTGATGGCAGCAGGTGTTGCCACAGGAGGCCGGTCTGCCAGAGCTGGACGAAGGTTTCCAGCACGGCGGATGGGCGTGGCAATGTCAGGTTGGATATGAAGCCGCTACGGGTTCCGATTTCCGCGAGCGCCAGCAGTGCCGCGAACAGGATCAGGGCCATATGGGACACCGGCTGGGGCGCAAAACCGCCCCCCCGGAAAGGGACCGGGCGAACATCCGGGCGGGGCTGCTTCATTTCTGTGATCTCAACCATTGATCAACTCCTGATCTGCAGCCTGCGCCTCCGCCCGCATCAACTCCCAGAGCTCTCTCTGCTTTTCTTCAAGAACGGGGTCGCCAAGATGACGCTCGGAAAGGGGAATATCGATATCGACAATTTCCCTGATCCTTCCGGGCCTTCGCGACAACACCACGACCCGATGACCAAGCCGAACAGCTTCGTTGAGATTGTGCGTGACATAGACCGATGTGAACGGTTGACGCGTCCACAGCGCAATCAGATCGTCCATCAGCAGTTCTCGCGTCTGGCTGTCGAGAGCCGACAGGGGTTCGTCCATCAGCATGACGGCAGGGCGCACCGACAAGGCACGCGCGATCGCCACGCGCTGGCGCATGCCGCCCGAAAGCTGCTTCGGCAATGCCTGCCGGAAATCCAACAGCCGGGTGCGCTCCAGAACATTGGTGACAATCCTGTCCATTTCAGCTCGACCAAGTCCGTGATCCTCAAGCACCAGCTTGATATTTCCTTCGACGGTGCGCCACGGCAGCAGAGCAAAATGCTGGAAGACATAAGTGAGGGGATTGAGCGAATCCTTTGGCGGCGACCCAATTTGCAGCACCTCACCCGAGGAAGGTTTTTCAAGCCCGCCGAGAAATCGCAGGAGCGTGGATTTTCCGCAGCCCGACGGTCCGATCAGGCAGACTATCTGCCCTTGCGGGATGGCGAGCGAAATATCGTTCAGAACTTCGACCGGACCATAAAAATGGCTGACGTTCTTAAGCTGCAGATCCATTTCAACTCCAGTCGGAAAGTACGCTCGCCGACGACAACATCCCAGCTTTGGATGCCTGTTCCGGCTTGTGCTCGGCAAGCCAGCCGGGCACGGAAGATTTAAGTTTAGCCAGACTTAGATCGTCTTGACGTAGGATGTGTCGAAAAGTTTTTCCTGCGTGACGTCTTCCTTGACCATGCCCTCGGAGCGGAACCAATCCAGTTGCTCCATACAGCTGTTGAGCGAAAGGGCCAGCCCCTTGTTGATGCGCATTGCCCCATCGATCAGGTTTTGTTTTGCCGTCTCGAACGGGCTGTCGCTTTCGACATATTTGTGCACGATTTTTGCGATGTCGTCGCGCGCCGCATCATCCGCCGTGTTGTCGACGAAAGCCGCATTATAATCGTCGATTGCCCGGGAGTAGGCTTTCACGAAAGCTTCCGTCATGGCGCGCTCGTCGCTCGCATTCTTAGTAGACGTGAATGCTGTAGTGACCTGATAATCCGGAGCGTAGTCGGAAACGAGGCCGATCTGTTTGGCAGCGCCTTCGCGAATGAGCTTTTTCGCGATATTGGGCTGGATCGCCCAGGAATCGATCTGCCCGGTTGACAGGGCGCCTACCAAGGCGCCGAGTTTCTGTAGCGGTCGGAGCTGGATTTCTGAAAGCGGAATATTATTGGCCTTGGCGAACTTGTGCGCCATGAAATGGAATGACGAACCCGCCGTGGTGATGCCGAAACTGTGTCCGGCCAGCTTGGATGGCTCCCTCAGCCCGCCTTCATAAGCCTTGTTGGAGGCCAGAATAACATTGCCGGTGATCCCTTTTTCTTCCGCAAGCGCTCCGCCGATGACCTTGATCGCGCCTTTGTCGGCCAGACTGATAAGCCCGCCGCTCATCGCGGTCACACCGAAATCAGCGTCGCCGGATGCGATGGCGACCGCCATGGGTTGGGCGGCCTCGAAGAATTTCAGCTCGATATCGAGACCTGCGTCTTTGAAATAACCGCGCTCATGCGCAATATAGCTCGGCGCATGGCTCGCCAGATGGAGCACCGCCAGATTGCGCGTCGCGGCCCGGGCAGGGGAGCCGAAAGCCGTGCTGATGCCCACTGCACCAAGTCCCATCAATGTCTGACGGCGTGTCAGGGTGAAATCCATTCTGGCTCTCCTCCGATGCGGGTGTCAGCCCGGCGCAACAGATTTCCCTGCCAAGCCCGGCAAACAAAATTTCATTACGTCTCTGCCACGGAAAAATATGGAAGATTGCTTTCGCATAAAGCCCCAGGGCCAGATTTTCAATGGTTTTAAGGACTGAGCTTCACAACCACGAGCCTCAATCGCATCGGGAAACAGGCTGAACCGTACTGGATGTGTTCAAAATGGTGGAACCATACTGCGAAGTTTAGCCGAGAAGCCTTCTGCGATAGCAAGCGCGGCCAGAGCGAGTTATAAGACCAAGTTATAGGGTGGGCGAAGCAGGTTGGGTCCTAGCTAAAAAGTGACTCTCGTGGCTCTATTGTATTAAATTAGAGCATTCCGTTCAAACTTCAGGTGACGCCGATGAATGACGAAAATATGGATCAGCAGGGCGGGGTGGTGTTACCTTCGCATTCCTATTCCGGGTCATATGCGTGGCAAACGAGTTTCTATGATGCCGAACTCGATCCACGTGACTGGCTGGCAGCCATCATTGACGGTTCTGATGACGCGATAATCAGCAAGGACCTGAATGGTAACGTTAAAACCTGGAACAGGGGAGCCCAGCGACTATTCGGATACGAACCTGATGAAATTGTGGGAAAGCCGATCACCATCCTTATCCCGGATGATCGCCTGCAAGAGGAGCCGGCGATTTTGGCCCAGATTCGCGCGGGAAACCGCGTGGATCATTTCGAAACCGTACGAAAGAAAAAAAACGGGACGCTTTTTGATATCTCTCTAACCATCTCTCCGATCCGGAATGCAGGGGGCAAAATTATTGGCGCATCCAAAATAGCCAGGGATATCACCGAGCGGCGTCGGGCTCAGGAACAACAGCGCCTCCTGATGGGCGAAATGAATCATCGGATCAAAAACCTTTTTGCACTGGCAAACGCGATTGTTTCCTTGAGCGGGCGGGAAGTGAAAACCGCCGAGGAATTGCGTCAGCATTTGCAGTCCAGACTTTCTTCACTTGCAAGAGCCCACGCACTAACAATGCCCGATTGGGAAGAAGTTGGAGCGGCGTCCATCTCTCTCCACGCGCTTCTTCAGACAATACTCGAACCTTACGATCACCAGAATATAACCGTTACCGGCGCCAATCCCGCGGTCTCCGGAAAGCAGCTGAGCAGTCTTTCGTTGTTGCTCCACGAGTTCGCGACCAATGCGGCCAAGCATGGGGCGCTTTCAGCGCCTGGGGGCAACCTTTCTGTAACTGCCCTTGAAACCGAAGATACGTTTGAATTGCTCTGGTCGGAAACCGTACAGGATCACCCCGAAGAACCCAATGTTGAAGGGTTTGGAACCCGGTTGGAGGCCGCGCTCTCGGGCGCTCTCAACGCCAGGGTTCAACGGAACTGGACCTCGACTGGTCTCGAAATCAGCTTGCTGGTCCCCAAAGCAACACTGGAGCCTAAATAGAAGAACGACTTCACCAAGCGATAACGGCGTAGTGGCTTCGCTGCAATCTCTTGGCGCTTACTACCGGCGCGCCAAAGGTTCCTTGGGTGCCTTCAAGGATGAGTTGTCGCAGATGATATCGAAGCTTACTCCAGCGGACTGTCCGGTGCTGAACAAAGGAACACGAGGCAACGCCGCGTTTCCGATTGAGCAACCTTTGAGATTTCCACAAGTCATCGAAGTTACGCCGCTAATTCCCGTTCTCCAACCACTTTGGGTCTTGCCGCGCTCCCGATCCTCCTCCCATGCGGTTACTCAAACCGGAGGAGTCCATACGGTGACAATCGGAAAGACGAAAATTGCCGCGATCATCAAAAAGAAGATTCGCCAGCCGGGAGGAACAGCCCGATAGCCGAGCCCGGCCGACACGATTGCGAGCAAACCTGTCAAGGGCCAGCCGAAATAGCCAAAGATGATAAGGTAGGCTTCGTAAGGAGTGAAA